>Ga0160419_100971_pt1:0-12500 | contig 14018 bp, 15 predicted proteins | sample CelAP2metagpilot_2_FD_108196 | JGI IMG/M metagenome (GOLD analysis project Ga0160419, IMG submission 108196) | Phycosphere-associated microbial communities from Cellana algal ponds in Kailua-Kona, Hawaii, USA - Cellana AP2-4-25 metagenome pilot ... | reverse complement strand
TAGAATAGGAGAATAAGAAATGCCAGAACACACTCCCGTAGATAAGCAGGTGTATGTTCCATGACCCGCTTGTTAAAAATCTTTATGGCCTTGAGTTTTGAGTGCTCTAGGGCCGGGGAGAGAATCTCTCGGGATCATGCCGCCCACTCAAACAACGCCGCCACTCCTGACACATCCTGAGCATACCCCTCCCAGCTCTTCCACACGACAATGCCCGACACCTTTTTGAGTCTGTGTTTTTCTCTTGTGCTGTTAAATTCAATGTTGTTTGGATGGGGCGGTGGCCAGGCCATGGCCAAACGACAGGCCCCCGCTCGTTTACTCCGCTTCCCTGCGCCTGCCTCGCTCTGCTCTACGCTCAGTCAAAAGGCCGCTGGCTGTTGTGAATGCCCTGGCAACTATGCCACGCGGCCTCCTGACACAATGTGCACTTGACTTTGCATTTGCCATCACACACACACTTTCTTGAGCACAGACAAGGCAGTCAGACTGGCTGGTGCTGTCCGGATGGAGTTACCAAAACTAAACACCCATTCACCGCCAGCCACTCACCCATCCCCCTGACAGACACAGGCATCACAATGCCCTTGAAAGAGGAAACACCCGCAGTGCACACACACGGGCTGGGGCAGCAGGGCAGCGCACCGACCAGGGTTACGGCAACCGTAGCAGACTTTGTGGCAGCAGGTCCTTCGGGTGCTGGTGGTGGTGGTGACAACAACAACAACGGAGGGTTTCCCAGCGGACGACGGCGCCCGAAAAAAATCCCCGGCCGTTACTTAGAAGGAGATGGGAGTGCCGGAAGCGAGGAGGAGCAGAAAGATAGAGGAGAAGGAGCAGGGCGGCAAGGCCCTGGTGGGAAGGGGGGTGGGAAGAAGGGAGACAAGAAGCGGAGGCGGGCGGCAGATGTGGCGGCATCTTTAGAAGACGGCGCTGGAGGGGCTGGGCGCGGTGGGGGGAGCAACAGTAGCAACAATAGTGTCGACAGCAACAGCAGTGGAGGGAGTAGCATCAAGAGCAAGTTTAAAGAGCGACACGATTACACGGGGAACCCGGCGCCGCAGCCGCAACCTCCGCCGCCCCCGCCGCCCCCCTTTCGTCCGCCCGGCATGATGGGGATGACAGGAGGAGGAGGAGGAGGAGAAGTAGGAAAACCTGGAGGAGGAGGAAGGGGAGGAGGAGGAGAAGGAGGAAGAGCGGGAGGAGCAGTGGCACCTCAGGGCCCTACTTCTACGTTCCGCGGAGTCCGATGGAGCAAGCAACAGGGGCGATGGCGCGTTGACGTGCACTACAAGGGCAAGGACTTGTTTTTGGCGTATTTCAACGATGAGATTGAGGCGGCCAGGGTGTTTGATGACGCGGCCTCAACGCTGTATGAGGACGGTGAGGAAGAAGGGAGGAAGGGAGGGAGGGCGGGAAGACGGCTGGGATGGCCAGAAGGGTCTTTGTTGACAATTTTTGCATTCTCCAGTCGCCAAATTCAAAGTTTGATTCATACACTTGTACCCTATTGTGACACGTACCTTTCTCTCTCTCCCCTCCTTCCCCCTTTCCCTCGTCAACAGGGGTACTCCTGAATTTTCTGCCTGACGGAACGCCAAACCCGGAACGCCGACGAGGGCGACGAGGCATCAAAGTCAAGTATGTAGTGAAGGAGGGCGGGAAGGAGGGGGGGAGGGTACGATGGGAGTCCGGAGTTTCAAAGGCGCCAGAACCGTGGAATAAGTGACTCTCATGTGCTCACCCCTCCCTCCCTTCCTCCCTCCCTCCCTCCCTCCCTCCCTCCTTCTTAACAGAGCCCGCGACCCTCCTCCCCCGTGGGTCGTGGAGAAGCTGCAGACTCTTGGCCATAACACCACGCTCCTCCCTCCCGGCAGGAAGCTTTATCCACTTCCCCTTCCTCCTTCTTCCTCCTCCTTCCCCTCCCTGTCCTCCCACCATCATCATCCTCCTCCTCCTCATCCTCATCATCAGCCTCCTCAACAACCCCCCTACTCCTCCTTGTATCCTCCTCCCCCCTCCTCCTCCTTCCCTTCCACCGCCGCGGGCGCTGCTGCCGCTGGTGCTGCTGCTGCTGCTGCTGCTGCTGCGGGTGCACGCGCCAATGCCATCGCCGCTGCTGGGCGCTACATCGGCAGCAGCGGCAGCATCGGAGGGGGAAAAAAGAGAAAGCAGCAGCAGCAGCAGCAGCAGCAGCAGCAGCTGACGTATCGTGATGATGGTGGTCGGTCATTTAAACGGACGAGGGGTAAGGAGGAGAAGGAGGAGGAGGTTGTTGTCAATGGAACATGGTGGAGGGCAGGGAGCGGGGGAGGGCGAGGAGGAGGAAGAGGGAGATGGAGGGAAGGGGCAGGGAGGGGAGGAGGTCGTCGTCCCTGTCAGCAGGGGCACCGGAACAAGCGGCGGCATGGTGACGGTGGGAGCAGCGGGAGCAGCGGGAGTGACGAGGACGAGGAGGAAGAGGAGGAGCTGGAGATCGACATGGACGAGGAGGAGGAGGAGGACGACGACGACGAGAGGGAGGTGAAGCACCTCATCCCCCCTCCCCATCCGCACGGCGGTTCTTTCTACCCCTCCTCCAAACCCAGCACCGGACCATTCGACCCTTCATTTTCCTCCTCCTCCTCCCGCCGCATCATGCCACCCCCCCTCTCTGTCCCTGGGCTCGGCAAGCACCGGGGGAGGGAGCGAGGGAAGGAAGGAGAGGGGGAGGCTGAGGACTTGGACGTGCTGAGTGATCGGCACCCACTACACGCTCTGGCCACTCTCTGCAAACTGAAGGAAGGACCCGCGCCATGGCCTCCTGCTTCCTCCTCCTCCATGTCCTCCTCCTCGCCCTCCTCCTCCACCTCCTCCGCTTCCTCCTCCTCCGCGGCAACTGCTTCCTCCTCCCTGCCTGCTGCCAGTGGCCCTCCCCCCCTCCCTCCCCCCCCGCCACCTCGTCGTCATCCCAATCAATTCACAGTCCATCCTGCTCCTGCCCCCTACCCCTCCTCCACTTCGCAACCTCCCCACCACGCCTCCCCTCCCCACCATTCCTCCCTCGTCACTCAAGCACCCCCCCCTCCCCCGGCAATCGGCCACGATCCGTGCTACTCTCACCCTACCCCTGCTCCGGTGTCCACCATTAACCCTGCTCCTCCCCCTCCTTTCGCTCCTCCTGCTGCACCTGCTCCCGTCCCTCCCTCCCTTTCTCCCGGCCTCCCACCCAATGATCTGGTGGGGAAAGTTCGTGTCTTTTTGCTCGAGAAGTGGAAGGGCGGGTGGGGGCAAGACGTGAAGGCGAGTGAATACTCCCGAGCCGTCGAGCTCCTCGCGCAGGTAAGAAGGGGGGGAAGGAGGGATGGATGGAGGGATGGGAGAAAGACCTTTTGGCAGTCTTTTCCCCGCTTTTGGTGCTGCTTATTTTTGATATGTAAAATGTCTCTCAAATTTCCATGGAGCTGCGTATCTTTGATATGTATAAGTTTATAGGGGATGTCGGGCGGGTGTCATCCTTCCTCACTCTTCCCTCCCTCCCTCCCTCGTTGGAATCCACAGAATAATGACGAAGCCCGCCGGTTTCTGGAAGATGTGTCTCCCTCCACACCTCATCTTGAGACGTTGGCATTAGCTTTCATTGTGGTCATGCGCTGCGGGGCTTTCCATCAGTGATGAATGTGGAGGTAGCGAGAGAGCGAGAGAAGGCGCGATGGGAGGAAACAAGGGATGAAGAGAAGGTGGGGGTCTGTGTTTACAACAAGTAATTGAGATTTATGATAAAAAGTATCAAGAAAATACACATGTGTATGTTTGCTGCTGCTGCTGCTGCTGCTGCTGCTGCTGCTCTTAATACTCTTGGCTTTGTTGAACTTTGGTAGATTGTTGCCTTTCCCACTTCTTGTCTTTACCCCCCCCCCTTTACCCTTCCTTTCCCTTCCCTTCCTTTCCCTTTACTGCTTACAGGTATGCACTCCAAGAGTGCATCGAGACTTTCGCAATATTACGCACACATTAGAATGAAGAAAGACGAGGACAAGGACCGGGGGCTTCCCCTGTGAATTACGACTTCGAGGGAATGCCGAAGTGTGGACAGCAGCCATTGCGTTTCTCCCCCTTTCTTGTATAATACATAGAAAGGGAAGATGAGACGGCGTGCATTTGCTCCCCCACAGGCTCGATACAGTCGGTGAGCAAAAAATATGGCTGAAGAAGTGAGGGGAGGTTATTTTGTTCCCCCCCCTCCTATAAACTAAAGAGTTAGAAAATGTTCACATTAATATCTAACTTCTTATAAGATGTCTCCTGTTTCTTCATGGCTCATGATTTAATCCAGGCTAAGTATATATTTTGTTTCCTTGACGGCTCGGTTAGTATCCTCCTCTTCCTCTTTCCCTCGCTCAAACAAAAGAAAGAGATCTCAAATCAAGGCTTGTGACATCTTCCTTGGTGCTGACAGGCTGCAATTGATACAATCAGTGTAAGACTATTAAAAGTGTCTTTAAGTATGAAAATAAAGTGTGTGAAAGGGACTCCTTGAATGTGAAGAATACAGCGAAAGACAACGCCTGCGGAGCGAACGAGCCGAAGCTCGGGACCCAAGGAGCCCGCCTGGCACCCACAGGACACTCTCGACCGAATGGAAAGGGGAAAAGAGGCAACCAATGTAGTCCATCTTCTTGTCAGTCCCCACCAGCCACCCATCTTGCCCAGATATGCCTGCTTTATCCGGCTCTGCATTGCGCTCTTGTGGTTTGGTCCGTGTGGAGAAAGAAACGAGCGGGATTGGGGAGAGGAGGGAGGCATTCATGGGTCTCCCCCTCTTCTGTTGTTTTCCCTCGCTCTTCTTTCTTTCATCGTGGGCGCAGTGTGTATGCGGTGTCCCCCCGCACCCCACCCCGATCCCCACACACCGCACACAAAGCTGTGTGAGCTTCACAAAACAGGCTTATCCTCGTGGTGAGAGTGTGACAAGAGAGCATGGTGGTTGCATGGTCAACAGCGACGCGGGCGAAGGAGGAGTGAGGAGGTCTGAAAACCTCCCTCCTAGTAGTGTCCTCCCCTTCCCCCGCGCGGTGCCGCGCCCCCTCACCAACTTCTCACGCCCCACTATATGTACAGACCACACAGATAACCATCCGCACGTGCACGTGCCCCTGCCACCGCCCTTTTGTGCGTGGCTCGCCGGGCGTCTTTCCCCCCATCTTTTCTCCCGCCGGCCTCGTGCCACCCCTGTCAGCGCAAGCGCAAGGGCCACGCCAGACACTTTAAGAGGGTATGATGGATCACCTACAGCAAACTAAGATCACCTCCGACTACCGCGGTAAGCCCTGTGTGTGTTTATGCGTCCTTTCTCCCCAATATGTCCTCCTGGCTTTTGTGAGGCGCGTCCTCTCCGTCTACTTTTTCAAATTTTGTCTCCCAACCTGTGAGAATGTGTCGGAGAGAAAGACAGATTCCCCCCAAAGGGACACACAGGGTGCTTCCCCCGCTCGCCCATCATGAGTCTCTCAACCCTGACAGGACGCTCAGGCCCGTGTACACACAAAATCACTCCTGGCAGGCATCCACACACTGAAATGCACCGAAAAATGGACATGACCCTTCCCTGTTTCAAAACTTTTCTCACCCCTCCCTCCCTCTCTCCCGTGTTACCCAGGGATCCGCTGGCACAAGTGCAACCGAAAGTGGGAGGTCCAGATAAAGTACCGCGGGAAGAAGCTGTCACTTGGCTATTTCGACGACGAGTTGCAGGCGGCGCAGTGCTACGACCGCCGGGCAAGGGAACTGTACGAGACGCCTCTACTCAATTTTCTTGTGGGAGGCAAGCTCAACCCGGACCGAAAGCGACGTGTGGACCCGCGCAGCCTCAGGTAGGTGTAGGTGGAGGGGTAAAAGGGAGGGTAGGAGAGAGGGAGGGAGGCGGCGCTAGTGCTACGACAGAGGGGCCATAGTTAGAAAGTCATCTTTTGAATTGATGGCTGAGCCCGGGCCGGTTGTGATGCCGAAGGCATCCCTTTATCCCTCCACTCCTCCCTCCATCATGCTCCACATACCTTCTCTCATGCTTGATGCACGGCTGGCCTTGAACAATTTCGTCATTCAAACACTCACCCGTTCGCTTCCTGCCCTCCCTCCTTCCCTCCCATCCTCCTTCCCCCCCTCCAGGCCACGCCGCATTCCCCCTCCCTGGTGTGCTGATAAATTTGATCCTCTCCCTCCCGGGCCTGTAGACGCTGAGGGAAACCCCTTGCAGATCGAAATTCCGCGAAGTCGGGGGGGAGCTCGAGGGGGAGGACGGGGGGGAGGACGGGGAGGAGGAGCGGGGAGGGGGCGGAAGAGGAGGAGCCCAAGCCCGAGTCCAAGTCGATACCCGGAAAAATTTTACAGCGACGACGATGACGAGGCGGGAGAGGAAGACGTTATCCTCTCCGAGGATGAAGGGGAGGGAGGAGGAGGAGGAGGAGGAGGAGGAGGAGGAGGAGGAGGAGGAGGGAGCGCGGAGAAGGGTTTGTTGCAACTGCGGGTGAAGGTGCGGAGGGAGGGAGGAGGGGGAGCAGGAGGGAAGCCCCCTCTCCACTCTCCTCGCCTCCCTCCTGGCCCTCCCCCTCCTGTGGCCGAGCCTCCTGAGCACCAACCGTGGGACGGACCTTCCCTCCCTCCCCCCCCTCCTTCTATCGAGCCCCTCTCTTCCTCCTCCCTCAAGGATGGTAGCCTCGCCGCCGCCGCAGCAGCAGCAGCTGCTGCTGCTGCCGCCGCTGCGGGGGCCGGAGACCGCAAAAGGAAGAAAATCCAACACAACAAGCAATCCCAACAGGCTGCGCAGACCACGGGCGGGGACGGGACAGGCGCCTCCCCACCCTCGTCCTCGTCCTCCCCCTCCTCGCCGGTCACCAGCTGGCCCGCCCCTCCTCCCCCCGGCCACGCTGCTGCTGGTGCTGCTGCAGGTGCTGCTGCTGCTGTGACAGGTGCCCCCCTTCCCCCCCCTCCAGAGGCTGGCGGTCGGCAGTGGACGCCTCAAGAGATTCACTCCTACTACTATCCTCAGTGGCACAACCATCCTCCCTCCCACCCTCCCTCCTCCCAAGCTCCTGCCGCCGGCGCCGCGCAGCAGCAGCAGCAGGGAAATGGCCCTGCTTATCCTTTTCCTCACCCCCACTCGCTCCATCACCCCTCCCCCTACCATCCTTACGGCTTTCCTCCCCCTCCCCATGGCGCCTACCCCCCCTCCCTCCATCCCGCCTTCCCCCCTCCCAATCACCAATACCCGCACGCGCCTCCCCCTCCTCCCTTTGCCTCTGCCTACGTCCCTCCTCCTCCGCCTTCCTCCGTCCCGGCCTCGGACAGCACCACGGGTGAACCTCCTTCCTCCCTCCCTGCCTCCTCCTCCTCCTCCTCTGCCGGCAACACCACCACGGCCAGCAGCGCCAGCAGCACCAGCAGCAGCAACAGTCCTTCCCCCTCCCTCACAGCCGCCACCGCCACAGGAGCTGCCCCTCCCTCCCTCCCGTCCTCCTCCTCCTCCTCTGCGCAACAACACGACACCGCCACTGCCATCGGCGTCATGCCCCTCCCCCCCCCCTCCTCCTCCGAGGGCGGGATGGAGGAAGGGCACCCGTCCTCTACCTATGCGGGTGTGCACTGGGACGGAGGGAAAAAGGCTTGGAGCGCTTGGCTGACTCTGCCTGGAGGGGAGTATCAGTGTCTGGGTGAGAATTTCGGGGATGAGCAAGAGGCCGTGGCCGCTCAAGGCGAGGCGATTGCCAATTACTACAGGACACTTGGGATGGAGCCTCCCCCCCCGCCGCCCCCCGTGACGGCTACGACGATGGCGGTGAAGGAGGGGGAGACCGAGGGGGAAGAGGGCGGAGGGGAAGGTAAAGGGATGGATGTGGTGGTGGGAGAAGAACCTGTAGCAGCAGCAGCAGCAGAGGTGGCAGTGGTGGTAGCAGCGGCAGACATTGCGGCGACGACGACAGAAGGTGAGGCCGGGAAGGAAGTCAAGGAGGAAAAGGAGGAGGAGGAGCAGCAGCAGCAGCAGCCGGATGAGCCCCAGAAAGAAGAGGCAAGCGAGGGGACCAAAGAAGCTGTGACTGCTCTCCTGCACGTGAGCAAGAGGGCAGCAGGTGTGGGGGAGGAGATGGAGGGCATGGTCATGGCGGCAGAAGCAGCCGGGGCAGGCACGACCTCCGCCTCCCCCTCGCCCGATCGCTGAGCAACAGTAGCAGTCGTAGTAGCAGCAGCAGCAGCAGCAGCAGCAGCAGCAGCAGCAGCAGCAGCAAATACAGCAGTTACAGCAGGTGCGGCATCAGCAATTGAGTAAGTTAAATGGCGTGTGTGATTGTATTGAGTGTACATGTGGTTTCCTCTTCACCCTTTCCCTCTCAGATTCCTCCTCTTTCTGGTGGCTGAAGAGTGTTTTGAAGAAGAGAAAGAGGGAAGAGGGAAGAGGAAGAAGTTATAGCAAGATTAGCAGCAACAGGGAGCCGGAGTAATGTAAAAGCTTTGCTGCAGAGAAGAGAGAGCAGGGTTTACACAGCTGTCACCGCAGGGTGGAAGGGGGGGAGGGAAGGAGGGAGGGAGAGATGTGTGTTTATCATAATAGAGGCTTCAATGGGCAATAAATGTATCGCCACCTCGTTGCTTCCCGCATGTCCATTTCCCCTTCTAAAAAAAAAGAGGGTTGTCGAGTCTTCTTTCTTCCTCATCTCCTTTCCCCTCAACTCATTTAAGCTTTGGATGTGTTCTTATGGGCCCCGCAAGCAGATGGGGGAAAAGAGAAGGAAGTATTTAAGGGATGTCAGCAAGGGTGTGAATGGTGGCATGAAAAGGACGAGAGGAAAAGAGTCACGCCATTTGAGTGAGGGAATGCAAAGAAAGAGGGCGATAAGCGTGCGCGAAGTTGCGAGAAATTTAGGAAATTGGGCGCGTGGGAGCAGTGGGTGTATGAGTGTACGGAGGAATGTGATTTGTCTGATTGATATTCTCGGATTGTCCGCAAATAAATACTAAGTAAGTCATTTTAATGATGAAGTGAAAAAGAGACCGGAGCACGTAGATCAGCGAGAGAAATGGAGGGGGAGCGCGGAGGTCATGCCAATGATACAGAAGAATAAGGGAGTACCAGTAGATAGGGAGGAGTACAACGGAAGCGTGGAGGAGGATCAAAGAGGTGAAGAGAGAGAAGAAGGGTGTGAGAAAGCGAGTGTCCAGTCATCCGAAGACAGCTTAGCCTGTCCAACCGTAGCCCGGGCAGTGGCACCATCAGCGACGACAGCAATTCACTTCCAAAAAAGCATTATCAATGTCCATGCCAACAATGAGAGATAAAGAGGAAAGAAAGAAACACTGAGGAAAGAAACAAGTACAAGTGAATACGAAAGAAGAAAATCAACAGAGGAAGAAAGAAGATGGATTGAAGAGCGACAGAAAGCAAAGGAGAAAAGGACGACGTGCTTCCAGATTGCCATCCTAATGGACGCTTTCCAACAGGACAGAAAAATGGGCAATGAGAGACAAGAAGCGGGAATCCTCGAAAGAAAAAGTGACCCCAACCAAGTCAAATGCCATTTTAGCTGCCTCCTTAAATAGATCCAATTTTATCTTCTTTTCTTCATCTTTTCCCTCCAGCCATGTGTGTCATAGTCATTCTGCTTTCTGCTGCTCTGGGTTGTACTGTGCTTGGAGTCAGTGGTGGCAAGAAACCACGAAGCAGGCGCTGTGGTGGCAAGACGTGGGGAGAGCAAGAGGATGAGAAGTTGGTGTATTCTGAAGAAACAAAAATAAGTCTGGAGGGAGCCACAGCTAGACTGCTTCAGTTGTTGTATCTGTGCCTGTTGTTTGTATGTGAGGAGTGCACAATAGGAATATTGCGTAAGGAGTAAGGTTTTTAGGCGAGGCTTGCCCGTGACCCCCGAAGAAGTGAGGACAGCACGTCGGCTTTGAAAAATGTCGTGGCTGGTATTTTTCTAAGTCTGGAGCCTTTTACACTGTGCCTATCTCGCATGCTCACGCACCAAGCGAGATACGACTCTATTTATCGGACGAGACATGGCATCAATAGTTGTTTGTTCAACAGTCAGAGAGAAGGTGCTGGACCGAGCTTCGATTGACTTCAAGCTCGTCACGCTTGCTTTGCCAAACAACAATACATCGAGCCTGGGCACGCGCACACATTTCCCTAAGTTTATGTCCTACAGCCACAAGGGCGAACGTTGAAGGGCTCTCCTCGACGACGCAAGCGACGTGGCTGGACTGAACATGCCTTCTTTAACCTTTCCAATGAATGCTTCAGGCAGATGGATGGCCCCGGGCAGATGAAGGAGCGAGCAAGGCCGAAGAGAACAACACCACACGCACGCGAAGCGGCACACCGGAAGGCCTTCCTTCCTTTGCTCTGTCGCGCTCCCTCACCTACGATCCAGGGCAGTCGCAGTGCTAGGCACATTCACAGGGACGAGCCAGATGGACTTTCGTGCTTGCTTTTGACTCACGCGTACTCACTTCCCTACCTTTTTCCTTCTCTCCCCGCCTCGACAACAGCAACCAAGAAGAAAAGAAGAATGGGTGATTACGATGCGTACGGTGTCCCTGCCCCTGTAACTGAGGCCCCTCCCCGCCCATCTTCCCCGGGCCAAAGCGAAGAGGTACGTGTATTTGTGAGGGTGGGAGTGGGTGGACGGGTTCTAAGCTTTTGTTCCTCCGTAGTCCGTCCGACTCCCATCTCAGTTGTTCATTGAATCAGATGTTCGTCCCACTTGGGCCGGCGGCAGCGGCACGTGTGTCCATGCTTGTTTGTCTGCCTGTCAAGTTTAATTCATTGAAGCAATAAAAGAAGACGCACTTGTTTGTCAGTGAAGTAGACGGGAGACAAGGAGTACAATATCACCCCCATTCTCAAGCAGCAGATGGTTTACCATTCCCGCTCCCACGTCTGCCGGACGCTGTATGTCTCCGTCTCTTTACTGCCTTACTATCCCCCTAATTGCCTGTATCTTAAATGCCTAGCGACCATACTTTTGACAGTTTACCCTCATCTTCTTTCCTGTTCCCCCTTCCGCTTTTTTACCCTTCTACATCACCCCCTCCCCTTCCATCTCCCTTCCCTCAAGCAGAGGTTGCCCTCGATGTTTGACTAGGTCCCCCCCTCCTCCTGTCTTCAGTACCATCCACTCACTCACAGTGCATCTCCCTGTAGAATTAAAAGGGGAGCATTGACGAGCCTGCACTCCTCCTACCCATAAACCCCCCCCCCCCCCCCCCCCCCCCCCCCTCCCAACCCACAACAGGGTTTCAAGCTCTTCGTGGGCAACCTCTCCTTCCGCACTGAATCGGCCGCCCTCCGTGACGCTTTTGAGCCCTTTGGCCGCATTGTTTTTTCTACCGTTATCGAGAACCGGGAAACTGGCCAGAGCCGGTACGGAGGGAGGGAGGGAGGGAGGGAGGGAGGGAGGTGGATACTGCTTTCCTTGGTGTGTGCAGTGCCTTGTGCCATTATGGGGATGGGGAGAGATAAAATGGAGTATGGTTCTTTTTGATCCGTGCTGGTTTTAATTCATATGCATACTTTTTTTTTTGGGATTCCTTGCGACAGTGGCTTCGGTTTTGTGGTGTATGAGCAGAAGCACGAGGCAGAGGCGGCCATTTCCCGCATGGACAACGCCGAGCTGGACGGACGCACCCTGCGAGTGAATTTCGCCCGACCCCGGTAAGAAACGATATTAAGAGATGCACCGAGGGGAAAGGAGAAGGAGGGGAAGGAGGGGCGCTCGAAAATTACGCGCAGAGCGAAGGGAGGAGGGAGGGAACGAATCGATGTGCTCTCGGAGAGGGTCGTGATGACCTAATGTAAATGTACTATAGAGAATCTTATGAAACTTGCGTTATAGAGACCCTAATTAGACTGAGTATAACTTAGTCAAATCGAGTATGTGATACCTTCCGTCCCCTGACTCTCCTTCCTCCTCCTGCCCCCTCCCCTCCTCACTTTCCATTTTCTCCTCCTTTCCCTTCCCGTCCATCACTTTCCCACAGCGAGGAGTTCGGCGGTCGTCGTGGAGGCCGCGGTGGCTTTGGTGGCGGTTTTGGCGGGGGCCGAGGCGGCGGGGGATTTGGTGGAGGCATGGGCGGCGGTGGTACGTATTTTTCTCTCCTTTTTCTCTTCTTTCTCTGTTCTTCTGTCAATTTGATTTCTTTTCGATTTTGGGGGAGTTGGGAGGGGAGGGAAGGCTTTCCATTTCCCCCCGTCTTTTTTTCTTTTCTTTTCCCATTTTCCTCTTCTCCTTTTTGAAAGCAAGCTCATTCTTTCCTCCCTCCCTCCCTCTCTCCCTCGGTCGCTCTTTTCGCACAGGCTATGGCGCGCCTCGCTACCCCGGTGCGGGCGGGTATGCAGCTGGCGGCCAGGTGGGTCGAGGAGGAGGAGGAGGGAGGGAGGGAGGGAGGGAGGGAGGGGGGGGGGGGGTGGGTAGTTACTCGCTCGTTCCTTTTTTTTCCTTTTGATTGATTATTTCTCCCTCTCTCTT
>Ga0160419_100968_pt1 | contig 14136 bp, 15 predicted proteins | sample CelAP2metagpilot_2_FD_108196 | JGI IMG/M metagenome (GOLD analysis project Ga0160419, IMG submission 108196) | Phycosphere-associated microbial communities from Cellana algal ponds in Kailua-Kona, Hawaii, USA - Cellana AP2-4-25 metagenome pilot ... | reverse complement strand
GTGACGCACAAGCTTCTTCTTTACCTCCCAATACCTGCCTCCCTTTCCTCTCTCCCTCCCTCCCTCTCTCCACACAGTACTACACCACCCTTCCCTCCTTCCATCCTTCCCCGCCCCCCTCCCTCGATCGCTACCGGTCGCAACCCCTGGCACTTCTCCGCCCCTCCGTGGAGGGGGCGGGAGGGAGGGAGGGAGGGGGGGAGGGAGGAGGGGAGGGGGGGCTGGTGGCGCTGGAGCGACTGTTTGGGGTGTCGCTGGGCTTGACGGAAGGAGGGCTGCTGTCGTCGTCCTTCTCCCGGGAGGTGGTGGGAGGGAAAGGGAGAGGGGAGGAAGGTACGTCTATGGAATTATGGGAGGAGGGGGGGGAATGAGGGAGGAAGTGGTGTTGTTTTCGTCATGATACATTGCGTTGTATGTACATGTATATCGGTATATGTTTCTATGTGTACACATGTACATACTTTTCTCTTCATATCACTTTCGAATCCCTCCCTCCCTCCTCCCTCCCTCTTCCGTTCAGGTGGTGGGGGGTACTATGCGACTTTCCCTCCTACGGCCGCCGTCAGGCGACAACAGCAACAGCCGCAGCAGCAGCAGCAGCAACAACAACAGCCGCAGCAACAGCAAGAGGGAGGGAAGGAGGGTGGAGGGGAGGGAGGGATGGAGGGAGGGCGTGGAGGACCGTCATTGTTCTTGCCGGTCCACACATTACAGGGTGGAAGCACACCCCAGACGCAGGTGAGGGGGGAGGACGGGAGGGAGGGAGGGAGGGAGGGAGGGAGGGAGGGAAGAGGCCATATATACGTGACTTTGTCTCGCTTGTTAACTCGCAGATCGCACTCTGACTTTTCACCCGCTCGCCCTCTCTCCTTTCCTCCTGCTCCAGGTCCAGCGTCTGCAAGCCCTACGCGCCCCCCCCCTCCCTCCCGACATGGGTGCTCTCTGCCACCCTTCCACGGGCCACAAATTTTCCTACTACGTACAGGTAGGAAGAGAGGGAGGGAAAGAGCGAGCGAGGGAGGAAGGGAAGGAGGGAGGGAGGGCGGGAGGGAGGGAGGGGTGAGAAAGGGGTGTGGTAAAATTTTTCACCTGGCTAAAACTTCTTACTTTCCGTCCTTTTTGGTGTCAAACAGTCTGTCTATGACCTTCCTTCCTCCTCCTCCTATCCCTCCGTCGGCTCGTCCTACTCCTCATCGGCGGTGGACCCCCTCACGCCGGCCCACGAGGAGAGGAGCAGGGAGAGAGAGAGGGCAATGCAAGCCGCCTGGCGACCAAAAGAGGGCATGTTGGTGTCCACATTACGGGAACACACCAAGGGAGTAAATCGAATGGCGGTAGCGCAGGTAGGGAGGGAGGGAGGGAGGGAGGGAGGGAGGGGGAGGAAGGGAGAGGGAGGGAGGAGTTTCTTTGGTCTATCAGCGCCTCTTTGATCGAGCAAATTCCATCTTGGTCTTCTCTCATCATAAATTTGACCTTCCCCCTCCCCCCCTCCCTTCCTCCTTCTCACCCTCCCTCCCTCCCTGCCTTCCTCCCTCCCTCCCTCCCTAGGACTATACCTTCTTCGCCTCTGCCTCCGACGACGGCCACATCAAAATCTGGGACTTACGGGGTTTGGAATCCAATGTCTCGCCGCGCTCGGCCTTGACCTACTCGCGACAGGTAAGGAAAGAGGGAGGGAAGGAGAGAGCCAGGGAGGATGGAGACACCTATGTTTACATCTCCTGATGAGTGACCGTACTTCTCTACACCTCTTCCTATTTTTGTTCACCATACACGCGCGTAGGGTGGGCGCATCTTGGACGTTACGATGGTGGATAACACCCACTCTATTGCGTCGGCCTCCTCTAATGTACGTTCTGAAGGGAAATTGTAGGAATAGATAGGGAAAGATGGCGAAGAGGATGGCTAGCTCAGGGTTTCTACGTGTTGCGAAATACATAAATTTATCTCAATTCATATTTGACTTAATATCATTTATGTGGTTTCTTTTGTTTTTCCGATTCTGCCGCTCCTCTGTCTTTTCCTCCCTACGCCTATACAGGGCACAGTCCACGTCTGGCGCGTCGACGTTGTCTCTGGTAGCGGTCGGAATGGCCTGCCTTCCTCTTCTTCCTTCTCTCCATCTTCCATTGGCAGTAGTGCGATTGGGTCCTCGGCGGCGGCTTCTCCGTTCTCGTTGCCAACCATGCGACGTGGTAAGGAGGAGAGTTTAGTTCACACATGCTTGTAATGGTATCGTCAAGTGCCAGTTCAAACACGTAATTATTTTATCTGTCAATCACTTCTTTCGCGCCTTTTTCACCTCTACGAAAAAGTGGAAATTTAAGTCACATTCCTTTTTTCCTTTCGCACGCCAATCATCAGGTGTCCGAGTCGCAGGCAACGGCACTGTGATCCGTACTTTGGACGTCAAAGCTGAAGGACCGGTAGTGTGTATCGCGCACTTTAACACCGAGAGTGCATCTTTGCTCGTGTATGCGACACAGGTATGCGTGGGTGGTGGAAGTCGGAGCTGGAGTTGGGGTAGGAGAGAAGCTTGGCAGATGAGCTCTATCAGAAGAAAAGCTACATTTTTTTATTTGAGATAGGATTCTTGCGTGCATCCGACCATTTAATACCATTTCGTTTACACAAATTATTAATCAATATGTATAAATTATTTCCAGAGGGGTTGTATTCATTGCTGGGATTTGCGTACCGACAAGGAAGTCTGGATCTTGACGGTTCCGCGGGAGCTGGGGTACCTCACGGCACTGACACTCGGTAAGAAATTCCACGGATTTTGTTTTGCATATGTATTCTCATCGCCACTTGTCCTTGTAATTAGCGGCACGCTTCTGAGACAAGTCCCGAGGTTTGACATCTTTATCTTTGTCGCATGTCACAGGCACAGACCGACAGTCATGGTTAGCGTGTGGGACGAATCGTGGCTACCTTCTCCTCTTTGATCTGCGGTTCCTTCTTCTCGTCAAGGTACGAACTGCACACGAAAGATTTTTGGTAAATTATTTTTGTGAGTTTAAATAGCCATCATGTGCTTCGCCACCGGCATGGTGGCATTTACTGCAACAGCCTAAGGGGGGAAGGATAGAATTACGAAAAATCTATCAACTACAAGAAGTAATAGCGTCTTGCTCGTGCAGGCATCACATTCGTTGACGCTCACTCTTTTTCCTATCGCAATCGCAATCCAGGTCTGGCGACACTCGGCCCGTGGTCCTATCCATCGTTTAGCGGCCGCCACGCGCTTGCCGCAGAATCCCCAAGATGCAGAAGAGGAGAGGGGGGGGGGTTACATTCCATCGGACTCTCCCTCGCCTGCCGGAAGACCATTATTGTTTGTGGCGGCAGGGGCGAATGAGATGGCGGTCTGGGACTTGCAAGTAGGGGGCAAGTGCAAGCATTGCTTCCGCTCAGTGTTGCGCGGGAAGGTGGGCAAGGAAAGAAGGAGGGAGGGAGGGGGCAGTACGGGCCATCCTCGTATAGTTTGTCTTGCACATTTGCTCGTTAGTCACACAATACTCGCTTAACTGACCTTTCTTCCTTTTTCTCATTCTTCTCGACACTCCAGAATGACATCAACGGCAGTCCTCTCATGACAGCCCCACTGCCCACCCTAGAGAAGGTGCCCTTGCCATCCTACCATCGAGACCCAGTGCTACATGGAGTGGACGCGTAAGTGATGAATAGCGGCTAATGGGGAACGGGGGTGAGAGGGTCGTAACGTATGTGAGGTGGACCTTGATATTAGTGAGGTATCTTGCGTCAGAGATGTGTCATGTGCAACTTATTCATGGCGTTGTTCTTATTCGAGACCATATCAAGATCCCATCATGTTTCGATCCCACTTAATCTATGTATACTCATATTACTTGCACATTTGCACGCACTCTTGAACAAATCAAACAGGTACAACGAGGCCCTCCGCGAGCTCTCCTTCCGAAGCGCTGCCGCTCATGAACCTTCCGTCCGCGCCATCATGGGTCGAATCACAAACAACCCGGCATCGTCGTACCTCATCACCGGTAAGGAGAGACAGATTTTGGTTCAGTGCGAAGATCTGTTTTCTGCTGCAGAAACCACGCTAAGTTTTTCTTGCTCTTCGCGAAAGTATTCACCTTCCTTTTGCCTACCATTGTAAACCTTTTCACTCCTGAAACACTCAGGTTCGAGCGACCAACACATCCGCTGCTGGGATTTCGCGTCCCCGTCCAAGTGCTACACCGTCTCAGGTCTTCTTCCCGGCCAACCACCACCGCACTACATCTCCCCCCTTTTCAACCGGCCTAAGGCTCCGTACGTATCGCATCAGAACACAAGCACTGGTAAACTCTTTTTGTGTCAGGACTTTCTTCTCCCGCCCATCGAGGCCATCTTGCCCAGTCGCCTGCCCGTGCGGGAGCAACGGGGACCCGTGACACCCGTCACGCACCACACCAACGTCATTATGGATCTAAAGACAGTGGAAGTGCCCATGCGCTTGATGCTGTCTTGCTCGAAAGACGAGACTGTCAAGGTCTGGCGGTAGTAGTGGGGACGTGTTTGTTAGGGTTACACGACGAGGCGGGGAAGGGGAAAGATAGGAAAGGGGCGCAAGAGTGGATAGTAAGTGATGAGTGTACAAAAGAATGTAATAACATAGATTAGCGAGGTAGTACAGTGATGGGGAAGGGGAAAGATAGGAAAGAAGTGCAAGGATACACAGTATATGTCACACATGATGATGATAAATAAGTGTACAAAAATTATAAAAGCATTGGCTATCAACGACACGGAGAATATTAAGATTGTATTTAAGGAGCGATCAAATGAAGAAAATTATTTGTCAAATTAAAAAAGCGCGGAATTCTCATAGAGGACGTAATTATGGTCAGCACTTCCCGGCCGAGCCCGCAGGTTCCATCGCTCTTGTTGCCCAGTTGCGCAGTGGATTCCATTGCTCCAGTGATCCCGGATTGCCCCCTCGCACCTGTGGACCCCGTGGTACCTGTTGCACTCGTAGCTCCAGAGCAGGCGCATATTGAAGTGCTGGCGCAAAGTGTGGGTGGCTTTGGTCTACTCGGGATTTCATGAGGCGTTTGTTAGCGATGAGGCCGTTATTTTTCCCTTTCTTGACCAAATTGTGCCAATGTAAGAAAGGGGACGAAAAACAAGAATAAGTCGCGTACTTTTCTCAAGCACACTTTGCTCGGAGCAAGTCATTTCATAGAACTCGTAGAAATGTAAAAAATAAAGTGCACCGTTTGAACCTCTGTTAATGATTGATTGATTAATTTAGGGATACTTTTGTGATTTCACCTTGGTTAAGCATCTTAATTTATCGACATTTTGAAACAGGTCAAAAATAATCATTCACGAGTCAGGTGGGGAAGTCTTTACCATGGTTAGGGTGGGGGGGAGGGAGCTTGGGCCACCACCCATTGTGATGAAATTCCTATTGCTTTGTAAGTGAGCTTACTTTAAGAGGTGGGATGTTCAGGGGATGGAGCGGCGGGATAGCAGTTCCACTTATCGGGTTAATGCTGCACGGTATTACTAGGGCACCATGCGCCGCGGTATCCATGCATGAGATCGGCAAGCATTATGCAGGTCTTGAGGGCCGTGGGACGGGTCATGCCTTCCCAGTGAAGGCATCTCGGTAGTCTAGGGTCTTTGCCCGGGCTGGCTCTGAAAGGCCTTTGGGAGAGGAGTTTGCGGGGGCTCCCGGGTGGGCCTCTGCGTCGATAAGAATTAGGCAAGCGAGAAGCTCAGTGCTCTAGAGCTGTGGGATGGCAAGGCATGTGGTGAGGAGGACACCACATTCGGCATATGGTGTGTGACACCAGAGGTCAACTGAACGCTCTTTCCCATGAGGGTGCGGAAAATGTATAGCTTAAAGTGTAGTCCAATGGCTGCGTGGAGACCAGTCATTCGGATTTGAATTGGAAGGGTGTGCTCAGGCATAGTCACAAGGATTCGGCGATAATGGGATTCTCGTGAGAAGCAGTAGAAGGCCAGTCTGCGGCAAATTAGGGGAAGTAAACCTTTTTTCCATGCGACCATGTTAACGTCTTCTTTTCAGAGTGTCTTGCGGTCGATGTCTCTATCACCTCCAAGCTCTGGAGTTTCAAGGTCATTCAGTCTCTTACCGAAAAGTCGCAACGTGCCTATTATGCAACGGAGGGATGACGTTGCAAAATATGTGAAGGCGCTTCTGAAACGTTTCACCACACATGGATAGAACCATGAGTCTGTGAATTCAGCCGTAACGTGTAGTTTGCGCTTTTGGGCGAGGAGGTGGTATGACCATATTGTGTGTGTTGTCCATTAGGAAGCTAGAGCTTTTGTTATGGAGCAGCCCCTATAGTCGACGGACCGCAAGGAAGATCATGCGATATAAGGCTGTATATCCCACGTTGACTACGGGTGTGGAGGACAGCGGCGTGTACCACTTGTTTGACATTAATGGCGATGAGGCGAGGTTCTGGGAGTTTCCGACTTGAGAGGTGCACGAAACTTCGAGTTGATCAATGCATCCGATAGTAGATGCCTCGTCTCTAGGTGAGGATAAAAGTACGACGTGTGCGAACAGGGCCGTGGTGGGGGGTGGTTCGAGGTTCACCCCCACATATAACAAGGAGCCGCCTTGGGGGAGAGTCCAATTGAGGTCGAACTCGTCGAGGGGAATGTGGAAGGGCCCAAAGTCGAGTCTCCCCTATTTGTAGTGGAGAGTCATGATATGTGACTTGGGGTTGAATCGCATGTGCCGGAGCTCCGCCCACCGTTGGCTCCGCCCACCGTTGGGCGGAGCTCCTGTGAACATTCAATTCTGGAGGAATAGGTCACCAATGCCGGTAACGGTGTCAGGAAAGAGGAAAAAGGAGAGGAGCCAAACGACGTCAGCAGGTAGGGTTGGGGAGAGGATGAGTGTAGGAGGACCAATGAATAGTGGTAAGTCGGCCGGGTCGTGTCCGCGCATGCGTCGGATAAAGTCTTCCATCATGAAGAGACAGAGGAGGGGGACCTCTGTGTGAATAAGGAAGGACAAGACGGCACGTAAAAGACTCGCTGAGCGCCAGGGTTGAGTTTGATGAGTTCGACGCATCAAATATCGTCAACGTCACATCATGTCAACCCCACATCGACGTCCGAGTCGAGAGCTCCGTGGGGAAGACACCTCCCCTCGTTCCCGTGCTGCGCCAGCCTGTCTGATAAGAGGTACGTTTTCTCTTCTCCGGGGAAAGACTGGACGGCGTGGTCATTCAAGGCCTCTACATCCTTGTTCTTGAAGGTGAGGATGGCACAATCACTTAGAGTCTTCTCCGTTGTATTGCGCGCGTCATTGAAATCCCCGTAGACGTGGTCGAGGAGCCAAATGGGTTGTAGTTTAGCTCTGGCGGAGGGTGCATGAAGGGGGGCAGGAGGATTTCCGACTGGGGTGGAGGGGGTGGCATTGGGGGTGCCTAAAGTTGGAGGGGGTGGGGCTGCTTGTCCTTCCCTTACCGCGAGGAGGAGGTCTGCAAACCATCGGAGGAGGGTGGGATCCTGGTCCGCGTCGTGCGCCGCACAAATACACATGCTTTCCTCCAGGGTAAGGGCACGGACACTTTGCAAGAAAGGACTGCAAATGAGGAAAGCGCACACGGTAGCATTTTGGTCGTCGTCTCGGACCACTGGGAGGATTTGAAGGAGATCTGCGAAAGAACGACGACCTTCTCCCCAAAGAGAACATGTGCAAGGTCCAGGTGTACCTTATAAGCCGTAAGGTCCCGTTGTGCTTTGTCGAGGGCCTCGAGGTTGTCCCGGTGCAGTATGTAGATCACGTCAATGAGGATGAAGCGGGTGGCGAGGAATATGCGACCCCTGTCATTGTTGGGTGTGACACCGCACGGTTGCCCTGTGGCAATGTCCCGTGCGAGCTTGCAACTGGAGTGGAATGTGGCCCCGCCCTCCAAAAGGAACGCCGCGATGACTGAGGCGGCCATGTCAAGAGCGATGGCGCATTGGGACCTGATCCGGTTCATGAGCCCTTGATTTAGGTGCGTCTTGCCACATCCCCCTAGGCTGCAAATGAGAAACATTCCGAATGGGGGGCGAGCCTGAGCAAATGCGTCGACTTGTTGCGGCGTGTGCGGGGAACGAGCAATAGCCTCGGCTACGGCGTCGTAAGCCTCGCTCTGCAGTCGGTTCAGGCCAGGGAGAGCTTGGACATTTTTGGTGGAAAGGTGACCTGCCGGTCAGCTGTGCGTTCGGCTGCCCGCCCCTCTGGCTTTTCTCGCCGCTCTCGACGTTGACGTCAGGCTAACGTTTGGACTTCTTGCTTCTAGAGGCAAGTACCACGACAGTTCGCTCACGGATGAAAGACACCCTGTGACACACACACACACACTTACAGGCTTACGGGATGTCTAAATTGTCGTCGGAAGAAGGCTCTAGTGCCTCGTCCACTACAAGGAATGCTGCCAGGAGCCTGCCAGTGGCTGCTCTGGAGGCAGATGCGGAGGAGCGGGCCAAGCGCGCCCAGATCTCAACCTGTACACCACAGCCCAACGGGTGGAGTAGGAGATTTTTTTTGTGTGGCGCTCCCCCCTCCTGTTCAAGCCCTTCAATAACGATAAAGGGGTGGCTATTACTGTGTGGGCTGCAACGAGTGGAAGAGAGGAAACTCCTTGCAGGCGGACGACCACCTGAGGAATCGCTATCCAGACGAATGGACTCGCGTCAAACGCCTCTCTAACGCAGAGGCGAGTGATATCGTGTAGGCCTCGTCTTCTAGATCGAAGGTGCAGACCAAACTTCACCACCATCAATACTGGTGGGGCCAGGCCCTCCAACACGTGCACAATTACCTTAAAGGCAGACCAAAGGCATTCGAGCTCATTTCCTTGGTGCACGAGGTGATTTTACGGGAGCATAGCCACGAAAGATTTTGGAGGTATTCAAAGCACTTGAGAGACCTGGCCCGTTCAAGGAGACGGCCCCTAGTGCTCGACATTTTGTTGGATGCCAGGTTTGCCCGCAGCCTCCGACCCTTTAACCTCGGCAACGACCAAGCGTTTGAGTATTTTGTGTCGACCATCGCCCCCCGAAATAGGCTGCCGACAACCCAGACTGTACGCAAGCATGTGGGGGTAATGTTTGTCCAATGCAAGGTGCTCATCAAGGGCTATATCGCCCCGCGGGGCTCGGATGAGGGGTTTGGTCCAGCATGTTGTCTGACCGCCTGCCTTCAAACCGCTTGGGCCGGACGCAACGACAGATCCTACAACGGCACACTTGCCAACATGCAGAACGACGACTTCAGGCCCCGCCTCGTCTGCTTGGACATGGTGAAGTGCTTGATAAAGCACCACACGGCTGCCATGATCACCGAGATGCTGGCCAAGACTATTGAACACTTCAATATTCCTCATGCCGCTATCTTCGGCACGGTCCTAGACACTCGGTCGAATGTAAAGGAAGGTGCATGAGCGCCATTTTTTTAAAATAATTTTTTTATTGCGATTTGATTTGATCTATTCATTCATTTACTTATCGATCGAAAGACACGTATACGTGTGTGTCTTTCCAAGATGTTTTGATTAAAGAAGGGCACTTCCCCATTGCTTCTGTCCTTGCATGATCATGCATGATTCCTGCTGAGCCAGTTGGATGGATCTCTTCGATATGCGTGACAAACATTATATTTAACTTTGTTCCACATACATATTTTCCAGGCGTGCTAGACGTTGGTCTCAAGTCCTCCTCATGTACTACAAATGCCTTACAGCGGACCGTCATCAACTCCCTGAACGCTGCCTTTAACATTAAGATTATGCTGAGCAGGATGAAGTCAGCTGTGGCCATCATGCGCATGAGCCACTCCCAAACGGCTTACCTGAGGGAGGCACAGCGGGCAGCAGGCATGTTTGATCACCAGCTCATTCAGTCTATGCAACACGGTGGAGCTCAGTCGCTTTGCCATCGAGGGCCTGCTAGAGCAGCGGCTCACAATCGATCCAGACGCCTTCAGTGCCCTGCGCAATCTACTCGCCATGCTCGATCTCTCTCGATTCTAAAGGCGGAGTTTGGCACAGCCAGGAAGGTGGTGTCTGCCATCTTCAAGCTTAAAACACTCATGGCTGCTGAGAGGGTCGTTCTTGCCACCTGTGTCAGGGCCAGACCATCCTGGGTCCAGTGCCGAGGTTGTTGCTACGGACCTCTACAGCGGTGTCCAGAAAGTCCGCCAGCATATGTCAAAGACTCGTTCCGGGTGTTTCTCATACCTCTGTGGATCAACGCTCTGTATAAACTCCATTAGGCTTAGATTGAAGCCAATTTCACATGGCTTTAAATCGGTAAGCTTCTCTTCTCATAGGGATACCCTTTCTCCGTCAGAAGCCCTCTTAGATCCCTAAACCAATAAAAGCGCGAAGCGCGTATGAAAAACAAAAACACCACAATAACATAAACCGGGTTAGGGTTAGGGTTAGTTTATGTCTTTTACCGTGGTTCGTTCTTCTACGGAAACAACTCAATCGCTTTTTACTCGTTTAATTAACCCTAAACCTCGTAATCAAAGGGGGCTTGAGCAGACGGCGCGATGGAAGGAGCAAGGGAAGAAGTCAAAAATGAGAGCATGACGTCACAGATGGAGCAAACATTTTTGGTGATCGTATGCCTCCCTATAACAGCCGCATGGTCAACGAGCGGCCCATATGGGCCGGGATGTACTAACCTACTATGCATGTTACAAGTGCGCACTGTGCATTGCGTACTTGTGACAGTGGAAGAAGTCTTTCGGAGTCCTCAACCCCCGAGATGGTTCAATCGCATAAAAACAGAGCAACTGTGCCCATGGGGGGGAGGGAGCCCTCCCCGAAGATACGCTCCACACGTCGGACAACTGCGATGTTGTTATAACTAACCTGATCTTGTGCAGAACTTTCTGTTGTCGAACTTTCAGTTGTTGGGGAGCACGAAAATGCACGTTGTGTTTACTTTGAGTGGTGAGGAGGGAAGGGCGAGAAAGTGGAAGGAGTGAAGGCTTTGAATTCGCTGCCTTAGGAATTGAAAATCAACGACACGGAGAGGATTATGATTGATTAAATCCACTGAAAGCAACGACGAGCAGAAGATTATGATTGCTCGAGATTGAAAGAAGGGTGAAACTCTCATAGAGGACTTTTAGGCGCATGTATTGTTGGCACGTAAAAGCCCGGGATTTATCTTCTATTGGCAGTGTGAGAGAGATTGTGAGGTACCAGCGAGCCACCACCTAATTCTCTAGAATCAACCTTACCATATTCCTTTTCTTTGTCTGCCTGCGCTGTTTGTCCATCTGGCATCTGGCATTGGCCACCGAAAGGCTGATGCAGATGACTGATGCATGAATTTCAAAGTCGTCAGTACACCCGCTCGCTCAAAGCCCTGCTCAAGACCCGAGGGTGATGATTCTCCATTCGCTTGCATGCATTCTTGTTGCGCAGTCAGCCACGCTGCCACCACCCAGGGGCACACTAATACACACAACACACACCACATGCCGCCCCACTTGTTATGATGCCGTACAGCAATGCGTTGAGTTCTGTGCTCAACTTGTGCACAAAGCAACGTTCGCTGGATCCGTCGCCGCTTGGAAGAACAAAAAGAAATTGAACCACATATCGCGCTCTTCTCGTCTATCCCAAGCCTCGGTACACAAACCAAGGTCGAATACGCCAAAGGCGATTCAGCCACCAGCGGCGCGTCCCTTCTGTGCTCTCTCTCCGGGGATCTTTTTCTTACTCCACCCTCCACAACTTCCTCCCTCCCTCGCTCCTTTCCTCACTCCCTGATTAGATGGACCCTTTGCGTCCTGGACCCGGGGGGAGCACCAGCAGCGGCACTATCTCCCTAGGCGTCTCAGAAGCTCGCTTTCCCCCTACCTACGGTTCTGTGGACGACGGAGGCATCGGCATGGTCAACAGAAGTGGATGGAGGGATGGGGGAAAGGAGAGCGGGTTTCCGCCTTTGCGTCGATCGTACTCGCTGAGCGCGATTAGAGAGGGTGTACCGTAAGTAGATAGAAAGCGGGACGGGGACCATGGGAGGTTCTGAGGAGAGGAGAAGGAACTTATGGAGCCCTGCCACAATTTTCGGGTCAGGCCACTCGAGCAATTAGCGTCCGACTTTTTCTTCACCCAATCATCCTTTCTCGTTCCTTTCCTCCCTTCATCCATACCAAAGAACCCTTGGTCGGCACGAGAACCTGGTAGCGGTCTGCTTGCTCATTATGGCGTTGCTTTGCCTAGGTAGCGTTGATGGAGAGGAAGAGGGAAGAAGGGGAGGGAGGGAGATGCCTCTGAGCTCGGAATGGGAAGGGGTTGGCGCCTGTCTATAAGTTCAATCTATCTATCTATCTATCATACACACACCCCGCATATCAAATGCCATTAATCATACCCTCTTATCCTCGGTCCCCAGGCATCATCCTCTTTGTCCTGCGGCCTATTCTCATCCCCTTCGCCGTCTCCCTCCTTTTCTACTACCTTCTCCAACCCGTCGTCAACACCCTCAACAAAGTGAGGACCAGAGGGAGGGAGGGAGGGAGGGAGGGAGGAAGGAAGGAAGGAAGGAGGGAAGGAGGGAAAGAAGGAAAAAGCATTAAGGTAACCTACAATCTCCTCCTGAGCACCTCATTTTCCTAGTCACTCTTCCCATTCTTCCTCCCTCCTCCCCCTCCCCTCAATCCCTCGTGCAGCCTCCTGCCATTTGCTGTCGGGAGTTGTATGTGGGCTGTGCGGATCTAGGGGCCCCTGTGAGCGACGAAGGGGAAGGAAGCATGGCTTCCTCTTCAATTGGGGGCAGGTTTCTCTCCCGAGCCGTCGGAGGGCTGCGACGACGGTAGGGAGGGAGGGAGGGAGGGAGGGAGGGAGGGAGGGAGGGAGGGAAGAAGAGGGTATCGTTACAAGCGGCATATCTCGTCTCATAACTTTATGATCCTTCCCTCCCTTCCTCTCCCCTCCCTCCTTCCCTCTCTCCCATGCTATTTTCCTCAATAACCCAGCGCCGGATACGATACCGTCGCCTCCGATGAGGAGGAAGGGAAAGAGGGAGGGCGGGAGGGAGGGAGGGGGGGAGGGAGGACCACATCGCCCCTGTCGACCTTCACGGAAGGAGGGAGTGTGGTGGGGGAGGGAGGCGCATGGGAGAGGATGCACTGCCCGCGGCCTCTCGCTGTCATGCTGGCGATTGCCTTGGCCATGGGTATGACTGCCTGTCCTCCCTCCCTCCCTCCTCCCCTCCTTCCCTCCCTTCCTCCCTTCCTCCCTCCCTCCCTCCCTCCCTCCCTCCCTCCCATGGACGCTCGTCATGTTCTCTTTCTGCAATGTATTTATTTTACGCCCTTCTTCGTTCCCTCCCTCCCTGCCTCCCCTTTCCTTCCTCAGGCGTCTTCGCCTTGTTCGGGATGATCATTTATCACTCCATTCAACGGCTTCAGAAGGACTGGCCCATATACGAAATGGGTGCCGAGCAGGTTAAGAGGGAGGGAGAGAGTGAGGGAGGGATTGAGGGAGGGAGGGAGGGAAGGAGGGAGGGAGGGCGCATAGCGGGTGGGTAGGTAAAGAGGGAGGAAGGATTGGAGGCGGGAGGGAGGGAGGGAGGGAGGGAGGGAGGGAGGGTACTCCTACCCTATCTGTCAATCCTCTGTCTGCGTGTTCAAATCTCTCCTCCCTCCCTGTCTTCCTCCCTCCCTCCCTCAGGCCGTACAACGGCTCAATGCCGGGCTGGCCAAGTTGCATGTCTCATTAAATGATGACCTGGTTCCCTACCTGATGGACAACCTCAAGGTAGAGAGGGAGGGAGGGAGGGAGGGAGGGGGGGACAGAGCGATATCCCCACGGTGTCTTTCTTTCTTGCTCATTTACCCATCCCTCCTTCCTTCCCTCCCTTCACATTACACCTTTCCACACCCCCACAGAGCGATATCCCCGCCCTTGTATCGGACGTCTGGGTCGCCGTGGCCAATGGGTAGGCCTCTCCCTCCCTCCCTCCCTCCCTCCCTCTCTCTCCCTCCCTCTCCCCCCCCCCCCCCCCCCCCCCCCCCACCCTTCTTCGTACCGCCTATCCGCACGAGCTGAGCCTCCCGCCCCAAGGAAACCAACGAAATGATGGCCGGCACGAGGGATTCCGAGC
>Ga0160419_100967_pt1 | contig 14157 bp, 11 predicted proteins | sample CelAP2metagpilot_2_FD_108196 | JGI IMG/M metagenome (GOLD analysis project Ga0160419, IMG submission 108196) | Phycosphere-associated microbial communities from Cellana algal ponds in Kailua-Kona, Hawaii, USA - Cellana AP2-4-25 metagenome pilot ... | reverse complement strand
AGGGAGGGAAGGGAGGGGGAGTAGAAAAAGAAGGGGGGAGGGGAGGGGGTGGTGGGGGGGGTGAGAGAGGGGGGGGAGGGTTGAGATAAGGAGGAGGGTTGAGATTATGTCCGGAAGTGCATGTCATTGATAGGAAGACGCAGGTGTCAGAGTGACGGGCTCGACGAGGCGGACACGATTGGGAGGAAGGGGGGGGGGGAAGGGAGGGTGGAGGGTTTGCTTACCTCCATTGGCGAGCCATAGCGGAAATCACCAGAAGCATAAAAATCGAGGCCGGGCTTAAGGAAGCTCTGCTCGCGACGGAAGACGAAGGACCCCTCAATCCAGATCTAGGGGGAGGGATGGAGGGATGGATGGAGGGAGGGATGGAGGGAGGCAACATTATACTTTTATCATGCGGGACAATCAACCCGAAACATTTGCGGTGGTACCACACTCCGGTTGGAATCTTCTTCCCTCCCTCCCTTCCTCCTTCTCTTTTTTACCTACATGAATTGGACAGAAATTGGGGGGAGCATCGACAAGTGCATGTGACACCGTAGAGAAGAATTGAAACGTTCTTGACGGACTCTATCCATCCATCCCCCTACTTCATATCCTCCTCCCTTTCTCTTTCCTTCCTCCTCCTCTAACTTACATGAATTACCCCCGAAAGCACGAACCAAAAGTTGACGGGTGTAAGGAGACGCGTTTGCAGGCTCTTGTCCTTTTTCGTTGTCTGAAAAGTAAGGCGGGAGGGAGGGAAGAAGGGAGGGAGGGGAGGGAAGGCAAGGTTATAAAAAGGGCATGTGGTAGCTTCTTGTTCTCTATCAGACGCGCCTCCATTGTGTGAGGGATTAAACTCCATTCGAGCCCACCGTGCCTTCCTCCCTTCCCTCCCTCCTCCCTTCTTCCATACCCAAAATAGCACGCCGAAGACGAGGGAAACGCTCACACCCAGGCCCAGCAAGACTTTCATCCAATCCTACGAGGACATGAAGAAAGAGGGGGAGATGAAAGAAGAATACGGGTGCATGAACGAAATGAGGGTGAAACAAAGAAGGATCGACGTGTCACAGTCACAGCCCCTTCCCTCCATCCCTCCCTCCTTATTACCATCAGCGTCATGACTACTGGCGCCTTTGGCGCAGCCATACCGCCAGCGTAGTTGTTGGTTAGCTCAGCGACGGATTCGTAGGCCGCAGAGGCATATTGCTTGATGCTCTGTTACGAAGAAAGACAGGGTATGGGAGGGAGTGGGGGCGGTGGTCGGTTGCGGTGAGCAGACGAGAGGAGGAGAGGAGGAGGACAATGAAGCCTCATCTCTAACCAAGAAACGTGATTACCTCCATGGTCTTGCTATATTTTGGGTTCAAGTGCATGTAGGTTCTGCTGGTGCTTAAGAAGAAAGCCGTGACGGTGTTAAATCAGCTCGGCGGGAATGGACGTTGCTCCTACCGAGTTGCCACGAGAGTGTGCCCCTGTATTGTGGGGCGGATGAAAAAGCAGCACCAACAGTATCAGTGAGAACAAGGGACGTAACACGCACGCGTAGCATCACATGGGTGCCCCGAATTATCAATAGAGGCATATTCCTGCGTTCCTGCTGAACGCATCGCATTACGTTCGCGAATGCGCCTTGTGGCATTTCCTGTCTTCACTTTTTGCCTTCAAAGCGGGCCATAAATCGATCCGATCCTTCCACAAACATACCAAGCAACGCTCTGCTTCTGCCCTCTTGCTCGGACCAATTCATTCAATGTACAGGGTAACGTGGAAGAATGATATTTAAGTATTTTTCTCCGTTTTCTACATCCATGATCTCCCAGCATTTTGCGCGCAACACAAACGATACAACTTTGGTAGTATTTTTGCGGGCAATTCCCCACCCTTCACAGTATAAATACTGCCATTGTTCCTTTGCAGGCGAAGGCTTTTCTTCGGAAATCTTCAAGATATAAGGAATTATCCTGTCGATTTAATGGAATATGATTGAAAAAATCAAAGAAACTTTTATTCACGTAATGTTTTGTAGGAGGAGGATAAGAAGCAGCAGGCCACACAGCGGAGGATCACGAAGAATATTACTATTAATGATAATATCGAGGAAACAATAGCAATCAGAGTAGATTTTCCTATATACACGAATCCGCAAAGGAGACGATAGAAAGGACAGCAGGAGAAGAAGATGCAACGCGTGTAATTCACGAACCACCGGGTTTATAATAAAAGCTCTTTGCATCTATTTGGCATATCTGTCCATGCATGTGCACCCTCCTCATTCACCTTTCATCCATCATCCATTCATGTACCGCATTTCCTGCTCTTGAAATAGTCATGCACTAGTTGCTAAAATTCCCGTGATTTAAATGTTCTCCTTTCCTTATCCTTTTATGAATGGCCTGGCTAATACACCTAAAACACTTGCAATATTCCTTTCGAAAGATTTTAGATCGATGGGATGGGATCTTTCTCTCTTTTTTCCCCGATGAAGTGCGTCCAGACCGATGGTCGATGAAATTTATCGTAGTCAAAGGACTACTCCAAAACTATCCTCCTCCCCCCTCCCTCATGAGTATTTCTCCCTTCTTTGCCCGAGCAATTTCGGACACCAAAGTGCTCATATATATACATGAAGGAAATACAGCGAATGTGAACAGGAAAAAATCGCTGGGCGCGAACAAAAATCTTGGGTCGTGGTCTAAGAAAATGGCAGTTTTTTTTAAATATCAGTCGTTACAAAAACGAAAACCTTTCCCCTTCTTCCTTGTCTTGTGAGTTGTGATAAGCTTTTCTTCGAGACGCAAGCTCATCATCGAGGTGATTTTGTCTGCTGACAGGCCTTGAGGCATTGCTGACCTTCCTAAGGACATACATATACCATATGTTGATTTCCTTTTTCCCCTTTTACTACGCGGAGGCCCATATCAACGGGGGAGCGTTTCCACTCGACGCCCATCATACCGCTGTCTTAGCTCCTGAGCTAACGATAAGTCTCGTCGAGCTATGGTATTTTACCTCTAATAGTAAAGGGCATGGCAATTTCACCCGTCACATCCGCGGCATTGCCCACGACCATCAGCAGCAATGCGTTGCGGCCGTCGAGGCCCTAGACTAGAGGGCCCATTCCCCGGGGATATGTCTCTTTGTGGCGTTACGTATGGTTTCCTTTCACGCTCTCAACACCCAAAGACTCTTAACACCAAACAAGACCAGGTTCTGCAGGGTCAAGCAGCTCAGTGACACGGGGGGACGCAGCGGAGTTGCAGGCTGGTTGGCTCGAAGTTCCACGTGATTTCGCGTTGCCTCTGCACGGAGAGGGTTACTACGAGCCGCCATGGACCCTGATGCGACACTCACAGATCAGGGCGACCAACGAAAGGTAAGCCGATGAAAGACATTCGAGAGTCAAGAAAAAATCCTGGCCAGAGTGTCGTTGGAACCCGATGCAGCGATATCAGGATATTGAACCTAAATCTCATTATAAATCGCACAGACCCCGTCATGTGTCGTTGGCCTGGATAATCTTTCTCTCGACAGAGAGGAGATTTGCGAGGTCGAAGAGCTCAAGGCCAAGACGAGCAGTGTCCACTCAACGACGGCTCCCATTGGGCTAGATAGTGGCATCTGGTCGGTCCAAAACTCTTCTGAGTTCTGTTCACTGCCCGCCTCTTTTGCTTCGTCGAATCTCAATCATAACGCGGCTAACTTTCATCCGGCCGCTTCATCATTTGGCGCCTCGCTTCACCTTCCCCTCACCGTCGCCGAGACCTCCTGTAGCACTTTCGGTAGTTCCGACTATCCACACATAAGCAACAAGGCAAATAGCGACCAAAATTATACCCACGCAAACCTCCCCATATTTTCGCTGTCCAGCTATCTGGAGAGTAGTTTTGCGTCTCCGATATCCGATGACATGCTCTACGTCGCTTGTAATAACATCAAGCTCCCTTCCGTACTTCCGAGTGGCACAACCAGGAGGCGCAAACCCACTACCACCACTACACGCATCCTTCTGGCCGCGCATTGCGCCGGCTGTATCATTGGACATGGTGGAAATGTCATCAAGAGTATTCGTGACATCTCGGGTGCCTATGTGACCATACTTGACCGTGGAAGCGAGAATCGGAACAGCTCGTACCGTCTAGTCACGCTCGTCGGCCCCTTACAGGCCGTGGGGACAGCCATACAGATGATTGGCCTTCAGGCAGACCTCTTTGATAATGATTTGTCTGTGGATCAAAGTGGATTAACTCAGGTCATGAGCGGCGGGAGCGGCCTCAACGATTATCAACACCCGTCAATGGCAACCCAGAGCTCCGTTTCATCAGCCCCGTCTTATGTGTCTCACCCCCTGTACAGCCGTGGGACTAGCCACGAGAGGGAAGCTGGAATGGTCAACATGTTGGGTCATCCAGGGAGCATAGGCATGGGCATTCATATGATTGTTGACAGTGTGATGCTGGGCAAGCTGACCGGTAAGTATTGGTGGAGGGTCAACGAGATACAATGGCAGACGGGAGTGCGCAGGATCCAAGTCTTGAGTACAAGCGAGAGTAAGCAAGAAGGCAGCATCCGGAACGAGAGGATAGTGGTGATCTTGGGAACAGCGGAGCAGTGTTTGAGGGCACATCGAGAGATCACCTTGATTCTGGAGGCGGATCCCCTGAGTCTCGAGCGCAGGGAGGAACAGCGAGGCCTAGGAGAGCGAGGGAGACAGAACGGTCCATGTGACAACAACCTTACCAGCTTAAAAGTTGATTCAACACCAATGAAGAGCCCCTCATCGGTTCAGTACCTATCATTGCTGGAGCGAGAAGAGAAGGAAGAATATGACAACTCGCGAGACAGAGCAGGCTGTGAATGGCACTGGGATCCCAACACAAATGCCGCTGGCGAGAAGCAGGAGAAGGACGAGGGCAACGAGGAAGATCAGGGAAACGATGAAGTGAGCAAAATTTCCTCAAGTTTCATTGCTCCCAAGGCCGAGGTCACCATGGCGGCAAAATCTCTGAGCGTGGGGGCTACTGGGGCAGGGAATGTTTCAAGGACCACAAGCTGTGAGTCTGAGGCATTTCCGGCCCCTGCGATGTCCGTGAAACTTCTTCCCTCCACCCTTTCCGAAAAGCTAACGACAGACAAGGCCCGTGCCATAGCCACAAATCCCCTTTCTCTCCCCTCTACGGTCTTTTCGCCCCTATCTCTCCAGCCTTCGTCCTCGTCGTCTTCGGCAACATCGTCGCTTTCCTCCCCGGTGCCATCGGTAGACGAGTGTGGGAACACTTCTGTCCAGAGCGTGGTCAACGCAGATGCGAAAAAGAACTTTCGGGAATTTTCTGCACAGTTCGTTGTGCACATCTCTAACCAAAACATCGGGAGGTTGATTGGTAAAGGAGGCAGCACGATTCGGCTGCTGCGTCATGAGACAAAGTGTCAGATTGAGGTTGAAAATTACCATCACTCCATGGACATGCGAGAGGTGCGAATCAGAGGGACTCTTCAGCAGGTCCACATGGCTGTTGGCATGCTCGGGCACCAACTGTTTGGTCGGGAAGATGGAGTGTGTTAACTGATGTTATTGTAGTCCCTGTCGGTTAGCTAGTAGCGAACAGTAGCATACATAGGTACTCACACCTATAACACTAGTAAAGACTCATTGAATCGAATTAAGATTTCATATTTGCTTATCTGTAGGGGAAAGTGTGCGTAGCTCCTTTTGGAGACTTAGAAAGGCACGAATATGATGGTCAGCTATTGCCATAAGGAGATAGATTTGTCCGTAGGTTTAGTATGTATTTTAAAAGAAAATTTTGAATAAAAATAGTCTCCTTTGGGCGGCCAAGAATGAAGCCATTGTTTCACTCCTACTATTACCCGCGGTGCCCCCTCCTTCCTTCCATCTTTCTGTCTTTTAATTTTACTTTTTGCAGTTCAGGTTGCTGACTTCAATTCCCTTCTCTTCTGCCGTACCTTTTTCCACACTTTTTATGAATATTTACAAACGCACACGCACGTACACGCATGTTAATGCGCGCCCCCATAATCTACAGTGATTCACTCAACAGAAACATGCACCTGTTTCCCTCCCTCCCCAACCCTCTCTCTACTTTCCTCCCTCTATCCCCACCTCTCTCCATCTCCTTCCCAATTGCCGCAACGCCACATCCTCCTCCTCCTCCTCAACCTCGGCCAGGTCCTCCTCCTCGCCCTCACCCATTCCTGCAAACCCCCTCCTTTCCTCCCTCTCCAACTCTGCGAACAAATCATCATCATCCTCTTCCTCCCTTTGTTCCTTCACTTGTTGTACGCTCATTCCCATCCCTCCCTTCCAATTGACTTTCCATTCTCCTTCTCTCTCCTCCTTGCCCCCCTGCCATCCCTTCCTCCCTCCTCCCGCTCCTCCTCCTCCTCCTGCTCCTGCCCCTTCCACTCTCCTCGCCGCAGATACTGCCGCTGCTGCTGCCTCCTTGATCGCCATCGCCCTGGCTTCCTCAAGCGCAGCCGCGTCTCTCTTATTCTTGGGTTTCACTGTCGCTATCACTCGATTCAGATATTGATCCGAAACGCTCTGCTGCTGCAAGCCCTGCCGCAAGGAGGTGGGCGGGAAGGCAGACTGCGTCGCGGCACGCTTCGCGGCTGCTGCTGTGATAGCAGGGCGACGACCATTTTTGTCTCCCTGCTCTTCATCCTCGTCCTCGTCCTCACGGTCGTCCTCCTCCCATCCCTCGTCTTCGTCGTCCTCCTCCCTCTCGTCCTCCTCCCCTTCTTCCATCCATCCCTCCAGCCCTCCCCCCACTTCCTCCTGAAGGAAGCTCATCCTCAGCAGCCTCTTACCCACATTTATACTACTTCTTCTCTTCCTCTTCCTCGTCTCGGCCGCCGCTGCTGCTGATGCTGCTGTCCCTGCTGTCCCTGCTGCTGTGTCTGCCGCATCAGCATCCTCCCTCTCTCCCTCCACGGCTCCAGCTGCTGCAGCTACTGGTGAAGCCGGCTCATCCTCCCCCCTTCCCTCCCTCCCTCCCTTTTCCCTGGAGAAAAAGTCGTCCTCCGTTTTGCCTTCAAAAATGTCGTCGTCGTCGCCGCCCTGGGCGTATACACGCACCATCTTTGGGAGGGAGGGAGGGAGGGAGGGAGGGAGGGAGAGAGAGAGGGAGGGAGAGGATGTACAGGTAAAAAAAGGGTAAAGCGATGAAAGGGGGAGGAGAAAGTGATGGGAAAGGCATTTCCCCCTCCCTCCCTCCCTCCCTCCCTCCCTCCCTCCCTCTCTTCCTTTCGACCTACCTCTCGCAACATGGCCTTCTTTCCCTTCCCTCTCACTCCCGCCTTGACCGCCGACCCGGTTCCTCCTTTCTCCTTCTCCCCCTTCCTCGCACTTCCTCCCTCCTTCCTTCCACCTCCCCCCACCCCTCGTTTCCTTGCACTCCCCATCCCCCCACCGGCCACAGGCGGGAGGGAGGACGAGGACGAGGAAGGGAGGGAGGAAGGGGGAGACCCTTCCACTTCCAGAAACCAACGATGCTGACACTCAGTGGCTGTCCGGCCGGGGACAAAGGAAGCGACTCGACCCCAATAGCCCCCCCTTCCTCCTCCTCCTCCTGCGCCCGCGCCCACTTTCATTCGCACGGCGTCTTGCAGCAGTTCCAAGTCGGAGGAAGACCAGCCTCCCCCTCCTTCCTTCCCTCCCTCCGGTCCTCCTTCTTCTTTGTCCCTTGCTGAGGGAGGGAGGGAAGGAGGGAGGGAGGGAGGAGGGGGCTTGCCGACCCCAACGCCGACGACGGCCTTGATCTTCCCGGCAGGCGTTTTGTTGGTGGCTGAGGGAGGGAGGGAGGAAGGGGGCGAGGAAGAGGTGGTGGAGCTGGTGCGGCTGATTCGGGTGCGCGTCGTCCTCGCCTTCCCTCCCTTCTTCACCTCGGCTGCTGCTGCTGCTGCCGCTGCTGCTGCTGCTGCCGCTGCTGCTGCTGCCGTCTCATTCTTCTTCATCTTCCCGCCTGCCGCTGGCACCTTGCGCATGGCAGGAGGGGCAGCAATCTTCTTTCCTCCCTTCTTCGTAGCAGCCTTTGCAGCACTTGCTGCTCCTGCCCCCTTCCTCCCTCCCTTCCTCGCCCTCCTTCCCTGTCTCCCTCTCCCTCCCTCCTCGTAGTCACTCTCACTTCCGTTCCCCTCATCCGACGACGGCGAAGAGGGAGGTGACATAGACCCTTCCTCGCCCTCCCCTCCTTCCCCCCTTTCCTCCCCCCCGCCCTCCTCCATCTCCCCCTCTTGTTCTTCCTGGCCAGACGAGGCTGCCGACGTGACACTCTTGCCTCGCTTTCTCCCTCCCTCCCTCCCTCCCTCCCTCCTTCCTCCACTCCTCTTGGTCGCAGGCGCCTTCCCAGCAGCTGCAGGACGAGGACGAGGAGGTGTAATTGTAGTAGTAGTGGTAGCAGCAGCTGCTGCTGCTGCTCTTGCTATCACTTTTTCTCTCCCTCCCTCGTCCTCGTCCTCCTCCTCGTCCTCCTCACTGTCGCCTAGCCCAAGGAGCTCCAAAGCTGACAGCCCCCCCCCTCCCCTGCTGCCGCTGCTACTGTTGCTGCTGCTGCTACCCTTACTCCCCGCGCTGCCCCTGCTACTGGTCACGTGGATGCTGCTGCTGCTGTTGCTGCTCCTCTTCTTCTTCATCGTGGTGATGTGCGAGGAGGGTGCTGGTGCTGCTCCTTGCTTCACCTTTTCACTGCCACTGCCACTGCCACTGCTGCTGCTGCTGCCGCGATCATTGTTGGTCATCCGCTTCCCCTCCTTCACCTTCACCTCTTGAGCTTCCTCTTCTTCTTCCTCCTCCTCCTCCTCCCCCCCTTCCCTCCCATCCTCCCGGAGAAAAGGCGGCGACGCAGGCAAGCCTGAGGATAGCCCGTTCCTCTCCTTCTCCTTCTCCGTCTCCTTCTTCTTCTTCAAATGGGAAGACCCCCGGCTTCCTCGGCGCCCGCCCGCCCTCCCTCCCTCTCTCCCTCCCAACGCATCGGGCGTCCCCTCCACCAGCCTCAACACCTCTCCTCCCTCACTCACCACAGCATGTTGCGACCTCCAGAAATCCAGGACAGGCAATCGGACCCTCTTTCCTCCCTCCCTACCTCCCTCCTCCTTCCCCGGGGAGGGAGGGGGGGAAGGAGGAGAGGAGGAAGAGGGCGCATGGCCACGGGAGGCGGTGATGGAGGGAGGGAGGGAGACAGGGGGAGAGGATGGGGTGGAAGAGGAAAGGGAGTTCAGTAGAGGCACGCGCACTCTTCCTGAACGGCCTCGGGCGATGGTGATGGAGGGAGGGAGGGAGAGCGGAGGGGAGGGAGGGGAGGAGGGGGATGGAGAAAGGGAAGTCAATCTGGTGTTTCTCTTCCTCTGCTCCCTGCCATTCTCCTTCTCGGCGGAGGACGGGAGGGAGGACGGGAGGGAGGGCGGGGGAGAGGTCGAGCTGCTGTTCTTGGAACGGTGCCGAACAGTGATCATCAGCTCCGCTTTCTTTAACCGCCGTTCCGTCTCGCTCTCCCTCCCTCCCTCGGTCTCCGCCTCGCTCCCTTCCTCGCCCTTGCTGCCTCCCCTGGGGCGAGGTCGCGGGGGAGGGGGAGGCATCAAAGAGGCGGGGTGACCCCTCCCTCCCACCCTCTCTCTCTCCTCCTCCTCCTCCTCCTCCTCCTCCTCCTCCTCTTCGTCCCCCAGCATCGCCAAAATGCCCCCGTACAGGCCCCCGCCCTTTTTTCCCTCCCTCCCTCCCTCCCTCCCTCTCTCCCTCCCTCCTTCACCCCTTGAAGACGCAGCAGAAGAAACAGACACAACTGAGCCCGTAGATCCTCCCGTCCTCCTCTTGTCCCTCCCTCCCTCCCTCCCTCCCTTCCTCGATCCCTCACTGCCGGTGCTGCCCTCCTTCCTTTTCCTCTTCCTCTTCTTCTCCTTCTTCCTCCTTCCTTCCATTCCTCCCTCCCTCCTTTCCTCGCCCTTCGCCCCCCTCTTCCTGCTGCTATCACTGCTGCTCCTCCGACGCACTAAATGAAGTACGGGTGCTCCCTTTCCCTCCTTCCCTCCCTCTTTCCCTCCCTCCTCTTCGACCTTCCCAGGCCTGCTGCTTTCCTTTCTACCTACGGAGGCAGGAAGAGATGGAGGGACGGAGGGAGGGCCGGGAGGAGGGGAAGGGAAGTTCGCGCCTGCCAACGAGCCGAGCGAGGTTGTCTTCCTCCTAAGGCCTACTGCTGCTGCTGCTGCTGCTGCTGCTGCTGCATCCACCTCTTCCTCCTCTATTTCCTCGTCGAGAAAAGTCCTCTTCTTCCTCTTTCTCCCACTGCTGGTGCTTGGGGTGTTTGTCGTACTGCTGCTGCTGCTGCTGCTATTACGTAGCCTCTTGCCAGCCGAGGAGGAGGAGGGATGGAGGGAGGAAGGGCGGGAGGAGGGGATGGAGGCAGGAGAGGTGAAAGTGTTAATGGATGACAACGAAACTCTTTTCTTCCGCTGCTGCTGCTGCTGCTGCTGCTGCGGTTGTTGTTGTTGTCTCTTCAGTGCGGAAGAAGGTGGTGGTGGCATGAGTGCTGCTGCTGCTGCTGCTGCTGCTGCTGCTGCTTTTGCTTCATCCAACGAACTACTCCTTCTCCTCCCCCCCCCACGCCCTCCCACGTCCTCTTTCGATGCTGCCACCCACAGCGACCCCCCCCCCCTCCCTCCCTCCCTCCCTGTGATCTTCCTTCCATTCATTCTCACACCGCCAAATCCCTCCTCTTCCTCGTCCTCAGCCTCTCCCTCGTCGTCGTCCTCCTCCTCAGGACCAGTCGCCTTGGCCGTTTTCGTCGGTTTCACTCTTAACGGCAAGGGCGTTCCGTCCCACTCACTCACAAAGCTCTCCCCTTCCTCCCCCCCTCCCTGCCCCCCCTCTTCTATTCCGTCGTCCTTCCCGGGCGCAATGCGTCTGCTACTGCCACTGCTGCGTCCGCGGGAGGGAGGGAGGGAGGGAGAAAGGAAAAGAAGGCTGCTTCTCGGTGTTCCGTATCCCGCAGCTGCCGCTGCTGCTGCTGCTGCTGCTGCTGCCCCGCCCCCACCCTCCTCCATTTCCTCCTCCTTTCGATCAATTCCCATCATCCCTCCTTCTTCCTGTCCCTTCTTCTCTCCCTCATCCACGCCCTCAAAAGTCTGCGCGCTGTTATTCTTTTCCCCTCCCACATTACTCCCACTCCCTCCCTCCCTCCCTACCCCCCTTCCTCCTCCTCCTACCGGCGTCGTGCTTATGGGTCTCTTGAACGTTATTGCTCCTACCCCTTCATCCCTTCTTCCCTCTCTCCCCGCCGAAAACGCGTCACCTCCACTGCTCCCTCTCCCTCCCTCCCTCCCTCCCTCCCTCCCTCCCCCCCTCAGTACGGCCCGTCTCACACACTGCGGCATCGGGGAGGCCTGACAGAGGTCGTCAAACGTCTTGTTCATCAACCCCGCACTCCCTCCATACGCGTACACAGGGATTGGCATGGCAACGGCCGCTGCCGCTGGAGGGAGGGAGGGGGGGAGAGCAGGTGAGGTCAAGGAGGAAGAGGAGGAGGGGCATTGGAAGATGGGAGGGACGGAAGCAGTTCCAAGGCTGAAGCCACGGCTACCTCGCCTTCCCCCGATTCCTCCTCCTCGTCCTACACCCCCACTGCCCAGGATAGGCAAGGCCGCCAGCAGTCCTCCTCCTCCTGCTGCTGCTGCTCTCGCTGCTGCTGCTTCTCCCGTTGCTCCTGGAGTCGTTGTAGAGGAGGAGGTAGAGGAGGAGACAGCAATGCGCGGCATGGGCGATTGGAGGGTCTTGAGAAAGTCCGCATTGAAGATAGCACCGGAACGGAGAGGGTCGCTCCGTCGTCTCGGCTGCTGCTGCTGCTGCTGGAGAGTGCTCCCTCCTAGTGCTTGTGCTGTTGATGGCGGTGGCAGCGGTGTCGGGGGCATTGGAGGATTCATCGCTTCTCCTAGCCCTGTAGTTGGGAGAGAGGGAGGGAGGGAAGGGAGATGTGTGGGTTGTCGGGGTGTGTGTGTCTGCGATAGGAGGCAGTCGTTATCTCATCATCGTCTGGCGCCAGTCAAGGAGCGGAATGAAAGGCTGAGGCTGCCGCTACCGTTGCAAGGATGTAGCACATGTCAACGCCCCTTTGCACATAGCGAATCCATGCGTGCATGCGCGCCCTGGAGGTGTACTGGTGGATGCAACAAATGGCATACCAACAGGAGCTCGTGTTGTACCTCTTTACCATGAGGGGTGTGACAAAGTTCGCAAAAAGAATGGCGCCTTAGCCGGTCTGGCGCAAGCTAAGCCATGGCCCATTCTCACACACGCCCATTGCCCAGGGTCCTGTCTGAGTGCCGTCTGTGTGTGCCCTTGTCCTTGTCCATGTGCGAAGAGGTCGGAATACTGCTTGCTTTCGCTCCCCTTTCACACGCGTGCTGCTTCTCGTTCATGCCCCTCTCTCCTAACTAGCCTTGCGAGGGTAAAAAAAGGCTGCATCGATCGACTTTCCCCTTGAGCGCATTATGACTATCTCCTCCCTATGTGTGTGTGTGAGAGCGTATGTGTGTCCCCGTAGGGTGTGTTTATGGAGTTACAGAAAGTGGGGGGCCTCATCACCGAGAAACGGCGCGAATAACGAATAGTGTTGGAAACCTTTTGCCCGTACTGCTGCGATAAGGCCTGCGTCGAGTCAGCTCCTTGTACTTTATCCTCTGTAGCTGTCGCGCTTGCGAACGCACTGTCATTATGTTCAATATGCTTGATTTAGCTTCTCAAACCTCTTTTCCTTATCCTCGCTTCGACAGACTGGCCACAACCGTTGCTCTACAACCTCTCTACCCTCTCTGCGTCAACACCGGTGCCATGTACCCGGCTACCACCACCTCTCTCCGAGCGCTCCGTGGGGCCCGCCGCCTCGTCCATTTGCGTCCCTTGGCCTTGATCTCTACCACTTTCATAAACACCCACCGGCCTGTCCATCTCCGCCAGTCAGGAGCTCTGATGGCGGCGGCCCCTTCCTCCTTCTCGACCTCCTCCACCTCTGCGGCTAACCCCCCTGCTAACTCTGGGCGTACTGATGATGAGCCGCAGGTATGCATCCATGGGCTTTCATGTCTTGAAACTTCTCTTTTCGTTAGGCATCGTCCTTACCGTTTGAGCCCTCTCGCCCTCCCTACTCCCTGTCTTAGGTCCGCGCGACTGCCCGTCCCACCTCTTTGACGCAACGTATCCTCCATCTATTCGGCATGGGCGAGTCGTTGAAGCGCACAAAGAACTCAGAAGCTCTCCTGCAAGCGTGCATCAGCCAGGCCAGCAACACAACTTTTTATCGAGGTAGGTGGGAGGGAGGGAGGGAGGGAGGGAGGGAAGAAGAGGGAGGAAGGCAGTGGTTGAATGATTGCTTGCGGCGGCCTTAACAATCTTTTAATCTTCCGGTGAAAAACGGCGAATCATTCGGGGGAAGAAATAAATTGTCGACGGATGCGAGTGCTGTATTGGATCGTATCATGGATTCCTCATCCTGCTTTCATCATTCTTTCCCTCCCTCCCTCCCTCAGCCGGTCGCATCTCTGACTCTTTCCGGGCGGCTCACGGGCTGTTGGTAGTCCACGTGTGGATGCTGCACAAGCGCTTACTGCGAGAAGGGGAAGAAGGGAAGGTCTTGGAAGAGGCGCTCTTCGACCGGTTGTGGTACGTTTCCTCCCTCCTTCCCTCCTCCCTCCTTCCCTCCCTCCCTCCCTCCCTCCCTCCTCGCACACCCGAGCATTCGATACAAAGAAGGGGAAAATGGATAAGGCACGGGCGCACAACTTTTTGGTCCGTGGTGATATGTCTTCGTCCTCCCTCCCCTCTTCCCTCCCTCCCTTCTCCCCTCCTTCCCTCCCTCGTCAGTTCAACTGTTGACTGTCCCCCCCTCCCTCCCTCCCTCCCTCAGGGACGAGACCACCGCCCGCATTCGTGCTCTGAAGGTCAACGAACTCTCCGTAAATAGCTATGTAAAAGAGGTGCAATCTTATTCATTCGGTGCCTGTGTGTCCTACGACGCTGCTCAAGCCCTCGAGACGGAGGAAGATAGGGTTGACGAACTGGCTGGCGCACTTTACAGGTACCTCCCTCCCTCCCTCCCCCTACCCCCTCCCTCTTTTTTTTTCTTTTTTTTTTTTTTTTCTCTTCTCTTTTTTTTTCTTCCCACTTCT
>Ga0160419_100966_pt1 | contig 14167 bp, 23 predicted proteins | sample CelAP2metagpilot_2_FD_108196 | JGI IMG/M metagenome (GOLD analysis project Ga0160419, IMG submission 108196) | Phycosphere-associated microbial communities from Cellana algal ponds in Kailua-Kona, Hawaii, USA - Cellana AP2-4-25 metagenome pilot ... | reverse complement strand
GGGGGGGGGGGGGGGAGGGAGGGGGAGTGTGGTTGTGGTTGAGGAGGGGAAGAGAAAAGAAGAGAGGGAGGGAGGGAGGGGGGAAGGGTGGGAGGGCGAGGCAGACACGTACCTTGAGGCCACGGGGTGGGATGTCACAGATGGAGGAGAGGACGTTGTTCGGGATCCACTCCACGAAGTAGGAGGAATTCTTGTTGATGACGGAGAGCATCTGCTCATCCACCTCCTTGGTGGACATGCGGCCTGGGGGAGGGAGGGAGGGAGGGAGGGAGGGAGGGAGGGAAGGAGGGAGGGGGTGGGGTAAGAGGTGGATAGGGGAGGGACGATAATCGATGCCGCTCACCGGAAACGAGCCGTATTTTAAACATTCAAATATCAGTCGATGCATTGTGGGTAACGGTAGACCGAACGTTGGGAGGGGACGACCACACGTACCTCGGAACATCATGGCACAAGTGAGGTACCGGCCGTGGCGGGGGTCAGCGGCGCACATCATGTTCTTCGCTTCGAAGGCCTGATGGGTCAGCTCCGCGCACGACATGGCTCGGTATTGCTGGGATCCGCGGGAGGTCTGCAGGGAGGGAAGGGAGGGAGGGAGGGGAGGGAGGGAAGGGAGTGAGATGACGATGAAGGGCACTTGGGTGAGGGAGGGAGGGAGGGAGGGAGGGAGGGAACGTACCAAGGGGGCGAAACCGATCATGTAGAAATGGAGACGGGGAAAAGGCACCATGTTCACCGCGAGCTGTGCGAGGGAAGGTGGGGGAGGGAGGAGGAGAAGGAGGGGGAGGAAGAGATGAATACCGGCGCCCATGAGGGAGAGAGGGAGGGAAGGAGGACGTACCTTGCGGAGGTCGCAGTTGAGCTGCCCGGGGAAACGGAGGCAGGAGGTGGTGCCACAGATGGCGGCGGAGACGAGGTGATTGAGGTCACCGTAGGTGGGTGTGGTCAGCTTGAGGGTGCGGAAGCAGATGTCATACAGAGCCTGCAGGGAGGGAGGGAGTGGGGAGGGGAAAAGAAAGGGAGGGAGGGAGGGAGGTGAGAGGGGGTGGTGGCTTTACGAGGACGTGGAAGTGTTTTCGCACAAAGCGAGGGAGGGAGAGAGGGAGGGAGGGGACGGACCTCGTTGTCGAGGGTGAAGCAGTGGTCGGCGTTTTCGATGAGCTGGTGAATGGAGAGGGTGGCGTTGTAGGGCTCGACGACCGTGTCCGACACCTGGGAGGAAGGGAGGGAGGGCGTGAATGAGTGGGTCGCCACGACATTCAAATCCAATCATACCCGGACCAAAACAAGAGCACGGCAAAAGGAAGAAAGAAAGCAAGGGTAGGAAGGAAAGAAAGGCAGGGAGGGGGGGAGGGAAGGCGAGGCTCCCATAAACCCATCCACCCATCCACGTACGTACCTTTGGGGAGGGGAGGATGGAGTAGGTGGCCATGATACGATCCGGGTACTCTTCGCGGATTTTGCTGATCAAGAGAGTGCCCAGCCCGGAGCCAGTCCCGCCGCCCAGGGAGTGGGTCAGCTGGAAGCCTGAGGGAGGGAGGGAGGGAGGGAAGGGGGGTGAGCAGCTGCTTGTCTCCAGAGCCCCGAGAGGCCAGCCTGGAGAAGAGAAGAAACAAGCAGCCGTCTTGAAGGACAGAGGGACGTAGGGAAGGAGGGCATCCGATATTCGATGCATTGACCAAGCCCTCCTCCTCCTCCTCCTCCTCCTCCTCCTCCTCCTCCTCCTCCTCGGCCTTCAAACATACCTTGCAGGCAGTCGCAGCCCTCGGCCTCGCGACGAACAACGTCCAGGACCTGCCCGAGGGAAAGAGGGGAAGGAGGGCGGGAAAGTGAGAAATGCGTGGACAAGGAAAAAGCCAGCGAAGGAAGGAGGGAAGGAGGGAGGGAGGGAGGGAGGGAGGGAGGGAGGAAGGACGCACCTGGTCGACGAGCTCGGCGCCCTCGGTGTAGTGGCCCTTGGCCCAATTGTTGCCCGCGCCCGACTGTCCGAACACGAAGTTGTCTGAGAGGGGAGGGAGGGAGAGACGGACGGCAGAAAAGAAACAATCGTAGTGTGTGGTGAGCGACAAGTCGCGCGGTGGGTGCACCCACCCTCCCTCCCTCCCTCCCTCCCTCCCTCCCTACCAGGGCGGAAGAGGCCTCCGAAAGGCCCAGAGCGGACGCTGTCCATGGTCCCGGGCTCCAAATCCACCAGCACGCAACGGGGCACGTATCGGCCTGTGGGGGCAGGAGGGAGGGGGGGAGGAAGGGAGGGAGGGAGGGTCTTAAAAGGGACGAGACTACCAGGGGGATAATCAACAGACATAAGTCTCTCTCGACTTGACAACATTAACATTACAAGATGCAAAGGCTCCATCAAACGGCAGCCAAAGAACCAGGTATGGAAGATCATACGTACCGCCAACGGCCTCGTTGTAGTACACGTCAATGCGCTCCAGCTGCAAGTCGGAGTCCCCGTGGTAAGACCTGGCACGGGGGAAGGGGGGAGGAGGGGTGAGTGAGTACCTTCGCGCGACAGTGTCTTCACTTTGTCTTCTCTCCCCTTATTTGGTTCAGCCAACACGTGCAAAACTTCCTCAATCTCTCATACATTCACATACTTTTCTCACTCATTTTCCTGATCCGCTGTGTACGCTCCTTGCCCTCCCTTCCCTTCCCCTTTCCTCACCCGGTGGAGTCAATGCCATGCTCGTCGGAGATGACCTCCCAAAACTTGGCACCGATCTGGTTACCGCATTGTCCTGGTGGGTAAAGGGGGAGGGAGGGAGGGAGGGAGGGAGGGAGATGAGGGTGCAAGGATCTTGTAAGTTGGTTTGTGCGATGATGCCGGAGCTGACGGTGCAAGGGGAGGAGGGAAATGAACATGAGAAGCTTTTGCTTGCAAATTGCGCAGTAAAGAGGTGAGGCTGTGAATGGCGGTGTGAGGGGCGTGGTGTATGCGAGTGGTGGTGTGCTTGGTGGTCGAATTGCAGGTGACGCAGGACACGGAAGGGTCAAGCAGACAGACACGCAGAGAAAAGACAGGGACGCAGCTCCGCGAGGAAGGAGAGCAACCAGGCCCACGACACCATTCCCGCTCACTGCACACGCAGGTACAATAAGTTTTAACTATAACTTGACCCCCGGGGATGGATGGGTGGCCCGCGGTGGTGGATGTTGCTGATCAGTCAGCCCTCTTCCGTCTCGTCTTGTTGCCTCCTAAGGAATCTCGGTTTTCGTCTTCGCCTCCCCTCCCTCCCTCTCACTTACCGGCCTGGACGTGAACAATCTCACGCATGGTTGCTGGGGTGTGGAGGATGAGGTGGGTGGAGTGCTGTGGGTGGGTAAGAGTGTTGGGGGGCGTGCGTGAGGACGAGGGAGAGAAGGCAGGAGGGCACAAGCAACCGCAGAAAATGCTCGATTGGAAGCAAAGGACTCGCTCACTTGTCTTGAGCGAGTCTTGGGCTTGGCCGAGGCGGGACGTTGCTCGCGTTGCAAACAGCAATCAAAGGTCGTCACGCTGCTCAAGGGCGTGTGTTGGTGTGTGAGAAGGGTTTCGACAGGCACACTGGGCATGCATTTGGGTGGGGCAGGCGTCAAATGGATGCGAAGAAGATGAGGAAGAGGATGGGGGGTGGGAGGGAAGAGGGCGGGAAGAACATGGGAAGGAAAGGAAGGGGGACAGCTGCATCATTCGTCGCTCACTGCATTGGACAGCGAGGGTAAAGGCAATGTGATAATGTGTTGAGGCGACAGTGAGCCATTCACGAGGCATATCTACCATGTAATCAACATATGAAGCGACCTTCCCTTTCCCTGTTCCCCCCCTCCATTTTTTCTTAACATAGCTCCTCCCTCGCCTGTCTCGCCTTCCTTGCCCATGGAGGCCGCTGTCGACATGGCCATGGCGGCTATCGTCCACGAGGCCAGGAAGCTACGTCAAGGAGGACCCGCGCAGGAGGGTTTGGACATCCTGGAGAACGATATTAATGTAAGAGCATGGAGGAGACTGGGAAGGGGAAGAGAAGGGGATGGGAGGACAAGGCGAGGAACATATCTTCTGCAAGCGTGGGATACGCCTTTTTGTAGGGATGATGAAGATGCCGACGTCGCTTCATCTCTTTGATATACGATAAAGGGCGAACTGTATGTGCGAGTGCGGGGTAGCTGGAAGGGAGGGAGGGAGGGACGTGTCCTGGGGAGCCCTACGATTGACGCTCGTGCAAGACGAGGGGCAGGGTTTATATTTAGTCGAGAGGATAGAGAGAGGTGGCTTTGTGCTTAGCCATATGCTTCTGGTACGCTTATCTATCCTCTCCTTGCCCCCCTTTCCTCCATCCCTCCCTTTCCTCTTCCCCTAGGGCGCTTTCCGCAACATTAAGATCGCCCTAAAAGAGGAGCTAAACTTCCCGACCATCAAGAATGATGCGGCTTTCTATGAGGCGCAGACAAATCGGCTTAAGGCACGTTTGGGTGTACGGTAGAATGGAGGGAGGGACGAAAGGAATAATGGAGGCTTAACCATCGTTGGAACCACTCATCCTTCCTCCCCTCCCTCTCCCCCTCTCTCCCTTCTTCCCTTCCTTCCTTCCTTCCCCTCTGCACAGGACAATATCAAGGCCTTGATCGAAGCCGACATAATGCGTTCCACATGGGTCCGTGTCATGGAGGCTCTCGAACGACCGCACGGTGTGTTTCTCTTCTCCCTCCCTCCCTTCCTCCTCCCCTTCCTCCCTCCCTTTCTTCCTTTCCCCTTCTTTTTGCCTTGCCAGGCCTCTCGTCCCGCACCCTAAAATTTCCTGCTTCTCAATTTAATTAAAACTGCCCAATCCTCACCCACCCACTCCCTCCCTCCCTCCCTCCCTCTCTTCCTCCCTCAGACCCCATGACACAAGCTCTCCGCGCCTCCATCACCACTGCCGTCTGCTCCGATCCTGCTGTGGCGTATGACCCGAACAATCTCACACACCTGGCGCAGACGCACCTGCAAGAGGCTTACGTAAGGAGAGAGGGAGGGAGGGGAGGACGGAGGGAGGGAGCAGGGTGTTCTGAATAAGATGTCCTTGGCTTTTCCATAACGGGTATTCATCCTTGCCCGGCCCTCCCTCCCGCCCTCCCTCCAGGTCGCGGAGAGGGCAAGGCAGGCAGACACGTTGGAGCAGCACGGCATGTGGAAGGAAATCATAAAGTTTCTAGAACCCGAGCAAGACGAGGTATGTCTCCCTCCCTCCCTCCCTCCCTCCCTCCTCTCCCTTCTATCCCCTGAGGGCCAAGGACTAAATGTGTTCTTCAGGGCCAGCGAAACAGGAAGACGTGACAGCAAACACATCCCCTCCCTCCCTCCCTCCCTCCCTCCCTCCCTCCCTCCCCCCCTTCCCCAGGATCTGGAGATCGTCGCGCGCCAAGGCCCGGACCCCTTCCAATTCAAGTGCCCCATCACCCAATCCACCTACGTCGAGCCCATGCGCAACACCGTCTGTGGCCACTCCTTCAGCCACGCAGGCATCATGCAGAGCCTCAACAAGAAGACCGAGGTACGTCACCCTCCTCTCCCTCACCTAACCCTGCCCCAGGAGCAGCTCTCGCGGCTGATGCAGGCAGATCGGTTGTCAGATCCCTCACCCACCCACCCTCCCTCCCTCCCTCCCTCTTTTCACTTCCAATGCAGATCAAATGTCCGGTGCCGGGCTGCAACAAGCCCGTCAAGCGGAGCACGTTGGAGAAGGACAAAGAGAAGCAACTCCAGCTTGATCGACACGCGCGGCAGACGCAGGGAGGGGGTGGGACCAGCACACAAAGATACCCGGTGGCGGAAGAGGTCGATTTTTGAGGGAGGGAGGGAGGAAGGGGGGGAGTTGAACAGCTGAAAATACAGGGAAGGAGAAGAGGAAGAAAAAATAAAGAAGACGAAAAAGAGCAAGAAGAAGAGGAAGGAGGCATGGCACATGAGCTCACGATAAATAAGCCTTGGTCATGATTTTATTTATACCTCCATTGCCTTTTATTCACTTTTGTCGTCTCTCGTCTTTCTCCGTCTTTTTTGTCTTCTCTCTCTCCCTCTCTCTGCCTCCCACCTCCACTTCCTCTTACTCTGTCACACACTCACTCCCTTTATTTTTGGTCAATGTATTTTCATTTTTGTGGTGCTTATGGTTATGTTGGGAGAAAAAGGACAGCATAGCGTAGCATACAGAGTTGTTGTTGTTGTTGTTGTTGTTGTTGTTGTTGTCGTTGTCGTTGTCGTTGTTGTTGTCGTTGTCGTTGTCGTTACTGCTGCTGCCGCCGCTGCTGCTGCTGATGCACTGCTCTTGTGGTGGTGGTCGTCCTCCTTGTCGTCCTCTCTCTCCCTCTCTTTCTACCTTACGACTGCGCCTTGTTTTGATGCTTCTTAATTACTTGCATGCATTGAGGGGTTAGGCGTTGCATGGACAAAGGGAAGAGGAGATGGAGGGGCAGCGCTCAGGAGGCGATAAATCTCGCTCCTTCACAGCGTGCCGGCGACAGAGGCAAATTAGAGAGGGAGGGAAGGGGGGAGGGAGGGAGGGAGGGAGGGAGGGAGGGAGGTCGCAGCACTGTCGTGTGAGGGTATTGCGACAGCTTTGTTGCCGTTTTTTTACCTTGTTTTCCGTCCCCTACTAGCCTCCTTCCCCATCCCCCCGTCCTGGCCTACACAGGCGTGGTCTCTCCTATCCCTCCCTCCCTCCCTCCCTCTCTTTCTCCCTCCTTCTTCTGCTATCTGGACTCAGCCAAAGAACGACACCGCCGACAGCGTCTCTTCTTCATCGTCCCCCGCCTCTCCCCCCGCCCCTCCCTCCCTCCCGCCCTCTCTCAGAACCACAGGCGCGGAAAATCTCCCGTGAACATTACCCGTTTCAACCGACCCCCCGTCCTCCCCCCCTCCCCCCCCCCCTCTCTCCCTCCCTCCCTCCCTCCCCACCTGTACCCTTCGAACCCGGTCCTCCTCCACCATCCACACCGTCTCGCCGTCCCTCCCTCCCTCCTCCGCTTCGTCCTCCTCCGCCTCCTCCAACGCCGACTCCTCCCCTCTCTCCCTCCCTCCCCGCGGTTTGCCCAACACTGCCAACACATGCCGCAGGGCATCCAGGCTGACCAACGCATCAATCGGCGACACCAGTGACGTCCATCTACCCCCCGCCCTCCCTCCCGCCTTGGCCCAATTCTTCCCTAAGGTTTCCATAGCCCCATCCACCCTCTCTTCGTTCACGACCGCCAGCACCCGCTGCCCCCCTCGATTCCAGACTTCCGTCACACCCCTCCCTCTCCCCTCTCCTCCCTCCCTCTCCAGCACCAGCCGCGTCAGACGACGGGCTGCCAGGCCGGCCCATAGACAGACCTGAAGGCTCGTGGCGTGGAGGGAGGGGGGGAGGGAGGGAGGGAGGGAGATGTTGGTGGCATATGCGGCCAGCTCCAAGTCATCCGTCGGAGGGAAGGGAGCGGACGAGGACGAGGTAGGAGGGGAGGAAGGATGGAGGAGAGAGGAGACATGCATGGCCCGGGAGGAGAGCTCGGGCGCAAGGCCAGCGAGGGAGCAGCCGGCGGAGGGATGGATGGTGGTGTCAGCAAAGGCATCAAGCAACTCGGCAGCCTCAAGCAGGGGACAGGAGGGATAGGAGGAGGGAGGGTTAAGGGAATGAGGGAGGAGGAGGAGGAGCACTTTGGTGATCCGAGGATGGGGGCGGGAAGGAGGGAAGGGGAGGTGCAGGAGGGAAGAGGCAAAAGAGGCGATTTCTTGGGCTAGTGAGTGCCGGGAGAGGGAGGGGTGGGGGGAGGTGTAGAGGAAGAGGGGAAGAACGAGTGTCAGGTCCTCACAAGAGGAGGAGGAGGAGGAGGAGGAAGAGGGGGAGGAGGAGAAGGAGGAAGAGGGAGGGGTGGATGCGTCGCTGGAGGATAAGGTCAGCTTGTCCTTGCCCTCTTGCATGCAGGGAGAGGGTGGGAGGAGGAGGAGGAGGTCGGAAGAAATAGCCTTGAGCAAGGACCGATGCAAGCGCCAGATGTGCTCCTCTCCTCCTCCTCCTCCCCCTCCTCCTCCTCCTCCTCCTCCTTCCCTCTCTCCCGTGCTGCTGGTGGTGATGCAAGGCGGAGGGGCCATCCACACACCACGAAGGCGGGGCGAAAGACAAGCTTCCTTGCTCCTCCTGCTGCTGGTGCTGCTGCTGCTGCTGCTGCTGCTGTTCCTACTGTCACAGACATTAAGCTTCGTGGTGGTTCTGGAAAGAGAGGAAGCGAGGGAGGGCACGCAAAAAGAGGAGGGCGGGGAGGAGGATGGGAATGGCGGCAAGACCAAGATCGCCTTGTCATCCTGCAGCTGACTCAAGTCGTCCAGCGCCATCACGCCCACCTCCATACCCCTCCCTCCCTCCCTCCCTCCCTCCCTCCCTCCCCATGAAGACAACACAGCCACCTCCCTCCTCACGTCCAACCCCCTCTTCATCTCCCTATATCCCGCCCTCGGCAGCGACAGGTGCCCTCCCTCCCTCCCCTCCCACCAGGTATGGCCCATAACCTGGCCTAGGGAGGGACGAGCCTCCGGGTCGTCCTGCAGCATCCACGCCAACAGATCGATCGCCCTCCTTCCTTCCCTCCCTCTGCACACCCGCTCGTGGGACATCATCAACGCTTCAAAATCCAACGTCATGCATCCTCTCCCTCCCTCCTCCTTGACGGGTGGTGCCCTGGCCTCCCCAATCAAAAACTGCCACAACATTATCCCCAATGCCCAAATATCGGCCGCCGAGCTCCAACCTTCCCTCCCTCCCTCCCTCCCTTCTTCCCTCCCTCGCACCTCCGGCGCAAGCATGACGCTCTCGAGGCCTCTCCTTCCTTCACTTCCTCCTCCGGAGGAAGGAGGAGGGAAGAGAGCCAGACGGACTTGCCAGGGGAAGGAGGCAGGTCCGCGTTGAAGGGAGCAGAGGGAGAGGCGGCGGTGGAGGACATTGTTTCCATGGAGGTAGGCCACGGCGTGAAGGACGGAGGAAAAGACAGCCTTCAGCGTGTCCTCGTACGGGGAGCAGGGGTGGGCAAGGAGTGAGGGGAGGGAGGAGGAGGACAAGGAGGAGGACGAGGGGGAGGAGGACGAGGAGAGCGTGGCGGTGTCGTGCTCTCGTATCCTCTCGTCACCCTTCTCGTTTCGGACGCCTAACGAGGCGAGGAAAGGTGCCCCTCCCTGCTCCTCTTCCTCTTGTCCTCCTTCAGGCTCCTCATTCTCCTCCAACACCAATTCTACAAACGCCAAGTCGAGCCCTCCGTCCCTCCCTCCCTCCTTCCTTCCGTCCTCCTTGCAGACCATGCCGTCGAGCACGCCGAGCAGGCTGGGATGACGCAGGTGAGTGAGGCGCTTGATAAGGCTGGAGGAAGGGAGGGACGGAGAAATGGATTGAAGGATATGTAGGTGGGTGAGCGAGGGTGGATGAAGCGAATGAGTCGAGGTGAAAGAAAAAGAAATAGGAGGGCCAGGGCAAGGGCACCGTTATCGATTTTGGGGGGGGGGGCTTCGTGCCGTCGAAAGAAAACTCAAGGTACACGCAACCTCCTCACTGGACCACTCATTGTATGTTTACACACGCACGTGCATGTGTGGTAACAATTTTATGGCCCTCCCTCCCTGGGCTGCCTCCCACACCCCCTCTCCCACCCCACCCTCGCTTCCGCACACCACCTACACACGTACCTTTCCACCTTCTCCAAGTTAAGGTCCACCTTTTCCCCTCCTTTCCCCCTTCCTTCCTCCTCTTCTCCTTCTTTCCCGAAGAAAGACAATAGCGCTGGGATGGACATGCGCTCCAAGCGCTGCCCTTGCCATTGCTGCCGCCACAGTTGCTGCTGCTGCTGCTGCTGCTGCTGCGGCTCTTCTTCCCCCACCTCAAGATGAATCCGGTTCTCCTCCAGATACTCCTCCAGCATTTCTACCGAAAGGACTTCTCCTTGAGCCTCCCTGTAAGACAAGGGAAGCAGCAAGAAGTGGTTAAAATGAGATAGACTCATGGCACCCCCCCCAAATCGACGAAAAAAACAGGAAAGTATCATCCAGAAAAATGAAGACTCTGAATCCAATCAAGGGCACGCATAGCCCTCCTCTCGCTCTCATAGGGCATTAGAAAGTATAAGACAGTATGTGCCCGAAACTCGCACAGTGCAAGTCGAACGGGTTGCAGCATCTCACCATCCCCAACACTGCCAAAACCGGCTTCTGCCCTTCGCTGCAGTCCCTTGCATCCTCGCTGCACCGAGCCTAACGTCTGTACAACCACTCAAACACACTCTTTATTACCTTTTCTTATTAAATTAAGCTTTCAACATTTTTGTCAGTCCAGTAGCGCGCGCTAGAGACCCCCAAAGTCAGGCAAACGAAACCGATCTCATCCTTCTTTCTCGCCCACCCACCCCTCCGCTACCCCTCCTTCATGCCCCTCTAAACACACCTGCCCCCCGCCTCGTGTCCAGTGCCACTTCCCACCTGCATCAAGCTCTGTATATGGCGAGCCTGTGTGGATGAGGGTGAATTTTGCGGGGGTACAGATGTGAGAAATGACCTCAACGAACACATAGGCTTGTGTCGCAAGAAGCGATTTGAATGATGGGGATGAAATCGACGGAGAGGGGAGGAGTTGGAGACGCTTTTTTTGCTGCACAGATTGGAAACAGAAAACACATCAGAACCACCAAATCGAGAGTATATATACGTGAGAATGTCGTGTGGGATAGTGGGGGTGAAGAATGGCTTTTGAAGCCCCAGCAGAATGGGCGCAAGGACAGGCAAAGCAACTGCGGTTGCGAGCTGAGGGCTTCCCCTTGCTCTTGCTCTCAAGCTTTTGCGCGTCGATAGTATCCAGGCATGGCGACGCGCATCCCTTGCGCACCATATCGTGTCACCGAGTTACCCACATCACCATTCTGCAGTTCCGTTTCTTTTCCATACACTGCCGGGACATCTTTGTCTGGGAGACCATGTGTCGTTGTGTTTTGATTGCGCTTTGGGGCATCCATCCTTGTTGACCTATCGCGCAGGCCTGCTTGCATTTTTTTCTCCGCAGACGTCATCACGCAACAACGCTGCCCGGCTACTTTGGGTCTCTCCCACACCTTGTCATGGTAGTTCTCGCCTGAGTTACGGGGAAATTGTCCAATGTAGTGCTCAACGTGGATGTTGGGCTAGCTTTCACGCGCAGTGGCTACGATTGGTCGATGCAAAGCGCGGTTGGAGGGTGCAGCTCGATTTTATCGGCGATGGTGCGAGTCTGGACGTCACGTTTTTGGCGAAGGGCTGGCATAAGGACTGGGTCTGAGGTCGTTCGGAAAGTCTTTTTTGTGTGCCATGGAGGAAGTTTCACGCGCCACCCAAAGACCAGCTGTGCTATACAAACTATTTCAGTGGCATGCATGTATCAAATAGTTCCTGTATCGGCCTCAAGGGTTGAATTCTTGCCATTCCCTCGTAGCCTCCTCTTTGTCTCAGTCCGTCCATCCCTTCCTATCCTGCACAGTCCCCGTGGGGACCCCCACACAACACATACACCTTATCACCTTACCAAGGCATCCTGTGCCTATCGTCTTCGCCTCCACCTCCTTCTCCTCTCCTCCTCCCCCTTCAACCGAGTCTGACGCCTTGACCCGCACCTGCACGTCCCTGCCCTCCCAATCGGTGGCAAGTCCATCGATGCTCATTACACAAAAACATGCGGTAGTACCGCTCAAGCTTTGTTTACAAGTTTGCACTCACCACCCACGCTTTTTTACGCCTGACGATGAGAGCGGGAAGGAGGGATGGCGAGGGAAGGGTGGAGGAACGGGCTTGCTTTGCACCCCCTCTACAGGAAGAAAAGAAGAAATATAAGGGGAAACAGAAAGCGGGAGAAAGAAGCACGAAAAAATAAGCAGCTTAGTCAACCGCCAATCACCGCTGGATTTGATTATGTTGCCTTACTTCTTTATGTGGATTTTTCACTCATGGCTCTGCTCCTTCCTTCCTTCTTATTCTCCGCGCCTCTCTCTTCGTTCGACGAAAGGGAAAATCTTCCCTTGACTATCCCATCACTCACATCATCACTCACCCACATGTCCGCAACCAATCCTCCCTTCCTCCCTCCCTCCCTGCCCACCTCAAACAATTCCAAAGACCTTCTTGAGGTCGATGACGAGACGCCAGTCGTCGTTGGTCAGCTCGTCCTTGAAGTGGGACTTCAGGGCATCGATGCTCTCTCGGGAGATGCGCGAGTAGACTAAGAGCAGGGAGAGAGGGAAGGAGGGAGAGACGGAGGGGGGAACGGGGGTGAGTGACTATGATGTGGACCTGCCGCAAGGTGCCTCTGTGATGGAAAAGGCGTCGAATCAAAACAATCACAAGAGAAGAGAAACCACACGAGAGAATTCCCATCATTCACATTTTCCTCCCCCTTCCCCTTCCCCCCCTTCCTCTTCCTCCAACTTACGTGGGTGCTCGGCGGTGAAGTGCCGGCCAAACATAATGTTGGGATTCTTCTCGCACTCGATCTGCCAGTCAAGGAGGGAAATAGGGAGGGAAGGAGGGAAGATCGGAATGAGATGACGATTTCATGGGAAGGAGGGAGGGAAGGAGGAAGGGAGGACGAGAGAGGAGGCGTACCTTGATGGCAGCTTGGGTGCCCTTCCCGACCTGCTGGAGCTCCTTGTGATTGCTCTGAATAGAGGTCACGACACCTAGCTCCACTAGCCCGCCGACTGGAGGAGGGGAGGGAGGGAGGGAGGGAGGAGAGGGAGGGAAGGAGGGAAAGGAGGAGGGGTAAGCGGAGAAGAGAGGGAGGGCACGGCTCATTACATACTCCGAAAGGGAAGAAGGGAGGGAAGGAGGGAGGGAGAGAGGGAAGAAAGGTCGCACCAGTCACGACGAGTGGCGTTCCGATCCGCAGAATCCCGCGCGAGACCTCCACACCCACGATAATGGGATCCTTGGCATTAAAGATGTGCTGGGGCATGATCTTGCACACGACGGGGAAGACGGCAGTGGCCATGGCCTGGGGGGGAAGGGGAGAGGGAGGTGTTAGGGCGCCCGAAGGAGGGAGGGGGGAAGGGAGGGTTAGGGTTAGGAGGGAGGGGTAGGACAGGAACGTACCTTCTCCTTCTTTTCCTCTTGGAAGACTTTGATGTAATTGCTGAACTGGTCAAACAGGTGGTAGATGATCTCCGCCGTGAATATCCGCACGCCCAGCTGGAGGCAGGGAGGGAGGGAGGGAGCGAGCGAGGGAGGGAGGGAGCGAGGCCGGGAGGAAGCGAGGGGGGGAGGGAGGGAGGGAGGAAATGAGAAGAGAACATTACGTTGGAGGAACTGGAGGATTACGGCAGGTCCACAGCTCAATAAACTTCTTTGTCATTCATCTCTTACCTCCCTTCTGCCCTCCCTCCCTCCCTCCATCCCTCCTTCCTTCCTTCCTTCCTTCCTTATATAAATACACATATCTATAAATATTAATTTAAAACATACACATAATTAAATTCCATACATCCTTCCTCTTACCTCGTCTGCGTGCTGGCGAGCCTCGGCGTCCACCTTGACGTCAAACGCCAGGATGCAGGCGTACTCCCGCAGGCCTGCCGGGAGGGAGAGACGGAGAGAGGGAATGAGGGAGGGAGGGAGGAAGGGGGAGGTTAAGAGTATTAAATCGGTAGGAGGGTACGCCAGAGGACGTTTTTACCAAGAGAAGGGAGCGAGGGAGGGAGTGGGAGGGCTTACCCTTCTCGATGTTGGTGCCGGTCTGCGTAACGTCCTTCTTAAAAATGGGCCCGATCCCGACGCGGGCCACGGGTACAGGCGGCTTGCACTCCTTCCTCAGGTACTCAAGCAGGGCCTCCAATGCACCTGGGGGAAGAAGAGGGAGAAGGGAGGAAGGGAGAGAGGGAAGGGGGGAGAGGTGAGTTATCGCACTGGTTAGGGCTGGGTTGTTGCCACCAAGCAAGCCCTCCCTCCCGTACATACCGAGGGTGGAGGCCTGCACAGTCACCCCCCGCGAGTCTGTTTCCAGATGGCCCATGACGTCGGTGATGTCCCGCATGACCTGGTGGGAGGGAGGGAGGGAGGGAGGGAGGGAGGGAGGGGGGGAGGGAGGAGGGATTTGGCACAGAGGACGGACAAACGGACGGAGGGAAGGGGGGAGGGACGGAGGGTGGTGCGAATGGAGGGAAGGGGGGGGGGGGGTGG
>Ga0160419_100965_pt1 | contig 14178 bp, 24 predicted proteins | sample CelAP2metagpilot_2_FD_108196 | JGI IMG/M metagenome (GOLD analysis project Ga0160419, IMG submission 108196) | Phycosphere-associated microbial communities from Cellana algal ponds in Kailua-Kona, Hawaii, USA - Cellana AP2-4-25 metagenome pilot ... | reverse complement strand
TGTAGGGCTATGAGGCTGGAAAGGGAGGGAGGGAGGGAGGGAGGGAGGGAGGGAGGGAGGGAAGGAAAGAGGAGGGAGGGAGGGCGAGTCAGGACGTACATGACGTGGCCCCAGAATTTGCTGGCCGCGAACTTCCCGTGAATGACGACGGAGCCGCCGGAGGCGAGGGTGGTGAGGAGGCCGGCGATGAGGCCGTGCACATGGAATAGGGGCATGACGAGGAGGGTGCGGTCCGAGGGGGAGAGCTCGTAGGTCGCCTGGAGCGGAAGGGGGAGGGAGGGAGGGAAGGTTTGAGCATGTGTGCTTTGGAAGAGAAGTGTGCATTTTGATGAATCGGATATTTCCCTCTCCTTCCCTCCCTCTCTTCCTCCCTCCCTCCCTCCCTCCCTCCTTCCCTCCCTCCCTCTTACCTGAATGTTGGCGAGGGAGGAGGCGAGGTTGCCGTGCGTGAGACGGACGCGCTTGGGGCGGGAAGTGGTACCGCTGGTGTGCATGTACATCACGGGCTTCGACGGAGGGGGAGGGGGGGGGAGGGAGGGAGCGGGGGAAGGGAGCTGCAGAGGGGGGGGGGAGGAGAGAAGGAGGGAATGGTGATGAGTGGGGAGGATGGAGGAATGGGCGGCGGGAGGTGGGGCCGTCGGTGTGTATGTACTGGACGGACTGCTGGGGAGGGAGGGAGGGAGGGAGGAAGGGAGGAAGGGAGGGAGGGAGGGTGACTCGACCTGTTTCGGCCCTGGGCCGGACACCCACGTCAGGGACCCCGCCGCCTCAGCTGCGGGGGAGGGGTTGATGGTGAGGCGATAGACGGGCACAGAGAGGGCAGCGGCGGCGGCTTCGGCGTTGGGGTTGCCCTCGACCGACACCAGGAGGAGGTCCACGTTGTTGTCCTGCCGTGGGGGGGGGGAGGGAGGGAGGGAGGGGTGGGAAGGGTGGATGGGCGAGTGCTCGACTCGAGTGTATGCACGAGAGTAAGGCCCCAAAGGCTGGACTTGTGCGTTGTCCAGGAACGGGCCAAGTCGCTCGTTCCGATCTGCTATATCTGTTCGTCTTCCTCTCTCTTGTTCCTTCCGCCTCCTGCCATGCCCTCTCTCCTTCCCTCCCTCCCTCCCTTCCCACCTCGAGGTAGAACCGAAACTCCTCCTCCTTGTAGTCCGGGTTGAGAGGCGCGGTGGCAGCCCCGCCCCACGCAGCGCCGAGGAAGCCTAGAGGGAACGCCAGAGTATTGGGCATGGCCAGGGCCACCACCTGGGGGGGGGGTAAAGAAGGGAGGGAGGGAGAAAGTGTGGAAGGGAGGAAGGAAGGGAGGGAGGGAGGGAGGGAGTAAGGAAGGAAGGAAGGAAGGAAGGAAGGGAGGGAGGGAGGGAGGGAGGCAGGGAGGGTGAAAACCCGGTGCTGACTGACTGTTCCCTTCTAGAACAAAAATTGCGGCACCATTTTCCCTGTGTCTTGTGTGTGAATGCTCTCCGCCTAGCATGCTTCAACGAGCTTGCCTTGATGCCCGGCATCTCGCCCGCTACCTGCACACATGGAGGACCCTTTTCCTCTGTTTCTCTCCCACGGCCCCAAATGTCGAGGTTCGCAGCTTTTACACACACACCCTTCGAGTACACACACGCACATGCCACCCAAGTGTCTCCGTCAATATTGTTCCTGCATACGACGGCTCTCTTGGGATCGGCGATCTAGCTCGTCTGCACCGGTAGCCCTATTGATTACCTCCTGCCGACCCGCTGCAAGTCCCTCTTCCCACCCCAGCCCCGACTCCTACCTGTTCCTCCTTCCCTGTCGGCAGCAAGGACATGAGCTGCTTCCCCACCGCCGTGACAGTGGCAGCGAGGGCGGCATAGGACATTTCGTACGCTGGTGCATTGTCGCTGGCGGGTACGACAAGTGCGGAGTGGTCTTTGGGATAGGCATCTGCGGCGTCCGACCGTGGCACGTCCCGGAGAGTGGCCGGGGGCACGAAGAGGGAGGACATGCTGATTGTACTGTGTGCTGTGAGTGTGTGGAAAGATAGGGGGGCGTGAGATGAGGACGGGGGGGATGCGTCGGAATGATGATAGAACAAGTCGAAGCTCTGAAGAACTAGCCACATGACACAGCGACCGACACAGAGCTCTGATTTTTATGCCCTACATCTCGACGCCGCCTCTTTGCACGCACGTTGCCAGGAACCACGCCTTGCACGGCATGAATAAGGACATCTCTGACTCGTTGAGACGATTTTGTCTTGAGTGCAGTCATGTCCTTTATCGGCGAGGCGCGTCATCTGCTCCCTTCCCCCGGGCGTTGGGGCGTTGCGTGCGGTTGCGTGCCGAACGCCGTTGTTGCGTTCCCGAAGACTTTGCGCTACCCCAAAACGAAGCCGTCACATCCTTGGGGCCGGAAACGAAATGTGTATGCATAGGACTCACGGTTTACGACCTCGGAGCAGTGGAGGCGGGTACAGCAGGGGGCCTGCGAGGTGGGCTTGAGAGCGAAAGGGGGAGGGTGAACGGGCGATAGACCGTGGCAACAGAGGAGTGAATCAGGTTACCGGCAATGACGGCTTGAAATCAAAGCATGGACAGACGTCCAAGAACAACAACGACTCTTGCCCCATTACTCTTTATTTTCTTTTACATCTCCTCCACACGAGTCTCCACCCCTCCTTCTACCCCTCTTTCAAGAAGCGGGAGGCGGCTTGAACGACAGCCTGGGCGTCTTCCGGCCGCCGGTAAAAGTGGTCGGCCCCGGGGATACGGACCACGCGGCAGAAACTGAGGGGGAGAGGGGGAGAGGGAGGGAGTGAGGCAGTAAAGGATTGATTCAGAGAAGGATGAGGGAGGGAATGAGAGGGGGGGCAGGGAGGGAGGGCTCACCTTGGACCCAGGATTGCGGCGATGGAGTCGACGTCCTTGACAGGGATTGTCTCGTCTGCTTCTCCGTGGGCGAGGAGGAGGAAGGGAGGGACAGACGGGTGCGTGGTCTTCACTCTCTCGAGGAGGGGAACCATGTCCACCTACGCCAAGGAGGAAGGGAGGGAGAGAGGCAGGGAGGGGGAAGATGAGTGAATTTGTTACAGTCGTTGTGGTATTCTCCTCGACCTGAATTTCATTCCCCCCACTTCTCGCTTCCGTTTCACTGACTTCCCCTCCCTCCCCCTGCCTTCCCTCCCTCCCTCCAATACTCACGCTGTCTCGCTCCTTGAAGTCTTCTTTGGTGACTTTATAGTCCCTCCCTCGGACATTCCACAGGAAGAAGCTAGGGAGGCAGGAAAGGAGGGAGGGAGGGAGGGGAGGGCGAGAGGGAGTGAATACGAGACGGGCACAGGGAGGAAACCGCCTTTTGTCTGTCTCTCCGTGTAGAACGACAGACAAGCAGATGGCAGGAGTGACAAGGGCAGACTTAATACTGGCTCGAACAGGGGAGACTTCATTCCCTCCCTCCTTCCCTTCCCCCCCCATCATCCTTCGCACCCGTCCTTCTCCATAGCCTGCAGCTGCTCGGGCGTGAAACGGCTGGCCGGCTGTTGGCTAAAGTCGAAGCGCGCCGCCAGAGAGAAGACCTGGGGGGAGGAGGGGGGGGGATGAGTGGGAGGGAGGAAGGGGAAGGAGGGATGGAGGGAGGGAGGGTAGTTTCGTCCTACCTTGGGAACGTCGCCGTAGGTGCTGGAGTAACGGAGGACGGCATGCGCCCCCTTCGAGTGGCCCAGGATACAAGCTACGTTCCACCCTCGCGAGCGCAGGCCCTGGGAAAGGAAGGGAGGGAGGAAAAGAGGGAATGGCGCATATTTGAGTCCTTCAGAGTGGTCAGGAGAGGGAGGGAGGGAAGGGAAGGGGGGGACGGAGGGAGGGAGGGAGGGCTCACCTCCACCACAGCCCGCAGGTCCTCCACCTCTTGGTCATAGCCCGTGTAGCGGAAGTCACCTTCGCTGTCTCCATTGCCGGCGAAATCAAATCTGAGAGGAAGGGAGGGAGGGTGAGGAGGGAGGGAGGGATAGGGGGAAGGAGGGAGAGGACTTGAAATGGAAGCACCAGAAGGCGAACGAGGACGAAGGAGGGAAATAGGAGGGACTGGACTGGCGTACCGGTGGGTATTGAAGTCTAAATCCTCGCCTAGGGTGCGGATGATGCCTGTCTCCTTGGAGCTGCAGAGACCATGGCAGATTACACAGAGGGAGGAGGAAGCAGGGTCCTGGGTGAGGGAGGGAGGGAGGAAGGGAGAGAGGGAAGGAAGACGGAGAGTGTAGTGTGATGGATGGGGAAATAACAAGAAAGCACGGCACGCCTGAGTTTCTCTTCATTGTAATCTGACTTTTCTTTTCGTCGCGTTCACCTCTCCATAGCTTTCATTTCTCCCCCTCATCCCCCTCCCTCCCTCCCTCCCTCCCTCCCTCCCTCCCTCACCTTGACAGAAAGGATGCCTGCAACTTTGTTTCCGGTCTTGGAGTTGACAAGTGTGAGAGAATGAGCGCTAGAGTAGGGATGGAGGGAGGGATAGAGGAAGGGCGGAAAGGTGAGGAGATGGTTGGGGGGTATTTTGAGGAAGAGGGAGGGACGGAGGGCGGGGCAATGGATGGCTGCAGGTCTCTCGAGTGAAAGTGCCTACCCAGGCGTGGAGATAGGTGCTTGTACTACCATGACGCTGCTGCTGCTGCTTTTCCGACTGCTCTTTCTAGAACGCCCTCGTGCTCTGCTGGGTACAGCGAGGTATGGGTTGGCCGGAGGGAGGGAAGGACGGCAGGGAAGAAAAGAAGGATGCTTGGCTTTGTTGCTACTGACACTATCTACAGAGACGAGAGAGGCTGAGTAGAGGACGAAGACAAGGGCGAGAAGGGAAATACAATTCAGGATGGATAGCATGGAGGAGTTGACAAGGGTCAAGTACGGGAGCGAGGAGGCTATCAGCGAGGACAAGAAGAGCAGCCTGGAAGGCAGCTGGTCTGGGGCCTCGAAGTGTAGCTGCTGGTGTCCGAGTGCCGTGTGCAGCAGTGGCTGCGCGTGTCTTTTCTGTGTTGTGTATAAAGTGTTTTACTGTGAATGCCAGTCGGCAGCAGGCTGCTCTCGCTTATCACGTATCAGGGGAGGGGAGGCACGAATCCGCTGTGGAATTTCAAGTTGGAGATAAAGGGGCGAGGTTTGTGTCACGGGGCAGCCCCGCACCGCTCGCACCTAGCGAGAGAGATCAGCTACCTACTGAATCAAGCCCATCACCCCACCAGCATCACAGGTAGACACTCCCATTGCGGAGATCGGCGCTCTCGTACATGCCGCTGGGGCTTTTTTTTTTGTTCTTTTCCAAGTAGTACTGCGCTCACCTAGCCTCCTGCCCCCTTCCTCCTGCTGCCGCAGCTGCTGCTGCTGGAACCTCTTGTAATAGTGACACCACAACTCGAGCGAGGAAGAAGCACCCAAGGATCAGGAGGATGGATGAGCTCGCTGCGCCGCCACCAGTATCACGGACGACCGCGACGATGACGATGAAAGCAGCAAGTAGCGGTAGCAAAGCTGAGGCCGCCCGAGCGGAGGTCAGCAGCCACACGAGGGGTAGAGCAAGGCGGCGGGAGGAAGGAGGACAGATCCTGAAGCATGGGGAAAGAGGAGGAGGAGGGGAAAGAGGGGGAGGTACTGGACGGGGAGAAGAGGAAGGAAGAAGAAGAAGAGGAGAAGAAGGAGGAGAAGAAGGAGGAGGAGAAGGAGGAGGTGGGCTAAGGTCTTCTTCATCCCAACCCCCCTCTATCTCCCTCACCAGGCCTCCCTTGCCCTCAAACCCACCAACATCACTATCTGGCAATGGTAATGGCACCAGAAGCAGAAGCCGAAGGAGGAGGAGGAGCAGCAGCAGCAGCAGCAGCAGCAGCAGCAGCAGCAGCAGCAGCAGCAGTCGGACGCGACCCCTGCCGTCATCTACAGCTTTGTTGGAGACTTGGATGGGGAGGGAGGGAAAGGAGGAGGGCGAGGGAGGGTCGGACCCTCCTCTCTGCACGTCAACCCCTACTGATGCAATGGGTCATGGTAGCCGCTGGAGGAGGAAGTCTTCACCGACAGCTGACGCAGGAGAGGGGGAAGGGCGGGATGGCGACGACGAGCGGGAGGAGGAGGAGGAGGAGGAGGGGGACAGGGAGAAAGGGAAGGAGGATGTGAACGAGGAGGAGGAGGGCGAGGAGGAGAGAGAGATGGAGGGGAGAGGTGAGGAGGGAGAGGGGGCAGCAGGGCATGTTGCCAGGTGGCCTGAGACAGGGGAGATGGAGAGCACGAGGAGGAGGGAGGCAGGGATGGGGCATGGAAGGAGGCGCCGCCCTCACCAACGAAGGGAGAAAGGGAGGGAAGGAGGGAGGGAGGGCGAGCAGGACGATGCCTCCTTGTCTTCCCTCTCCTCCTCCTCCTCCTCCTCTTCCTCCTCCTCCTCCTCCTCCTCCTCCTCCCTCCCATCCTCTTTCTCCCGCGGGGCGTCGTCGACCAGGAGCCAAGACTCGAAGAACAAATGGATCGCCCTGCCTTCATCTACGGTGAGGAAGGGAGGGAGGGAGGAAGGGAGGGAGAAAGGGAGGGGGGGAGGTGGGAGGGAGGGAGGAGGTCCTGAGGGAGGGAGGGAGGGAGGGAGGGAGGGAGACCACCAGAGGAATGCCATGATGCTTACAGGGACTCACCACTTTATCGGCTCCCTTCCCTCCCTCCCTCCCTCCCTCAGGACCTCCTCCCCCTTGCCTTCCTCACCCTCCTCGGTCTACTCGCCACCTTCTGGCAGTCCTCGTCCTCCTCCCCTTCCTCCTCCTCCTCCTCCCTCGCTTCCTCCTCGCCCAAGGCTGAGGGAGGGGGGGATGGAGCGAGGGAGGGAGGGGCACCTATCCTGTCCATGGTGATGGGCATGGCAGCTTATGGAGTGGTAGTGGTCTTGTCCCTAGGGGCGCTGAATGTAAGGAGGGAGGAAGGGAGGGAGGGAGGGGTGGGTCAGTGATATCCATGTCCATGGGCGTGCGGGAGGGAGGGAGGGAGGGAGGGAGGGGGAGATCGGGGGGGAGGCTGATTTGTGTTAAACTATGAATACTACCTCACTCCTCGATCTCTGCTTTTGTGCCCTCCCTCCCTCCCGCCTTCCCTCCCTCCCTCTGATTCAGCTGCTCTCCTCCCGTTTCGATCAAGAGGACAAGCTGGAGAGGCACCGAGAATCAGGCAAGGAGGGAGGGAGGGAGGGAGGGAGGGAGGGCGGGAAGGGAGGAGAGGGGACGAGTCATGCGCCCGGTCTGCCAGCCTCTCACTCTACCCCTCCCTCCCTCCCTCCCTCCCTCCCTCCCTCCCTCCTTTGTAGGTTGGATGACGTACCAGCACAGAGACCGATTCGGCCTTAGCGCCTGGCTCAGGTCGAGGAAAGGTGAGGAGGGGGGAAGAGGAAGGGGGGAGGAAGGGAGGGAAGGGAGGGAGGGGGGGAAAGGAGGGAGGGAGGGAAAGGAAGGGAGGGGGGTAGAACAAGACGAGACAGCTGGAAGTTAGCAAATCCATTCAACAAGGAACCGCTCCCACCCTCCCCCCCTCCCTCTCTCTCTCCCTCCCAGCCCGGGAGCAGGTGCCCTCTCGCCGCTTGAGCAGGGAGGACATAGAGGAGGATGAGGAGGAGGAGGAGAGGAAGGAGCGGAGGAAGAGGAGGAAGAAGAGAAGGAAACGAAAGGGGAAGGGGAGGCAAGGAAAGGGCCCGATTGGCGGCCAGAGAGGCGCCCAGCCAGGAGGGAGGGAGGCGGGAGCCCCCTCTCCCTCCCTTCCTCCCTCCCTCCCTCAGGAGGAGCAAGCCCAGCTGGCTGAGGCCCAAGGGCAAGTGCAGGCATTGCGGCGACAGATGCAGGTTCGGAGGGAGGGAGGGAGGGAGGGAGGGAGGGAGGAAAGGGGGGAGGGAAGGAGGGCGAAAAGGACTCACTATGTATTGATGTTGTGGTGTTTTACGTACCACCAGGAGAAAGCGCTGGAGGCCGAGAGGCAGGCCCAGGCCCTGGCCGCGGCACAGCAGCAGACAGTGCAGGTGAGGAAGGAGGGAAGAAAGGAAGGAGGGACGGAGACGTGATCGGCTAGGCGCAGCACGTCGACTCACAATTCCCCTTCCCTCCCTCCCTCCCTCCCTCCCTCCCTCCCTCCCTCAGGCTTCCCATGGAGGGGCCAATGAACAGCTCCTCCGCTCTATGAAGGAGGCCCTGTCGGCCGCTCGGGTCCAGAACACGTCCTTGCAGCTCCAGGTAGGGAGGGAGGGAGGAAGGGAGGGAGGGTGAGCGATGGTGTTTCTCGTTCTTGTCTATCTGCTGTGCCATGTTTCTCATCCTTGCCTTGTCGTTCCTCGCCTTGCTGCAGGTGAATTACTATGACTCGGAGCTTCACCGGGAACGGACACAACACTCGCAGTAAGTCGCCCCCTCCCCCCCTCCCTCCCCCCCTCCCTCCCTCCCTCGGGGGCTACTTACTGCCTTGGACGCCTTCCTGACGTCCCTCCCTTTCCCCATCCCTTCCACAGAGAAAAGGCCGAGCTTCTCTCCCGACAGCGACACGATCTTTCCACGCTCTTCTCCATGATGGTCGCCCACTCTCCTTGCTCTGTCCGAGAGGCGCTGACGGTACCTCCCCCCCCCCCCCCTCCCTCCCTCCCTCCTCTCCTATCGACTTCAACTCACCGAGCCCGCCCAAATGACGCCTTCCTCCCTCCCTCCCTCCAGCTGACCCCCTCCGAGCCCCGCGCCGTGCTAGGCCTGCACCCGCCTTTCTCTATCCTCCACGTGAACAAATCCTGGTCTTCCCACTTCCACTGGGATGCCCACGAAATCGTAGGGTGAGTGCCCCGCCCTCCCTCCTTCCCTCCCTCCCTCCGGCATAACCGCCACTACTCCAAAAGGGCATTTTTCTAAGGTTGCTTACCCTCCTCCCTCCGCCCCTCCCTCAGGAACGACTTGGACTTCTTCAAGGGCGTGCCTCTGGAGGGCCTCACCTCCTGGAAGAGCCTGCTCGAGAGCGTCGGCTGGTAAGGACATGCGGTGTGGGGGTGTGGGAGTGTGGGTTAGTGATTTGAGTGTTTGTCGTACTGTGTGTATGTATGTGTGCTGGAAGAGCCTGCTCGAGAGCGTCGCCTGGTAAGGACACGTGTGCCCTTCATCCCCTCCTCCTTCCCTCCTTCCCTCCTTCTATACCCACCTCCCTCCATTCATCTCATATTCTTTCCCATCCCACGAACCACCACCCTCCCTCCCTCCCTCCCTCCCTCCCTCAGGTACGGCTACGCGGCCGCGGACGTGTTAATCCAGGGAGGAGGCGACACCTTCTTCGTGCAGTCCCTCCTCATCACCCCGCTCATCGAGGCCAGGTACCGAGCGAGGAAGCGGGGGAGGGAGGGAGGGAAGGAGGGAGGGAGGGTGCAGAGCCAAGCACGGCGACTCTCATTCATCCCGCCACGACCAAAACAGGAACCGCGTTCCTCCCTCCTCCTCCACCTCACCCCCTCCTCCTACTCTTCCTCCCCTTCCTCCTCCGATTCCCTTGCAAGGAGGAAGGGGGAGGGAGGGAGGGAAGGAGGGAGGGCCGGGGACCGAGGTCGTCCGTGTTGGCCATCTCGTTCGTTCCTCCGTGCGAAAAGTGCCGGAGCTGACAGAGGTAGACCTCCCCCCCCCCTTCCCTCCCTCCCTCCCTCCCTCCTTTTCCTCTTTTTTTTTACAATCCCCTCCCTTCGGTTCCATCTGCTCACTTTTCCGTCCTCCCTCCCTCCCTTTCTTCCACGGAACATGCAGAAGCTCTCTTTCACGCCCTCCATCGCTCACCACCCTTCCCTTCCTATCTCCCCCCCTCCTCCCCTCCTTTCCCCCCCCCCTCCCTCAGGATATGCGGCAGGCCCTCCGTCGCCCAGCCCCCGAGGCTCTTGCGGTTGTGGACCCCCCCTTGAGCGAGGGAAGGGGGGAGGAAGGGAGGGAGGAGGGGGTGGATCGGACGTCCCTGTCGGGGCTGAAGGCGACGGGCGATGAGGGGGCGGCGTGTCAGCTGTTGCTCATGCGGTCGGCGGGGAGGGAGGAAGGGAGGGAGAAAGGGAGGGGGAAAGGAAGGGAGGGAGGGAGGGAGAAAGGAGGTGAGGGGAATCTGGCACTGGATATATGCGGCTTAGTCCTCTTTCCCCCCTTCCCTCCTCCTCCCTCCCTCAGCTGCCAAGAGCAATCGCTCATGCAAAATCTGTGGACCCTCAGGGAGCTGGGTAACGAGTTCCCCCTCTTCCTCGTCGACCAGGGCGGGCGACTGCTCTCGGGGAACCTGGCCTTCTCCGTACGTCCCTTCCTCCCTCCCTCCCTCCCTCCCTCCCTCCCTCCCTCTCCCTCGTCGCGTCGACATCGGCAGGAAATGACTGCTCTCAGGAAATATCGCTCCTTGAGCATACCTCCATCTCCCACTCTCCCTCGTCTCCTCCCTCCCTCCCTCATCAAAACTTTCCTCTTTCTCCCCCGTCCAATTCCTCCCCCTTCCTCCCTTCCTCCCTCCCTCCCTCCCTCGTCCCTCCCTTCCTCCCTCTCCCAGGTCCTGACTCAACGGCCGATGCGAGAGATGGAAGGGCTTACCCTCGAGGCCCTCCTCGCCCTCCTTCTCCTCCTCATACTCCCCCAACATCACTACGAAGGAAGGGAAGGAGGGAGGGAGGGAGGGAGGGAAGTCGATTGGGAGAAAGGCTGGGAGGCGCGGTTGCGAGAGAGCGCAGATCGGTACGTGGTTGCTCTCTCTCCCTCCCTCCTTCCCCCTCCCTCTCTCCATCCGCCGCACCGCCCGCTGATCCGCCCACACAAATTCCTTCTCTCCCTCCCACCCTCCCTCCCGCCCTCCCTCAGAGCCAGCCCCAGCCCCTCGCCCGTCGTCGTCTCCTCCCCCCTCCCCTTCCCTCCTCCCCCCTCCTATTCTCCCACCGAGGAGGGAGGGCGGGAGAGAGAGCGGGAGGGAGGGCTTGCTCGAGACCGGCTAGTGCGGGTGTGGATGGTACGGCTGCCGGCGGCGGACAGCGCCTACATGGGCTGCCTCTCCCTTGTGTGAGGGAGGGAGGGAGGGAGGGAGGGAGGGTCAATTTTGCTGTGTATGGAGAATAATTGTATTTCAAGAGGAGGGAGGAAGGGAGGGAGGGAGAGAGGGAGAGGGAGCGTGCAGGTCGGGTTATACAAAAGGAAAGGAAGAAGGCAAAAGAATCACAAAGTGTCATGATTGGCGGTGTGGGCGTCGGTGTCGCTGTCACATCGGTGTGCTGATTCTTTGTGACACCTTTTTTGAATGTGCATTCATCTCCATTCGATTTGGTCAAAATATTGCTTGACCGACGACGCAAGTGCAAGTTAAGAGGATTCATTCGATCCGATCTGTCATATCCCCTCTTGCCATCTCCAGCATTCGTTCGATCCGATCTGTTATCTCGTGTCCTCTCTTGCCAACTACAGCAGCGTTCGTATCCCCTGTCGTCCTCGGGCACACCGAAGGTCGTGTGCACGAGTGTCGCCACGGACAAGATTTTTGTACACGCGCCGGGTGTTAGGATGTTGTGTGCCGCATTGTCGTCCCGAGGTACGCACTGTTTCCAGATATTGCACCAGGCGGTTCTCAAGGTGTCGTGTGTCGGAAGGTGTGTCGGAAGCACAACATCACGGCGACTGTCAACGAGCACCTCACGACCACGGTGCGCCACGCGAGTAGAACGGCAGGATCCCCGCATGGGCAATCCGATTGTGGGATTTAAGGTGCGAGAACATGCGGGGGCGTGAGATTCTAGCTATGTATGCGGGGAAGCGAAATGTCATGGACAGTTTTTCCTCAGGTCTGTCCTCGACCCGTGAAACCCTGAGAGGATGCTTTCGAGACTTTCTGTTTCCCCGGATACACAGCTATACTCTCGTGCACCCTCTTCTTCTCACATCGCAAATCCCACATACGGATTGCCCGCGTGATCACCTGGTGGTAAGCACACGAAAGCGGCACATACGCTTCTCAACTCTTTTTTCTCACTCATCTGTCCTCACGATGCTGTGATTCGCTCTCAAGCTGGCTTGAGGACACCTGTACAGGTGGTGGGTGTGGGGTAGAGGGGGGGGGGAAGGGAGGTCAGAGTAATAGTGATGGCCGGAGCGGGCGGGCTATCTTGAGGGGAGGGGTGTCGCTCCCCTTTCTTGCCCGACATCATGGAGGTGGTACAGCTGCGGCTGCTGCCCTCTATCCAATTTAATTTTTTCTGTCGGTGATTCCCCTTTTTCACGCATGCACCGTCGCTTTGTGCAGGGTCCTATCTTGAATGTGAGTGCTCTCTCGTGCTCTCGCATTTGAATCGTGGGAAATCGGCGAGGGATGTGTGACAAGTCGAGCAATGTCTGGATTTGGGGGAGGCATTTTACATGTCGCCGAACCCATCGTCTCCACGAACATTTTTTTCATCTTGGACACTAGAGAAACAAAATGTCGGAAATTGCAAGACTGTTCAACTTGTGCGTGTGCCATTTACCAGGATCTGCACCGTCCGTGGCTGCGTTAGTGATGCGTGGTGCTGGCATCGCCGACACGCCAACAGCGAGGACGAGGCAAGCCGGGGAGCCGGGCACATAAAATGCCCTCATTTAACTGCATGGGAATGCGACTCCCAAGCGAGGCACGAATTTCAGGGTCATTGTACAGCATGTGGAAAGGCACATTTTCTGGTCCATCTCACTCAACCCTGTGTTTTGGAGTTATCTAAATCATGTAGGCGTGAGGATTCATACGCATTCATTCGCATGGAAGAGACAAAAGAGCAGAGCGAAGCCGAGAGGCGCCGAGTTTGGAATTCAAAAAAAACATCCCTATTTCGCCTTCTTGTGCCGCCACCACCACCATCTGTTAGAAGTGCACAACATTTTTGACCTTCTATCTATCTGGATGAATTTGGTGATTCGTTTGAAACGGGCACTCATTCCTTTGCAAGCTTTTCAAACCCCCCTCCTTAGGTCCCATTCATCTGCTTGCCCTTACGTCTCTGCTGCCGCCTGTCCTTCTTTCGTGTCCCTTCTTCCCCCCTCTTTGCATACACACGTGCATGCACACATTCACTCACGCACACATAAATGGACACCAGTACAAGTCCTTCATAAAAAGCCGTTGGCCCTAGTGCCGGTGCATGAAAGCTGCGGGATTCAGACAGCTGCTGCATCGATGTCAGGACGGCTCAGAAGCCAGCCTCCCGTGCTTTCTGCGTGTCATTTTATCTTCCTTGCGAGGTCTCTCGGACACTCGCACGCTGACACTGCTAGGCCCGCAGTATGTACGCTTCGGTGAAGCGAAGAACGACCGGGCGCGAGGGAGGGAAGGATGCACGAGACAGCATGCTTGAACGCCTTCGAATCGCGAAGGGAGGAGCACCGACATGTGCCAGGTGAATATTATGAGCTCACAACACTCCACCCACCTCCCCTCCTCGCCACAGTACAGTGAGCCACCAAATCACTTAAGCAAGTGGAGTGGCAGGTCTACCATGGAGCGTCACGACCATCATCACCACTCCTACGGCCCTGAATCTTCTCCACCTACAGGGGCCGGCGACACTCACCGGCCTCAGCAGCCGCAGCAGCAGCGCCACCGCTGCCTTCAGCAATCTTCATTAGTACCAACAGGATCGCAGTACATCTCGCCCTCGTACCTGTCGCGGGAAGGAAAGGTGAGCTTAGAGAAGGGGGAGGAGACTAAGAAGCTCGGAGGTGGGAAGGGAGGAAGGAAGGGAGGGAGGGAGGGAGGGAGGGAGAGAGTGGCAAGACACGACAAACAGGCAGGCTGGGGTGTGCTCATTACATATGCGTCTGAGTCGCTTCATTTTTAGGTCTTTATGAAGGCTGCTTGTTGCGTGTACTCATCTTTCTCCCTCCCTCTTCCCTCCCCTTTCATCTTTCTCTTTAGCTGTACATGCCCACGCCATCTCCGACTTCGCCACCTCCGCCAGCCACGGCTTCCTCCCCCTCCTCCCCCTATCCCCCCCCTACACCTCCTCCTCTTCTTCGGTCTTCACCCTCGTTTTCCTCTCCCTCCTCGGCCGCCACCGCCCCTGGGACGTGTGTCAATGGTGCCAACAGCAACGGCGGCAACAGCAGCAGCAGCAGAAGCAGCAGCAGCAGCAGCAGCAGCAGCGACAGCAGGCGGACAGGGATCCTTCTGGTGCAAGCAGTAGTGGCGGGGGGGGGGGGGGGGGGGGGGAAGG
>Ga0160419_100964_pt1 | contig 14224 bp, 24 predicted proteins | sample CelAP2metagpilot_2_FD_108196 | JGI IMG/M metagenome (GOLD analysis project Ga0160419, IMG submission 108196) | Phycosphere-associated microbial communities from Cellana algal ponds in Kailua-Kona, Hawaii, USA - Cellana AP2-4-25 metagenome pilot ... | reverse complement strand
GGCGAAAAACGCAGCATTCGCGGGCGTGCCAAAAGCCAGGCCCCCTCTCGTCCCCCCCCACCCCCCCCCCCCTCACCATCCCCCTCTTCCAGCTCCCCCTCTTCTCCCCCCCCCCCCCCCCCCCCCCCTCTAGCTACCCCCGCCTCTACTTCTGGAGCGGCGGACAAGACGCAATGGTCGGTCGTGATTTATCATGGTGGTGAGGCGCGCAAGGACTTTTCGGGTCCGCTGGCGGCGTCGAGTTGCATGTCGTGCGACCTGGACACGAGCATGCAGATGGGGCTGACTGGCGATGGGGATGGCGGGCTGCCGGCCGAGGCCTCGCTAATCTACGAAGATGCCCACATGCGGTATTGGCACGACGCAAAGGGCCGGCCACTATTTGTTGTGACCCCACAACGCCATGTGCACAACCTCAAGGAGCTTACGGCCGCCGAGATGCACCGACTCTGGAGCGGCGCCGTGCAGATCCTGACCGACATGGGCTGCGACCCCAAGGAGGACATGCGCGACATGATACTCAACGCTGGCCTCGACCGCAACCACGCCCATCTCCATCTCAAAGTGCGCGTCACGGGCCGGGGTTTCGACCGAGCCCGGGCCAAGTGGAGCCAGCGCCGGAACCGGCTGGTGGATGCTTTAAAAGCCTTTGCTCGCAAGCAGGACTGCTGAAAGCGCGGAGGAGATGAAGCCGCTGTAAACCAAGAGAGAAGATATTTCGACGATATACCATGTGGCTAACGAAGAAATAATGAAATACTTTTTAGACGATTTTCCCAAAAGTTGTTTTGGTTATTTGGGTTGTTGATGCTGGCGGCCGCTCTTGAATGACTGAGGAGGTTTTCCGCGACGTCATCAACGGAATTCCGAGGATTCGGCACTCATACAAGGGGCTTCCATTTTCACCGCACACTGTTCCTTATTCCACCCACAACTACGCAGCACGTCCTTTTGTCTCATGACTACCATTACTATCACCGTCGCGGACGAGCAAGGGAACACCGTCTCGCTCCAGGTAAGAGACTCCCTTTCTCCTCCCCCAAGTGAAGGCAATTTAAAAAAGGTTATGACCCCACACTCTGGTCCAAGGTGCACGTGCAAGACACGGTCGAGACCCTGAAAGCCCTGGTGGAGGTCGAGATGCACGTTCCCCGCGCAGAGCAAGTGTTGCTGAAAGACGGAGTGCCTCTTTCCCCGGGAGCCTCGCTTTCAGCTTGTGCCGTGGTTGACAACGATTTCCTCTTCCTCGTGCGGGATCAAGGCAATAGCAGCAGCACCAGCAGCAGCACCACCAGCAGCACCACCACCAGCACTAGGACCAGCACCAGCAATGTGATTAGCAGCGGAAGCAGAACCAGCACCACCGCGGCGGCAACGACCTCGGTTTCCACTGCGACAGTGGGAGGCGGTGCGGGCCTGTTGCGCTCCCTGAACGACCTTCCCCCCGGCCTTGGTCCCGAGCAGTTCATGACCATCCTGAACGACAACCCCCGCCTGCTCGCCGAGCTAAAGCACCACAATGCACCCCTGGCCGCGGCCATCAGCTCGGGGGACGTGGTGAAGGTGCGATCGGTGCAGATGAAGCAGAAGCTGCAGGCCATGGCTAGCCGGATGGAGGAGCAGCAAGCCCTTCAGGCACTGGAGGCCAACCCAATGGACCCCGAGGCGCAGCGCAAGATCGAAGAGATGATCCAGAAGGAAAATGTGCTCCGAAATATGGAGGCGGCCATGGATGAAATGCCTGAGGCTTTTGGCTCAGTAGTAATGCTCTACGTCGATGTGGAGGTTAACGGGTGGGTGTGGAGGGGCAAGAGGCCACAAAATGAAGCAGGGAAAAGATGTAAAGGATGGATGGGATGACGGTCATCTTGTAGGCTCGGATGGAGGGATCTACATAATCCACACACCCCGCCCCCTTAGCCCGTCTAGGGATCCTACGTCTGACTGACTGCCCTACTCCCTTCTTTCCACCTCTTTCTAGGCATCCCATCAAGGCTTTTGTGGACTCGGGCGCACAGTCCACAATCATGTCGGCTGCCTGCGCGCGCCGGTGCGATTTGAGGTACGGCGTCAAAAATTTAGATAGGAGGGAGAGGGGAAATGATGACGATATCCACTGAGGGAGGAGGCAGAGGAAGGTTAAATGCCGTAGTGAGAGTCTAGGTCATGCTCACCATCTTCTTCCTGCCCCTCTACACACGTATGCCCCTCCTCCCTCAGCCGCCTGATTGACACTCGATTCGAAGGCATCGCCAAGGGCGTGGGGACATCCAAAATTTTGGGGCGTATCCACATGCACACCCTCAAGGTATGGTTTGCGGCGCTTTTCTCTCTTTGCGCCTCCTGCCTTTCCCCTCTTATTTTCCACTTATTATCATATCAAACTTCTCTACTTTCTACTTCACACCGCCTCCTCCCTTCTCCTTCCTTTGTAACCACCTGCCAGGTCGGCGAGGCGCACCTGCCCTGCACATTCACGGTGCTGGAGAACGACGATGTGGATTTTTTGTTCGGGCTGGACATGCTGAAACGGCACCAGTGCTGCATCGATCTCAGGCGCAACTTCCTCGTCTTGGGCAGTGCGGGAAAAGAGGTCCCCTTCCTGGCTGAGAAAGACTTGCCCGTCCGCGCCCGCGGCCATCACATAGGGATGGAGGAGGAGGAGGAGAAGCGAGCATCGGCAGAAACAGCGGTGACAGGAGCGGAAGGAGTGAAGGAGATGCTGGCAACTGAGTGCGGGGGGGAAGGAGGGGCGACGGGGGAGGAGCAATTGATGCAGCTGGGTTTCTCGCAGGAGCAAGCCAGGAGTGGACTACTGCGGACGAACAACAATGTGGAAGAGGCAGCCACCCTGCTCTTCGCCGAGTTTGGGGGGGCGGGGGGACCAGTAGGCCGATTGGGGTAGTGAGAGGGGAAAGGGATGCATAGAAGGAGGGGCGTGAGTAGAGTGGGAGCGAGCCTTATCGAAGGAGCAGAGGCATGTGGATGAATGCAGAAAAAAGGAACTGGAATAACAAGCAGGGCTATTAGTGATACGAAGATAGGAACCCGCAAGAAAGCAGAAAGGCAATGAAAAACAAGCAATGATATAGAGCAAATTTAATTATCACATTAGATTCAGGCATCATACGCGGTAGAACTTTGTTCCCCCTCCTCTCTCGTTACTGTACAATTGTCTCCTTGCATAATTAACATCTTTTTTGTCCTTTGTACTTGTCTTTTCACTTACTTCTTGCTCGGCATTTGACTTATGGTGCCTTTAACTCTCATCCCTCTTCCAGCCTTTTGTACAATCAGAAAGTCTCCCATCATGCGCTGCCGCCGTTGAAGATGAACTTGCGAGGAGTGACCGCTGTAAAGCTCGCTTCCTTCCGGCAAGCGGTTGCAAGGTGTATCTTCCTTCCCTTCCCCCTCGTCCTCCTCTTCCTCGTCACCGTCTGTGCTTCCGGCACTTAGCTTCAGCGGCATAGGAGAATAAAAAATAAGGAGGAGTGTCGATGGAAGGGCGGGCGCCTTCAAACACCTTCGTTATCACGCCCACTCTCACTCCTTTTCCCCTCCATTCCTCCTCTGTGTGTCTTGTCAGCGGATGTTGTTGGAAGTGAAGAAATCATAGGATGAGCGCACATGCATACACATCCAGGTTCTCCAAATACTGCACCCCTTCCTCTTTCCCTTTTCCACAACCTAGACCCTGGCGCCGTGCCGCGATCGATCCTTCCGCGGTGCCAGGTAGAGCGGGGTTCCCGCATCTGGAAAAGAAGAGGGAGGGAGGAAGGAAGGGAGGGTCTGAACGCGTAGGGCGTGTCGCATATCTGCCACCTTGAGGGTACCGTCCCTTGCAAGCAGGATATTGGAATGCTTCAGATCTCTGTGTACAATGCCGTTGGCGAGCAGGAAGCCCACGGCTTGAAGGAGGGCGAAGGAGAAGCGGGCGACGTCAGAGGGGGAGCAGAGCAGAGAGGACGTGGGACTCGAGATTCGAGACACATGGCTCGCTCAAAAGGTAGACCGTGTTTATGGGTGCGAGAGAGATGCCGTAGATGGGTAGCACGCTCGGGTGCTGGAGGCCGGAGAGAATAAGAGCTTCAGCCAGAACCTGGATTACAGGAGCTAGGGATTGAGGATCTGAGATGAAGGGGTAAAAGGGTGTGATCTCCTAAGAGTATTGCTAACTTGTCTTGTGTTTCCAATGCCCTTTATGCCAACCAATGCACCTCCCTTCCTTCTATCCGCCTTTTCCATATCGTCGAGCTCCCCCATCATGAACTGGCTGTACAGGCTTTCGGTCGCTACCTCAAACTTGCCGTAGAGCAGGCCCTTGCGGACCATGCCCCCTCCCCCCCGGGCGATGGGCTCCCCGAGAGAAACGTCTGCGTGGTTGATCAGAATAGCCCGTACCGGCGCCTCCCGCAGCAGCCTCGTCCATGTCTTTGCGACCACCCCCTCCTCCTCTTCCCTTCTCGCCTGTCCACCACCGACACTAACTCCTCTTTTGCTCGCTCATCCGCTCGCTCGCCGACCGTCTCGCACCCCCACCTTCCCTCCATCACGACGCCTACCACCAATACGTGCACGGGCCAGACACACTTACCAACTATCTCTGAGAGGCGCGTCAATGTCACCCGTCCACTGTCGTCCTCCTCCGTGACAGCCGACCCCAACTCCACCACCAAGAAGAGGGTGAAGAACAGGGTGATCAAGCCGAGGTCCACAAGCAGTGGCATCCTCATCCGCATGCGCACGTCCTCCTCTAAGCTTAGGTCCAGCCAGTGGTATGGTGTAGTAGGAACGATTTAGAGGGGAGCCTCGCCGTCGCAAAGGGAAGGGAGAAAGGAGGAGGAACGGAGGGAGGATGGAGGCCAGGTGATGGACCACATCACTAGATTCCCCCCCCAGGGCAGCCACGCCAAGAAGAAGCCAGCGCGGCCACTCGATCCCAAGCCTTGGTTCACGACAGCAACCGTGGCCAAAAGAGAGAAACATGCGCCTGCCCCCAGTCCCATACTCCATCAAAGACTTGCGGTGGGAGTGGAGGGCTAGCGAGGTGAAGAGTGCGGCAGCAATGGTGGACACGGCCACGGCAGATATGCCTGCGATTAGGTACGCCCCGAGCTTGCGGCTTTTGCCGTCGCGATAGGAAAGCAAAAAGAAGTCGGAAATGCGTTGAAAGATGGCAAAGGTTGCGAGGAAAAATAGCAGGAGACAGAGCTGTTAAAAAGAAGGTAGGGGGGAAAGGATGCGCGGGGAATCTTGGCGTTTACTGTCTCGGCTCTTCCTTTTTTAATGAAAGATTCTAGCTCCCAGGTATGGATAGGTCTTTCTCCGTCCTGATCTTTTTTCTCCTACCTTTCCAAGAATGCCGTGCCAATGTGATGACGCGGGTAGCTGGGCTGTCCTGATATACACCACCAAACTAATAAGCGTCCCAATAACAAGAAAAGCATCGGTTAGGGCGTGTGCCGCTCGTTTAAGGGGACTTAGCCAGGTGGGTTCAAAGGAGCCTGCCGAGGCAGTGATGGATGTAAGTAGTCCTGGACAGCGCATCTTGCGGCTATTTGCGTCCTGTGGCTCGAAGTCAGTGCATAGAATTTCCAGTACCTTGCGGTGGCAATAGCAAAAGGTGGAGGCGTGACCCAGTCCCAAGCCGCAGCGCACCCGCGAGAATGATGGCAATAGAGCCTATGTATGTGTGGATTTATGATGTATAGGATGATGGGTAAAGGCCCAGGCCTTCGGCTGAAAGTTGCCGTTGAAGCCGCGGAACACTTGTTGTTGAATGATGACGTATGCTTCTTCTCGCGACTTCTTGCCTGAATAGCTGATGCACACTTCTACACACAAATGCTTTCACCTCTCGCACAGTCTGGTTCGTATGTATCAGTCCGTTCATAGTGATACCTTGGAGTGGAGTCACGTAGCGGCGCGCCGTGTCAGCCCCCGTTGGCCCTTCTACCCACTTGCTAGCCTCCTCTTCGTCGTCGTGGATTTGCCATGGCTTTGGTTGAATGCAGGGTCCGTGAGAACCATGATCGAGGATATCCAACAAGAGCCCTTTGTATTCAAAGTCTGGGCGGCGGTGCCCGTGTACGTTGCGTTGGCATTTCTCGTCTCACGCGCCAACACGCGTGCAGAAGCATTTAGCCTTGGTTTGGCCTGTTATGCGGTATATGACTGGACAAACCTGAGTACCTTGTCGCAATATTCATGGCGCTTTGCTTTAACCGATAGTCTATGGGGGGGCACATTGACGTGCATCGTCTTCTCCGTACTGACGCACCCACGGGTGGCTCCAGTCTGGGGTCAATCTAATTAAATCCAAAGTTGTGATCGAAACAAAAATCTCATGGAGGGAATCGCCGCGGTTCGTTGTTAAGGGCGGCGGGAGCCTTTGTTTCATGTAATTTCCATCTCACACTACCCAGAAATCATGCAATTCGGACGTGACTCCATAGACATTATGATCGAACGTGATCTAAATCGCGAGTGCTTTCTGATTTGGTTGTCCATTCGTTGCAACAGTTTCAGAACAGACGGGTTATGACAGACACCTGAGCATGCACCTGGCGATTAAACACGGTAGACTCGAAAGTTTCTTAACTTACTCCCTCTACTCGGACCACAAAAGGTACCAAAAAGGGACTTTCTTCATCATGGAAACGGTTTTCTGAGTTGCATCTGTAAATTGATTGCATTATTGAGTATTATTGAGTTCAGGTTTCATGCTTTGCTCTTGCTTTTGCTTTTGCTACTTCCTAAAGTCAATCAAATTATACTCGTCCTCCGAATTTCGCTCCTCAGAAGGTTGCTGCGTAATCTTTCGAGATTGAATAGGGCCCGAGGTGAATCCATAAATCAACGACATCGGTCGGATTTCATATGTATATACATATACTAATTGCTCTAGCTTGACATCACATGAATATGTACCATGGCTACGTTTTGGAAGCACTGATAAAAGTGCTGTTCCTCACGTCATTTTTCACAAGAGAACGTCTCGTCTCTTTTTCTCAACAATTCTTGTTGCCGACAATTCGCCACCTTGCACATCCGCATATCCCCCGGCTTGGAGGGCCTCTTTATAACACGTCTCGACGTTCTGTGGCGACCCATCGGCCATCACCGTTTTCATATTTCATTTTCCCCCGGGAGATTTGTAAATTGGTTCAGTTCTTGGTCTCGGTCGTGGTATTTGAGTGTTGAATTGGAATCAGTCGTAGTACGTGCGTGTGGAAGAAAGGAGCTAGTGTAAATGTCGAGGATGCAACTGTGTTGGTGAAGCAAGCATATCGAAGCCATGTAACTTTCACCCATGCATGCACATGGATGCAACACTTATTATACGTCTCATTTCGTGAAAAAGATGTGAGGGTCGGCGGGGCCATATTGCAAGCTCGCAGCTCCTCGCTGAAGAAAGAAGCAGACCCGGAAGGCGCCCTCCTCTTTACATATACCACATAAGTGCCTCGTCCATGTTACGGGCCCTCACGATATGCAGCGGAGTCAGGTTGCTTGTGTGGTCAAGGTGCGGAGGAGATCGCGAGCACTGTGCTTTAGTCTGTGCGACGGACTATTTTTTAGCTGCTGTTTTTCTTTTCGCTTCTTCAAGCTCAACTCACTGCTCTCTTGCTCTCTTGCACCCTCGCTCTGTACAACTACACCACTTGCAATACATACATCTCACATGCGACAGCCGTTGCCTCGACACGATAAAAGGCTAGTTAGGTAGAACCAGGACGTGGTAGCGGAGCTCCACTTGCCAAATCAAGCCCTCTGGCTCGTATTGCTTCGTGAGCATTCTAGCCAATGCTGCTGCACCGCTCCTCTTCGTCCCTACTGGCGGCCGGCCGGACGGGAGTCATGGCCTCCCGGCGCATGGTCGTGGAGAAGGGACGACGCAGGGCTGTCGAGGTATGCAGTTTTTATGTCTCCCATGTACATGCCTTGCTCTCAATATGTGCGACCTCGCTTTCTTACAGCTGACCCTTTTTCCAATCACCCTCTTTTAGCTGTGCCTCGCGCAGACGCTGTCTCTAGCGCGGCGCAAGACTATAGCTCTGCCCTTTCCCTGGTCCTTGATGTATCCATTCGTGGCCCCAGTGTCCAGGGCCTTCTCAGTGGGCTTTGGTGGCTTGCAGTATGACACGCTAGTGGAGATGCAAGAAAAGTGAGTTATGTGGACGAAGAGTAAGGGAGGAGTGGGAAGTAAGAAAGTATAACTTGTGTGATGTGTGTCGGAAGAAGACAAGCGATCCCTCCCTTTGTTGTTGTCAGAAATAGACTCTCCCGTCGCCCGTACTTATCCGTCTTAATCGTTTTCTTCCTCCCCTCCTCACCTACCCGTAGGGCTTGCAAACGCTACGCCTCTCAGCTTTTCTTGGGCGCCCGTCCACCCGCCGGCGGTCCCTTCCAATTTATGACATTTAAAGAATTCGATGAACAAGTGAGCCGGGCCCGCGTCTTGCTTCAGGAGGCTGGGATAGGGAAGGGGGACAAGGTAGGGAGAGGGGGCGGAGGGGAGGAGAGGTAGAAAAATGGCATGTGAGGGTGCCTGGGGTATGTTCCCACCATTCTTCGAACGAAGAGAGTAATTTTCATGTTTTACGGTAGAAGGGCACATGGCGCTCATCCTCATCCCCCTCCCTTTGACCCGTTGCGGCAGGTGGCGGCCATCAGCGCGAACCGGGTCGAGTGGGCCGTGTGCGCCTACGCCACTTTTTCCGTGGGGGCGGTCTGGGTGCCCATGTACGAGCAGCAGCGCCTCAAGGAGTGCGAGTACATCCTCAAGGACTCAGGTAGGGAGGGAGCGAGGGAGGGAGGAAGGAGAAAGGGAGGAGGGAGGGACGAAGAATCGTTGTCGTGAGTGGATGTCGTCTGCCTTCCCCGCTTGTCAGGGAGGGAGGGAGCAAGTCGTTGCACTGGCCCGTACTCACGCCCCGCTCTATCCCCAACTCATTCCCCTTTCATGTTTGGTACAGGCGCCAAGCTGCTGCTGGTGTCGAAGGAGCGTATCTACGACAAGAGCCGGCACTTCGTGGACGAGCTGCCCACCCTCCAGGACGTGTGGTGCTTCGACATGGACTTCCACCCGCGCATGAAGGTAGCGAAGGAAAGGGAAAGGAGGAAGAGAAAAAGGAGGGGCAGGACGAGGAGGCAGGGAGGACGAGGGAATTTCGCTGTGGGGTAGAGAGAGGAAGAAGGAGAGGAGCAGCACGCCCTCCCCCCGAATCAGCGGATGTTTGGGGCAAATAGATGCCACCGAGTCACCCCCTCCCCTTCCCTTCCCCCCTCCTTCCCCTCCCTCTACCCCCAGGTGGTGGACCCAGCCCACTTCATCCCCTCTGTGGCCGTGGAGCCCGATGATACGTCCACCCTTATCTACACGAGCGGCACCACGGGCACGCCTAAGGGTGTACAGCTCTCCCACCGCAACCTCACGGCCGATGTCAAGGGTGAAAAGGGAGGGAGGGAGAGAGGGAAGGAAGGAGGGAGGGGGGCAGTCTGTCTGGTGTCGTTTCCTCCTGTCTCTGTCAAGACAAGGCAGTGTTGTTGTCACTGCGTTTCGCTGGATGCGGTTCGAATGCCAACACTGTCCGGTTGCCTTGGAGCTTTCACTCACCACTTCCTTCCTCCTCACCCTCCCCCCCTCCCTCCCTCCCTCGGGCCCCCAGGCATGTCCGTCGTGATCCCTGACGACGCCATCCCTGTCGCCCGCTCCGTGGCCTTTCTGCCCTGGGCCCACTGCTTCGGCAAGACGTGCGAGCTGCACAACGCCTTGCAGCGCGGGGCACAGGCAAGGAGGGGGGAAAGGAGGGAGGGAAGAGAGAGGAGCAGGGTGCCGTTGACTGTTGACTCTCTTTTGCTCACAATTTGCTTGACTCCCCTCCTGCCTCCTCCCTCTCCCCCCCCCTTAGGTGGCGGTGGTGGAGGACCTGGCCGCCCTCCCCGCGGCCCTGCTGGAGGTGAAGCCCACCATGCTCTATTCGGTCCCCACCCTCTTCAAGCGGTGTGTGCAGCCCCTACTCCTCCTTCCTCTCTCCCTTCCCTCCTTTCTGTTTCTTTGCCCTTTACACGCGCTCTCTGTCGCTTCAAAGCTGCCTGTGGGGACCACTCATACTTGGAGGGACTCACTCTCCCCCCCCCCCCTTCCCTGCCCGTCCAACGCAGCGTCTACGACAAGATCCAGGACAAGATCAAGAACGAGAAGCCCTTCACCAAGGCCCTCATCGGCCGCGCTCTGGCTGTGGCGGAGAAACGCCGGCTGCTCCTGCAAGAAGGGGGGAGCCCCGGCCCCCTTCTGTCGCTGCAGTTCCAGGCGCTCGATAAGATTGGTGAGGAGGGAGGGAGGGAGGGAGAGAGGGAAGGAGGATTGGATGGACGGACACGTTGGCGATTAAATTCTTTCCTTGGCTCTCGAATGGAATGGTTCAGATCCTATTTCTTCCACTCCCAATGTCTGATTTGATCCCTCCCTCCCTCCCTCCCTGCCTCCCTCTCCCTCGGTGCCCAACCCAGTCCTGTCCAAGTTCAAGGCCCCCCTGGGCGGGGAGCTCAACTCGTCCTACGTCGGGGGCTCGGCCATGCCTGTGGAGGTGGCCAACTTCTTCGAGAACATCGGTACGTAGGGAGAACGGGATGGAAGAGGGGCATGAAGGAGCACGAGGCACCCACTCTCTCCCGTTGTCTTAACCTCCCCCCAGGGGTGGCCATTTGCGAGGGGTACGGCCTGACCGAGACCTCGCCCCTCATCTGCGTCAATCCTTTCAACACCCGCGTCCGACGCACGGGCACGGTAAGCGAGCGCTCCCTTCCTCCCTTGCTCTCTTCCTCTCTCCCTCGTTCCTTTCTTTCCTCCTCCATACTTCTTCCCACTTCCTCTCCCCCCGCGGTTCCTCCCCTCCAACAGGTGGGGCAGCTGATCGGAGACGCCGACGTGCGGATCGTCAAGGACAGCCACGAGGTGGATCCCGGGGAAGAGGGCGAGGTCTGGGTAAGTCCACCCCTCTATCCCCCCCTTCCCCCCTCCCTCCCTCCTTCCCTTGGTGCTTCGCGAACATTCTCACGCCTCGTTCACCATCCTCGTCCTTCCTGCATCCCTCTCGCCCCGCCTCCCTCCCTTCCTCCCTCCCTCCCTCCCTCCCTCCCCAGGTGGCCGGGCCGTTCGTCTTCTCGGGCTACCACAACAAGCCCGCTGAGACAGCCGAGGCCTTCGCCGAGCTGCATGGGACCAGGTGTGGGAGGGAGGAAGGGAGGGAGGGACGGAGAAATGGACCATAAGGAGCCAGCGAGGAGTGAGGCGGAGTCTGGGACTGGCGGGAGGAAGAGGTTGCGGAAGCAAAGACGGCTGTGAAGCGGTGTGTTGATCCCTTTACCTGCCTCCTCCCCTCCCTCCCTTTCTCCCTCCCAGGTACTTTAAGACAGGTGACTTGGGCCGGTTCGTTAAGGGCGGGCTGGGCGTGCCCCTCCTCAAGATCACTGGCCGCGTCAAGGAGCTGTACAAGCTCGAGAACGGTAGGGACGGAGGGAGGGAGAGGGGAAGGAGGGAGAGAGGGAGAGGGAAGGAAACATTGCAGACATCATTAGGTGATGAAAGAAGAGGAGGGATGGATAGTAGGAGGGAGGCAGCAAATCTGTCCTATACTCCTATCTTGACTACCCCCCTACTGACCCCCATCCCTCCCTCCCTCCTTCCCTCCCTCGTGGCCTCTCAGGCAAGTACGTGGTGCCGGCCCTGATTGAAAAGGCCATGGCCGAGGCCGAGATTGTCTCGCAGGCCCTGGTCTTCGGGTCCGACCGCCCCTACAACGTGGCCATCCTGGTGCCCAACTGGGAGAAGCTGCAGGCGTACGGCGTGGAGCACACGGGCGGCGAGGTCACCGGCTTGAGCACCCCAGAAGAGATCGGTAAGCCCTCCTCATCCTCCTCCTCCTCCACCTGCATTTCCGGTTAGGGCTCGGGTTTGCGGCAGTGGTGCTTAGGCTGGGGTTTCCTTCATGTTCACATCTCTCGTGGGGTGTGCTCCTCCATCGCCGCGGTCCGCAGGAACGATCGCTGCCCTTATTTCCACCCTCCCTCCCCGCTTCCCCGCCCTTCACAGGCGCCCACCCCAAGATCCAGGCCTACATCGAGGAGCAGCTGACGACGTGCTGCAAGGACAAGGTCAAGAAGTACGAGATGCCCACGCGCGTCCTCCTTATCAAGGATGCCTTCTCCGTTGAGGTACGCCCTCCCTCCCTCCCTCCATTCATCCTTCCCCTCTGCTGTCACCCCACGCCAAGACCAGACCGACCCACCGAATTTCATCCCTCCCCCTCCCTCCTCCCCTCGTCAGAACGAGATGCTGACCCAAAAGCTGTCCATCAAGCGGCACCTGGTCGTGGACAAGTACGCGCAGGAGATCGCCGCGCTCTACGCCGGGGACAGGACGGTCATGGTGGCCTAGGCGGGGAGGGCGAAGGAGAGGGGGGGGGGCTTGTAAACTTTTCTGATGTTTTTTGGGGATGTGAGAGGAGGCAGGGCATGGGAGGAAGGGGAGGCAAAGGAAAGGAGGGAGGACGCTAGAGTGGGGCGGAAGGGGAAATGAATAGTGAGGTAGTTTGGAGAGAGGAGAGTCAAAGGACGAAGGGCGCATAAAAAAGCAAAGCAACTATTGAAACAAAGACCCACAAACACATTCGTTTCTCCTCCTTTAATGTGCCCCTCGAGGCGCACTTCCCGGTCTTCTTTTTCTTTTCTTTTCACTGCCAGACAGTCTTATCTTGTCTCACGCATACACGCACCCACCACTCCCTCCCTCCTCTCTTCTCTCTCTCCTCCTTTATGACTGCGGAGGTGCCCCTTCTCCACCTCTTGCTCCAGCAGCTCCAGCAGCTGCTGGCTTCGTAGGCGATGGCTGCCCAGGGGGCATGCCCTGTGGCCCCCCACCTCCCAACCCTTGGGGCGGCGGAAGCTGCTGCTGCAACGGGAACATCCCTCCTCCGCCTCCTCCTCCTCCCCCTATCGCCCCCGAGGGCCCTCCCTGCATGTGCATCGGTGGTGGAATCATCATCCTATCTCCAGGCCCAGGTGGACCACCGGGGGGGGGCATGCCTGGTCGCATCACGCCTGAGTGATTTGAAGGAGAGCAAGGAGGAAGGAAGGAAGGGAAGGGAGCGAGGGAGTGTGAGAGAGCATAACCATAGATATCAGAGTATAATAGAAGATGATAGGAAGGATCAGATTTCGTCCCCCCCACCTCCTTTCCCTCCCTCCCGTCTTCCCCTCCTACCTGGTGGAAAGCCGCCTATCGCACCCGGAGGCCTAAGCATCGGACCAGGCCCCGTATTAGCGAAGGAGCCCATGCCCCCACTCAGGTGACCGCCAGGCAGAATAGGCATCGTAATACTGCCTCCCACTGGCATGCCTAGGGGGTTGTGGGAAGGGGGCCAAGAGTACTGTGAGAAATTTGACGACCAAGGGGCATCAAGGGGAGGTCTGCTTGCATCACTTATCGAATGCCCACCCGAGCTGTGGGTCCCAGTAATCACTGTTCCCCTTCCCCTCCTTCGCAAATTTCCCCGCCCCTTCTCCCCCTCCCGCCAAACCTCCCTCCGTCCCTACCTTTAGAAGCTTCCCAGGCGGCCATGTACTGCTCGTAGTACATCTTTACATTCTCCCGATGCTTCCACCCGCGATTGTGCTGCTTCCTCCCCGGAGCCGAGTCGTGCGTAAGATACGTCTGGCAGTAATCACAGAAATATCGGGGCATGGTTGTATGTTGAGGGCGGGAGGGCGGCTTGCGTGTGGGTGTCGAGGTGAAGAAAAGGCTTTAGCCGGGCGGCAACAGATGATGAAGATGATGGGGAACCTATGTGAGCAAGGGAAAGGAAGAGTTGAGAAAGTTATCTCATAAGAAGTGGTAAATTTAGCTTGCTGACTTAATGGGCATGCTTGGGGATGAAGTAACGAGAGGTAGCATTGGGAAAATGGCATAGAGTCTGCCACAGACACGCCTGTCCCAAAAGAGGGGTGTGGTGTGGATTGCTCTGGATCACGGCCGAGTTTGCTGACCATGTATCGAGACGTGCATTAATGAAATATGCGATACGCGCTACCTGTATATGACGTACCTTGATTGATACATATGCACATAATTATCAAATACGCACAAGACAAATACAAAAAGAGACAGAAAGAGACAGCCCACAAAAATCATTCTAAAAATTCAACACTTCTTTATCTATTG
>Ga0160419_100963_pt1 | contig 14234 bp, 17 predicted proteins | sample CelAP2metagpilot_2_FD_108196 | JGI IMG/M metagenome (GOLD analysis project Ga0160419, IMG submission 108196) | Phycosphere-associated microbial communities from Cellana algal ponds in Kailua-Kona, Hawaii, USA - Cellana AP2-4-25 metagenome pilot ... | reverse complement strand
CTAGACTTTCTGAATAACAATCATTCGGGCCAAAAACGGTCGTTTTTGTCACAGTCCGTCGCCTCACCTGAAATCAAGCTGTTGATAAGGACAAAAACCCTCGGCAAAACCTTTGCAGTTTTGCCAGGTTTTTGTCACGCTAGGGCATGATCATCGGATATGCCCGCGTCTCGACAGACGATCAGAACCTCGACGCTCAAACCGACGCCCTGAAAGCGGCCGGTGCCGAACGCATCTTCTCGGACAAGATCAGCGGTACGAAGCGGGATCGACCTGAGCTGAGCAAGCTGCTCGACCAGCTCCGATCTGGCGATGTGGTGGTCGTCGCCAAGTATGACCGGCTCGCCCGCTCCCTGCGCGATTTGCTCCACCTGGTGGATGCGATCAAAAACCGTAGCGCGGGCTTCCGTTCTCTGGCCGAAGATATCGACACGACAACGCCAGCCGGCAGGCTCGTCTTCCATGTCTTCGCATCCATCGCTCAGTTCGAGCGCGAGCGCATCGCTGAGCGAACAAAAGAAGGGTTACAATCCGCTAAGGCGCGCGGGCGCGTGGGTGGTCGCCCCCCAGCCCTCACGGCTGCCCAAAAGGCCGAGGTGCGTCGTATGCGCGATGATGAACAACGTGCGATCTCAGAGATCGCACGGCTCTTCAAGGTAAGCGAACGGACGGTGCGGCGGGCTTGAGCTCAGCTGGGTAGGAATGAGAGAGGATCATGTGCGCTATCCGGGTCGTTGTGGATAGGCTGAAAGAAATCGTCCCAAACCGAAATCTGCTCAGCCAGGGGCCGCAAATTACTCAACACCAGCTGGCTAACTCTCTTCAGGACAACAAAATCCTTAGCATTCCCATCGACCCCCTTTCGGTACTCTTCAATTAGTTGAACATCGATAGTTGGCCAGGTGATGTCATCTTTCCAATGCCAGTAATCACCTTGGTACAGAAGCCTGTTTCTCTCTGCTTTATGAGAACCGAGATTCAAGATTTTGACGTTGTTCACTAGGTCATCTTTATCGTCGACAGTCTCAACGACATTGAGAGCCCGCTCTAGTAGCTTGAACAAGTCTTTTTGTTCCACAAGCTGTTTGCGTGGAGACAACACTCTAGTTGGTCCATCCACTGAACCATGGGTCTTCCTGAACTTCTTTGCTTCGTCCACGCTTCCCTTTTCTGGGCGAAAGTCTACCAGATGCGAGCGAGCTTTTCCCTCGCAAATGCATACACCCAGTGTCGCCAGAAAGGCTCTTACGCCTAGCAGAACCGCATGATGTGCATCTGTAGCTGCCCACGTTACAGCCCCTTCCTCGGCGCGTTTCTTGGCGAGGCGAGCAACATGCGAAAACTTCTGCGCACTGAAAAGGATCTCAGTCAGCCACAATCTATCACGATCAGGGAAGCTCAGCACGAGCTCCGGGTCGTCCAAGGGCAAGTCATACAACGCAGTTGCGATGAAGTTGCCTTCGTCGTGTAGATCGAGCCCCTCCGAAATACTTATATCTATTTCATTCCAGATGGTTATCGGGCGGCGACGTATCTTATTTGCGGCAGATTCCCAGTTGTTCATGTGGCTTTACTGGTCGCTAGCCGAGATCTATCCGCCCAGCACCTTCTCCCCTCAGTTGGGCACGGTTCAAATCAACTCTGATATCTTGTGCAGCTTGCAGCTCAGCTTTGTTCCCAGAACCGTAGGACGTCCACTGGCGAAAGTTAAAGTCGCTAATCTGCCGAAAGTACTCCGCTACATCTGTCTTATGAAATCGACCTTTTGAAGCCAAATTAGTCTGAAAGACTTCCTCGAACACGTTCATCATTGCACCAAACCCAATGGTCTGGAAAAATATGTTCTCTGTCGTCTTCCACTGCTCTGGAAACGCCTCTTTAATTCCACCAAAGAATATATCGATAATATCAATCTGCTCGTTAAGAGTGTAAATTCTCAGGGGGCCTCTTTCGGGATGCACAAGTGGAGCCACCTTCCTAACGAAGTTTGTGATTGATATCTGGCTCCCTCGCTTTGGCGAGGTCGTGATGACTATTCTGTCCTTCAATGCGGAGTTTTTCTTTTTTCTCAGAGTATTAGCTATTTCTGCTGCAAGCTCTTGGGCCACTTCCGCTGGCTTCTTATCCCCGGGTAGATGCCGCAGTAGGCTATACAGCAAAGACGTTGGAACCCCTTTGGCTTCCTTGTTGATCGTTACGAATTGAGAAATCTGAAACTCGATCTCTGCATCCAAGAACGCAACCACACAAAGCTCAATGTTATGACCCTGCTCTGCTGCTAAGTGGGAGGCCGCAAGACGATGTTGCCCGTCGATCACCCAGCCAATGTCTTCTCCGGCGGGGATAACAAGCTCCTGGCTCTCTTCGTCAAAAGTGGCCCCTTCGAGCGCTAGCAAAATGCTATTCGGTATCGGCTCGCCCGAGAGAATAAAGCGTGACGCAGCATCGACGCGCGAGTTCGATAGGACACGTTGGTAGCCTTCGTCTTTGGTGTCATGACGGCGACTTATCGATGCCATGGCCCAGAGCTGTTCAGCATGCATAACAAAAACAAAGAAACGGTGCTCGCCTTGTTCTATCGGAAGAGCGCGGACCCTCAGCTCTTCGTCCAGCTTTCCAACTTTCGCATCCACCTGTTGCGCAGGGCGTCTGGCCATTTTTAACCTCTTTCAGAAACTAAGGGCAGCCTAAGGCGCAATTCCAACCACTACTAGAGGCACCGCAGGTATCCCCCTGCCTTGCCGGATCAGATTGTAAAGCTCACCTTCATAGTAGCCAGGGCCGGATGACATTTCGGCTTGAAGCTCTTTCATTGGCAATATCTCGATGCCGAGATCAATCACATCGCCAACGAAGAACGCCATGTGCTTCACAAAAAGATCAAAAGCAACGAACGAGTACTTTCCAAACTGGACCTCAACTGCGACGCGATCTTTGACAAAGTCAGTTTGGTTGTAAGAGAAGATAGGCGTCTGACCGCTCGCCTCGATCTCCTTCTTCTGCTCAGCTGTGTCCATCGTCATGGTTTTTCGGATTAGGTTTGCATCCTTCGTCACCCAGTACGACGTTCTGGACTCCTCCCAACCACGGGCCTGAAATTCGGCATCCATCGCCTTGTTCATTTCGATGGGAGCGTACAGCATCTTGCCACGCATGGTTTTCTCTCTGGAAACCTTAGTTTTGAACTGCGTGGCATCGACATTGGCTATCACCTGCTGAATCTCATCCCACAACGCGGGTTTGTGAACCATCAGATACTCAAGACCGTTCAGATGCGAGTAATGCTCAACAATTCGCATCTAGTGACCACCGTTCTTCTTCTTCGGGTCGTAAACCGGCTTGTCCATCGGGCGGGTTTGCAGTGCACCGGATCTGAGCTGATGAACGCGCTCCCAGGCAATATCGACATACTCCTCCACCACGTCGCAACCATAACCCTCACGGTCATGTTTGAGCGCAGCAACTACAGAAGAACCAACGCCCATATAGGGATCAAACACTCGATCCCCTTCGTCTGTCATGGACAAAACAAGGCGCTCCACAAGCTCTACAGGGAACTGGCAAGGATGGGTGGTTTTCTCAACATGGTTGTTCTTCACGTTGGGAAACACCCATACATCGCTTGGGTTTTTTCCCAACGGATTGCCTGAAAGCTGCCCTGCTTTGGGGCCTTTGTAGTATTTTTTCTGCGGATATTTCGAAGGGACGCGTATCGGGTCGAGGTTGAATGTATAGTCGTCGCTCTTCGTGAACCACATGATCGTCTCATAGCGGCCAGAGAGCCGCTTTGTACAATGCAGCCCGTGCTCAAAATGCCAAACAATCCGATTTCGGAGCTTTAGACCGTGATCTTTGAAAAGATGGTAAAGTACGAGATCTAGGGGGAATATCTCGCCCCTATCAACGTGGTTTCCTACCTGCCAACAGATAGATCCGTTGGGGTGCAACAGTCGAACACATTCCGAAATAACTTGGGCTTGATCCTTCACATATTGATCGAGAGGCGAGCGCTTTTCATAGGATTTTCCGATGTTGTAAGGCGGTGAAGTGACGATGAGCTTCATCGACTCGTCGTCTAGACCCCTCATGAACTTGAGGTTGTCTTGGGTCTTCATCACCGCTTCAGCGTCCGTATGAAGCCGAGAAATCTTATTCGTAGCAGGCATTCTTTGATTCCCTTCTGGGAAAGTTTACCTCATCCGGAATACTAGATCTAGCCTAAAGTTGGGTTGATCCACAACCGGTTGTCTCCCCCGTATCTGCCTTACACCCCACAGGGGTCGAAGCGCCGCCCATCGATCCGCATGCTTGCATGCAAGGCGCGTTTCATCGAAGCCGTGGCGAAAGTTGAAGCTGATCTGCTTTCGGAGCCGTCCCTTGCTTGAGCCCGAAAGAAAACCATCAAGGTTCGTGGTTCAAGGGCGCGCAGCGGGAGCGGAGCCACGCACAGAAGCTTTGCTTCGAGCATGGCGAGCACCCACCCCTTGAAGCAGGGTTCTTAATGGTCTTAGGGCTCGCCTAAAGCAAGGACGCCTTTGAGACAAGCATATCTGCTTTTGGTGAGTCTCGAAGCGTTACAGTGGTGGGGGGCGCGGGTTCGCGTTGAAAACGCGAAGGGGCGCATATTAGGTTATCGGTCGCTTGGGCCGATTCCGTTTAGCAGCCTTACAGGCTGCGGGTGAGTTAAATAGAGTTAATAAAGAGTTACAGGACTCAGCTACTCTGTTAAGGTATTGAAACAAAGCCGTTATTCTGCCTGTCTTTCCGTAAGTGGTGTGTGAAGTGACGATAGTTGGTGTGTGAAGTGACGATAGTTGGTGTGTGAAGTGCCGAAGATCTTATACAGTTATCCACAGGACAATGAGGTGTGTGAAGTGACGAATCTTGACTGCCGGTGTGTGACGTGACGATAGTATAAAATGGTGTGTGAAGTGACGAAACCTATGCCAAAAGCCTGGTGTGTGAAATGACGAACGATAGCGCTGCCCTCCCTGCCCGCTCGCCGCTTTTGCCGGATCGGCACCCGCAGCGCGACCTCTTTGTCTGCGATATCGTAGATGCGGTTCCAAAGGGGGACATGGCCTCAATGGAGAACCCAGTTTTCACTTTATCCACTAAGCCAGACATGCAACCTCGCACCTACCGGCGGGGAGATGATTACATTGTGGTTTCCCCCTCCCCTCGTGGCCTAGCAACCGTCCATGATCGTGATGTGCTGATCTACTGCATCAGTCAGTGTATGGCCGCGCTCAACGAAGGCCGCCAGGTGCATCGTAGCATGCGTTTCAAAGCCTACGATCTTCTGGTCGCAACAAACCGCCAAACCTCCGGCCGTGGCTACGAACTCCTGAAAGATGCGATGCGTCGTTTGCAGGGGACACAGATTGAAACCAACCTCAAACAAGGTGGCAGGGAATACTTCAAGGTCTTCAGCCTGGTCGACTCTGCCGAGATCGTGAAGGAGACGCGAGACGGTCGCATGCTCGATGTTGAAATAACCCTCTCAGATTGGGTCTTCGACGCCATACAGAACAACAACGTCCTTACGCTCAATAGGCAGTACTTCTTCCTCCGCAAACCCTTAGAGCGTCGTCTCTATGAGATCGCCCGCAAGCATTGCGGGGCTCAACCCGCCTGGAAAGTTGGCCTTGAGCTCCTGCGTGACAAATGCGGCTCAAATTCCACGGTGAAGGAGTTTCGCCGTCTTCTCGGTAAGATCATCGAAGACGATGGCCAGCATGATCACATGCCAGACTATTCGTTCGTGATCGAAGACGACATTGTGCTTGTAAGGCCCAAGCGGGAGACGGCTCAAGCCGCCCTGCCCTTGCCCCTTTCCATGTTGCGGATCGGTGGAGACACACGTGAGGAAAGCAAGCGGATCGCGCCCGGATGGGATAGCGATGTGCTTGAACAAGACTGGCGCTCGTGGGTGATCGAGAAAGGGATCACGGTCAAAAATCCCGACAAGCACTTTCTGGCGTTTTGCAAAAAACGCGGCCCATACAGGCGCTAACGCACATTGCATGCATTCATGCTTAGCGCTTTTGTGGAAAACCCCCCTTCATGCTTGGCGCGCTTCAGCAAAGCATGGTAGCATGATCAAAAATAGCCGAACGGCATGGAGCAGTAAAAGATGACCTACATAATCGGGATGGTGTCCCAGAAAGGCGGCGTCGGTAAATCCACCCTCGCCCGAATGATGGCGAGAGAGTTTGTTTCCGGTGGCCTGGCCACAAAGATTGCGGACCTCGACACGCAACAACAGACCTGCACTCATTGGGCAGGACGGCGCGCTGAAAGCGGTGTAACCCCTGAGCTTCAAGTGCAGAGCTTTGCGAGCGTTAAAACCGCGCTTGATGAAGCGCCGCGCTTCGATGCGCTGATCCTGGATGGCAAACCGAACGCCTCTGATCAAACGGCCGAGATTGCGGCTGCCTCCGATCTTGTGGTGATCCCAACGGGCCAGACAGTCGATGATCTGCACCCTGGCGTGGTGCTCGCACACGCCTTGCGCAAGAAGGGGATTTCCACCGACAAGATTGCGTTCGCCATGTTCAAAACGACAGGCAGCGAGCGCGAGAATGCAGCCGCCCGCCAATATCTCGAACAAGCGGGTTACAAGGTGCTTGATGGCGAAGTCTCGGTCTCAACGGCTTATGGCTCGGCGTCTGACGCGGGCAAGGCCATTACTGAAACCTCGTTCCGCACTCTGAACGAGCGCGCCTCAAAGCTCGCGCAAAGCGTGATCGACATGATGGCCGAACTCCAAGAAAGGCAGGTGGCGTGATGGTAACCAATATCGCCAAGCTCAAAAGCGGGAAGGGCGCACCGCCTCCGGCCGAAGAGAGTCCCGATGTAATTGCCACCGACACGCGCGAAACTAAGGAGCCTGTACGCCCCTTGCAGGTCCGCATTCCGCAAAGTGTCTTCGAAGAGTTTTCAGAGCGGGCAGGGCGCGAATACGGATTTAGCCACGGCGCGAAAAAGCAACTTTTCCTCAAGATGTGGGAAGCCTACAAAGCGCAAACCATGTAATCATGCTTGCATGCAAGGCGCATTAGCGTCTTGCATCAGTCCCGCTCGTAACCCGTATCGCGGCCCTTACTTCTCGGACGATTCCGACTCTGCTTCGCGCCTTCAGCGCGGCGCTTGGCCCGCTCAAGCCGTTTGTTTGAAACCTCCCGCGTCTTACCGCCGTCCTCGGCTTCTGCCTTCCGCGCAGCCTTGGAAAGCGCCTGAGCCATGCGCTCGCGATCCGGTGGGGCAGGGGAGTGGCGCGCGGAATCCTTGCCCGCCCTGACGCGGAAACTCTTCCGCGCAATCTCACCGGCGCGCCCGCGTGATCCTTCGGTGCGCTTCCGCTCGATCAGGCGTTCATCACGCTCGCGCTCGGCCGCATGCCGTCGCTCCATCTTTTCCCAATCGCGGGCATAGGCCTGCTTCAAGGCATCACGCCGCTCCTCCATGCGGGTCTCGATCTGCTGAAACGAACCCTTCAGGGCTTTCAGGCTCACCTGGTCGCGTCTCTCAGCACCTGTGAGCTTGCGCACCACCGCGCGAAAGAAGCCCTTCTTGCCGATCCGCTCCTCGGTTGTGCCGATCTGTCGCTCAAGATTTGCCTTCGGCTTCGCGTAGTCGCGCCGCAAATCTCGCTCAAGCGAGTTCTGACGGCCAGTGAAGGCCCGCTTGAGCTCTTGGGCGTCTTTGGCCTGCCGGTTGCTCCTGGCCTCTCTGATGGCCTCAGGAGCGAGCGAGCGATGCTGTTTCACCCAATCGTATTCCTCGCGCGTAAGATTGAGGTTCTTCACGAACTGGCCTCGATCCCGCCGCGCGTTGTGGTTCACTCGCTGATGGCACCGGATGCCGCCATGCTCCCGCTCGTAGCCTTCCGCCCACTTCGAAAGCTTCAGATGATCTTTCGAGGTAGGGGCGGCGCGGCCGTGCTCCGGGTGAACACGATTGAGGATCACATGGATATGCGGGTGCTCCGTGTCGCTGTGTGCCACCAGGAGCGCCTGCCGATCATCCATGCCGAGCGCCTTCAGGCTGTCCTGGGCGGCCGCGATCATGTCGTCGCGGCTTGGGCTTTGATCCTGCGCCCAGGCAAGGCTGTAGGTATATACGGGCTTTTCAAGCTTCCGTCCCGTGGCAACCACACCGGCCGATTGCTTTAGCTCCCGCTGATGCATCGCCGTCCAGGCCATCACCTTCAGCGCCCGGTCAGCGCTGTCGGTATGGACGTTCAAGGTGTGGGTAAACGCCACGCGCTCGGAGGTCAGAGCATCCTTATCGTGCAGATAGTAAAGCCCTGCACCTTGAAAGGAGGAACCCCCAGGTCCGACGCGGGGGATCATAGCTCGATCATCCTATCGAGGAGCTGATCCACCTTGGCCAACGCCTCCTCAAGGCCGTCGGGCATGTGGCCCGTCTTGTTGGCCACGCGGGCGAGCTGATTGAGATTGACCCCGATCCGCCGAAGCTGATCGACGGTCTCGAAATCGCTCGACTGCTCTGCCTGCACCACCACCTCGGCAGAGAGAGCGGAGCGGCGAAGAAACTCGGACGGAGACAGGCTCGCCTTGGCCGCGCGCAGAAGAATGTCTGCGTGTTCAGCAGGCGAGACGCGCGCTTGCACAAGCTGCGCGCGTTTGTCTCCGGTCTGTTTCTTTGGCCGCGCCATCGCTCTCCTCTGCCAAGCGCTCATCGCTTCCCGTGGTGGGGCAGGGCCGAAGGTGCAGGATCGGCTCAACGATCCTCTGGCACCTTTGGCCAGCCGCCGCTATAGCTGCGGCTTTGCCCTGGGGTTTGGTCCAGGAGGGGGGTGGGAAGAGACCCCCCCTGACCCTGGCCAGATCAGCGTCCTCGCTGCGTTTTTGTCATACAAAAACATATCTGGCTATACTTCTCTTCGTCATACGTAGCACAAATGCGGCTCGATTTTCCAGAACTTTCCGACGGTTGATCTAGGTGCGTTCGCCTTGCGGCGAACTCAGCCTCTCGAAAGAGGCTGAATCCTGCGGGTTAGGGAAGGGCTCTAGTATTCGCTTGCGAGCATCACAGTCAGGACACGGGCTGTCCTGGTGAGGTCGCACGGGTTCTCGCTGCCCTTGGTGTAGGTCGGATCGTAGTAGTCGATTTTCCAGAAGACACGGCCCGCTTCCGGATGGTCGATGGATCCGAAATCGTGCTCGCCGTAGGGATCGTTATCCTCGGTGAAGGTGTCGAACTCGCGCACCTTCTGCCAAAGGTCGATTTGAGCTTCAGGGCTCAACGCCTCGATTCCGGCCGTGAACACGTAGCGCCCTGGCACCGACACCCCGAAAGACGGGACGCCGAGTTGCGAGCGGAACGCATCGTTCAACGCCGCAAGGGTAGGGCGGAGGCTCATTGCGAGCCTCCCTGATCGCCGCCGTCCAAAGGGACGAGGAAGATCACGCCCTGGCGCTGTGTCAGCTCGATAGGAATAATATCGAGCTGGACGATACCGCCGGTCTTGTCGCCCCTGCGGGGCCAGACGGCTCCGATCTCCTTGGGGCGGGCGAACTCGTCGCGACCCTGTGCGTCCTGTCCCGTGATCCGCGAAAACGTCACGCGGTAAAGCGGGCGGTTGGCTTGGTTTCTGTTTGTCATGGTTTTTCCTTTCGTTCTTGGGCTGGGTCATTCCAACCGATGCGGACGAAAAGATCGGATCGCCAAAGGCGGGGCGGTCATGGCCCACACGGGAGCGCAGCGAACGGAGCGGGCAGGCCATTGACCGAGCGACACGCGGCCCCGCTGCGCATCCGATAGAACGCATCGTGAAGGCTGGGATGGAACCGGGCCAAGGATTGAGATGAAGGGAAAGCCCTGGCGGGCTGAAAGAAAGAACACTCGCCGTTAGGCAGCCCCTTTGAATGGGATCAAAGGGGCAGAACTAGGGTAGGGCGCTTCGACCCCCTCAAGCGCTGTCCTCGTCGCGCAAGGCACTCCTGCGGGATCGCTTGACCGGCTCTGCGCGCCTTTATCGGTCGCGTTCAGGGGATTGCTTCTGGTACTCGACTTGGCGATTCAGAGCCTTCTCAATCAGCCGCTTTTCCGCGAGATGGAACGAGTGCCGGTGATCCTCGATTTCCCTAGTCTCCGCCTGCTGAACGTACTTGCGGGCTTCTTCTTCGATCTCAGCACGGGTCGGCATCTTCGGAGTCGGCGCATCTTTTGGTCGGGGCGCTGACATGTCGAGCTTCGCTTTCTTTGTCAGAGCATCCTCTTGCGCCTTGATGTAATCTGCGCGCTCTTGATCCTGCCGTTCCCGGATGCGGGCCTCCTCGTCTGCGCGCGTTTTCTCCAATTTTTCGAGCCGCTTCTGCTGATCTTGATCCATCTGGGCAACAAGCATGCGCCGCTCGTTAAATTTGCCCTGTAGCTCGTTTTCTGGCATAATTTTTTCTCATAGTTTGAGGTATTTATGAGTGACGAAATGACTTTCTCCAAATTGATGGACCGCTCAAAGCTGGATCGCTTGGAGGGCGAGATTTTGGCGCTCGTCGCGGACCTTGAAGGTCAAGGGCATCATCAGATCGACATTACCAATGCTCTTCAACATGCCATCATGATCAGACTGAAACGAGAGACATTTATCAATCGTGATCTCTATTGGTCCCGTATGAAAGACCATGTGGACGCTTGGTTTGCGACCACCGGCGATATCGCGGCCGAGGTGCAGAAATCTAAGAATGAAGAGAGAGACGCGAAGAGAAAAACTCGACGCGGCGATCCTATCCACTAACGATCCCCAAAGTTGCCTTCTACCAACAAAAAATATGCAGTAGGCTCAAACGGATAAACGGTTATCTGGGGCGACACCAAGGACATGAGCCAAAACATTTTTGACGGCGTACCGCGTGGCGTTCCTGGTTTGCAGCAGAGTGCATTTGCCCCGCCGCTTGCCACCTTTGCCAACCCTGAACATATCCGCACCAGCAACACCCTGAAATTTGCCCGTGGCAAAGTCTTTCTTGGGGTGATCGACGCAACAATGCAAAAAGGGCAGCGCCGCAACGGCGCGCCTGAATGGTTTGCCCAGGACGGTCACGCGATAGGTTTGGCTGACGATAGGCACATGATCACCGTTGCAGGAAGTCGCTCCGGCAAGGGTCGCGCGGTAATCGTTCCAAACATGCTCACCTATGCTGGATCGGTTCTTGCGACCGATCCGAAAGGTGAACTTGCCAGCCTTACTGCTGTTCATCGCCGTGACAGTTTGGGGCAGCCGGTGCATGTACTCGACCCCTTCAAAGTCGCAAAGATTCCAGACGATCTGCGCGCCTCTTTCAATCCTCTCTCAATTCTGAAACCCGATAGCGCGACCTTGATCGAAGATGCAGGTCTCATCGCGGATGCTCTGGTCGTATCGTCCAGCAAAGATGAGCATTGGGACGCATCTGCAAGGGAGGTTTTGACCGCACTCATGCTGCACTATGCGCTGAATGAAGCGCCCTCCCTGCGAAACCTCCCCGAAATCAGGCGCATCCTGCGCTCTGACGATCTCTTGGAAGCCAAGCTCGAACTTATCGCAGATCGCGACGATCTCGATGGTATCCCTGCTGGTCTGGCGGAGGGCTACCTGGCTAAACCCGACAACGAGCGCGGCTCTGTCCTTTCTAACACTCGTCGCCAAACTGCCTTTCTCGACTTCCAGGCCCTGAAGGGCGTTCTGAACGATCATTCCTTCGACCTTGATGGGCTGAAGACCCGTCGTGAAACAGTTTATCTGTGCTTGCCCGCAATGCGCATGGGCACCTGCAACCGGTGGCTGCGTCTGTTCATCAACCTGGTGCTTGCGGCGATGGAAAGTCCTGATGTCCCTCCACCTGAGCCTCCTGTTCTTCTCTGCCTCGATGAATTTGCCACCTTGGGACACCTGCAGACCATCGAAAACGCAGCAGGCCAGATTGCAGGCTTCGGTGTAAAGCTCTGGCCGATCATCCAGGACCTCGGCCAGCTTGAAACGCTCTACGAGAAACGGTGGCAAACCTTCATGGCAAATGCTGGTATTTTGCAGTTTTTCGGTAACTCTGATTTGACCACCCTTGAGTGGATCTCCAAAAGGTTGGGCGATACCACCTTACGGGTCATGTCCAAAGGAGAAGTGGGCTATAAACAAGCCGCTGAAAGTGGCGCAACAGGCGAGTCATGGTCAAACGAAACTCGTCCACTTTTGACCGTTGATGAGATCGCAAAAATCTTCAACCGCGATGATCAGTATTGCCGCCAGCTCGTTATGTGGATTGGACGTGATCCCATGATCCTTCAGAGGGCATACTATGACAAGCACCGAGCATTCGAATGAAGCGGATTTTTGAACACGACTCACCTTCTAACGTGGAGGTTCTCGAAAATGACGAAACTATTCGAGTGACAATTTCCAAAACTCCACAGGTACAATTTTACACAGGTTCCAAATTCCCTCGCAGCGTAACATTTGCCTTGGATCATAATGGCATAGCAATATTTCAGAAGAAAAGAAGTCGCCCCCACAGAGCAGCTCTGATAATAATAGCTTTTTTGAGCATAGCTCATGTGGTGTTGTCTTGGTATCTATACCAAAAAATTGGCGAGCCTGAGTTTATTATTTACGTGATTTTCAGCGCGCTCCCTTATCTCTACTTATTTGAGAATAAAACAAACATAAAAAATTTTCTGAACCAATTTCAAAGAAACAGAGATCAGATAATTTTTGAACAGTCCGGGACAGATAAATACAACGTTTTCGTCGACTTCAATAAGCAAAAACGAACTGTACATCCTTATCTCGACAGGGAGCTCTTTGGACCTAAAGGCTTTTATTTTCATGAGCTTATCCATATTGAGACACAACCAAAGATTAGTGATTGCAAGTCATTCCCGATAGATGAGAGCGCGACTTTTGTTTATGATCTCACTCGAAGCTTCGATATTAAATATCGTTATGGTTTGCGCCAATCCCAGTTTGGTTTTGACTTAAGAGCTTCAGATGCGGGGATACACAAAGGCGTGGACGTTGATCCTAACCTTTCTCTAACAGCAATATTGAACGAAATCATAAAACGAGTTAGAGAGAATGAACTGATGGACGATTACGAACCATTTAACCCAATGGATTGAGCTCAAGATACCACAGTTCTCCCAGAAGGCGTCTTATGTAAAAATTATTAATCAGCCTTTTTCACTTATGAACGGCGCTACAATTGAACCGATGGAATCTGGTTTGCGTACTGGAACTGCTTCATCTCCATCTACTGAAATCTCTCGAGGCCACATTGTTTGAGTGGCCACCAGATTGATAACCTCTGGCCGGTCGGTTTCGAAATCCTCGACATTTGAATAGTTGGCAAGCTTGGCCTCCAATCCCGTTATGAACAAGATAGTTTCGCCCGGAAGCAGCGGCCGGTTTGCCTGATACACTGTCTGACCAGACGGAGAAATCTCGCAGACGCTACTATCTTCACTAGGACCAAGCGCACCGTAAACAGGATGGATATGTGGTGCCAGACACGTGGTGAATTGATCACCTTCAACGAAGTCCTTCTTTGTGACCAGCTGTAAATTTGCGAGTTCCGCATCGAAAAATGGATCATCTGCGGGAACTCCGAACGTCGGCCCGCGCACCTCAATTGAAGGGATGGGACGATTGCCAGTGTTTGTAACCCCAAAAAAGTGGACCCTGTAGTTGACTGACGAGCATTCCCAACCGGAGGAGCATAGAGGTTCTGGAAGTTGTACTTCCGCCCGGTGTCCAAAAAATCCAGATCGGGAGACGAAAATGTTGGATGGAAGCACGAGCAGTTTTTCGGCGATTGTATTGTACATATCATCCGACCCTGTCGGGAGAAAATTTTGAACCCCACCATTGGGAAATTCCAATACGACGAACCTTTCGCTGTAGTCGAACTCCTTTGGAGCAAAATAGGATACTGCGTAATCAAAAACTTGCAGAGATGAAGCAGCAAAACCTACTAAGCCGCTAGCAACTAAAGCCGCGGCCACCGCTATTGTGCGTACGGTTTGAGTTTTTGACTTCATCGTTGACCCTGCGTTCGCGGCAAGTGCTACGCAAAGCGTGATCTATCCAACCAATCGAAGCAAGGGTTCTAGACTTTCTGAATAACAATCATTCGGGCCAAAAACGGTCGTTTTTGTCACAGTCCGTCGCCTCACCTGAAATCAAGCTGTTGATAAGGACAAAAACCCTCGGCAAAACCTTTGCAGTTTTG
>Ga0160419_100962_pt1 | contig 14242 bp, 12 predicted proteins | sample CelAP2metagpilot_2_FD_108196 | JGI IMG/M metagenome (GOLD analysis project Ga0160419, IMG submission 108196) | Phycosphere-associated microbial communities from Cellana algal ponds in Kailua-Kona, Hawaii, USA - Cellana AP2-4-25 metagenome pilot ... | reverse complement strand
TTGAACATTACATTGATACCACATTTGGAATGGTCGCCCATCATTAAGCCACAAAACTGAAGCCCTGTTTTTTCAAAGCCTTCTATTTTGTAGTTCCACAGGCGTACAGGTGCGTAGTTGTTCTTTAGATTGGAGGTGTTGGTATCCGCCCCAATATTGCACCACTCCCCCAATACCGAATTGCCCAAAAAGCCATCGTGTCCTTTGTTGGAGTTGGCGAACAACACGGCATTGTTCACTTCCCCACCTAATTTACTTCCTGGCCCCGCGGTTACGGCACCATAAATTTTTGCTCCCATTTTTAAGATGGCGTTATCGCAGAGTGCCAATCCTCCACGAACGGTGCAACCTTCCATCATTAAAGCGTTTTTGCCAATATATATGGGGCCGGTGGAAGCATTCAAAATACAGAAATCCACTACAGCGCCTTCCTCTATAAATATATTTTCAGGGTTTTTAACTTGGTTGGTATCGGGTATGGGCTCACTTTTTCTGCCTTTGGTAACCAAATCGAAATCAGATTGGAGGACAACCGCATTATTGGAAAAGATATCCCATGTTTTCCGAATGGCCAAAACACTACCAGTAAACGGTACAGCGATATAACTGGAAGCCTCAAATTGCATTTCGGGCCTATCGGTTACATAGGCAATATACCCATCGTTATCCATAAGCACCTCCCCCATTTTAAGTTTTTGAACAGCCTGCACCAAGGCACTGTTCGGAAGATAACTCCCATTGATCACTATATTTTGATCATTGGTCCTTAAAGGAAACTTTTCGGACAGGTAATCTTCGGTTCGAAAACTAACTGGGGCCTTTAACCATTTTTCCCATTTTTCGGCTATGGTCAAAATACCTATACGGATTCCAGCTACGGGACGCGTTAAGGTAAAGGGGAACAGGTCTTCGCGGTGGTTGCCGTCAGAAAGGATATAGTTCATTGCTCAGCTTTGAATACTGTAAAAATAAAAAACGCCCTCGAAAACCATCGAGAGCGTCCATATATTTCGTTGAAAAGTTCGACCTACTCGGCCTTCTTCTCTTCTTTCTTGAATTTTTTGTACTTGTTCTTGAACTTATCGATTCTACCAGCGGTATCTACCAATTTAGTCTTACCAGTGTAGTACGGGTGCGAAGTTCTTGAAATTTCCAATTTTACCAAAGGATATTCAACACCATCCACAGTGATGGTTTCTTTCGCTTCAGCAGTGGACTTTGTAATAAAAACATCCTCGTTGGACATGTCTTTAAAAGCAACCAATCTATAGTTTTCTGGGTGTATATCTTTTCTCATCGTCTTAAATGCTTAATCTCAGAATTTTCAGGGTGCAAATTTAATGATTTCTTTGATATTGCCAACTTTAAATCACTAAAAAAATAAAAGTAAATTTATATGTAACAAATTTAGGCAATATTGCACTAACCAACTATAATCAAAACAAATTTTAAAAAAATGGAAGAACAACAAGTTAAAACGGGAAAATTTGCACTTAACTATGGGCTTTTGTTAGGTGCTATTTTTGTGGTGTTCGGCATAATGCTCTACACCCAAAAAATGCATTACGAGATGAGCACCGCGGTAATGGTAATCTCCATTGTACTCATGGCAGCTGCTATATTTATTGCCGTAAACTCCTTTAAAAAGGCCAACGACGGATACCTGGCCATTTCAGAAGCTTTAAAGGTTGCTGTTGGAGTTGCCCTGGTAGGCACCATATTGTCCCTTGCATATCAATATGTTCTAACAAATTTTATTGAACCCGACTTTATGGACAAGGCCATGGAAATTGCAAAGCCCAAGGCCATGGCCCAAAACCCGAACATGACCGAGGAACAATGGGAGCAAGGTGTGGAAATGCAAAAAAGCTTTGCTTGGATACAATATCCCGTTGGGTTGATCATTAACTGTGTGATCGGATTGATTATCGGTCTCATTACCGGATTGATCTTGAAAAAGTCCAAAGCGGAATACTAAAACAAAAAATGCTACTTTTGGAGGGAATTCCAGAATCGAACAATGCAGATTTCCATTGTAATTCCTTTACTTAACGAGCAAGAATCGCTAATAGAACTTCATGATTGGATTGTGCAAGTGATGCAATCCAATCATTTTTCTTATGAAATCATCTTCATTGATGATGGCAGTACCGATGGTTCTTGGAAAACTATTTCCGAACTGTCCGAGCAAAACAAAAATGTAAAAGGGATACGTTTCCTTAAGAATTTTGGCAAATCGCAGGCACTGCACGCCGGGTTCAAAGCCACCGCAGGCGATGTAGTGATAACTATGGACGCCGACCTACAGGACAACCCAGAAGAAATTCCGGATATGTACCGAATGATCACCCAAGAAGGGCGCCATGTGGTATCGGGCTGGAAAAAGAAACGGTACGATTCGGTTATCACCAAAAACATACCCTCCAAACTCTTTAATTGGGCCGCCCGGAAAACCTCCGGTGTAAAACTGCACGATTTTAACTGTGGCCTCAAGGCCTTTAACCAAAATGTTGTAAAGACCATCGAAGTCTCTGGGGAAATGCACCGCTACATTCCTGTATTGGCCAAAAATGCGGGCTTCTCGGACATTACCGAAAAAGTGGTACAGCATCAAGCCAGAAAATATGGTTCCACCAAATTTGGGGCAGAACGCTTTATTAATGGTTTTTTGGATTTGATCACCATTTGGTTCGTATCAAAGTTTGGTCGAAGGCCCATGCATCTTTTTGGAGCCTTGGGGGTGCTCATGTTCTTTGTCGGGTTTGGTTTTTCCCTGTATTTGGGGATCGATAAACTATTCTTGAACCCGACCGGTCGTTTAATTACCCAAAGACCGCAGTTTTACATTGCTTTAACAGCAATGATCATTGGAACACAACTTTTTTTGGCCGGTTTTATCGGAGAAATTATGGTGAGGTCACGAAAAAATGACACCCGTTACAATATCTCCGATAAAATTAACCTTTAAGCCATTTTCAAACCTTATAAACTTTGTATTTTTAAAGAAGCAAACAATTCTAAACACTATGGATTCCATTACAAAGACAGCACAGACTTGGTTGACCGATTTTTTTGACAACGACACAAAAAAAGAGATCAAACACCTTATGGAAAAAAATCCAGAAGAGCTCAAAGAGCGCTTTTATAAGGATTTAGAGTTCGGAACCGGTGGAATGCGCGGTGTAATGGGCGTTGGAACCAATCGAATAAATAAGTACACCTTGGGCAAAAACACCCAGGGACTCAGCAATTATTTAAAAAAGTGCTATACCGATAACGATATTCAAGTAGTGATCGCATACGATTGCAGGCACAATTCCAAATCCTTGGCAAAGACCGTGGCCGAGGTATTTTCGGCCAACGGTATTCGAGTTCACCTATTTTCAGATCTGCGAACAACTCCAGAATTATCCTTTGCGGTCAAATATTTGGGTTGCCACGCCGGAATTGTACTCACGGCCTCCCACAACCCGCCGGAATACAATGGTTACAAAGTTTATTGGGCAGATGGAGGGCAGATCGTACCACCACAGGATGGGGAGATCATAGCCGAGATCAATGCTCTTTCTTTTGAGGATATCAAATTTGTAAAAGACGATAGTTTGATAAGCATGATAGATGAAGATGTGGACGAAGCCTTTTTTGAAGCATCCGTTAAAAACGGAAATTTTGGAGCAAAAGGAAAAGATGACTTTAACATCGTCTTTACTTCCTTACACGGAACATCGATCACGGCCATTCCGGAAGTATTGAAACGTGCTGGATACAACAATGTCACCATTATAGAAGAACAAGCAAAACCTGACGGGGATTTCCCTACCGTTGAGTCGCCCAACCCGGAAGAACCGGAAGCTTTGTCCATCGCCATTGCCAAAGCTGAGGAAATCGGTGCGGATATGGTGGTCGGAACCGACCCGGATAGCGACCGTTTAGGTATTGCTGTAAGAAACTTGGATGGGAAAATGGAATTATTGAACGGGAATCAAACTATGGTGCTGATGACCAAATTCCTATTGGACCAATACAAGAAAAAAGGGTTTAAAGGCAACGAATTTATTGCTTCCACAATAGTTTCCACCCCAATGATGCAGCAAATGGCCAAAGCTTATGGAGTTGAGTACAAAACTGCGCTCACAGGGTTTAAATGGATCGGTAAAATGATCAAGGATTTTCCTAACTCTACATTTATTGGTGGAGGTGAGGAAAGCTTTGGGTTTATGGTTGGTGATTTTGTACGCGATAAAGATGCCGTCACCTCTACCCTTTTGGCCTGTGAAATTGCCGCCGATGCCAAAGCCAACGGTAGCTCTTTCTTTAAAGAATTGGTCGATGCCTACGTTCAGTTTGGCTTCTACAAGGAAAAATTAATATCCATTACCAAAAAAGGAATGAGCGGAGCAGAGGAAATTAAACAAATGCTGAAAGATTTCAAGGAAAACCCAGTGGATACGGTGCAAGGCTCAAAATTACTGTACATCGAGGATTATAATACGTCGATCGTTAAAAATGTGCAGACCGGGGACGAGTTCACCCTACATTTGCCAAAGTCCAACGTATTGATCTATGAAACCGAAGATGGCACCCGGATTGCAGCAAGGCCAAGTGGCACGGAACCAAAAGTAAAGTTCTACATCAGTACAAATTCAAAATTGGAGAATGCAGCCGATTATAAATCCGTAAATTCGCAGTTGGAAACCAAATTGGAAGGTATCCTATCCGAGCTGAATTTATAAGTGAATGAACTACTTTAAAAAGATTCTCCGATTTGCGAAGCCATATCGCAAATACGGTTTTCTAAATATATTTTTCAATATCCTTTATGCATTGTTCAGTGCGTTGTCCTACGCCGCGCTGATACCAATGCTCAATGTCCTTTTCGACAAGACCAAACGTGTAAGCGAGCCACCGACCTTTCAAGGTATCGGTAAATTAAAGGAGTATTTTGAAGGTTATATGAACTATCAGGTAACCCTTCACTCGGGGGACGACCCCATGAAAGGACTGTTCTTGGCCATTGGCTTGATCCTCTTTTTGTTCTTTTTTAAGAACATTTTCAATTATCTGGCCATGTATTTTATCACATTTTTGAGAAATGGGGTACTTAAGGACATACGAAACAAAATGTACCAAAAGATAGTAGATCTGCCCATCTCCTATTTTTCAGAAAAGAAGAAAGGGGATGTTATCGCAAGGATCACATCGGATGTATTGGAGATCCAACACTCCTTTCTATCTATTTTGGAATTGATCGTAAGGGAGCCGCTTACCATACTTTTTACCATCATTGTAATGTTCTTGATAAGTGCCAAGCTTACCATTTTTGTTTTCATATTTATTCCCATAGCCGGAATGATCATATCCCGGATAGGTAAATCCTTGAAGAAGAAATCGGACAAGGTACAAAAAGAGCAAGGTGAATTTCTTTCCATTGTCGAGGAGACTTTGGGAGGGCTTCGGGTAATTAAAGCGTTCAATGCCGAATCCAGATTCTTTAAAATTTTTCAGAATTCTACCTCGCGTTTTTTCAAATTCTCCAATTCACTGTTAAATCGGCAAAACCTATCATCACCCACTAGCGAATTTCTTGGGATCGTTGTTTTTGGTGTATTGCTATGGTACGGAGGGCGAATGGTTCTTTTGGAAGGCTCTCTGGACGCCGCATCGTTCATATCCTATATGGGATTGGCATTCAATATTTTAACCCCGGCCAAAGCCATCAGTAAAGCATCTTACGGTGTTAAAAAAGGAAATTCCGCAGCAGAACGTGTTCTGGAAATATTGGAATCGGAAAACCCCATCAAAAATATAGAGGGTGCCGAAAATAAATCCGATTTTAATACGGGAATTGAACTAAGGAATGTTGCCTTTAAATATGAAGATGATTATGTGCTTTCAGCATTTAACCTAAAGATGGACAAGGGCAAAACCGTGGCCTTGGTGGGTCAATCTGGAAGTGGAAAAAGCACAGTGGCCAATTTGGTGACCCGCTTTTATGACGTAAACCAAGGTGAGATTTTGATAGATGGCACCAATATAAAGAACATAACAAAAAAATCGCTCCGTGGACTTATGGGCTTGGTTACACAAGATTCCATATTGTTTAATGATTCGGTAAAGAACAATATAGCACTTGGTAAAGAAAATGCCAACATGGATGAAATTATGGAAGCGGCCAAAGTTGCGAACGCACACGATTTCATAATGGAGCTGCCCCAAGGTTACGAGACCAATATCGGTGATAGCGGCAACAAATTGAGCGGTGGACAAAAACAACGGCTATCCATTGCAAGAGCCGTCCTTAAAAATCCACCCATAATGATCTTGGACGAGGCCACTTCGGCATTGGATACCGAAAGTGAACGTTTGGTGCAGGATGCATTGGAAAAAATGATGCAGAACCGCACCTCGGTAGTAATTGCACATCGACTCTCTACAATACAAAATGCGGATATGATCGTAGTGATGAGCAAAGGTGAAATTGTAGAACAAGGAACACATGAGGAATTGATGAAATCTGCCAAAAACTACAAGAAACTGGTAGAAATGCAATCGTTTTCCTAGTAGGAAGGCGAACACGGGGGTGGATCATCTAAATTTTTAAATTAACTAGACCTTTAGTGGCTATATACCAAATTCTGAGGCAAAAGGATTGTTCACATTCGCTCGTTAACTACGGCTAAATTGAAACAAGGGGTGGATTCTGGACCGCAGGCAGTCAACTGCCAACTGCTAAACAAAAGATTTATCACCTTCGTTCAAAACGACACTGGCTTCCACACATTTCCTCTTTTAACCGACTCTGCACCTTCAGCCAAATTCCTAGTTACTAATTGGTTCTTAAAATTATTTATTGAACAATTAAACCTTTTCCCCTTACCTTAGTCCTAGCATCAAACAACAAGAACATTGATCGCTGAGGAAACCCTAGTACAAGAGCTTAAGCAGGAAGAAAGTCGAGCGCAGGCCTTTGAGGTATTGGTAAATACCTACAAAGAACGTCTGTATTGGCATATTCGGAGAATTGTGCTTAATCACGACGACGCAGATGACGTACTCCAGAACACTTTTATAAAAGTCTATAAAAACATTGATAACTTTAAAGGTGAAAGCAAATTATACTCTTGGATGTACAGAATAGCTACCAACGAATCGCTGACCTTTTTAAAACAAAAGTCCAAAAAAATAGGGATAAGCCATCAAGAGTTAAAGGACCGAATGGTAGATAATCTTCAGGCAGACGTTTATTTTGAGGGCAGTGAGATCCAGTTGAAGCTGCAAAAAGCATTGGCTACCCTTCCAGACAAGCAAAAATTGGTGTTTACCATGAAGTATTATCAGGAAATGAAATACAGTGAAATTTCCGAGGTGCTGGAAACTTCGGAAGGCGCTTTAAAAGCAAGCTATCACTTGGCCGTTAAAAAAATTGAAACGTATCTTAGAGACAATTAAACCTTTGACCATTTTGAAAGTCAAACAAGAGCAATGAAAAAAGACAAAAAAAATAGTTTCAATACACCCAAAGGGTATTTTGAGGACTTTAATAGTCGTTTGATGGATAAAATCAAAAAGGAAGAAGCGGGCCACACCGAATCCTTGATTCCCAAACATGATGGCTTTAGCGTTCCAGAAGGCTATTTTGATGAAATAAGTTCCTCGGTAGCATCAGAACTCAATACAAAAGAAACCAAGGTAATCCCATTAATAGCAAACAAAAAACTCTATTATACCGTTGCCGCGGTTGCTGCCATTTTTGTACTGATTTTTAGTCTAAACCAGAGTTCCTCGGCAGAACCGATCTCTTTTGATGATCTGGCAAGCTCGGATATTGAAGCTTATCTGGAGAATACCGATCTTGAGATGACCACCTACGAAATTGCGGAAATTATCCCTTTAAAGGATATTGAACTGAACAACATTTTTAACGAAGTTCTGGAAGATGATGCCATTTTGGATTATTTGGACGAAAACGTAGACGAAATTGAACATTTATATTTAGATGACCTTGACTATGAATAAAAGAACACTCATATTTAGCACCTTACTTTTGGTTACCATGGCCATGCATGCCCAAGGACCAATTTGGGAACGTGTAAAGACCTTGAAAGTTGCCTTTATTACCGAACGTATTGATCTAACAAGTGAAGAGGCACAACAATTTTGGCCGGTGTACAATGAGCACGAAGAGACATTGGAACGCATTCGTAAAAAAGAACGGTTTGAACTGTTCTCGAATATTTCCAATGCACAAAATCTCACAAACAGTGAGTCCGAAATATTGTTGGACAATATCATGACGCTGCAACAAGAAAAACTAAAGGCCGAAGAAAGTTTTTTGTTAAAAATGCGAAAAATAATTCCTGCCCAAAAGGTTCTTCTTTTGCTTAAGGCAGAAGAGGACTTTAAAAAGCAAATGATACACCAATTCCGTAAACGTAAGGGAGGTGGAGGATAACTTCATTTAAGAACAAGAAAGTAAAGAGGGGTCCCGATAAGGCTCCTCTTTTTTGATTAAACCTTTTTGTAAATCTCGTGTCTTATGTACAGAAAACCATTAAAATCCGATAATATGAAAAGTTTGAAGACATTTTTAATGATAGCAGTAATAGCAGGCGCACTCACCTCCTGTAAAGCGCAAACAACAGTCGTAAAGGTCTACCCTAAACATGGTACAGTGGTCACCCACATATCCAACCCAAGGACAATTGTGCACAAAAAGACCAATTATTACTACGCTGATGGAGTTTGGTACAGAGCTCAAGGAAAAAAGTATATCGTTACGGCCGTACCCGCCGGAGTCAAAGTAAGGACATTGCCCCGGGGCAGTAAAGTAGTATATAGAAATGGGCGTCGATTTTACCAATACCGGGGCGTTTGGTATAAAAAAAGAGGGCGCAATTACGTTGTGGTAAACGTTTAACCCTATTTGGTTTGTTTTTTGGTTGATGAGCGGCGATTGATTCGCCGCTTTTTTTTACCGGAACAACAACTTGGCAATTCTCTTGTTCCCAGCTGCAAAAGCTGTGGAATCATTTAAAAACCGAAGAGTAAAAAAAGGCTCTTCACTCAATTCCTTCCAGCTCTCGCCCCCATCGGAGGAATAGGAAATTCCCGTAAATCCGGCTGCAACCAAGGCTTCCCCATTGGAATTGGGCACAAACTGCACACAACTCTTATAGCCGGGCTCGTGACCATCAGCAACCAATTGCCATGTCTTGCCACCATCAATGGTTTTGACCTTATTGGCCTTATTGGATTTGGGTTGGGTATAGTCCCCACCTATGGCAAACCCAATATTTTCATTAAAAAAATCCATGGCATAGATACCCTGGGTCGGTTCGTCCGCTATTATTGGGGTTTCCTGTACTTCCCAGGTCATGCCCTTGTCATCGGAAAAGTAGACCCGTCCTTCGGTGGTACCGACCCAAGCTTTATCTCCTTTTACGGCAATGTTACTATTGCCCGCCGCAAATGCCCCCTCGCCTTCTACTCCTTCGGGCAGATCCGAGCAAGGTACTTTGGTCCAACTGTTCCCCCCGTCCCTTGTAATGATTACAGAAAGGCAACCGTCCACAGTATCCCCAACCGCAATCCCTTCCATGTTGTTCCAAAAAGTAAGGCTATCATAAAAAACGCCTTCGCCCTCCTCTTTGTAAACCACTTCCATTTTTCCTTTATCCCCGGTTTTGTACAACAAAGCGGGACTTTCAATAGAAAGCATAAAAAAATCCTCGGAGGTACTGCCTACCGCCCTAAAACTAGGGGTCAACGAATCGTAGGTCTGCACATTACTGCGAACTTGCAACGAATTTACGTCCACCGTACCATAAACACCATTGCTTCCCGCAAAGGCCAGTGTTCTGCCATCCAAAAATGTAATAGCACGAATGCTAACGGAATCATTAAAAACTGGAGTTATTTCAACGGAGGTAAAGGGTAGCTTTTTATGTTCTTCTGCACAAGAAAATAAAACTAGAGCCATTATCAGGGAGCATATGTATCTCATTGTATTTATTTTCTTCAAAAGTAAGGAGAAATCATACCTTTGCAACCTTATTCTACAAGATGCGTTTACATAGAAACTTGGTATTTGCCGTAATTGATGCCCTACACATGATTTTTAACGAAGGGGAATATGCCGATAAGGTAATCGAAAAAGTATTGCGCTACGACAAACGTTGGGGTGCCCGCGATCGCGGATTTATTGCCGAGACCACGTATGATATAGTTCGATGGAAACGCCTATACTCGGAAATTGCCGAGGTACACGAACCATACAGCAAACCACATTTATTTCGTTTGTTTGGGGTTTGGTGCGTGCTGAGAGGTATCCGGATCCCTGATTGGAAACAACTGGAAGGTACTCCGGAACGTCGCATTAAAGGCAGGTTCGATGAATTGTCCAAAATTCGCAAATTCAGGGAATCAATTCCTGATTGGATGGACGAACTGGGTGAAAAATCGTTGGGTTCCGAACTTTGGACCAAAGAGATAGCCGCTCAGAACCAACAAGCAGAGGTGATTCTAAGAACAAATACCCTTAAAATACCAAAACCTCAACTGAAGGCTTTTTTGACTAAAGAAGATATAGCTACCGAGTTTATAGATGGCTATCCAGATGCATTGAAACTTGTGGAACGCAAAAATGTTTTTGTTACCGAAGCATTTAAAGATGGATTGTTCGAGGTACAGGACGCTTCTTCCCAATTGGTTGCCCCATTTTTGGAGGTAGAGCCCGGTCAGCGTGTAATCGATGCTTGTGCGGGTGCCGGAGGAAAAACGCTTCACTTGGCTTCGCAAATGCAGAACAAAGGGCAATTGATCGCCTTGGACATTTATGAAAGTAAATTGAAAAAGCTGAAGAAGAGAGCCCGTCGCAACGGTGTACACAATGTGGAAACCAGGGCTATAGACTCCACTAAAGTCATAAAAAAATTGCACAACAGTGCCGACCGAGTGTTGCTTGATGCACCTTGCTCTGGATTGGGAGTAATCAAACGTAATCCTGATTCAAAATGGAAATTGGAACCCGAATTCGTGGACCGCATTATGGGGGTTCAGCAAGATATTCTGCAGAACTATAGCAAAATGGTAAAAAAGGGAGGTCAAATGGTCTATGCCACCTGTTCCATTCTGCCCCAAGAAAACTCAGATCAGGTCAAGAACTTTTTAGATTCGGAGAACGGGAAAGATTTTGAATTTGTTCGGGAACGAAATGTTTTTGCCTCGGAAACAGGGTTCGATGGTTTTTATATGGCCTTGTTAAAAAAGAAATCCTGAAAATCCAAATGATTCTCAGGATCCCGATTTATCTTGAAGCAACAACTTATTGCTTGACCGTGGGGTAATCAACACCCAATTGCTCCAAATAGGTATCGTATTTGGTCTCATCATAGTAAAATTCCTTCAATGCAGATCGGAACATATCCTGCTTATCCTTGTTCAAATACGTGGGAGGCATATCATCCGCAGCAATCATAGGCCGATATTTGGTTTCCTTGGTCTGTTCGTTGTTAAAATAATCCCAAGCCTGCGCCAAAAGTTCCGGCTTCAATAAAAAATCCATGACCGTCAGGGCCTCGGCCTTGGCTCCGGCCGTTACACCCTTATGGGCAATCGGTGTCGCCATAGTTATGGCATTTGCCCAGTGATGCCCCGGCAAACCAGGAATATTTGAAGGAAAACGCATGGTTACCGTGGGTATTTTCCATGAAATATCCCCGATATCGTCAGAACCTCCACTTACCGGTTCCAATACCGGAAGTCCTATTTTTGACAATTCGGTAGGTAATCCGGTCGTTGTCTTGGATTGTATTTCAGCTTGCACCGCTTTTGCTAGTTTTTGGTCGGCCTCTGACCATGTTGGGAGACCAACTTGCTTTATATTTTCGTACATCGTCTCCGCAATGATCTTATTAAAGTGTCTTGGCCAGGCAGTTCCCAATACACGTGAGGTCATTTTAGTACCCGTCATCAAAGCCGCACCTTTCGCAATATCGTTGGCTTCGGCATACATTTCCATAATCCCTTCGTAGGTAACATCCCTAAAATAAAACCAAATAGCGGCTTTGGAAGGCACTACGTTGGGTTGGTCCCCGGAATCGGTAAAAATGGAATGTGAACGTTTTAATGGATGCAGGTGCTCTCTTTTGTAATTCCACCCTACGTTCATAAGTTCTGCAGCGTCGAGAGCACTTCTTCCTCGCCAAGGCGCCCCGGCCGAATGAGCTGCTTCGCCTTCAAACATATATTCCACGGAAATGAGCCCTGTTCCACTTGTTGGTCCCCAAGAAACACTGAGATTACTGCTTACATGGGTAAAAATGCACATATCAATATCATCAAAAAGACCATCGCGGACGTACCATGCTTTTGCTGCGACCAATTCTTCTGCAATACCCGGCCAAAGAATCAAGGTACCGCCAATGCCCTCTTTCTCCATTACTTCCTTAACGGCCAATGCCGAGGTAATGTTCAAAGGAATGCCCGCATTATGTCCTTCTCCATGCCCAGGAGCGCCTTCCACTATAGGTTTGTGGTACGCGACACCAGGGTATTGTGAGGCTTTGGGAATACAATCAACATCGCTCCCCAAGGCAATAACCGGACCATCGCCATTGCTCCATGTGGCAAACCAAGCCGTTGGAATATTGGAAATGGAATGCTCTATGGTAAATCCATTTTCCTCTAAAATACCGGTAAGATATTTGGAACTCTCCTCTTCTTGAAAGCCCAATTCTGCAAAACTGAAAATTTTATCCACCATAACCTGTGTCTGCTTTCTATTGGCCTCCACAAGAGTTTCTACTTCTTCTTTTAACTTTTTAACCTGGCTTTTGGAATATTTTTTTTGTGCTGTTGCAGTAATTATGCCAGCGAAAAGAAGTATCCCGCACAAGAGGTTGGTCGTTTTCATAAGGTTGGTTTTGAGTTAGCTATATTCTTCTAAGATAGGAAAAACATCTTCAATTCATTTATGCTTAAGTTTTTAAAAAGACACTTTTAGCAATTTGACAAAATCCTGACAGTTTATTTTCAAACATATATACTATCAACAATACATCGTTAACAAAACACTTATACCGTAGGATGAATTCTGGCACAAAATCGTATTTTTGCACTTTCTTAAACCGTTCAACGCATAGACTGTATGATCCATTTTTTTGGGGACAAGGCGACCAAGGTTTTTGCCGTCCAAACCGCTCAGGAAATCGCTCAGGAAGATATTGACAAATTAACTTGGTTGTTTGGCGACCAACCTAAGATTGAAGCGGCGTCTCTCGACGCCTTTTTTGTTGGGCCACGTGCCGCCATGGTTACACCTTGGAGTACCAATGCGACCGAAATCACCCAAAACATGGGCATCCCAGGAATCATCAGAATAGAGGAATTCCATGCCATTGCCGAGGATTTTACCGATTTTGACCCTATGCTTTCCCAAAAATACACCGCTTTGGGACAAGATATTTTCACTATCGATATTGTTCCAGAACCCATTATGGAAATCGATGATATTGCAACGTACAACGAAAAAGAAGGATTGGCCCTAAGTGATGAAGAGGTGGCCTATTTGGAAGGTCTGGCCAAGAAATTGGGTCGCAAGTTGACGGATTCCGAAGTCTTTGGGTTCAGCCAAGTGAATTCCGAGCATTGCCGCCACAAAATTTTTAACGGCACCTTTGTGATTGACGGAGAAGAAAAGCCTTCTTCCCTATTTAAACTGATTAAAAAGACTTCGGAAGCACATCCAAACGATATTGTTTCCGCATACAAAGACAATGTTGCTTTTATAAAAGGGCCAAAAGCAATTCAGTTTGCACCAAAAAGTGCCGACAAACCCGATTTTTACGAAGAAAAAGAATTCGATTCCGTATTATCGCTTAAAGCGGAGACTCACAATTTCCCGACCACCGTGGAGCCTTTTAATGGTGCTGCTACAGGGTCCGGCGGTGAGATTCGTGATCGTTTGGCTGGTGGAAAAGGATCGTTGCCCTTGGCTGGAACCGCTGTTTATATGACATCCTATTCCCGATTGGAAGAAAATCGTCCTTGGGAAAAAGGTATGCAAGAAAGGGACTGGCTGTACCAAACTCCAATGGATATCCTGATCAAGGCATCCAACGGTGCATCCGACTTTGGAAATAAATTCGGTCAACCTTTGATCGCCGGTTCCGTTTTAACATTCGAACACCAAGAAGAGGTCCGTAAATTGGGCTTCGACAAAGTGATAATGATGGCAGGGGGT
>Ga0160419_100960_pt1 | contig 14328 bp, 18 predicted proteins | sample CelAP2metagpilot_2_FD_108196 | JGI IMG/M metagenome (GOLD analysis project Ga0160419, IMG submission 108196) | Phycosphere-associated microbial communities from Cellana algal ponds in Kailua-Kona, Hawaii, USA - Cellana AP2-4-25 metagenome pilot ... | reverse complement strand
TGTCGGGGCAGGTGATTGCGGTGGATGGCCATACGGAGAACCCTGATCCGAAGGTGTGAGACTGTGTCGGGGGAAGAGGGGGCTTCGGGTTCACCCATCCGAAAGACCTTTCGGACCAGACCCACCGTCGCCTGATCCCTTGCGTGCCAGAGCCCACCCCGCGCATCCAGAGAAATAGTCCGTATCCCCCAAGGAGGCCCCTCGGCGATTTCGCTGGACACGCGGGGCGTCCTCGGGCCAGCAGGGCACAGGCGACGGTGGCTCCGATCCGAAAGGCAGTGCGGGAGGATGATGGTGGGACTTTGGATACCGATAACGCTGGCGGCGGCGGCGTTTCAGACCGTGCGGTTCATGTTGCAAAAGGTGATGGCGGCGCAGACGCTCTCGGCGGCGGGGGCGACGTTTTCGCGGTTTCTCTATTCGTTGCCGTTCATCTGGCTCTTGCTGGCGGGCTATGTCGGGCTGCGCGGGACGGGGCTGCCGGAGATCGGGCCGGGGTTCTGGACCTTCGGGGTGGTCGGGGCCACGGCGCAGATCTGTGCGACTGTTTGTGTGGTGCTGCTGTTCAAGGAGCGCAACTTTGCCGTTGGCATCACTTTCAAGAAGACCGAAGTGATCCAGACGGCGTTGGTGGGCTGGATCGTGCTGGGCGAAGGGGTGACGCCGCTGGGGCTGCTGGCGATTGCGCTGGGCGGTGTGGCGCTGCTCCTGTTGTCGGGCGGCAAGGAGACGGGCGGGATCAAGCTGCGCCATCTGGGCAACCGGGCGGCGGGGCTTGGGATCGCTTCGGGTGTGTTGTTTGCCTTTTCTGCTGTCAGCTACCGCGCGGCATCGCTGGCGGTGCTGAGCGATGATCCGTTGATGCGCGCCAGTGTGACGCTGGCGGCGGTGGTGGCGATGCAGACGGTGATCATGGTGGTCTGGCTGAGCCTGCGCGAGCCGGGGCAGATTGCCGCCGTCTGGGGCGCGCGAAAGGTGGCATTGTGGATCGGGCTGACGTCGATGGGGGGATCGTTGTGCTGGTTCATTGCGTTTACCTTGCAGAACGCGGCGTATGTCAAGGCGCTCGGGCAGGTGGAGCTGATCCTGAGCATCGCTGCCAGCATGTTGTTTTTCAAAGAGAAGATAAGCGGTCGGGAATGGATCGGGATGGCGGTCCTGATGGCGTCCATCCTGATGCTGGTGATGGTGATCTGAGCGCTTTGTCGTGTGGTGGGGGGACGATTTCCTTGAAAGAAATCGGTCGGAATGTTTGAAACATTCCGATGTGTGTCGCGGGCGGTGGTCAGTCGTCCATCGGGCGACCATGCAGGCGCATGAAGAGGCTTTCCTCATCATTGTTGCGGAAGTAGGGGACGGAAGTAGGCGGGCTCAGGTCCTGAGCGCGCGCCTGAACCTCGGCCAGGACCACCTGTGTGATGAAGGGCATGTCGAAGGTGCGGATCTCCGACAGTGGGATCCATTGCAGATGCGACAGCTCATCACTGGCGGCGTCAAAATCATCGGGGTCCGTGCTCAGCGCATCGGCGTCGACCAGAAAGAACCGCGCGTCAAACCGCCGGGGGCGGCCCGGCGGGGTCAGCGCGCGGAACACAAATTGCAGGGCATCGGCGGCGGGCAGGTGGCCGGTGGCGGCGAATGTGGTCCAGTCGGGCGGCGGCGGGCTGCGCCATGTGCCGGGCGCGCCGAGGATCTGGCCGGTTTCCTCCCACAACTCCCGAATGGCGGCGACGGTGATGGCATGGGCGAGGGTGGCATCCGCTTCCTCCGACAGGCGCTGGGCGCAGATGTCGGGCACGGGCGCGGCCAGCGGGACAGCCGCATCGCCCGCATCGACCGCACCGCCGGGGAAGACGAACTTGTTGGGCATGAACGCGGCCTGCGCGCCGCGCTGTCCCATCAGGATACGCGGCGCGGTAAAGCGGTCGCGCAGGACGATCACGGTGGCCGCATTGCGGATCTGGGTCTTGTCGATTTCAGCCAAATTGCGGTCTTTCGGTTGCCGCGCGTCAGCTGGACCGGCCAAACCCGCCCATCTCCCGCGCCCATTGGAAGCCGATCATCGCCCCCTTCAGTCGTGGCAGAAGGTAGAGCGACAGGCCGACGCAGCCAACCGTAAAAATGGTGAACAGCGTCAGCGGCTCTGGCCGCCATGTGACAAAGACCAGATGCAGCAGCGGCGCCATCAGGTGGCCCACGATCAGAATGGTCAGATAGGCAGGCCCGTCATCAGCCCGGTGGTGGTGAAATTCCTGACGGCAGACCGTGCAGTCGTGGTTCACCTTCAGGTAGCCTTTCAGCAAGGGGCCTGACCCGCAACTGGGGCATTTGCCGCGCCAGCCGCGCAGCATCGCAGGCCAGCGGGGCCGTTCGGCGGCATCGCTGTGCTCAAGGGTGGCAGTGTCTGCTTGGGTGGCGCGCTGGTTCATCATGGGTCCTTCCGCTGGTCCCATATGGGCGATCCGGCGCTTTTATGGAAGGGGCGGCGGGCCAGTTGCGGCGCGATGTCGCAAAAAATGGCCTCTGCGCGAAAAAAACTGCGACGGAAAGCAGCACCTGCACCGTTTGAAGGATATGGCGGCCCGGAAAGGGGCGCTCATCTGAACTGAAAACGGAGAGTACAAGATGAAACGCAAGGCAATCGTACAGGTGATGGCGCTGAGTGGGCTGATCGCTGCTGGTGCTGTCGCGGCAGAAGCGCGCGGCAAGGATCATGGGGCACTGTTTGAGGCAATGGATACGGACAAAAACGGATCGGTCACGGTCGAGGAGTTGCAGGCCCATGCGGCCGCGCGCTTTGCGGATGCGGATGCGGATGGCGACGGCTTCCTGACGCCGGATGAGATGCGCAGCGCCCGCGCCGCACGGCACGGCAAGAACGGCACAGACCGGGCGGCCAAGATGCTGGAACGGCATGACACTGATGGCAACGGCATGCTCGACAAGGCGGAGCTGGAAGCGGCGGGCGACAAGCGCAAGGACCGGCGCGGCGCGCGGATGATGAAGCGGCTGGATACCAACGCGGATGGCAAGCTTGATCTGGCAGAGATCACCGCCCGGCGCGATCCGGCGGACATGCTGGCACGGCTGGATGCAGACGGCGACGGCGCATTGAGCGCGGAAGAGTTTGCCAAGGCGCGTCATGGAAAGCGGCGCGGCGAGTAACGCTGTGGGTCGGGCCCGCTTGTCTTGCGGGCCCGATCCCGACAAAGGTAGCTTGATGGACGCGCGCCTTTCAGATCAGGCGGATCGGGATGCAGATGCCGATTTGCTCAGCCGCTACGCCGCCGGAGATGCCGCTGCGGCACGGCTGCTGGCGGCGCGTCTGACGCCCCGGCTTTATGCCTATGCCGTGCGCGTTCTGGCGGATGAGGCCGCAGCGCAGGACGTGGTGCAGGAGGCGATGCTGCGGGTCTGGAAGATCGCGCCGGACTGGCGCGCCGGTGAGGCGCGGGTCAGCACATGGGCCTACCGGGTGGTGGCGAACCTGTGCACGGATCTGCTGCGCAAGCAGCGGACGGTTGCGCTGGATGCGGTGGCCGAACCGATTGATCCCGCGCCCTCGGCCGAAGGGCGGATGCAGGATGCCGCGCGGCTGGACGCTTTGCAGGCCGCCCTGACCACTTTGCCGGACCGGCAGCGGCAGGCGGTTGTGTTGCGCCACATTGAGGGGCTGTCCAACACCGAGATTGGTGGCATTCTGGGGGTGGGCGTTGAAGCGGTGGAGAGTTTGACGGCACGTGGGAAACGGGGGTTGACCACGGCATTGAGCGGCCAGCGGGCTGCATTGGGGTTTGAGGATGATGGATAGAGATAAGGCAGATCAATCGCTTGACGCGCTCTTTGACGCGGCGCGCGCCGCGCCCCCGGACGTGCCGGAGGCGCTGATGGCGGCGGTGGTTGCAGATGCGGCAGCACAGATGCCCGCCGCGCGCGGGGGTGGGTCCTTGGTGCAGCGCGCCCTTGCGGCTCTGGGCGGCCTGCCGGCGCTTGGCGGCATGGTCACGGCCACCTGCGTGGGGTTCTGGCTGGGGCTGGCCCCGCCAGAGGGCCTGCCGGATGTGGGCGAGGCGATCTGGGCTTTGGGCACGGAAAACACAACGGAACTGGCCATGGTGGATGTCTATGACGGCGGCTGGATTTCCGGGATTGAGGAAGGATTTGAGGATGAGTGAGACGGTTGGAGCAAAGCCCCCCTCCCGGCGCTGGCGCTGGGTCTTGGGGGTGTCACTGGCGCTGAACCTCATGTTCATCGGTCTGGTGGCCGGGGCCGTCCTGCGTGGCGGCGGGCCGCATGGCGGTGGCAAACACGCCGCAGAGCTGCGCGGCTTTGGCGCGCCTTACTTGCGCGAACTGCCCCGTGCCGAACGCCGCGCCCTGTTCCGGGCTCTGCGCACAGGCGGCCATCTGCCCGACCGTGCGGCCCGTCGTGCAGCCTATGACACCATGGTAGCGGCCCTGCGCGCGCAACCCTTCGAGCCGACGCAGGCCGAAACAATCTTGCGCCAATATGCAGGCGCCCTGGGCCGCGCGCAAGAGGCCGCGCAGGCCGAATGGCTGCGTCAGGTCAGCCAGATGAGCGATGCAGACCGCGCCGCCTATGCCGACCGGTTGGAAGAGCGCATGCAGCGTAGGCCGCGCAAGGACCGCTGAGGCAGGCCGCGCAGGGGCGCTTGCCCCGCCTTGTCCCGCAGGGTATGCCGCCACGGGCGGCGACATGGGGATGGGTGATGATCCAGTTTGAAGACGAGAATGAGGTTCTGGCCACCGTTGCCGCCTCTGCCGGGCGCCGGTTTCTGGGGCTTGTGTCGCTGGGGCTGCTGGGGGTTCTGCTGATCTACATCGCCCTTGTGCGCCCGCCTGAACTGGTCTGGCAGATGTTCCTGATCGCCGTGGGCGGCGCGTCCCTGTGGATCGCGGACGCGATGCGCCGCGCCACGGCCAGCCGGGTTGAACTGACCCCCAAGGGCCTGCGCGACGCCGACGGCACGGTGATCGCCGCCATTGAGGATATCCAGAGCATGGACCGCGGCTTTTTCGCATTCAAACCCTCCAACGGGTTCTTGCTGAAACTGCACAGCGGCGCGGGCGACGGGCGGATCTGGCGACCCGGCCTGTGGTGGCGCATGGGGCGGCGGATTGGCATCGGGGGAATGACGCCGGGCAATCAGACCAAGTTCATGTCCGACGTGCTGGCAACCCTGATGGCGCAGCGGGAAAAGAACCCAGAGTAGGACGCTTCCCCTTTGATCTGAAACGACAAACCCCGCAGGCGTGAACCTGCGGGGTTGGTTTTGTTTTCAACGCGGTTGTGCACCGCTGCGGTGATCCGGGATCAGATCAGTTGCAGCTGTAGTAGCACACGCGCGGGGCGTAACGCGGACGGGTGAAGACGAAGTTCACGATCTCCCGCTCTTCCAGCCCGGTGTTGAAGGGCGGATCGAAGTTGGTCACGGTTTCCACGATGATGACACGCTCTTCATCGACCATGTTGGGCAGGCGGTCATTCCAGTCTGACACCGTTGCATGGTCCAGTGCTGCGATATCGCCGCGTGTGACGGACCAGTCCTTGTAGAAACGGTCGCCGTCGGCATCGTATTTCACCTGGCTGATCCGCATGTTGGTCTGACCCTGGCTGGACGCCAGATATTCAAACATCTCATGCACGCCGTCGATGTAGTCGTTGTCGATCGGCAGTGTCTCGCGAGAGACAGCATCGGCAATGGTGTAGGATGCCTTCTGGTGGATCCCGTACATCCGATAGGTATCGAAGATCGAGAAGAGCGCCAGGAAGGTCCAGAACATCATGGGCATGATGATCATGGCTTCGATCGCGATGGTCCCGTCCTCGCGGCGCAGGAAGTCACACCGCAGGGCGGCACGCAGCCGGTTTTTGATCATGAGCTGTTTCATCAGGTTGGCTCCTGTACGAAGGCGGTGACAGAGATCATCTTGGCGCGTCCCTCAACGTCTTTATCAAAGGCGCGGCCCAGACCCGAGGTCGGGAAAACCGGCTTGAAGCGGACGCAGGCACGCATGATCATCATTTCATGCTGCTGGCCAAGGGCGAAGCCACGGACCGGATCGGGGTCTTGTGTCACGTCGACACAATCAGGTGTCTGATCCAGTGCAGCGAAGTTACGAGGATCAACGGTGATCATCTCAAGCTTCAGCTGCTCGTCGCATTCTTCCAGCCAGCCGGCGTTGCGGCAGATCGTGTCCTTGACCCAGTCATGGGTGATCTGCGGTGTGCCGGTGTTCAGGCGAATGGCACGTACGGCCACATCTGTTCCACGGTCCAGCATCATGCTGCGCATGGTGTAGAGGCTCATCTCCACGGCCATCAGGAATGATGCGAACAGGAGCGGGACGAAGACGACGAATTCAATCATCAGAGCAGAGCCGTTCTCGTCCTTGCGGAAACGTCGAAAGCGGTTTGGGATAAGCTTTCTCATAGCGTCAACCTCAACTGGTTAATCTGGCGCGCAATGGCTTTGAACGCCTCGGAAATTTCGATACCTTCAACCCGGAAGAAGTGGCTGGGTGAAGAGGCGCAGTTGCGCATGACGTTGGCACCGTGGTCACCGACCTCAAAGCCGATGGACCAGATCACGATGTTCTGTGCCTTGGCCGCGTCACAGACTGCATAAAGCAGGGTGTCGCCTTTGGATGCGGAGTACTTCTGGTAGAAGAAGTGGTTGCGGTAGCGCCAGCCGACATAGTTGTCGACATACCAACCTGCGTTGTACCGGTTCCAGTGTACAATCTCACTGTTGGAGTTGTAGTACCGGTTCTTGATACGGTCGGTCGCCACGTTCTGACCATCTGTCATCAGGATGACAGTCTTGAAGGTCTCAGGATCCGAATAGGCGGCCGGACGGTTGGAGAACACATCGTCGATCAGATTGTCATCCGCCATGTCAGCGGCAATCTGGTTGAACGAGGGATCCAGCAGGATGGACGCCCATTTCATACCCAGGAAGATCGAGGTGTTGGCCCGCGGTTGCAGGTTGTCGATCTGGGCGTTCAGGGCCGTCTTGTCCTGGCTCAGCGCCGTGATGCGCTCATAGCTGAAGCGCGGACACACGGTTTCGTCCAGATCGTTGTAGCCTGGGTTCCAGCGTGCGAAGTGCTGCATCTGGTCGTAGGTGTTGTTCCAGTCGAGACCGGTTGTGCTGAACTGATTGTCGTCAAACTCAACGCAGTGCGAGTAGTTGTGATCGATGTTCATGTTCATGCGGTTCATGATCTCTGGACCCGCGTTCACGTGGGCAGAGTAAGGCACGATGGAAACGGAGATCAGATCTTCGCTGCCTTCCTGCAGAACCGTATTCACGAATTCCTTGGCCGCCGGACGCAGGTTCTGGATGCGGCTGTTGCGCCCCATCGACCCTGAGATGTCGAGCACCAGTGAGATTTCAACCTTGTTGACCTTCTCTTCCGCTTCGGCAAAGGCCGGAACGTCCAGCGTGGGCACACCGAGCAGATCCATGAACTGGGTGCTGACCGTGTTGGTCGCATCCACGGACACCGTGCGGTAGTTCAGCCCTTCATCCACATTCACGGAAGAGACATAATCGCCCATGCCCGACTTCTCGAAGTAGTCGCGGACAACGGCTTCAGGATCGAGGGATTGATCCAGGTCGGCAGCAGCAAGCACCGCGCGGTCGGCGGTGGCCTGCAATTGTGTGCGTTCCATCTCGTGGCGCATCATGTCAACACCGATGCCCCCCACAAGCACCATGATGGCGATCATGAAACACGCGAAGATCGTAACCGACCCGTCTTCATCATCGGCAAAACGCCGCTCAGCGGAAACGAGCCGGTCGCAGAGCGCGTTAATATCGCGTCGTTTGAGTTCCATACTGTTTACCTTTCATGATCCGACTCACGACACCCCCATGTCCAAGTCCGGAAATTCCTGGTTCGCTTTTGACCGGAGAAGATGGCTGAAATGGGGCAAAGCCTAGGCAAAATGACGGGCTTTGAGGAGTTTCTTGGCGATAATCTGGCACAATTGCGGTGGCTGTTTCTGGGCCGTGCACAGTCGGTCTGTTTTTGCCCAAATTTGCCCGAAACGGGCGATTTCGATTAACCAATTTCCAACCTGTCGCTTGGTCTGCCGGTCTGGCGGATTCTTGCCCAGTCAAACGGGTCGGCGGGGATTTGCCATCCTGCCCTGCGAATTCCGCTCATCCCGGCAAAGCGGGCGGATCGGGGATGTTTTCAATTCGCTTATTAAATGTGCGAATTTTTGTCGCACTGGCTGCAACCCCACGTTAGGCTGCGTCTTGTACCGTTCCGGTTGCAAGGAGAAAGAACCGATGACACCCGCCAACGAGCCGAGTTTCCGCGACAGCGTCGACATCATGTTTAACCGCGCTGTGGCTCTGATGGATTTGCCGCCGGGGCTGGAGGAAAAGATACGGGTCTGCAACGCGACCTATACCGTCCGCTTCGGCGTGCGCCTGCGCGGCCAGATCCAGACCTTCACCGGCTACCGCTCTGTGCATTCCGAACATATGGAACCGGTGAAAGGCGGCATTCGTTTCTCCCTCGGGGTGAACCAGGATGAGGTGGAGGCGCTGGCCGCCCTGATGACCTACAAATGCGCGCTGGTGGAGGCGCCGTTTGGCGGCTCCAAAGGCGGGCTCTGCGTGGACCCGCGCGCCTATGACGAACACGAGCTTGAGCTGATCACCCGGCGCTTTGCCTATGAGCTGATCAAGCGCGACATGATCAACCCCGCGCAAAACGTGCCCGCCCCCGACATGGGCACCGGCGAGCGGGAGATGGCGTGGATTGCCGATCAGTACAAGCGCATGAACACCACCGACATCAACGCCGTGGCCTGTGTCACCGGCAAGCCGACCAACGCGGGCGGTATTCAGGGCCGGACGGAAGCAACGGGCCGCGGCGTGCAATATGCACTGCATGCGTTCTTCAAGGACAAAGAAGGCATGAAGAAAGCCGGTTTCGAAAGCGGGCTGGATGGCAAACGGGTCGTGGTGCAGGGCTTGGGCAACGTGGGCTATCACGCGGCCAAGTTCCTGTCAGTGGAAGATGGTTGCAAGATTGTGGCAATCATCGAACGCGACGGTGCGTTGTATGACGAAAACGGTCTTGATGTGGACGCTGTGCGCGACTGGATTGCCAAACATGATGGTGTTGCGACCTATCCGAACGCCTCTCATGAGGTGGATGGCGCCAAATTGCTGGAGGCGGAATGCGATATTCTGATCCCGGCGGCGTTGGAAGGGGTGATCCACAAGGACAATGCGGCAAGGGTCAAAGCGCGGCTGATCATTGAGGCGGCCAATGGCCCGGTCACGGCGGGTGCGGATGATATCCTGCGCGAGAAAGGCGTGGTGATCATCCCGGACATGTACGCCAACGCGGGCGGTGTGACGGTCTCCTACTTTGAGTGGGTCAAGAATCTGTCCCACATCCGCTTTGGCCGGATGCAGCGCCGTCAGGAGGAAACCCGTCACCAGCTGGTCGTGGATGAGCTGGAACGACTGAGTGCCGACAGTGGCATTGGCTGGCAGCTGAGCCCGAACTTCAAGGACAAGTACCTGCGCGGCGCAGGAGAGCTGGAACTGGTGCGCTCGGGCCTGGATGACACGATGCAGTCTGCCTACCAGTCGATGGCCAATGTCTGGCACGGGCGCGATGACAACATCGATCTGCGCACGGCGTCCTATCTGGTCGCGATTGAGAAAGTCGCAGCGAGCTACCGCGCCAAAGGCCTCTGATGGGCCTGGCGACGACACTGCGGGGGGCGGTGGCAGCGATGCTGCTGCTGCCCTCCGCCGCACAGGCTGAGTTCGCGGTCTACGGAGAGGTCGAACTGGCAGGCCTCGCGCGGGTGAATTGGCCGCTGAGCCGCATCGCCCAGCTTGACGCAATGGTCTGCAACGTGAACGGCCCCGATGGTTTCCTGACCGTGCGCAGCGGGCCGGATACCTCCTACCCCAAAGTACGCGCCTTCAACCGGCTGGCGATCCTGACCGTGGATATCCGCGAATGGTCGGGCAATTGGGTGCGCATCGTGGATGGCTACCGCACGGTGACGCAGAACGGGATTTCGCAGCCGGTGAAGGAACTGCCGGTCTACGGCTGGGCGCACACTGGCTATCTGTGCGACTTCTATCACTGAGGCGAGGCGAAAGGCTGACGCTTTTTGAGGAATAGACGCCTGATTGCGGGCGGACAGGGGGCGGCGATGGGGGTAAGCTGGCCCCATGAAAGATGCTCTGCCAGACAATGACACGCTTTATCACGCGCTGCTCACCCGCGACGCGGCGTGGGAGGGGCGGGCCTATGTCGGTGTGACCTCCACAGGCGTGTTCTGCCGGCTGACCTGTCCCGCGCGCAAACCCAAGCAGGCCAATTGCGTCTTTGTCGGATCGGTGGCAGAGGCGATGCGCGCAGGCTTTCGTGCCTGCAAACGCTGCCACCCGATGGGACCCGAGGCGCAGGGCGATCCCGCTGTCGCGCGCTTGCTCAAAGCGCTGGAGGCGGCACCGGAGGAACGGTGGTCCGAAGCGCGGCTGCGGGCGCAAGGGTATGATCCCTCCACCGTGCGCCGGGCGTTTCAGCGTCATTTCGGCATGAGTTTTCTGGAGATGGCCCGGCAGAGCCGCCTGCGGCTGGGTGCTGCGGCTTTGCCAAAGGGAAAGGTGATCGAGGCGCAGATGGATGCGGGTTTCTCCTCCCCCGCTGCCTTCCGCGCGGCATTCGGCAAGTGGCTGGGGTTGGCACCGGGGCGCTTTGCCAAGGATGCTCTGCTGCGGGCAGAGCTGATCGACACGACGCTGGGCGCGATGATCTTGGTTGCCTCCGCCCAGGCGGTGCATCTGCTGGAATTCACCGAACGCCGCGCGCTGCCGGGAGAATTGCGCAGGCTCTACGATCACGCGAAAGGGTCGCTGGGGTTCGGGCGTTTCGCGCCCACGGACCGGATCGAGGCGGAACTGGCTGCCTTCATGCGCGGCGACAGCCCGCAGTTCACCACCCCGCTCGCCCCCCTTGGCCCACCCTTTGCGCAAAAGGTCTGGACCGCCCTGCGCGCCATCCCGGCGGGGGAGACGCGGAGCTATTCCGGCCTTGCTGCCCAGATGGGCCGCCCGGACGCCACCCGCGCGGTGGCACGGGCCAATGGCGCGAACCCCATCGCCATCGCCATCCCCTGCCACCGGGTGCTGGGCGCGGATGGGGCCTTGACGGGATACGGCGGCGGGCTGTGGCGCAAACAGGCTTTGATTGAGATGGAGCGGGCCTATGCCCGCGAAAAGACAGGAGTTGAAGGATGACGGACAAGGCAAAGGCGTTTCATGCGCTGCACGTGAAGGGGACGCCGCTGGTATTGTGGAACGTCTGGGACGCGGGATCGGCCAAAGCGGTGGCAGAGGCAGGCGCCAAGGCGATTGCCACAGGCAGCTGGTCCGTCGCCGCCGCCCAAGGGTTCGCCGATGGAGAGGCGCTGCCGCTGGAGGACGTGCTGCGCACGGCCAGACAGGTGGTCGGAGCGGTTGATCTGCCGGTGAGCGTGGATTTCGAAGGCGGCTATGCGGTTGTGCCGGAGGAGATGGCAGAGAACCTCGGCGCGCTTTTGGAAACCGGCGTGATCGGCATCAACGTCGAGGACCGCATCGTCGGCGGCAAGGGCCTGCACGGGATCGACGCGCACGCCGCCCGTCTCGCCGCCCTGCGCGCGGCGGCGGATGCGGCAGGTGTTAACCTCTTCATCAACGCGCGCACAGATGTGTTCTTTCAAGGCAAGGACGCTCCGCCCGCCGCCGAGTTGATGGCCGAAGCACTGGAGCGCGCCGCGGCGTACCGGGAAGCAGGCGCAAGCGGGTTGTTTGTGCCGGGGCTGGGGGATCTGGACCTGATCGCGCGGATGGCAGCGGAACAGGCGCTGCCGATCAACGTCATGCGGATGGGCGACAAGGTATCGGTAGAGACCTACGCGCAAGCCGGGGTTGCCCGGATCAGCCACGGACCGGGGCCGTATCTGGCCGCGATGAAGGCCGTGACGGAAGCTGCGCCCTAGAGCAGCCAACCCAAAACCTGAGGCCCTCAGTTGCGCAGAAAGGCCCCGGATGCGGGTGTGTTCCGGCGCAGCGCGGGCTGGTTGCCCGGTCAAGCCGGAACCGCCCGGAGGCGGGGCCTTTCCGCGCAACCCGAAGGGCCAAACGGAATTTCCCCAATCCCGGCGCGACGCGTCTTGCAGGGGCAACCAGCCCCGGCTGCGCCGCGGCGCTTGGTCTTGGAAAAATTCTGTTTGGCTGAGGGCCTCAGGTTTTGGGTTGGCTGCTCTAACTCGGATCCGGCATCGCATCGCCGATCTCTTTGTAGATGGCGGTGCAGATCGTCTCCATCTCAATGGCAAAGAAGTTTTTCGCAGCCTTTTCATTGGGATGGAACGGGTCCTTCACCCGGCCTGACTTGTTCAGCCGGAAGTATTGCTTGTTGCCCTGATTGGCCGCAACCGTGCGCGGCGTGGCCCCTTCGATGAAGGTGCACTCTGCGCCTGCTTCCTCAAACGCCCATTTGATGTTGGCCTGCGCCTTCAGCCGGCGTTTGATGATCTTTTCGGAATAGGCCGGCGCAGTGGTCATGAAGATACACGGCATGCCCGCCGGGATCTGCGCCATGGTCTTTTGCACATCCTCCAGCGCCTTTTCGCGGCTGGTCCCCCAGCGTTTGGTGGCATTGCCCAGAAAGGACATCAAAAATAGCCGGGGTTGGTAGTAATCCGGGGCAAACATCGCCTCAAAGGCGGATTTGCCCGGTTTGCAGAACTGATAGGGTTTGCCGCGCCCGATCTGGACGTATTTGTGGCTGGAGCGGTTGATGAACCCGAAGGTGCCCGCATTGGCTTTCCACTTCTTGTCCACATCACAGATCGCCCCCTTGCCGCGCCCTTTGCGTGCTGTCCATGAATGCAGGGAGGTTGAGCGCACACCGATCACGGCCACATTCATCTCTCCCAGCGTCTTGAGGTCCTGCGCCTGCGCCTCTGTCGGGGGGCAGTGGTCTTTGATGTTCTCAAAGAAGTCCAGAAAGGCGGGGCCGGAGCCGAAAGGGATCTGGCTGTCGCCCAGAATGACAATATCGGGAGAGACGAAGTCTTCTGCCTGTGCGGGCGCGGCCAGCAGAAGGGCGGAGAGAAGGGCAGGGATCAGGCGCATGGGGTCTTTCAGTCGGTCAGGGCGGCCCGCAGACCGGTGCAGAGGGTGGATTGATTGGCGGCCAGGAACCGCGCGGCAGAGGCTGCGGTGGGATGGGTCGCGTCCGTCACATTGCCCGCAGCATCGGTGCGGAAATTCTCAGGGCGGCCTTCGATGGCCTGCAAGGTCTCCGGGGTGATGCCGGGCGCAAAACTGCATCTGCCCGAGGCGTTGACCGCCGCGCCAAGGTTGTCCTGCGCGATGAGTCTGTGCTGGTTTTCCGCAGGCGCGAATGCGGGGATGGTGGTCATCACCATGCAGGGCAGGTCGGGCGGCAATTGGCGCAACGCATCCTGCCAGTCGCTGCGCGCCACGCCCGCGTTCTGCCAGCGCGCCGTGGCATTGCCCAGAAACGCCAGAATGATCAGGTCGGGATCGACATGGTCGGCAGCCGCCTTCAGCGGCGTGGTGCCGCCACCGCAATAGGGATAGTCCGCCGTGCCGATCTGCACATAGCTCAACCCCGCAGAACTGACCCCGTAGCTGCCCGCATTCACGCCATAGGTCTGGTCGACCTCACAAATCGTGTCCCGGTCCGGCGCACTGCGCGCCGTCCAGTTGTGCAGCGCGGTGGAGCGCACCCCGATGGCTTGCGCGGTGGCGCGCGCATAGGCAGCAGGCAGGCCCGCGCAGGTCTGCCCGAGGGTTTGCAGGAATTGGGTATACGGCCCACCCGCGCCGAAGGAAATCTGGCTGTCGCCCAGCATCAGGATCTGCGCCGTGCCGACCTGCTGCGGGGGCAGGGACGGTGGTGCCGGTGGCACGGGGGCGCGGATCACGGCAGGGGTGCAGGACAGCATCGCCAGCGCAAGGGCGGCGTAGATCCAAAGGGGGCGGTGCAACGTCATGCCCCGGATTGGACGCGAGGTTGCGGTTTTTGGGAAGCGTTTTTTTGGGCCGGTGACAGGAAGGTGATGGGCGCGTGCCCTGCCTGCGGCGATCAACCTGTGGGGGTGTCGCCCCTCAGAACCACTGCCCCGGCTCCATCAGCCCAAGATCCAGCAATTGCCGCGAATGCCATTCAAACGGGGCGGAGTTGTGCCATTTGAAGGTATGAATGTCATAGCGGCTGCCCGGATTTGTCTTCAGC
>Ga0160419_100959_pt1 | contig 14330 bp, 10 predicted proteins | sample CelAP2metagpilot_2_FD_108196 | JGI IMG/M metagenome (GOLD analysis project Ga0160419, IMG submission 108196) | Phycosphere-associated microbial communities from Cellana algal ponds in Kailua-Kona, Hawaii, USA - Cellana AP2-4-25 metagenome pilot ... | reverse complement strand
TTTTGCTGGTGGTTTGGTTGCGGGTTGCCCTTTTTTTTAATTTTTTGGGGTTTTTTCATTCGCTTTAAAAATTTTTTTAAAAAAAAAAAAAAAAAAAAAAAAAAAAAAAAAAAGTGAAGGATTTGGTTGGCACTACCACCTGCTTGCACTACCACTGCTGCTGCTACTGCTGCTGCTACTGCTACTGCGTTCTACAAAAGTCTTTCATTCTTTTTCTTCAGAAGGTATAGAAAGGTTTCAGGGGAAGGGGTGAAACAAGAAAGTAAAGGCAACTGCCAAGGCACATCCGAAGGGGAAATTACAAACGAAGGAAGAAAAAGGGACCGTGCGTGTGAACCCTCCGCATTGTCAGTACCACGTATCAAAGAAAATCCGGGAAAAGTATAACTTGAACTTCCACTGCATCAATGTCACAACCGAAAGAATGAGCTCTACATGTAAACCCGCATCGTTTATTATCCTCCTCCGCCTGCAGACCGCTATTTTTCTTGTCAGAAAGGCGTTTTCACACCACTACTCACACTCACTCGAGTGCATTTTTCCGTCCTTGTGCGATGATTTTTTCAGTGCTTTTAAGAAATAATGAGGTCTCCGTAAACATTATTTTTTATTTTTTGCTTGCTTCGCCTCCTCCGCGCGGGCCTTCGCGATGTAGGCGTCTTTGTCTTTCAGGTATTCGTCAACCTCCCGCTCGGCCTGCTCCCTATTGATGCCTTTGGTAGAGCAAAGATTTGATAGATGGATGTGTGCAAAGTTGATAAGAGCGTGCGAAATTGAAATATCGAAATAAAAAGATCACATCCTGCGCATCCTCGGCGTCTCGTAGAAGGCACCTCGACAAGTTGACGTCAGCCTCCTCCCTCATTTCATTATTTCACACATGCAAGAAATACATCACCCATCTTCTCGGTCCCTCTTATCCTAAATCCTCACCTGTTTTCTCCATGTACTTGACCACCATCGCATCCCGCTTCCCAGCCCACAAGCCCTTGCTCGAGTCGCCCCATGGCAACAGCTCATTCAGGAACCGAGAGCCCATCTCCATGAAGTTAAACCCTCCACCTTCCCGAAGGATGGTGCGGCTGCTGCGGGCAGGGGCCTGTGATGTCAAAATAATCTACACGTTAGTGACGGCATGAGTTTCACGGAAAATTTCTAAAGATGGGGCATACGTCGTTGCGATGTTCCTTCTCTCTTCCTGCCTTTCCTTAGCGTTTTCGTATGCCCTACCACAATATGCTGCCCTTGCACTCGAATGATGAGAATGCTGCGCATTTTTGACGCCTGCAACGACTGCTAAGAAATCATCGCCTTCTTTTGATCTGCTTCTGATGTAAGTTTCGCCTTCCCTCCATGTCCATTACTTCCCCCAATGGATGCATGGCTTCAAGCATAGAGTGCCTGTTCCTCTTACCAACCCGTTCGCGCTCCATAAAGCCTACCTTGACACGCGGGACAAAGCCATCACTACCCATGACAAGGAGAAGGGCGACGAGGAGCAGGCACGTCAAAGAAAGCTTCATGGTGCTTGTCTATGTGTGTGGGGAAGCTGTGGGCTGATGGAGAAGCCCAGCAGTTGACCTGCTGCTGTTGATGTCGCCTGGATGGAGGGGGAAATAGGATATATTAAATTTATGAATGGCATAATAATCACATGACCATAAACAAGGTATGTTAGATCATGGTTCAGAGTGGCAGAGGTGGGTTTGGCCTTATTTGACAGCCTTGAAAGTCAAGCCTCGCCGCCGTCGCCCAACGGTCGTGCCGTTGGGCTACCCCACTCACACCACAAATCAACACTCTACGCACACAGGACGAAGCAAGCGCGCATCGATGTGGTTTAACCAGGCGGGAAGGAACCCCAAGCCGGATGATGATGCTTACATAGCCGCCTTTTACGAGGACCTGGACGGGGCCAGCCCTGGAGACAGAGGTAACTGCTCAACCACACTGGCGGCCTCCTCCTCGGATGCCGCCACTCAAATCCGCACCTTTATCGAGCAGGAGGAGCAGGAGCAGTCACCAGGGTCTCAAACCTTTCCCCCGATTTCCCACGATGAGTTCACCTCTGCCCTATTGCCCATCACGCGCCTGGCCATTGTTACGAGCGGTTCTGTTCCGACTCCCCTGGACACGGATTCAGTCAATTACCTGGACACTTTGGGGTCGGGTAATCGTGCGGCAGCATGTGCGGAAGAATTTTTGAGGAGAGGGTATCATGTCATATTCTTATACCGAGACGGCTCTTTACGCCCCTTTTCCCGAGTCCTGGCCAAGCGTATGAAAAAAACACATGCGCTGACAGATCAAGTGCAATTAAATTCGAAGACGGGCCGCGTGGAGCTGGTGATGGATACGGATGAGGAAGCGCGCATGACCCAAGTCCTCATGGCGTATGAGTCGGTCAAGCTGCGTCTACTCGAAGTGTCCTTTTCTGATCTGTTTGAGTACTTATATCTTTTGCGAGAAGCCTGCCGCGCCGCCGCGCCATTGCGCCATGGAGCCTTGCTCTTTATGGCTGCTGGATTGACGAAAATGTTTATTCCTTGCCATGAGTTGACTCGACCTTCAGCTACTTTCCTTGATCAGGGCAAGGAGGCCTTGAAGCTCTATCCCGTGCCACACATAATTCGCGCCGCGCGGCAATCCTGGTGTCCTCAGGCTTTTCTCGTGGCCTTCAAACTGGAGAACGACACCCTAAGCCTGGTCGAAGGGGCGCATCGCTTGCTGGAGAGGCATGGCGTGCATCTTGTGGTCGGCAACGTCGTCCGCGAGAGGAATCGCCGCGTCCTAATCGTGACTGAGCGAGATGAAATTAAGCTCGTCTCTCCGCATGAAAACGAGTTAGAGCCTAGTATGGTCAAAGCCGTGGTGCGAAATCACAAGCAATTTGCCTTGGAGAAAGAAGCCCTCAAATCCAGTCGTTCCTTACTCGGGCTCTCTGCGAAGTTTACCATGCTGAGGGAAAACAAGAGCGTTGTGGACACGGATGCATACGGGAGGAAGCAAGTTCCTTTTAAAGTCGGTTTGCGGATTAAGGCGGATCGACACAAGGCGGACTCGCCGATTTATGAGCTCAAGGCCGTGTATTCCACCAAGGGAGGTTCTGCACGGGCCAATTTGTGGCAACGTGTGATCGAGGAGGAGGGCGAGGGAGAGGAGGAGGGAGGGGAAGGAGAGAGCAGAAAGAGTAGCAGCGACACGGCAACCCCTACTTCTTCTACTGCTGCTTTAGCCAATCCCGTGACACCCACGACCATCGCCAAAGGAAAAGGAGAGCTTCTTCTAACCTTCTCGCCCGCAGGTAAAATCCAAAGCCTGATTACAGCTTTTCTCTTCCTTCTTCCTCTTCTTCACGACTGCATGCACCGCTCACCGTCCCCCCCCCTCCCCTCCTCGCCCACACTCAAACAGGCAACCCCGAAACCATCCTCAGCCTGTGGGGCGACACTTACAAAGGCTGGCTCGAAGAAGAAGTCAAACACCTACTTGCTGCCGCCAGTCATATTCCTCTCACCACCTACTTGAAGATCCTCGCCTCACCGTTGACTGCTGATTTCACCGACCTAGCGGACCTCCTGGCACAACTCCGCACCTCAATCGCGAGTGCGTGGAAGAAGCGGGAAAAGACGCAGTTCGTCCAGAGTTATAACAATTTGATGAGTCTGGCATTCGATCGGGCCTTGATGCCTTTGGAAGGATTGATGGACGCTCAGGAGTTGCTGGACCGACGGAGGGAGATGGAGATGGAGGAGGAGTGGGGGAGAGGAGGGTCAGTGTCTTCCTGCTCGACCTCCTCCTCCCTGTCAGTTCGATTTGGCCGTTCCCCTAGAGGATCCATTGGTGTTGCGGGAACGGTTGGGGAAGGAGGGGAAGTGAAGGTGTTGAAGCTGTTCAAGCCTATTTTTCGTGGTCTTTCTCTGGGCAGCATGTTGCAGGAGAACAAGCAGCGTTTCCCGCGACGTAGAAGCACCCTGACGACCGCAGGAGGAAGAGGGGGGGGGCGGGAAAGAGGAAGTAGACTGAGTCAATCGAGATACGGCGTGCCTGTGGCAGAGGTGGAGAAGGAGGAAGAGGAAATGGTAGCCAAGGCCGGGACTGCCAGAGTCCACAACACCGTCAAGCGCTTTGCGGAAGAGATGCTGGACGAAGGAGTACTGGACGATGTGATGGCCCATCTGGAGACGAACCCCAACAGTCGTCTAGTCGTCACTGGATATTCTCTTGGGGGAATGCTGTCGCAGATCTTTTGCTTGCGCCTGGGCGAGGCGTTGCTGCAGCGCGGGCTGTCGACGCGGCATGTGCTGATGATGGGCTTCGGGAGCCCTCGTGTCGGCGACGAAGGATTCATGGCCCGGCTGCGGTTACTCTACCCGAAGCAAAGCGCGTTGATGAATGTTGTCTACCCTTTGGATACACTCCATGCCTTTCCTCCAGCTGGGGAGGGCTACGTGGATGCCGTCGTCAAGGTTTTCTTGAGGCAGCCTGGGCAGTTTGTCGGCCGGCGTGCCCCGTCGCGCGCCCGTACTCCCTTTGCCACGCCTTTGACATGGCTCCGTGTGTTCGATAGCAAGGTGGACGAGATTGCGTCGAAGCACCGCAATCAGGAAAGGGAGCGGGCAGCAAGTGAGTCTGCTCACTGTGGTAACAGTGTTCGCACTGGCACCAAGGAAGATGAATGCGGGTTTTGTGGCTCGGACGCGCACACAACCCTCCGCCACCGCTGTCGAATATGCACGGAACGTGGCAGTCATCGCTCAGCCGACTGTCCTAACAAGGACCGAGGTTGTAAATTATGTGGCCTTCCTGATCACGCGACCGGGCAACATCTCTGTAGTGTTTGCAAGCTCCACGGGCATCGAGGTAGGTACTGCCACGAGTTGGCCAGTGTGGGATGGGCAGAGCTAGCAGCATTTGCGCTCTTCCATGATGCGTCGTATTATTCTTTTGCGACCGCGGCCGAGGACCCTGCGACGGTGCAGCGCATGGCTGAAGTTCCTCTTACCCCTCCTCGGGCGTCACGGCCGCATAAGGGGGGGGCAAGGTGTTTGGGGTGACATTTAAGGAGGAGGACATGGAACAGCTTGAGGCTGTCAATTATTTGTAAGTGGATTTTGGGTTGTTAAGAAGTTTCTACTTTCTGCTTTCAATTATACTTCGGCATAAAACAACAGGGGGGACGAGAGGGGGAAATAAGGAGGAGTAAGGGGAGGAGGATTTTTTTTAGTGTGCACCCTAAAGTATGCTGTTCGATTATAATGGTAGATAAAGCGTTACATATCCGAGGAACTTGTATAGAATCCACAAATAGATATATTACCTTCAGTACTTTTTAAAACGAGTGCCAGGATTTTTCGTATTGTGTCTGTTCCCCATGGGCCACTCATGCGTCCGAACCCCTTGTGTTCCTTTCAGGCCCAAAATACAAGAGCCAAACACAGGCCTAGTTTGGCACAAATAGGCTACATTTAAGGATTCAAAGAAGTAGCAAGCAAAGTTTGCACTTGCTTACCCCTCTCAGCTTTTCAATTGCCCTTTTACCTAAGCGTCGTAGGCCTTGCGTTCCGAGCCACCAATTCGAGTTTTTCCAAGAGGCTCATTCCACCGCCGCTCAATACTGCAGTGGCCTGGGATGGCCTCTGATTTGATGGGATGCTGGCGTTCGCCTATTATTGGACCAGAAGCCGTTTTGCTCTGTTATGTATATAAAAGACTTTCTTTCGAAATACCTCCGCAAGCAAAACAATCGCACAACATTTTATCTCGGCGCCCTGCTCTTGGCAACGACGAGCCAAAGCGATGATGCGTGAGCGCCCGAGGTGGAATATATGCCGCGCCTCCATTTCCCTGACCAGTGGTCAGGCACGCGATTGCCAGACGTGATTGCAGGCTTTCTAGGCCCTGGTCTATTTTCAGGGCATGCTTGAGTGTCTGCTGTAAGCTTGAACCGTGTCCCAAGGCCGCCATGTGGTAATCGTCGACGCTCGACCAAGTTGCCGTCTCGCACGCCTTCAACCCACCACACGCTTCTTTCCAGGAGTTTCCGCTTGACTCTTTGCCCCCTCATACGCTTCCCAATAGAAAGCATGCTCTCCCGCACCGTCACGAGCCTCGGAGTTCCTGGCAAGGCGGGGGCTCTCGCGGCGCGCCGCCATATTTCCTACAGCCAGGTAAGGCAAAAGAATGGGAATGGAGGAGAAGTGGTGAGCGCTCGTGGGCCTGTGGCTACAGCGCCTGCTGGAGTATGTCCCTTGGACATGGCAACAGACAGCAGCCTGAAGCCGTGTGAATGGCCACATAGGCTCACATGCTCACATTTACATCTCCAACATACCCACCGCACACTGGAGTAGGTGCGACTGGCCAAGATTCTCTTGAGCGACGCCACGGACAAGGTCTGCGCAGAGCAATTCAGAGCCCGTGGCCATGATGTTGACAGCAAGCCGGGCTTGAGCAAGGAGGAGCTTAAGCAGATTATTGGGCAGTATGACGGTGTGTTTTCAATACTTTGTCTTTGTTGAGGGATGAATACCTGGGTCTTGTCGGGGCTTGGGCAAGTGATGAGGATAAGGACTGGATGGAAATCTCGCCCTCCTTCCTGCACGCACGCAACACTCAGCATCCACGAGACATCGATCTTTGGGTCGAGAGCCCCTCTACGTTTGATTTGATTGTGCTCTTTTTGGAATGTTTGCATTCTCCATGCTTTCTTCGCCCTGCTGTCTGCCAAACCTCGGCTTCGTCCCCACCCCCCTTTCTTCCAACTCAAGTATCCCTTCCCTCGGCTCATTCCTCCAACTCTCATCCCCGACTCACGCACAATTTTAGCCCTTGTCGTCCGATCCGCCACAAAGGTGACCAAAGACCTGCTCTCCGCCGCCATCAACCTCAAGGTCGTGGGTCGCGCCGGCACGGGCGTGGACAACATTGACACCCCCGCCGCGACCATGCAGGGGGTCCTCGTCGTTAATACTCCTGGCGGTAACACGATTTCGACAGCTGAGTTGACATTCACACATATGCTGGCATTGTCCCGAAACATCCCGCAGGCAGTCGCAAGCTTGAAGGCGGGGAAGTGGGAGAGGAACAAATACACAGGCACGGAGTTGACGGGCAAGACTTTGGCCGTCATCGGGCTGGGAAGGATCGGGAGGGAGGTGGCAAGGTGGGGGAGGGCGTTTGGAATGACGACGATCGGATTCGACCCGATTGTGTCGGCGGCTGCGGCACGGGCGGCGGGAATCGAGCCTTTCCCTTTGGAGGAAGTGTGGGCGAAGGCGGATTTTATTACCTTGCACACGCCCCTGACGAAAGATACCCGGCATTTGATCAATGCCGAGACGCTGAAGAAGTGCAAAAAGGGGGTGCGAATCGTGAATTGCGCGCGAGGGGGAATTATTGACGAGGGGGCTTTGTTGGAGGCTCTGGAGAGTGGGCACGTAGCTGGTGCTTCCTTGGATGTCTACGAGTCGGAGCCGCCCACGGAGAAGGAACGTCCCCTAGTAATTCACCCGCGCGTGGTGAGCACTCCTCATCTTGGGGCGAACACGAAAGATGCCCAGGTCCGCGTGGCCAAGGACATTGCGATTCAGCTGTCGGATATCTTGGAGCAGAAGGACTTTGTGGGGGTGGTGAACGCTCCGAATATTGATTTTGCGCGCAAGAGTCAATTGATTCCCTACTTGCAGCTGGCGGAGAAGGTGGGCTCGTTGCAGGCCCAGTTGATTGGGACGGGGAAGATCAAGAGGATCAATGTGACGATGCAGGGGAAGGATGTGGCGGTGTCAGAGATGAGCGAGAGCATCAAAATTGCCGTGTTGAAGGGGACCTTGTCGCACTTGCTGGATCAGGAGGTGAACTTTTTGAATGCCGGGCCGTTGGCGACGGACATGGGGTTGAGCGTCAATTCAGTGCTGGTTGAACGGCAGGATACGCAGTTCAGCAATACGATCAAGGTGGAGTTCGAGATGGACGGGTTTTTGAACTTTTCGAGGTCTATTACGGGGACAGTATTTGGGGGTTCGCAGTTGCGAATCATTGAGATTGATGGGTTCAAGACCGACATCCCCCCGACGGGCTCAGTAGTCTTCTTCAACAACTTAGACAGGCCGGGGGCGTTGAAGGCGATTGCGGGGGTCTTGAGCAAGAACAATTGCAACATTTCCCACTTTTCCTTGGGGCGGCAGACGAAGGAGGGGAAGGCCCTGGGGGCTATCACACTGGATGAGCCAGTGCCCCAGAATGTGCTGGAGGAGATCGGGACGTTGCCAGAGATCAGCAACTGCTCCCAGGTCCAGCTGCTGGACATGGCCGACAAGGTCTTCCGCATTCATCAGAAAAGCGAGCCTACGTACGTGGCGGGGGATGCTCGTCCACATGTCCGCCCGGAGAATCCTCAGTTTTCCTCGGGCCCTACCAAGAAACGCCCTGGGTATAGTTATGCAGCGCTGGGCACTGATTGCTTGGGGCGATCGCATCGATCCAAGATTGGCAAGGCGAAGCTGAAGCTGGCCATCGAGGAGAGTAAGCGATTGTTGCAGCTTCCGGAGGATTATCGACTGGGGATCGTGCCGGCGTCGGATACGGGGGCGTATGAAATGGCCATGTGGAGCATGCTGGGAGCGCGGCCGGTGGATGTCTTTTACTGGGAATCGTTTGGTAAGGGTTGGTTCACGGATGCCGTCTCGCACTTGGGCCTGAAGGAGAGTGTGGGCATCCAGGAGCACTCGGCCGATTACGGCCAGCTGCCGGATTTTACCAAGTACGTCTTTTAACGGGCAGAGGAAGGAAGGAGGGAGAGACTGAGGGAGCAGAGAGTTATGAGATTGTCTTCTTTTATTTGAATGGTGTGGGGATGGGGATTATTTGGTGGAGCTAAATCATGCAGTTCGTGGCATAAGCTCACCCCTCCCTGCCACCCCTCCTTCCCTCCCTCTTCTCCTCCAGGTACAACCCGAAGCACGACGCCCTCTTTACCTACAACGGCACTACCTCCGGGGCCCGGCTTAAGGACACCGATTGGATTCCGGACGAACGGACGGGCTTGACGTTCAACGATGCAACCTCAGCTGCTTTCGCCATGCCCATGGCCTGGCCGAAGCTTGACGTGACGACCTACTCTTGGCAGAAGGTGTTAGGGGGGGAGGGAGGACACGGGGTGATCATCCTGTCCCCGCGGGCGGTGGAGCGGCTAGAGAATTATAAGCCGAAGTGGCCGCTACCGAAGATCTTCCGGATGACAAAGAAAGGGAAGTTGGACGAGGCGCTGTTCGAGGGGTCGACGATCAATACGCCCTCGATGCTGGCGGTGGAAGACTACCTGGACGCTTTGGCTTGGGCGGACACGGTGGGCGGCCTAGATGGGCTGGTGAGCCGGTCGGTGAAGAATTATAAGGTGCTTGAAAAGTTCGTGTCGGAGAATGAGTGGATCTCGTTCCTTGTCAAGGACCCCTCGATTCGGTCGACGACGAGCGTGTGCTTGCAGCTGGAATTGAGCAAGGAGCAGGTGAAGGCTTTCACGGGGCTGTTGGAGAAGGAGGGGGTGGGGTTGGACATGGGCTCGTACCGGGATGCCCCCCCCGGGCTACGGATTTGGTGCGGGGCGACGGTGGACTCGGAGGACCTCGAGGCATTGATGCCTTGGTTGTCGTGGGCGTATGCGGAGGTGACCAAAAAGTAAGGAGGGAAAAAGGGAAGGGGGGAGGGAGGGAGAGAAATTTTTGATATGCGTGTGAATGTGTATGGACGCATCCAAGGGGACGCCCGCGGAAGAGAGTGACAGAGCGTACGAGTAAGATGAGACGATTGCGAAAAGGAAAGGGGGATCAGCCTTCCACCTTCTTATGTCCTTATGACGCGCCTCTTTGTTTTCTCTATCTATGTCTCGGGGGAAGGGGTGGCAGAGCGAGAGGAGGTAGGACAATGATGAGAGGGGCGCCGACGAGTAGGAGTTGGTAAATAGCAAGACATGAACAAGATGAGGGTGGAGAAAAGAAAGCAATGGAGAAGCTTAAACGGCAGCAGTATATTGGGACCAGGAGAAAAAAGAAAGGTGAAATTCTCGCTCATTTGTAGGATCGTTTGGCAGTCTCGCCTGACACAAGGATCAAAGAAGGAGAGTTTCTTATCGGGTCGTGCTTGGACAGAGAAGGATGCCAGCGCTGTCAATGCTAAGAAGGAATAGAAAGGGGTTCTGGCAAATGCACGGTACGCTCCCACATATGTAAACCCGCATAACCCTCACGGCCGGCGAGGACATCCCAATAAAAAAGAATAAGGAAAGTAAAACTGAAATCAGTATCCCCATAAGTGTTTTGTGAGAGGTCGCCCTCTGTTTTTGTACTCTTTTTCCTGCCAATAAGTTCGACGCATTTCTTCCTTGTGCCCATCCCTATCCCTCCTTACTGACAAATCTTGATCAAAGGAGGCACAGTGAAGGGAGAGAGGATAAATAAACGGAGGGACAAGAAGAGGGAGAGACTTGATTGTCTGTGACATCTGACAACTCACTGCAATGGAAGGCCACTAGACGTGTAGGAGTGGAACGAGGAGGGGAAGTCACAGCAACGAATTGACGGCGGTTGATTCATCCTTGTATCTCATTCTTTCCCATCCATTCTGGCTCTGCTCCCACATGGGGCAATTAATCAATAAAGAAAGACACCAGAAGCGAATCGATTGAGGCATTAAATCGGTCGATTTTCTTTTTTTTTTCATTTTTTTCCAGGGCTCACGGACGCCATAGGGAAAGGAAGAAAGGGAATGTCTGGACCGGCAGTATGGTTTCAAAAAGCTTTTTTGTTCTGCCCTGCCAAATTTGTGTCCTTCGACTCAGGCGTCCTCAAAAAGGAGTTCAAGCTATTGTCAGTTGGGAGAGGAGGTTTTCAGGAACATGAGCAAGCCCATCAGAAAGTGCGCAGAACCAGCGCCACGCACCCCCCTTAGCAGGGGAGACTGGTGCTGAAGTAGAACCAGACGATTGTCTCATACCGTTCCCTCTCCTTTACTTCATTTCGTAGGTGCTTTACAGGCCTGTGTGTATACTACGCTGTCCTGGAACGATGGACGGGGGTTGGCTTTCCTCGAGGCGAAGGGAGAAGGACGAGGAGGGCGGGGGTGGCCGGCTGAAAAAGAAAGCTGTGGAGTTCTCGCAATATAGGCATGTCCACACGGCCTCATCGTCCTCAGAGGGGGAGGACGACAACGAGGGCATTCAACACCTTGTCGCCAGTAAGCCGGTGCCGCTCTATACGCCCTCATCCCCGCCAATAATGATGACTATTCCGCGGAAGCCCGGCGCTCCTCCTCCACAGGGCGGCCTGCATTCCTTGCCCAAGCGAAAGCCGGCCCTGCAGCCTGTGCCGATGGGTTCTGGCGGGAGGGATGCGATCAAGAAGAGAAGAGAGGAGCTGCGGAAAAAGCAGCAGGAGAAGGAGGAGCAAGAGGAAGAGGAGCGAAGAATGAAGAAGGCCAAGACGGAGGACGAAGGTGGAAAAGCTGCGCCTATCGCAGCCTCTTGTGCCGCTGCCGTCGCTGCTGCTGCTGTTGCTGTGCCACTCAAGCGTGGGCGTCTACGACGATCGCGGGATGGGGACAGTAGCGACGACGATGACGATTTTGACGTGCTTGGAGGGAGTACCACCACCAGCAGCAGCAGCGTGAGCGGAAATCAAAGTTGTAAGCAGCTGCAGGAAATGTTGCCAGCGGCATATAGCGACGATGATTTGGTGTTGATGTTGGATGATGAGGACTCATCTCGAGAGGCGGAGATGAACACGGAAAGTGGGGGCGTGACGGCCTTTGGGGCGCAGAGGAATGGCAAGGAGGAGAAGGAAAATGAGCGGGAGAAGAAGAAAGAGTTACATATCATGGTTGACAGCAGCGAGGATGACAAAAAGCATAGTGTTAGAAACAAGAAGAAAATTCATAAGGAAGTGCTCAATATTTTGGACGAGAACGAGGAGGAAACGGTACCCGTGGATGGTGGGGGGAGTGAGGACGACGACGGTGAGGGGGAGGGGGAGGAGAGCGAGTATGAAGACGAGGAGGGAATACGGGCCGATAAGACAGTCAAAGCGTGCGAGCTTATTTCGGTGCGCTTGATGGAGGAGATCCGGCATTGGGGGCAGAAGGATGCTGTGGACCGATTGGACCTCACTCACATGGACGACGACGAGCCAACACCAGCAGCATCAGCAGCACCAGCAGGCATCAGCAGCAGCCAAGGTCAAAGGCAAGAACGAGCGTCTTCCCAAAAAACCGAGCGGATCCACGCCGATATGCTCGCCACGGCATGCCCAGGGGTCGATTTCAAGCCCTACCAACTCGTAGGGATTAATTGGCTCTTCCTCCTCCACCAGCTTGACCTTGACATTCCCCGGTCCCTCCTTCCTGAAGAAGCGTTCCAGGGACGGTCAGCAAGAGAGCCCTTGAGGTTGAATGGGGTGTTGGCGGACGACATGGGCCTCGGAAAAACGGCACAGACGATCGCATTTCTGGCTTACTTGCGGGCAATGCGTCCCAGAAAATACACGCATTTGATAATTGTCCCGGCCTCGGTGTTGAGCAACTGGGAGAATGAATTCGAAAAGTTCGCTCCGGATGTGAGTGTGTTTGTGTACCATGGCAGTGCGAAACAGCGGGGGGAACTCAGAGCGGAATTCGAAGAGGAGCAACAACGTCAGCAACGGATAGACCGGAAGGAAGGGAGGGAGGGAGGGGTGGGGTTTGTGACGGATGTGATTTTGGCGACCTACACGTACTGGGAAAAGGAGACGTCGGATGTGGACCGCAAGTTTTTGAATAAAATCCCATTGGAATATATGGTTTTGGATGAGGGCCATTCCATCAAGAATATCAAGAGTCAGAGGTTCCAGCGGCTGAAGAAGCAGAAGGCGGCGAGGCGGTTGCTGCTGACGGGGACGCCGTTGCAGAATGACGTGAGGGAAGTGTTGGCGTTGTTGGCGTTTTTGAATCCCAGGATTTTGTCGTTTCATGGCGCGAATGGCGCAACGGTGGATGGGTTTTGGAATAGCTTGGTGGAGAGGGGGAAGGGGGGTGGGGGAGACAAGGAGGCGATTGAAAGGCTGAAGCAGATTTTCGCGCCCTTTGTCCTGAGGAGGTTAAAGACGGATGTGTTGGATCAGCTGAGTGAGAAGAGTCAGGTGGTGGAGATGGTCAAGATGACAGAGTGCCAGAGGGGGGTGTATGAGAGTGTAACGCAGAGGCATTTCCAACGGCTGGAAGAAACGGCAAATCGCCGGGTAATCCAGGAACTGACACTACCGGTATTGATGCTACCGGGTGATGCGGATGGGGAGGAGGAGGGAGAAGAGGACGGAAGAGGGGGGAAGAAGAAGAAGAAGAATATGGGGAAGGGGAACACTTGGGAGGAGGGAAAAGTAGAGTTAGTGGAGGATAAGGGCGAGGGGCATGGAAACAAGAAGGGGGAGAAGAGACGGTTGCTGCGCTCGGCTGACAGCAGCCTTACCAAACCCAGCAGCGATGCGCAAGACGCCGCTGCTCTGGTTGCTGCTGCCACTTCCGATCTGTCGGATAAAGACGCGGGGCACATCTTTACCGAGTGGCGGAAGGCGGCGAATCACGCCTTGCTTCTCCGTCGTCGTTTTTCCGACGCCTCGATTGTGGAGATGGCGGGGGTGTTGCACCAGACGGGTTACTTTGGCTTCGAGTGCTCGGTAGCGATGGTCCAGAAAGAACTGGACGGGTTGTGTGATTTTGAATTACATGCCATCGCACAGGATGAACGGCGCCTGTCTCACCTGGCCTTGCCCATGGAGGCCTTGTTTGATTCGTGCAAGTGCCAGAGGTTGAGGGTGCTGTTGCCACGATTGTTGGAGGAAGGGCATCGAGTGTTGATTTTCTCGACCTGGACACGAGTGCTTGATATTTTGGGGGCTTTGCTCGAAGAGGCTCTGCAAATTTCGTTCTTGCGGTTGGACGGGCAAACGCCTGTAGGGGAGCGTCAGGAGATGATCGATCGATTCAATGCGCCAGGGTCAGATGTTTCCGTGTTTTTGTTGAGTACACGCGCGGGGGGGTTGGGGATCAATTTGACCAGTGCTGATACGGTAATTTTGCATGACCCCGATTGGAACCCAAGCTTGGATGCTCAGGCTGTGGATAGGTGTCACAGGATAGGACAGACGAAGCCGGTAACGGTTTATAGGTTCGTGGCGGAGGAAACTGTGGATGAACGGATTTATAGACGGGCAGTTGGGAAGAAGGAGAAGACAGAGGCGTTATTGGAGAGTGGAGGGAGGAAGGAATTTAGGGAGGAAGGGCTGAGGTCGTCAGCTTAACGATATATA
>Ga0160419_100958_pt1 | contig 14337 bp, 19 predicted proteins | sample CelAP2metagpilot_2_FD_108196 | JGI IMG/M metagenome (GOLD analysis project Ga0160419, IMG submission 108196) | Phycosphere-associated microbial communities from Cellana algal ponds in Kailua-Kona, Hawaii, USA - Cellana AP2-4-25 metagenome pilot ... | reverse complement strand
ATCAACCATTCCAGTAAAATTATCTTTTTGTTCCCCCCCCCCCCCCCCCCCCCCCCTTCCTTCAGGACCCGGACGCCGCCTCTATCTTCTACAAAGGCACTGGCGGTGCACGTGATGCCAAGGAAATGACCCAGAAAAGTGGAATCGCGGATCTGGTTCCCGGGGCTCAGATTGATGCTTTTGCCTTCGACCCATGCGGGTACTCGATGAATGCGATCACGTACGGGAATTACGCCACCATCCACGGTACGCCCCTCCCCTTCCCTCTGGCCCATGCACTGAATCCTCTACGCACCCTCCCCCTTCCCTTTAATTTTTTTTGTGGTCTCCGAAACCAAAACCATTAGCGGAGGTTTTTAATTTAATTTCTTACTTTTTGAACTGGCTAGAGGAAAGGGAGGAGGGGGAGGCACGTTCACGTCTCGTTCCTCAACACAACCACCCTCCGTTCCTCAACACAACCACCCTCCGAAAGCAAGGTGTCTTTATTGCCACTTCGCTTTTAGAAAGGGAAGGGCTTTAATTCCTGCTGACTGTAGCTGGCGCCTTACCCATAATTTTATCTTTGTAATGAATCACTTTCTCCCTTACCAGAACTCGCATACACTCACGCGTAAACATTAACCTACAGTGACGCCCGAGGCCGAATGTTCTTACGCTTCCTTCGAGACCAACACTCCCCTCAAGAGTTACGACTCCTTGATCAATAACGTCCTCCGTGTCTTCCGTCCTCGCCGTTTCGTCCTCACCATGATGGCCGACGACGGTGCTGTGCTCGAGATGGAAAGCAACAAGCAACGCCTCCCCTTCGAGCGTGCCCATGTCCTCGTTCCCTCCCTTGGGCTCTACACCCGCTGCTGCTCCTCCTCCACCACGTTTGAGAAGGACTACCGTTGTTTCATGGGTACTTGGGTAAGGGAGGGAGGGGAGGAGGGAGGGTTGAAATCACCGATGGGGATGGAGGAGAGGAAGGCGCATGCGGTGGCGAGGAAGATGGATCAGATGCGGACAAGGGGTAAATCGTTCGGCTAGAGGTAGAAGGAGTAAGGGGGGAAGGAATTGAGCGAGAGGATGATGTTGAGTAATTTTTTTGGGGGGCATTGGGAAATGGACGTACACCGGATTATTATATGAGCTAGGCGTGGTCAGACGAGAACTCTGTCAGCAGCAGGAATAGCAGCAGCAGAGACAGTGGGAATTGCAGTAGCAGTGGCAGCAGCAGCAGGAGCAGCATTTTCAAAAGCAGCAAAAGCAGCCAAAGCAGTATTAGTCCAGCGACGCTTAATTTGTTATACTTAAGGTAGAGAGAGGTCGAGCGAGATGGGGAAACCACAAGCATAAAGAAACGAGGTGTGAAAGAATAGAGTGAAAGCGGTAGAATGCCGATTCTGCGTTCTTGACACGACATTCTCCCAACCAAAAAAAATCATACTATGGGGAGGGAATTAAAACAAGAATTGGTAGAGGGAAGGAAGCAGGGAGGCAGGAAAGAGAACTATTAATACCGCTTCCTAACCGAAAAGAGATTAAGGAAGCACGCAGAAGCCAGAATCGCAACAAAAAGAGAAAAGGAAAGAGGAGGGTAATAGGATCATCAGACCTTCCAAAACCCTTACTGACCGATCAGTACCGCTTATTTTTCCTCTATCGCTGCTGCAACCAACTTGTGTCTCGTTTATTTCTTCAATCTCTTTTCCTGCTATTTCGTACGATCATCTCGTCAGCTCTCTTGTCTTGTTTTCTCGGAGTATAGCAGGCCAATTTTGCGGCTTGGAAAGTGGGTTGAAGAAAAGTGTGTCTGTCATGTACTGGTTTCGGGCCTCCTGTTCCTTCACGGTCTAAAGCATGAATAAATAACAATACGTCTACTGCACATATGTACTATATATGTATATATATATATGTAAAAATGTATATAAATAAATAAAAATTTAGAATGAGGTATAATACCAAACAAATTTAAAACGAATAAATTTCTTCGGTCAATATTTCTTCTTCCTCTTCATTTACTTCACGCCACTGAAGACCTGGAACAAGGTGTCATCTCCCGAATAGGGAGTCGAAATAGGGTTTTGTGGGTGCTCCAACCAAGCCACTTTGGGGTAATCGCTCCACCACAAGTAATCCGCCAGAGGGCGACACTTCTCCAAATTATTCGCATAGCCCTGTGGAGAGGGAAGAGAAAGGGACGGAGGAAGGGGAGGGAGGGCATCATGGTCAGGGGCCGCTGGAGACGCTCTGTCATTCCCCAGAAAAGAATGGAAGAGATCAAGCAATGGAGCATCTACTCAAATAGTTATAAAGATGCGAAAATGATATACGTACCAATGTCAAACGCAATCGTTTTGTCTCGCTCCCCGAGTCTTGCGGGCTGGGATTAAGTAAAATACTTTTGACTTGCCCTCTTCCTGTTGCTGTAGGTACTTGAGCTGAGGCCAGCAGGCGCTCTAGGCGGGCAGGAGCCCCCATGCCGAATTTGATGTGCTCGGCCCCCACGAGGAGGACGATAAGATCCTGTAAAAATATATTAATAAATGAATGAGTCCACCAATCAATGAATTGAGCAAATAATCATAAGTTAGTTTAGGGGATATACACATGTTTATCATCAAGTGATCATACTGATGACGCAGGTTTTTGAATCAACAGGAGATCCCATGCCGATCTTGTTGTGCTCGAGATCCCATGCCGATCTTGTTGTGCTCAGCCCCGACAATAGGGAGACAAGGCCGTATGAAAGTAGAGAGGGGAAAAAATATGGACAATTTTTACATATTTTTTTAAAAAAGACGTGTGTGTTTTTATGCATTCAATTGCATGTGTCTTACCTTGGGATTTTGCTGCAAATGTCTCACAGCTGCTGATGCCATACTCTCATCCCACAAGATCCTTGCCGCAAGAAACTTGGCCGGAGACAAGCCCCCTTCTCTTCTTCCTCCTCCCCTTCCTCCACCACCCGCAGGAGGAGTAACAGGAGCCCCTTCCCCGGTCGCAGCCGCGGCAAACGCGGCACTGCTAGTACTGGCAGCCCGTGCAACAAATCCAGGAATTATGAACCGCTCGGCATACAATTTAAACTCCTTCCCCTTCACCGAGCTGATGAAGCCGCCAGGGTCTAGAACGTACCTCCCCCTTTCCTCCTCGCTCAAACCCTCCAGCCCTACTTCTCTTACTTTAGAGATGGCCTCACTCTCGAGGCCCAAGGCGAGCAATTTAATCTTTTTCTCCCGCGCAAAGTGAAGGAGGGGGATGTAGGAGGCAAACGAAGACGAGGAAGGGAGGGAGGAGGGGTTGCGCGCATCCCATTCTGTGGCCACTTTCAACGCTTCATCTTCAGCAGTCATTGTCAAGGGGGAGGAGGGGGAGGAAGGGGGGGAGGCGATGTAGGCATCGAGGGCGGGCTGGAATTTCTGCTGGACCATCTCGAGGCCCAAGGTGAGCTTGGCGTCCTATGAGGGAGGACGGGAGGGAGGGAGGAAAGAACAGATAAGAGGCAGGGAGGGAAGGGGGGAAGAAGGGAAGAGTATAAGTTCATTTAAGGTCTCGCAAAAATATTATTTTGTACATACTTAAGCACTTGTTTGTGCGAAAGAAACTCCTTCCTCCAGCCCGCCCTCCTTCCCTCCTTCCCTCCTTTCCTCCCTCCCTCCCTCCCTCTCCTTGATGCTTACCTTTGGCTTATACTTTTGCAACTCCTCCACTATCCTTGCCGCCAAAATCTGATCCTTCTCCTCCCCTCCTTCCTTTCCTCCCTCCTTGGCCGTCAGGTAGTGCTCCCCCAAAAATATGGCATTGCATGACCGGGCTAATTTTTGCAAGACGGCTTTCTCCCCCTCGGTCGTGTAAGGTTGTAGTTGCGGAGGATCCGACATGAGGACTTGCCATAAGTAGGGACGGGGGGAAGGGGGGGGAGGAGGGGTTATTGGGCTCGGGGCGCGGAGGGCATTGGCTGAAGAGGGGGACGATGTTGTGAGGGAGAGGAGGGCGGTGAGAGAGAGGGACGCGAAACGGAGGGTTTGAAGGAGATTTCGTCGGGTCATGATGAAATTGGAAGACGAAGGAGGAGCAGGAGTTGAAGGATGAGTGCCCTTGGTTTTGCCAGTGATGTCAGGGTCGGAACAGTGGGCGCTGAATAAGGATGGGAAGGAAGAGGAGGAGGACGAGAACGAGGAGGAGGGGATGGCACGAAGGGAGGAGGGGGGGATAGGACGTCTCCAGCTGCCACATGCGTGCGTCTGCGAGCACAAAGGAGGAAGCTGCGGCTGGTGGAAGGCCGCGGTCGTTTGTCTTGTCTTTGACGAGGGGCTGGCACTGGCCCCCAGGGCCAACACTACGACAGCGGACAACTGCAACATTACAAGCAACAGCACGGATACCCACCTATCTCGTAATCTACCCGGCTGGGCTTTCTGCGTGGCCGGGACCATGCCTGTGTTGGGTGACATAGAGAAAAGATTGAGATTGTCGATGTCATGGTGATGGTGGAAGTGGATTTGCGTGCCTGGGTTTGCTGGGGCAATGAGCCCATTCCATATTCCAAGGTGGTGGGTAGACTCTGCGGTCGTGCTTGCTTTCTACATATTGCTCTCATCATCGCCGTCTGGCGTTGCTTTCTTTCGAGCGTACACGAAGGCACCCACACAGTGTAGTGAATTGCTTTCCAGGCTGTACATCCATAAGACAATCACGTGCATCATCAGGCCGAAAACCAACCCCACTATTCCTTCCCCTCTAGCAGGCTCACTCGCAAGGCTCCACGGGCTTCTTTTCCTGCTTCTGGCCCTGCCCCCTCCTCCCCCCAGCTACCTGCTACTTGGCTCTCTCTCTGCGTCATCCACCACCTACACTGTAGCACTCCCACCTTCATCTTACCGCAGCCTGGCCCGCAGTCATGGAAAACGACGACAGTGGCCACGGCGGCTCCGCGGCCATAATGTCCGACAGCACGTCCTCTCCACCTCCCCCTCCTCCTCCCTCCTTCTCCTCCTCCTCCTCCAGCTCCACCGCCACAGTCCCCTCCTTTGTCCGCCCATCCACGTCTAACTGTCAAGCGAGCCCTATACCGGCACCAGCATCCCCGCCTCCTCCCCCCACTACCACCGCGACCTCATCTTCCTCATCCGCCCCATTCACCTTCTGCGTCGAATGCGAAGACCAGTCAGCCGAAGTAACTTGCTTGGATTGCATGGAAGAATTTTGCCGTCCCTGTTGGTCGTCCCAACACCGGAAAGGAAAAAGGGCGGCACATTGTACGCAGGCAATCTTGGGGGAAATGATGGCTGCTCCCGAAGTGCCAGAAGAGCCCGTTGAGGCAGCGCAAGGAGGAAGAGGAGGAGGAGGGGTGAAGGGGGAGGAAGGGGCAGTGGTTGGGATGATGCTGGTAGGGGACGACGAGGAGGGAGGGGGGGAAGGGTCGGAATCCGTGGCGATGAGCGACGAGGCAGCTGCACCAAGAGCAACCACAGCCGAGGCAGCCGCAGACAGAGGTAGCAGCAGCAGTCGTGAGCAGCATCAAGAGGATGAGGAAGACAAGAACCTCCCTCCTGGGTGGCTTGCGCATTATAATGCCGAAATTTCCCGGCTTCAGGCTAACTACGAAGAGCGCCCCTGGGCGCGTAAACGCCTGGCCGAGAACGCAGACTATTGTCCGTTACGACTAACGGCAACGGAACGCCGTTTGTTGGGGGTGTTGGAATCGGCTTTGAACGTCAGCGAGTACACCGACAATGTCGACGCCGTCCGTCGAGGGTCCCGTCCGAACCGAATGGCAGAGGAGGTGGAGCACCTCTTTGCCACCATCCTCGGGCTGATTATCTGCGCTGACCCGCCCAAAGGTCGGGACTTGGTGAAGCGGCCCATCGGGCAGAATGGAGATTTTTTCCGAAGCATATTTGAGGTTGGCCGACGGTACAAAGTGATGAATCCGGACAAATTTCGGGGGGGGTACGGGAAGCTTATGTACATGTTGCAGGACACCCAAGGGCGCGCATTGCAAGATCGGATCGGGTTTGGGACGTGTGTAAAAGCACTGGAGACGGTGGGGAAGTTGGTAAAGGAGAGGGGGAAGGAAGCGTTCTTGTTGGACCCCAGAGTGGTTTTTGCGGCGCGAGATGTGACGATGGGGATGAAGGAGGGGAAGGAGGGCGTGAAGCGGGCAGTATGGATGAAGAAACGGGCAGGGAGGGAATTGAAGAAAAGTTGGGCTTGTCCCGAGTTCACCGAGGAGGAGATCCAGCGGGTGTTGGATTCGATGGCCGATGGAAACAACTATTTGACATTTAACTCCCACCCGGTCAGGAGAATGTTGTGGCATTTACAGCAGAACTTTGATGCGGATGTAGTTGACGCAGGCTTTAGCCTGGCAATTGGGGGGGGCGGGGGAGGCAGGGTGGGAGGTCGCGGAGCGTCGTTTCGAAGCGGGATAGGGGAAGGATACGGGTATGGAGGGGGTTATGGGTCGAGTTACTTCCGAGGGGGGGAGGGAGGGGGAGGAGGGGCGAAACTGTCTCACGACCATGCCACGCACTTTACCTATGTCTGGCAATCCCTGAAGCTGTGGCGGGAAATCATGCAGAACATGTTCCGGTTGTGGTACCTAGCAGACCAGGATTTACTGGCCCCGTCCACAGCCACTTCCTCCTATATGAACCGGGATTCGTATCATCTGCTCAACACCGGTCAGGGGCTAAATCGGGTGCAGCACTGCCCGGCAGTGGCGGCGGAGATGCGATCGATTTTGCACAGAGTCCAGCGGGAGTGTGGCTCGTGGGTGGGTCTCTCGGTGGTGCATTTGGGGGACCGGGACGTGCCGAACGCGTTGATGTTTATTGATAAGTATACGCAGGTAGGTTGGAAGTGTAACGTCTCTGGGTTTATTTTACGTGAAGTTGTTTGAATTTATTGAATCGGTCATCAAGTATATGTATATCTATTCTATTTTTCAGACATTTATCTCACAATTTATTCACCCACTGGTCTGTATCATATTTCTATTCATGTTTTGTTTGCTACCTTATGTATTACCTTCATCCGCCCGTACATGCTATCTAATTATCCATCCAATCATATTAATTGATTTATATAACTTCTTCCTCCCTCTCTCCTTGATCCCTGCTCTTTCCCTCCTTCCTGCAGGTCCCTCGCATCCTTTCTCCAATTAATAAAGTCATTGAAGAGTGCCTGGCCGCCGCGCCAGAAAAAGGCACCCAAGTCGAGGACGAGGATGAGGACATGGAGGAGGGCGAGAAAAATGGATTGAAGGCTGATCATAACCATGCCCTGGCGGCGTATGCGACTGACGTGTGGGGGGACGGTGAAAATCTGAAGATGCACATCCTGGTGGACTTTTTCAAGCGGGCATTTGACGGGGATGGGGACGACGGAGGGAGTTGTATCGATGGGAGATTGACTAGTGCGTGGAATTGGTGTTCCAAGATAGCTTCAAAACCGTACTATCACGCGTTTTTGCTGGCGGGCTTCAGCGGGTTCAATGGGGAGTGGGGGAAGGAGGGCTAGGCAATGGATTGGTAAGAGGGGGATTAGGTAATGTATTAGAACAATGGGAATAGACGATGTATTTAATATTGGGCTGTCGGCCTTTTTAAGGCGGTAGGGGGGGGGGAGGAGGAATAGCAAACGTATAGGAAGAAGCACAGAAGGAAAAGGATTAGACAGTCGAAATAAAATCTTGCTGCATCAGGGGGAATAGGATATGAAGGAGAAGAAAGGAGAAAGAGGATGTCGATGAGAAGGACACACGCACACACAAATAACAACAACGAATGAAGGGGGGGGGGGACAGCAAGGCGACAAGTCTTTGACTTTCCTGCTGTTGTAATCGCTACTGCTGCTATTGTTGCTAGAGCTGCTGATGCTACTACGGCGGCTGCGGCAGTGCCTTTCTTCATCGATCTTCTACTTTCCTATTTGTAAGAGCAACTCTTCTTCTGCTATTTCATCTTCTTTCCCTTTTTCTCCTTTTCCATCACATTATTATCTTCTGTTCTTTCCTATACATCCGCGCAAACCCCCCTATTGTCCCACATCGGGCCAGTCCTAACTCCCTCCCTCCATCCCTCCCTTCATCCTCACACCATCCTCCTCGACTCTTCCAGCGATGAGGAAGAAAAAACCACCTCGTCCCCATTCCCCCCCCTGACCAGCCCCACTCCTCCGCCTGTGCCCTGCTGCGGTTGCTGCTGCCGCTGCTGCTGCTCCTGCCCCCCCACCACTGGCACTCCTCCTCCGCCCCCTGCACTATGTCCTCCTCCTCCTCCTCCACATTGTTGCTGTCTCACTCCCAATGGCATCCGCCTGTGCTGCTGCTGCTGCTGCTGCTGCTCGTATGGATGGAACAGCACTACCTCGTCATCCTCCACCCCCTCTTCCACCCCCCCCATCTCCGCCAGAGGCACATGACCCCTCCTTCCATCCCTCCCTCTGTCTTTACTTTTTAAAAAACGGGCATAGAGATCCTTCACTCTCTTCTTCATGGTGTCTCCTACTTCCTCCATTCCCTTCTTCAGATTTGCAAAGCCTTCCTCGGCCCCCGCTGGCAAGAAAGATGGCGAAGGAGAGGAGGCAGAAGGGCGTCGTCTTTGTGCGGCCGTGGGAGCCGGGTATCCAGCTGATGAAGGACGGTAGAGATGTCCTCCTTCCTGCCGCTGCTGCCGCTGCTGCCGCTGCTGCTGCTGCTGCTGCTGGGCAATCACATCGTCTTCCTGCTGGAGCATTCGCGCTAGTTGCTCATCCATCAAAAGCTGCTGGTGAGGAGAGCGGGGAAGGGAGGAAGGGGTGGTCGCGCGACGGGCATTGTGACCTGGGACGCGGAGAAAGTCGTCAGGCAAAGTGGTGGGGCGGCCACGGGGAAGATTGGAGGGAGGAAGGAAATCATGGGAGGGGTAATTGCGGGTTGAAGAGGCGGAGGCGGCCGACGAAGAGATGGAGGGGGAGGGAGAGGAGGAGGAAGAGGGGGGAGGGCCATTCATTTCCATGCTGAGGCGGCGAGCCATGGCTTCGTCTGATTCTCCCCCCGACGGCGGCGGCTGCGGCTGCTGCTGTTGACCAAGTAAAGGGGAGGGGGAGGGGCCGACTGAGGAAGGTGAAGATGGCGTGTTGAGGAGGACCTCGATTGTCCGCTCCATGTTCCATTGATTGTCAGACAGGAGCTGGCCTGTTTTTGTGTTGATGGATAGATAGGGGTCAGGGAGTAGGGCGACATGGGGTGTGAGAATGTCAGAGGAGGGCGGGGTTTCCATGTTCGCATCATGCGCTCTCCGCTAATAACCCCAGCGCAGCTCACATTTTTAAAAATGTGTTCTAAGGGATCGATCACGCTCTATTGTCCCTTCGCCCCCACAAGAACCTCCTCGCCCTGTCCTTACCCAAGGCCGCGGCACTCCACCCTCTCTCAGGGAACATGCTTTGTAACGTCTGAATGGCATCGTCAAAGGAAATGCTCGCCGCCGGAGGTTGTTGTTGTTGTTGTTGCTGCTGCTGCTGCTGCTGCTGCTGCTGCTGCTGCGGGGTGCTCATGGTTTATTATTTTGTAAGACAGGGAGATAGAACCGCTTCCCTTGCTAATGCTTCTGCGTTCAAGAGCAGGAGACAGGAGCACGGAGGCAAGTGTCTGTCGATGCTTCGTCTCGCAGCTGGAAACACTACGTGAGGACGGGTAAAGACGGCGCTTGGAGAGATTTGTGCTCCTATATTGTGTACAAGTTCGTATGGCGGGCGTGAGATGAACCTGGCCGCAGCACTTGCATTGCTTCTTGGGGATGCACGCATCATCATTCGGTCTTCGTCACACTTGAACACCGAATTGCACCTTTGCCAGGAGGTTGACATTCATTGCCCAGTAACACTTTCAATATCATAGATGTGTAGTCCCATTTCGCACCCATAAGTCAATGCCCTCGCAGCACTTCTGGCTACACTTTTACAGTGGGAGGAGCAATGAGCAGAAAATGGTTTGTAGGGCCATGACAGTCGGCCGCGGGGAACTGTGGAAGGCGCATTGCAGACACTGAAACCCTCCATTGAACGTGTTGATGTTCATGATTGTGACGTATTAGATGAGGGCTTTGTAAAACTCATTTTCCTTTTCAGTTCATGCTCCGTTCGATAGAAAGTCATTCGTTGTTTTGGCTATTCCCTTACCTCCCAACAAGTTTCAAGCTAGTTCGGTGTGAGAGGCTGCAAGGCCCGGCCTTGATATTATTTACGCCGAGGCTATTTGGTTGGAATACATGACACGCAAACGAATTTCAATTTGTAGAGACTCTCCATGATATGCTACCTGATGAATTTAAAGCGAACCTCTTGTACGGTACAGTGCATGGTGTGTGTGGCTAACAGTTCGCATCTTTGAGAGCGGCCTTCTTGAAGGCATGGTAACGTTTCGCGTCCACAGAATATGTGTAGAAATCGGATAGAAACTTTTGATAGAATGTGGCCAAAAAGATACGTCTCCGGAAGTGGTGCGCTCGAGGCCCGCCTTATTTAGCCGCCGCTATCTCTGGGTCGATATGTTGTTTTGAACCCCCCAGCCTCCGCCAGTCTTTTTGATTTTGCTCCAGCCCACTTATTTTTGATCATTTTGACGGCGACATCTGCGACCTACAACTATGGGTACAACTACAGCCAATGGGAAAATCTTATTTTTGTTTGGTGGGAGTAGCTTGGTTCGGGCAAATCGCCTTCGAAAGCTCTCGCATTTCCTGCTGATCACAAGAGAGTCATAGAGTAAAAATGTTGAGTAAACCCTCATTGAATTCCTTGATCTTCATCTGTTTGTCCTTTTGGCTGATGGCGGCGTATTAGTCATTTAGATCTTTTCTGACGTAGCTATCCTACAAACCTAGAAGTATCGAATGCAACCTTACGTCACAGGATTACATACGAGGGCAAGTCTTCCGACAATAAAATGTTGCCTATACTCATTAAGGGACTTTGACAACTTTTTTACCCGTAAAAAAATCTCGAACGGCCAAACAGGGCCAGGAGGAGGGGGGGTGGGAAGGAGGTCAGCGAGGAGGCAACACATACAGTGTCCGCATCACCTGCCGCGGTTGACTGTATCGGAGATCGCGTAGTCCTGTACACCTGCAGAATGTTACGTGCCCCATGGCCGTCCCGAGGTACGAACTGTTCACAGGTCTCACACCCACAAAGTCCTCGGATGGCGGACACGTAACCTCCTCCTCCTCCTCCTCCTCTTCCTGCTGCTACTGCTGCTTCTGCTGCTGCTATTCCTACCCCTACACCTACAGCTACTGCTCCTCCTCCTCGTCCTGGTCATTTTAGCGCCGTATATTCACATAAATGACCATGGAGAAGACCTGACAGCAAGGGAGAGACGGACCACGCGGGGGCGATCTCGCACTTATATAAATAAATCAAAAATAGCTGGACCAAGCTGGTCGGCAGTATATGATGGATAAATTTAAGACAAAGTGCACCAAATGGATTTCGGTCAGAAGGGCCTGTCGAGATGGGCCGTCAGGTGCTCGCCCGAAGAAAGGTACTGGGCAGCTCATTCGTACACATTCCTTTTCACCACCGAGATACTCGGCCTCTGGCTCCTTAAAGACTCCTTCACACTCAGGGGGTGTGGACTGCTTCTGTGCCACTGTATGGGAACTGTTGCCTTTATGTGAGTTGGCTGGCTTGACCCATGCCCCTTCCGCCTCAATCGTGGCGAAGAGCACATGGTATGGCGGCATCATCATGAGCTTGAATCAAGTGAGATTCCCGTGCCCAATACGAAAGCCACACACCCACACACCGTCACAAATACAGAAAGCATGAGCAGAGCAGAGATTCATGTGTCATGCCCTCCACCTGCTCTTTGCCCGGTCCCGCCACCTAATCCACGTGACCGACGCGCGCCCACAACGCGGCGGCAACGCCCTGTCGTCATGTCCAACCCCCTGCTCCTGCTCCTTGCCGCCGGCATCACCGCCTCCAGCACCACATACGCTTTCATTTTTCCCCGAGTCCCCAACAATGCTTACCCAAAAAGAGATGGATACTGTGACATCGGCGGCTGCAGCAGCAGCACCAGCATCCTAGAGGGCATATCATCGCCGCAGCCTTCGCACCGCAGCAAAGGCGCCTGTCACGCAGCCCGCCTCGGCTCGCTTTCCCACGCCATGGGCAAGGCCAGGAAAAGGCTGTACATCAAGTTTCGAGTCAACGTATTGAAGAAATTCTCTCTTACCGCTCTGCGAGGTGGCCGTGGTCGCCTAGGCCGAGCAGGCATCCCACACGACGAGGTCACCTTTCGTCGCCGCGGGCCCGACCGCGAACTCACCAGCATTCCGCAAGCTGAGCGATACAGTAGCGGAGACTGGCTCCACAATATTTATAATTTGCCAGGTATAGTCTTGTTCACTCTATTCTTCCATTTAATCTCTGCTTTCTTACCTCCTGCTCTCCGCAGCCGTTCACTCACACCTCCCCCCCTACGTACCTCACTTTCTCCCTTTTTTCCCAAGGCTCACAAGTCTTCCAACGAATCAAGGGCGTTATTATCCTAAACATGTTTTGGGCGTTGCTTGTCACTGCTGTGGGGACCTATTTGAACTTGCAAGCGATTCCGTCAAAGGTTCACACGCTCCTAGGGAGTTCTCTGGGGTTGTTGCTTGTATTTCGGACCAATGCGTCTTATGCCCGGTATTGGGAAGGCAGGGCATTATGGGAAAAACTGCACAGTAAAACAAGGGACTTAGCGAGGATGATAAGTGTGTATGAAGATTGTTTGAGTACGGAGAAAGTCACTTCAGTCGCGCGATTAATTTGCGCGTACCCGCTTGTGCTACGGGAGCACTTGACAGGGGAAACACATAAGTCGGATCTGATTCGCTTGTTGGGTCCTGCGCTCAGTGATACGATGGACTGCAGTGTCAATAAACCCTTGTGGGTTTGTAACAGGCTGGCGCTCCTCTTTCGTGGGGTCCCGGAGAGCATTAATTTCTCGTCGCGCGAACGCTTAGTCTTAATAGGACTCGTAAACGATCTAAGCAGTATCATCGGTTCCTGTGAACGCCTGGTCCAGACACCTGTTCCCCTCTCGTACGCGCGACATACCTCGCGTTTTCTTACGCTGTACCTGTGGTCGTTACCCATGGTCCTAGTCTCGGACCTTGCGCCGGTTTCCCTTGTATTGGTCACAGGGTTATGTACTTGGGCGCTTTTCGGCATCCTGGAGATTGGCCTGTTGATCGAAGATCCGTTTCAACGCGTCCTTAAAACGAGCTGGACAGGTGTCATAGCCGAGACTGTCATGTAAGTACAGGAGAAAGGCACGGAAGGAAGGTGGGAAGAAAGATTAGTATTTTGTTCTTATTTTGTTGGGCTTTACGCATGTATTCCATTCTCTTCACTCACTTGCCTTATATCTCCCACTTCAATTTATCATTACTCAGGCGTGACGTGCAATGGAATATCGCTGAAAACAGAGGGAGTAGTAGCGGGGCCTCAAGTCGCGAACCTCCCTATTCTGCAGGGACCGCTGCAACGACAGCAGCGGCATCAGCAGTAGCAGCAGCCAGATTTAATGGGATGTAGCTTTCGTTATTGTGACAGGGGAGGAAGGGAGGGTGAGCCGCAGACAAAAAGAAATGAATGATGTCAAATAAAACAATGACTGTGAGACATTTTCGGGCAGTTGGCTGACATAGTACATGAGGCGGGAGTGGTAGAGAAAGAAATATGACGTGAACAACTAAGAACTGAGCTGATAGAAAATAGAGAGGGTTATACAAAAATAGCCATTAACGACACACTTACATTATGACGATTTTGAAAAGAAAAGCAATTAATGGTGAACGAGAGAATAACCAGATGAGAGAGAGAGAAGTGATTAAACATCCTTAAATGCTTTCCGGATGCCTTCCCGTCGAATGTTATTATCGCTTGCAGATTTCGTACTTTCATCTAATCGTTTTTTTCTCAAAATTCCCTGACTTCCTTATTCTCTGCCCCCTTCCATCCCCGCATCCTCTCAAAGCTCTGGCAGCAAACCCTGCGCCCATGTCGGGGGCTGCGTTTCGAATTTCCAGCTCCTGCCCTCATATTTCCAAGCATGCAAGCATATTCCCTTGTGGTGCAACTGCTCTTCCTTAAACATCACCTCGTCGCCATGATAACAATAAGGACAAAGCCTTTCAATACGTTCCTCTTCCGTCTCTGCCTCGCACCCCTTTCCCTTTCCTTCCCTCCCTTCCTTGTCTTCCATGGCTGGAAGCGATTCAAATATCTTCACACGCGCTTTCTCTCCACCACCCTCACCTCCTCCTCCTCCTCCTCCTCCTCCTCCTCCTCCCCCTTCTTCTT
>Ga0160419_100957_pt1 | contig 14351 bp, 15 predicted proteins | sample CelAP2metagpilot_2_FD_108196 | JGI IMG/M metagenome (GOLD analysis project Ga0160419, IMG submission 108196) | Phycosphere-associated microbial communities from Cellana algal ponds in Kailua-Kona, Hawaii, USA - Cellana AP2-4-25 metagenome pilot ... | reverse complement strand
TCTCGCTCCTCCTCCTCGTCCTCCTCCTCGTCATCCTCGTACGTCCCTCCCTCTGCGCCCACAAACTCCGCCTCCTCTACCGCCACCTCCTCCTTCGCCTTGCCCCCCGTCAGCGTTGCAAAATCCGGGGTGAAATCAGAGGTCGATATGGGAGGATGAACAGAAGAAGAAAGAGCATCGGAAGGAGATACGGACTTGTCCTCTCCCTCCTGTGCCTTTGCTTTCTCCCCTTTTGTGGCCGTTGCCGTCGCCACCATTGAGAAGGAGAATTTCCCCGTTGCTGTGGCAGGTATCACTGATGGTGCTGACGAGACTCTGGTGCTGCTATAGCTGGTACTACTGCTGCTCCTTTCAAAGGAGGAGGCAAAGCCGAAACCTCCGGCAGCAACAGCCGATGCGCCGCCTGGGGCAGATGACAAAACACCAAACCCTCTACTGCTGCTAGAGCCAGTGGCTGCAGCTCCGAAGGAAGGGGACGGGGCATTGAAACTGACTGGCAGGGATGCTGCGACTGCCTTGGACACGGATGTCGAGTAGTTGAAGGCAGGGACGGAGGGTGGGGTAGTAGTGGATGTCGCCGTTCCCAACGCGTCGAAGACAGAGGGTGCCTTGCTTTTGTTGTTGTTGCCGCTGCTGCTGCTTGCAGACGTGCTGTTTTGAAGGCCATAAAAAGGAGAGGGGGCTTTCATTGACATGGATGGCGAAGGTGCCGCACCCACCTTCTTGTTTCTGCTCTCTGCTCCCCCTCTTCCATCCAAACTAGCAGCAAGGTCCATATCCGGCGGTGCGTTGCTTCGAAGTGGGGGTGGAGGCAATGGTGCAACACCGGCATCCATTCGGCAGCTGCTCCCCCCTCCACTCCCTCCCCTTCCACCAGCAGCAAATTTAAACGCAGAGGGGGGCTGGTTACCAAACGGAGGAAAAGGTGCAGCTGCGACACTTGTCGACGGGGGAACCACCGCGGGTGCAGGCGCGGGCGCCGGTGATGGCTTAAAAGGAGAAGGTGGAGGAGGCTTCATGCCGAAAGATGGAATGGGCGCAGATGCTGGAGGAATGCTTGTCGGGGAGAAGGCAGAGGGGGCCTTGCTGGCATGGAGAGGGATAGGCGGAGCTCCAGTGAGGGTACTGCTGCTGCTTGTGGTGACGGTGGTGTTGCTGTTACTATGCACGTTGAACACAGGGGGAGCCTTACTGGCGAAAGGACGCATAGGTGCAGCCCCTCCTACTGGATTCGGTGCGGTGCTGCTGCTGCTGCTGCTGCTGCTGCTGCTGCTGCTGCTGCTGCTGCTGCTGCTGCTGCTGGCCGCGTTGAATACAGACGGGGCCTTGCTGGCGAAAGGAGGCATGGGTGCAGCCCCTCCCGATGCCTTACTTGCACTGCTGCTATTGGTGCTGGTTATATGACTGCTGCTGCTGCTGCTGGCCGCGTTGAATACAGATGGGGCCTTGCTGGCGAAAGGAGGCATAGGCGCAGCTCCTCCCGATGTCTTGAGTGCACCGCTGCTATTGGTGCTGGTTATATGACTGCTGCTGCTGCTACTGCTGCTTCTATTGCTTCCAGACGGCGAGAAGGCGGACGGAGCTTTGGTGGCGAAAGGGGGAATCGGTGCGGCTCTGCTAGGTGAAGGTGCCGGGACAAGCGAGGGTAAAGGCGCGACAGCATTCTGCTGCTGCTGCTCTCCAAAAGTGGTGCTGCTACCAAAGCTGCTCTGACCTCCAAAAGAGGAAGCAGTAACCGCGCTACTGAGGGATGACGTGCTGCCGAATGGTGGCAAGGACCCAGCTGCCCCTTTTTTGCCAGCCTCAAACGAGCCAACGCCACCCGTTCCTCCACCATCACCACCGCCACTACTACCAGCAATGGCAGTAGCAGCACCAGTGGGGAAGGAAAAGGCAGAAGACGACGACGATGCCGAGTGCGCCTGGCTCCCAAAGGCCCCGGCGGTACCGCTGTAATTGCTCTTCTTGTCTTTGGTAATGGCCAGACAGCCCATGGTGGCGAGGTTTGCGGCGCTGGTAAGGCCAAAAGAAGACGTTTGTGCAGCTGCCAGTGTTTCTCCTGCTGCTGTGGACGGGGCCTCATCTCCCTCTTCGTCGCTCTCCGTTTCAATTCCAACCCCACCTGCATCTTCCTCACTGTCGCTGCTGTCGTCCCTCTTGTCCTTCATCAGCCTTCCTCCGCCTGCTGGAAAGCTGGGCCATACGTGTTTATTTTCTTCTGCGGTTGTGGTAGTGGCACAAATACCAGTGCTTCCGAAGGACAGCATCGGCTTTCCAATTCCCATCCCGAAGCCGCCCGACATGGCATCGACCTCGCCACCACTGCTGCTGCTGCTACTGCTTCCGCCACCGCCAAAAAAAGATGGACGCGAGGCAGCTCCAAAGCCAGTTTTACTCGTATTAAACCCACTCCCACTGGCGGCCGCGGCCTTTGCGAACAGGTTGCTGTCACCTCCAATTCCACCAAAGGAAGACGAGCCAAACCTACCATCACCACCGACGGAAATCGCAAAGCTGGCAAATCCACCGCTCCTGCAGCCACTGCTACTACCGTTACTATTTGCGCTCGGTGTTGTCATCACATGCGTCTTCAGTTCTAGCGACGAGGAGGAAACTGAAGCTGGGCATGCGCTGCTGCCAAAGGGAGCTGGGGCTGGGGGAGGGGAAGCTTCCGCGTCAAGCACCACAGCCGTCGACAATGGTTTACCCAAGGGTGGTGCTACAGTCGCAGCCGGTGGCACAGGTGCTGCCGCTGGGGTGAATGATACTACCTTTTCCTCCTGCAAAGTGGGAATCGCGCTATTTGTGAGGGGAGGGTGCTGAAAGGCGGGTTTCTTGCGAGAAGCCGGCGTGGGGCGCGGCGGAGGGGGGTTGGAAAAGCATCCCTTTTCTTCCAGTTCCGTGATCTTGGCCTGAAGCTCCGCCCAGGCTGCACTGAAGCCAGGCAAATCCTTTTTCTTCCTCTTGGGGGTCATAGTATTGGATGGTGCCATGGTTGAGGCAGCTGTATGGTTTGTAAGTGTGGTGGTTGGCAGAAGCATTGGGTGGGATGATGGGGACTCGGAGGCTGCGATGCAAACCGTTCGGACGCCCTATTAAAAAGTCAGGGGCCCAGTATGCCGTGGAAGCATTCGGGCATGGTGATAGAGCTGATGCGGGGTCAAATTTTCAGTGTTATATACAATGGCCGTACGGTAGCAGTCGTCAACGTAAAACCCTACGATGAATTAAGCAACAGAGGCGACTGTCGCCTCCGATTCTTCCTTACACATATGCAACCGGCAAACCCACACACAAGTACACGCACTCACGTGCTCACTCAGTCTTCTCCGACCTCTTCTCCTCTACTCGAAGCACGGTGCTCAAGGAAGGGTGCCGTGTCATCCAGGACGTCAAGTCAAGCAAGCCTACTACTCTTCAGCTTAAGCTGCCCTTCCCTCAAACAACCCGCCAAGCACATACGCAGCCAACGAACACCATGCCATCGTCTCCACATTCGAATGACTTATCGGACAAGGAAGGGGACAAGGAAGAAGTCTTGGACGGGGGCGGCATATTTTCCTATAAGCCCGTGGAACGGAAGAAGAAGGGAGGCAGCGGTAGTGGCGGAAGTAGCAGCAGTGAGGAGGAAGAGGAGGAAGCGGAGATGGACGACCACCTTCTGAAAGGATCGTCGCAGCAGCGGAAAAATAGGGTTGGAACGCGGAAACGCAGTCGTGCATGTACTGGGGGAGGGAGGGGGGAGTTGCCTTCGCGCCAGGAGAAGGCTGTGGTGGCATTGGACGAAGAGGAGGACAGTGACGACGATGTGGTGGTGCTGGTACCAAGCGGAAGCGGAGGATGCAGAGACAAAATAGGGAATGGGGCGTCGAAAAAAAAAGTAGGTGGTAAGGAGGAGGAAGAGGAAGATGTGGACATTGCGACATTTTTGACAGGGAACGTAGACGAAGAGTTGGCCCGGCTACAGGCAGAAGCAGCAGCAGCAGTGGGAGGTAATCCTACAGGAGAAGGAGGAGGAGGAGGAGGGGGGGGGGGGAAAGAAGGGGAAGGAGTAGAAAATAAGGAAGAATTACCTGCCAAGGGGCGAGGCGCGCGGGGTCGGAATCGCCGGGGTTGGGGAGGGGCTCAAGGGAAAGGAAAAGTATCGTCGGCTAATAGGAAGGATGGAGCTACTGCTGTAACTGCTGCTACTACTACCGCTCCTCCTGGTGCAGTTGCTACTGTGGCGGCGGCATCGGGGGGAATGACGGGGGAGGAGGAGGCAAGACAGGCGACGAGAAAGGCGAGATTAGAGAAGTTGAGGGCAGAGGCGCTGGAGGTGGAGGCTGAGCTGCAGTTGGCCAAGGAGGGCGTGGAAGAGGAAGGGGAGGGGCAAGGGGGGAGGAAGAAAGGGGGAGGAAGAGGGAGGGGTGGCGGTGGTGGTGGAAGGATGCGAGATGGCGCGACGGATTCGGCGGCCACTATAGCAGGGGGAGGAGGAGGAGAAATCAGGAGCGAGGGTCGAGTGGCGGCAGATGATGATAAGGTGGTATTGTGGCTGCAGATGGAGGGACACAAGATGCAAGGCTACAAGATATTTAAGACTCACTTGTTCGTGACCAGCTTCGAGCAATTCGCCTTGGCCAAGGGGCTAGATATTGATGCCCTTACCTTTACCTTCAAGGGCGACGAGATCTCCAAGCTAGATCAACCGCGGTATGTGGGCATGGCCTGTTGCGGGGAGGAGGGAGAAAAAGACAACATTGTGGTTGTGACAGATAAGAAGAGAGCTGCAGCTGCGCGGGCTGCGGAGGCGGAGCTGATGAAGAATGCGGCCAAGACGGTAAAGATTGTGTTGCAGTGGCAGGGAGGGCAGCAGGAGGTGGAGATGAAGATGCGGGACACCTTTGGATTGCTGCGGGCGAAATTCGCAGAGGAGAAGAAGGTGGATGCGAGTAGAGTGCGGTTTGTGTTTGACGGGGAGGACTTGGGCGAGCACGACACGCCAGAGACGTTTGACATGGAGGACGAGGACAAGGTAGATGTGTTTGGGTTGACTTAAACTGTCCGAGTGAGGAGTGAATGTGGAGAAATGCGCGAGGGAAGAATGGGGTTAGGGGCTGTGCGTGTGCATGTGAGTTGGTATGCTGCACGGACTTGCATGTGCTGAAGACGGCTGACCCTATCACGGACTCTCGCCGCAAATGATAAACGAAATGATTGTACCATACAAGGCATCCATCTGGTACTTTTGATAATTTCGGTGTTATTTTCGGAGTTGTTGCTGATTGGTTGCTTAAGAGGCTTATGAGGAATTACTAGCAGGCGGCCGTAGTACATCAACAAACGTAAGCGTCGCGCGCAAATACCCGGGGAGCTCCGGGGAGCTTTCCTCTGGCGTCGTTTGGTTGTAAATTATACGCACAGCCACCGCCGCTTCATGCTCTACAAGAGAGCTAGAGTCGTCTATATGTACAGGGAAACTTGCTTGTGCTCATTCCACGGGAAAACGCATCTTTCCTAACCCTTCCGCTCCCCCTCATATTGGCATACGCCACAGGCAACGCCGCTTTGTTCCATTCGAGTCTAAGAGACGTCTTCTCACCGCGTCTCGGACACCACGATCCGCCACACCACCGGAAGACAGGCATGAATCGTATCTTTGGGCAGAAGAAGGCCCAGGCACCGATGCCCACGCTGGGTAAGAAAAAGCGGGTTTGAGGGAGGGACCGAGGCAAGGGAGGGACCGAGGCAAGGGAAGGAGCCACGTAAAAAGGCAGGGCATGACAGGATGCTTGAGACTGCGGTATTACAAGGCATACAGACATAAATAATCCCTATGCGCCTCCATGTGGAGTGCATGGAAGTGGAAGAGTGAGTGAGAATTTGTCTTGTAGAGGCGAATCACGTCAACCTAGCCAGGGTCTCGCTTGCCTGCTGGCGCACAAGGCAAAGCGAACGGCAAACTTGCACTCCCTCACACACCCACTCTATTCCTATCCGTCGCTTATATCTTTACAGGCGAGGCATCCGGGAAAATTGATGGCCGCGTCAAGGGACTCGACGAAAAGGTAGGAATACTACACTGGGTTGACTCAAACCGCTTTTTCTACCTCTCATTCATTCCTCCCTCTTTTCCTCCTTCCTTTCTCCCTCCCCCTTGTCACACTTTTAGATCAAGGGCATGGAAGACGAGTTGAGGAAGTACCAAGGTTTGATCAAGAGAAGCACGGGTGCGGCACAAGCCAATCATAAGCGACGGGCCCTCGATGTACGTCTTTAGTGGGAGGGAGGAAGTGAGGGAGGGAGCGAGGATGAACACAAAATGGGCGAGCGAGACGTGATCGTGAGTGTGTTACAGGATCATGCCCTGATGCTATATTGTCTTAACCACGTGTGTATGTGTGCCATCATTATCGCATAATCACAAGCATTCTGCCATCGTCTCAACCCTTGGGTGGATGGGTGACGTACTCATTGTCGCACCCCTCCCTCCCTCCCTCCCTCCCTCCCTCCCTGCCTCCCTCCCTCTCTTTTTCCTTCCCGCCTTCCCAATCCCACAGGTTCTCAAGCGAAAGAAGATGTTCGAGCAACAGCGGGATCAGCTCGCGGCCCAGTCGTTTAATGTCGATCAGACAAATTTCGCCTTGGAGAGCGTCAAGGTAAGACTAAGACATTACTCGGCCTCACGCCACCACCAGCCTTCTTACATTCCTTTCTCCCTCCTCACTCCCCAGGACACCATCACCACGGTGGATGCGATGAAGGGGGCTCACAAGGCGCTCAAGACGGAGGTCAAGAAGGTCAAGATCGACGACATTGAGGTACAAAGGGAGAGAGCGCAAGCCGAGGGAGGGATAAAGGGAAGGAGGGGGGGGGGGAGGGTGACGCCGCCGCCGGGTCTCTGGTTTAAAAAAAAGAGGGTCGATAAGAAGGCTCCATCACTCCTGCAGAGCGTTCTCGCTACCAGTAGAAGAAGCGTATTTTGCAAGTATTGAGGCATGGAAGCATCGCATTGCCTTGAGCTCGTTAGACCAAACACGCACCGTCCGCCCTCCTTCCCTCCCTCCCTCCCTCCCCAGGACCTGACTGACGACCTGGCCGACATGATGGAGGATATGAATGAGGTCAACGACGCTCTGGGTCGTAATTACGGCGTGTCGGACGACATTGACGAGGCGGACTTGGACGCAGAGCTGGCCGGGTTGGAGGACGAGCTAGAGGGAGTGGGGGAGGAGGAAGGTGAGGCATGCGGGAGGGGAGAGGGTGGAGAGACGGACGGGAGGGAGGGAGGAGGGGATGGGGATGAGATCACCCACCTTGGTGTTTCTCAGCTGCCGAAGCCGTCATTGACTTATTTCTCACGATCCCTCCCTCCCTCCCTCCTGTCCCCCTTCCTCGCCTCATCACCTCTTCCTCACAGCTGACGCCGCCGGGGCGACTGCGGAGACCACACCGTCGTATCTCCTGCCCAGCGAGCCTCTCAACACGCCTGAGCCCAAGGCGACCACAGACGAGTTCGGTCTGCCAGTCGCGCCGCTGCACAATTAGGCGTTTTGTCGGTGTGTTTGTATGTTACATTCATGTATGGGTATGGATGGATGGATGGATGGATGGATGGATGGATGCGGGATGCGCTCGGAATAATGACATGTGTTTGTGTTATTCATATGCATGTGGAGGAATTCTCAGTGTACCGACATTTTTTTTGTATTATTTATATACATGAGAAGGCGTGTTCTAAGTGATAAATTATGTATGTAATGGATCCGCCGGGGTCCGGGGGAGGGGGGGGGGGGGGGGGGGGTGGGGTTGCAGGTATTGGCATGGAAAGATAGGGGATGCCAGGACCTAAAGGGACTAGATGATGTTGATATGAGCAAGAGGCATGACAAGACAATTTCACAATAGTACTCTTCGAAAAGCTTTATTTTCAGATGCTGGCTCAGGTTGGTTCTTCCTCGCTCTCTCTTTGGTTCCCTCTCGTCTCGTTTTCTCGTCTCGAGTGTGTGTAGCTCTCTGCTTGTGACGACTCAACCCCTCCTGCTCTCTCGCCTTCATCCATTCCCTCTCAGCCTCAACATAATCGATTCACTTCTCTCTTGTCTATTCTCTTCTCTTCCTCACACACACACTCTCTCTCTTCAAGCTTTCACTCTCTCTCTCTCCTCGATCTCAAATCTCTCTCTCCAAGCTCCCTCTCTCTTCAATCTCTCCCTCTCTCTCTCTCTCGCGCGCGCGTACCACACCCTTACCTCTCATTCTCCCTATCCATCTCATTCATCCTAATAACAAGACGGCACCACCCCCGCCGCCTCGATCTCTGTCACAGCCGGACCAAAACACTCATACTGCACCTCCTCCGCCGGTACCCCCAGCCACGCCAACAGCCGCCTCACTCCTACCATATACTCAGTCGGTCCACAAAAATAAAAAGTGCAATCCTGCGGCCTGGCCGTCGTTCCTAAAGCCTCATGCAAGGTCGCGGCTGTCAGCCTCCCCGATCCCCACATACACCCCGCGTCCTTCCCTCCCTCCTTCCCTCCCTCCTCCCACCCGGCCGCGGTCAGAGCTTGTGTGAATGACACGTGGCTTGTGAAGCGGGAGGGGAAGGAGGAGGCGAGTGTCTGCAGGCGGGCGGCAAAAGGGAAATGATCCTTGTCCCGCGCAGTGTGGATGAAGAAAACCTTGGGAGGGAGGGAGGGAGGGAGGGAGGGAGGACCGCCTTTGCAAGCGGCGGCACAGCCCAGAAGGGCAGCTTCAGCCATACACAGGAGGGGGGTGATCCCGATGCCCGCAGATAGAAAGACGAGGGGGCGGCGGGTGGGGGTGGAGTTCGAGGGAGGGAGGGCGGGAGGGAGGGTGAAGTCACCATAGGGGGGACCGACGAGAAGCACATCGCCTTCCTTAACCGTGTCGTGCATGTAGGTGGAGACGGCCCCTCCCGGCAGGCGTTTAATGCTGATGCGGAAGTAAGGAGGGGACATGTCGTTCCCCTCTTCGACCCCTGCCTCGCCTTTTGCCTCCTTCTCCCCCTCCCGCAGCGCAGCGCCAGCAGCCGCAACAGACGACATGCAGAATTCACTTAAGCTATAGTCACGCTCCTCCACCTCCCCATTTGGCATGGTCAGTTTCAAGGAGATGTACTGCCCCGGCATGAAGGAGCACACTGGTTCGGTCTCATCCAAATTCGTGAAGTAAAACGACGTCACATCCACCGTCTCCTTCACCTTCCTCGCGACCTTCATCTCCTTCCACCCCACCCACCCATGCCTCTTCCTTGCATTTTTCGCCCTCAGACCGTCCTCCGTCTGGATGAAGACAGCGGCCAAAAACCCATATGCCTGGCCCCACGCCGAGAGCACGCCCTCCGTCGCGACCTCTTTGCCCAGCACCTGCTCGATGGCCGCCAGTAGACACTCCCCTACCATGGGGTAGTGCTCCGGGAGCACGTGTAGAGAGGCGTGCTTGTGTGCTATGAGCGAGATGGCCGCGGACAGAGCCCCCAGATTGTCGATATTGGCGGCATACGCCCTAGGGAAAGAGGGAGGGAGGGAGGGAAAGCGTGGGGAGGGTCAATTGGTGGTGTGGTTCAGCAGCAAGATTGAAAAGGAGGGGGGAGGGGGGGGGATGAACTTATAAGGTAACAGGAAAAGAGATAGTAATGGATAAAACGAGGCGAAGATGCTCCTGGCTTAAGGGAGGTAGATAGAGAAGAATGGAGGGAAGGAGAGAAGGAGGGAGGAAGGGGACGGAAAGGGCGACGTACCAGACTGCATTGGCCAAGGCCTGCGGCTGGCGAGGAGGGCTCCCGTCAGCCTCGGGTGCTTGATTCCTCTTATTGAAGAGCTGCTTGACGGACGGGTATCGGGAGAAGAGAAGGGGGTAGAATGCTTGAGTGATGGTGGGGCCATGCGAGGCCAGGAGGGGAGCCGTGGACTTGATGGTGGCCTTCGTCTCGGCGCTCAGGACAGGGAGAGCGGGCACGGCAGAGGATGTTGGGGAAGAGATTGGGGAAGATGCTGGGGGCATGATGCTCGGTGGGGTACTCGCGTGGTAGTGCCTACATTTATGTGCGTGAGGGAGGGGAGGAGATTAAGTGGACCGCAGCATGACAAATAGGGCGACAGGACCTTGCCCTCCAGCACCTTGTGGTGCTGATGATAAGATGAGGGTGCTGGGTATGCTCCGAGTCAAGGGAAGCCAAGACCGAGATCGAGGCCGCGCCTCGGACAGTGAAAGAATGGACCGGGGAGGCAAGAGTGTCGATGCCTGTGCCAGGCTGGTGTGCGGGGGCCAACCAGTCGTGTGAATGTCGGATAATTGACCTGCCGTAGGCTTGATGAGGTGAGGTTGAATGAGCACTGGTCCTCTCCCAGGAGGCGGCTTAAAGAAGCACCAGGTGTACCGAGAGCACTGGAGACTCAAACCGCAGTTGAATGTGGCCAATGCATATCTTCAGGGCAGAAGACCAAGGTTAAATGCAGAGGACATACAGCAAAGGGCAAAAGGAGGAGTGATGTGATCTGAAAGACTTCGGCCATGTGGCCATGCGGAACAGAGAAGACCTTTCTCTCACTTATGACGCCAGACTTCCAAACCGGACCATCCCCCATCTGGATTTCATCATTTCAATTTGGAAAAACCCAGGGAAATGTGGTGCATCTTGTTTTATACACTATTGTGAGGAATCAGTGGGCGGCCAAGCCAAGGCTTCGGCTGTATGTAGGTCTTCTCTGCGCTGCGCGTAAAGTGGCGTGAGAGGAGGTTTGTTGAATCTTGCCAACGAAAGGACGAAATAAAAGCAACAGCAGCTTATGAGTGCTTAAGGAAACGCGTCAGGAAAAATTGAAGAGATTTTTTCAGACTTTTCACCGATGGCACACTTTTTTGGCGGGCTATATGTATATTGTGTTTGCTGGTATGCATGGATAGGAAAAAGAGGCGGCCCATGCTTTATTTCATGGTAGTGTAATCTCCTAATTCGAATGCAACGAGGCAAACCATCGACCGCAGCTGCATCAAGCAAGCCAATAATATCTCGAATATATCTCATTTCATCTGGCGGTGCCAAAATGGTGCGTTGGTAGAATTGAAGCTAAAATGGTAGACTATGAGCGGTAAGTACTCCCAGGGCTCCGAGAAAGAAGAGGCCCAAGGCCCACGGGAAGCTCTGAGCGTGTTGCTGCTCATTTCTACGCTTTAAAATTGCTGTAACGGTACAATTATCATCGTCCAGAAAAGAGCCTTTTGGCTTACCCAGGAAAAAACGGACGATTTAGGGAAGAAAAAAAATACTAAGGACTTCTCTGCGGGGAACAATTTATTACTCATGAACGATGCACATTTCTCTTCTCAGCCTTAGTGGAGTATCAAAATGTGAAGTATCTAAGAATCAGAATGTAATTTGATCAAAAGAAAAAAAAAAGGACGTACTCTTCTCGATTTGTGCGTGTCATCCTTGCGCAGGGGCCATGCTAATCTTCTCTGTGATTCGTGGGGACAGGGTGGGAGAAGGTGGACGAGTAAGACTTTGTTCCGATCTAGAGGCGGGAATCGAACTCCACGTCCCTCACCCGCCCGGATCTGATGACGCACCTGTATCGTTCCAATTTTAGCGTTATACGGTTTCCCGTAAACGAGTTTCACGCGAACCTTGCTGTTTAGAAAGTCACGTCTCGTGACGCCGTTATATTCCTTCTCTTTTCCGGGAGCGTACAACATGTGGAATTTTTCTCCAAACTTTCGTTGAAGTCTCACCACGAAATGTTACCCATTCACTCCCTTCTTAAAAAATAAAAGGTCCTGGAAATTTCTAAGGACCGCTTGTTTGTGTCGGGTCGATGATGGTAATTTTCCTTGCGTAGGTTTTACGACGCAAAACCGTGACGACCGTCAAAGACATTTGGTTTACTCTCGCAACTTTCCGCTTGCTGATTTGAAAATAGGTAGATTGCTGCTGTCGTAGAGGGATTCTATCCGCGTGCCTTACATGTTTTCGGAGATTTTTAATTACAAGGAAAGCAGTCGGGCAACATCCATGGCGATGCCGGTGGCCGTTGACATCAACTCTACTACGGGCGGTGCCAACATGTACATACAACATCTATAAAAATAACCTACATGCAACAAGCAATTCTGCTGCATATGCATGCTTTGATGCTTTTTTTCCCTGCTTCATTTTCATGCAAAGCAATGAGGCTAAGCCATGAAATTAGGTTAATGATGGTCGTCAAATTATTTCATTTCACAGCTCCAACCGGAAGCAAACAACGCGCTGCGTACAATTTGAAACAAAATCAGCAGTTGTGTCCAGATAGGTCGTTATTTATTATGTTTCTAGTCGTCTGTCATCATGTTTATCGGTATACTTTTTTGGTTCGTTCTTAAATCTGCGTTTATATGTTTCTACTTAAGGCACCTAATGCCCCATGCGATGCTCAACCCAAGCCCACCTCGGCCATCTTGTGCGGCGAGGGTACCGGCACCAACATCAGGTCGTGGGCGGCCAGCACCTGATCCGCCTTCAACTTGGACGTTTTGCGCGCCATGTCTTCCAAGCGCTTCATGATCGCCAAGCTCTCGGGACTCAGGTCTCCCTTATAGCGCGGACTGAAATGCGTCATGACCAGCCGCTTAGCGCCCACGCGTTGCGCGAAGTGTCCGGCCATCTGCGGGGTCGAGTGCCCATGAGCGCGGGCAAAGCGCTCCACGTCCATATATGTGCCCTTATCAAAGGGCAGTAGGAATGCGTTCGTCGCCTCGTGTACCAAGACATCGCAGTCCCGTGCAAGTTCGGCGATGCCCGAAGCGTCCGACGTGTCTCCGCAAATGACAATCTTGCGGCCTTTCTTCGGCCCTTCCATCACGTCTTCTGCGCGGAGCATTGTGCCATCGGGGAGGTTGACGGCTTCACCATGCTTAAGAGTCTTGAGGAGGCGGAAGATCTTGTTGGGATCGCTCAGGCCTTGTTGAAGGAGGCCTTCCTTATTGCGTTCCACAATGGGACGGACGTACTCTGAGATTTGGATGTACGTTTTCGGGTGCATGTGTGTCAGTGATCTTAGGCGAACTAGGTTGATTAGATAACGTGTGTGCGCGTGCGGCACAGTAATTGCTTTTGTGGGTAGGTCATAGGGACGGACGGCATTGGCAATTTGGGTCAATTGACGGCATCCTCTCTTACTGGGACGCTCCAAACAGCCGCGCAGCCTAACATCACGGGCGTTGAAAATTGCACTGATGCACTGATGCACTGCCAATAAATAAATAATGCGCTCGAGCGCTTCCCGGGTCCAAAAGACGCCCGCCCTCTTCCTATTCCTATGTAACGTACCTGCACGCAAGCGCCCCGGTTTGTCCTTCTCTGTGATGACAAAGCCCACGCACGGCACTGTGTGCACCATTGGCGCCGCTTGGACCTAATTATCAAAGGCGCGGCGCGCAGAAAGCAAGCGACAAGGTGAGTTTCGGTCCACATGAATTTTCCCCAACGAGTCCTCTCACTCACCTACCTTCATCTCCCCCTCCTCCACCAGTGTCCATGAGCCGTTCTCGTCTGGATACAAGTTCTGCCCGCCTTCCACCTCATTAAAGCGGGTGTCCAATGGCATGGCCGCCTCGGACGCCATTGGCGGGGGTTGTCCGCGTCTGTGACAAGCGGAGAGAGGGATAGAGGGACGAATAAGAAGGAAGAGAGTCTTGAAAAGACAAGCCTCGCGCATTTTCTTGCCGGACTGCAGGTAAAAGTCCCTTCCCTCCCTCCCTTCCCTCCCTCCCTCCCTCCCTCCCCCGCTCCCTCCCTCCCGCCTTACTTTTTGTGGTAGGACGGGATGCCACAGATTTCGTGGACCCGGTACTTGGGAACGATCCGCGAGAGGGTGTAGCGAATGATGGTCCTGATGGAGGGCGGGAGGGAGGGGGGAATGGGTGGCGGGTATGAGCACGTCGCGGGGGGGGAGGGGGAGGGAAAGAAGGATAGTGGGGGGGAGGGATGAAGGGAAAAGGAGAGGGCGTAATACCTTAAGAACATGCGGAGACCCTCTGGCCCATAAATCTCTACAGGGGCATCGTCGTACTGCTCCTGGGATAGGGGCACATAATCGTCAGTCGGTGAGTCGGTCAGACGACTCCTTCTTCTCTTATTCTGGAACCATCCCTCCCTCCCTCCCTCCCTCCCTCCCTACCTCCCTCCCTACCTTCTCCATGCCCATCAGACACAGCATCCCCGGTAAGCCGAACGAATGGTCTCCATGGGCATGAGTGATGAAGATCTTGTTGATCCGCGAAGGGCGAATCTGAGACCGTTGCACTTGGACCTGAATTGGGGGGGGAAGATGAAAAGACAAAGACATGTTAGGGAGGGAGGGAGG
>Ga0160419_100956_pt1 | contig 14379 bp, 10 predicted proteins | sample CelAP2metagpilot_2_FD_108196 | JGI IMG/M metagenome (GOLD analysis project Ga0160419, IMG submission 108196) | Phycosphere-associated microbial communities from Cellana algal ponds in Kailua-Kona, Hawaii, USA - Cellana AP2-4-25 metagenome pilot ... | reverse complement strand
TCAAGAAAACAGACCTTTCTGTTTACTTTACAATGAAAGAAGATGAAACGGCATCTGTTTCAGAGTACGTTGCAGCAGCACCACATTACTTAGAATCTTGGGGAGACGTAGAATTCAAAAAAGGACACTATGGATTAATGCAACCAACAATTCGTCCTTTATTTGATACAAGACAATTTCAAGAAGCATTATTAAAGTGGAACGGAAACGATTCTTCTTTAAATGAATATATTAAAGCAACATGGAATGCAGATGTACTTAACGGAAGTTCATTCAACAAAGCATTACATGATGGAATATTTGTAGGAACGACAACTAGCGCAGCTGAAGCAGTAGAAACTGAAGAAGTTGAGCAAGATGAAACACCTGCAAGTAACGCTGCAAGAGCATTAGCGTCTTCAGCTAAATCAAACGGAACTGAATTAGTACTTTATACTAAAACAGGTATGGGAGATGGACAACAGGCAAATAACCCTTGGTTACAAGAGTTTCCAGATCCAATTTCAAGAGCATCTTGGGATAACTACTTAACAGTTTCAAAAGCAGATGCTGAAGCTTGGGGATTAGTTAATGAGCATGAAGCTACAGGTGCTTTAAATGGTAGTTATGCTACTGTAAAAGCTAATGGAGTAAGTGTTACGGTTCCTGTAATTATTCAGCCAGGTCAAGCAAAAGGATCTGTTGGTTTATCTTTTGGATACGGTCGTTCGGCTGGTTTAAAAGAAGAAATGCAAACAGGTGTTAATGCTTATCCTTTATACAAAGACTTTAACAATGTACAATCTGTAACAGTAGAAAAAGCTACTGGTATGCATGAGTTTGCTTGTGTACAATTACAAAACACCTTAATGGGTCGTGGAGATATTGTTAGAGAAACTACTCTAGAAGTATTTAATACAAAAGATAAACACTATTGGAACCCAATTCCAGAAGTATCATTAAACCATGAAGAAACTCCAGTAACTTCACCAGAAGTAGATTTATGGGATGAATTTGATAGATCAATAGGTCATCACTTTAATTTATCTATAGACTTAAACGCTTGTACAGGTTGCGGAGCTTGTGTTATAGCTTGTCATGCAGAAAACAACGTGCCAGTTGTAGGTAAAGAAGAAATGAGACGTAGTCGTGATATGCATTGGTTACGTATTGATAGATACTATTCTTCTGAAGAAACTTTTGCAGCTGATGATGAGAAGAAAGAAGGTTTCTCTGGATTATTTGGAGATAATGGTTCATTAGGTGGATTTGGAGAATTAGAACATCCAGCAGATAATCCGCAAGTGGCTTTCCAACCAGTAATGTGTCAACATTGTAATCACGCACCTTGTGAAACTGTTTGTCCAGTTGCTGCAACAGCACACGGTAGACAAGGTCAAAACCATATGGCATATAACCGTTGTGTAGGTACAAGATATTGTGCAAACAACTGTCCATATAAAGTACGTCGTTTCAACTGGTTCTTATACAATGGAAATGATGAGTTTGATTACCACATGAATAACGATTTAGGTCGTATGGTAGTTAATCCAGATGTAACTGTGCGTTCTCGTGGTGTTATGGAAAAATGTTCTATGTGTATCCAAATGACACAGAAGACTATTCTTGACGCTAAACGAGATGGACGCGAGATTAAGGATGGTGAATTCCAAACAGCATGTTCTGCAGCTTGTAGTAGTGGAGCGATGATTTTTGGAGATATCAATGATAAAGAAAGTAAAGTTGCAAAACTTACTGAAGATAACAGAATGTATCACTTACTAGAGCATGTAGGTACTAAACCAAATGTTATGTACCATACTAAAGTAAGAAATACAAAAGAATCATAAATTAACTAAGAAATACTTATATAAGGATTATGGCGTCTCATTACGAAGCACCTATTAGAAGACCTCTAGTTACCGGCGAGAAATCGTACCACGATGTAACAGTAGATATCGCTGCTCCTGTAGAAGGTAAAGCAAATAAACAATGGTGGATTGTATTTTCAATTGCTCTTGTTGCTTTTCTTTGGGGTATAGGTTGTATTATTTATACCGTTTCAACGGGAATCGGTACATGGGGATTAAACAGAACAGTAAACTGGGCTTGGGATATTACTAACTTCGTTTGGTGGGTTGGTATTGGTCACGCAGGAACACTGATTTCAGCAGTACTTTTATTATTCCGTCAAAAATGGAGAATGGCAATTAACCGTTCTGCAGAAGCAATGACAATTTTCTCTGTTGTTCAAGCAGGTTTATTCCCGATTATTCACATGGGTCGTCCATGGTTAGCGTATTGGGTATTACCAATTCCAAACCAATTTGGATCGTTATGGGTTAACTTTAACTCGCCATTACTTTGGGACGTATTTGCAATTTCTACGTATTTATCGGTTTCACTTGTATTCTGGTGGACTGGTTTATTACCTGACTTTGCAATGTTACGTGATAGAGCAATTAAGCCATTTCAAAAGAAAATATATAGTTTATTAAGTTTTGGTTGGACAGGTCGTGCAAAAGACTGGCAACGTTTCGAAGAAGTATCTTTAGTACTTGCAGGTTTAGCAACACCATTAGTACTTTCGGTACACACCATTGTATCGTTTGACTTCGCAACGTCTGTTATACCAGGATGGCATACAACAATCTTCCCACCATACTTCGTTGCTGGAGCAATTTTCTCTGGTTTCGCAATGGTAAATACACTTCTTATCATTATGAGAAAAGTGTGTAATATGGAAGATTACATTACAGTACAACACATCGAGTTAATGAACATCGTAATCATGATTACTGGTTCTATCGTAGGTGTGGCATATATTACTGAGCTTTTCGTAGCTTGGTATTCAGGAGTTGAGTTTGAACAATATGCATTCTTAAACAGAGCAACAGGACCTTACGCATGGGCATACTGGATGATGATGTCTTGTAACGTATTCTCTCCACAGTTTATGTGGTTTAAAAAGTTACGTACAAGTATCATGTTCTCATTCTTTATTTCTATTGTAGTAAATATAGGTATGTGGTTTGAGCGTTTTGTAATTATCGTTACATCATTACACCGTGATTACTTACCATCTTCTTGGACAATGTTCTCTCCAACGTTTGTAGATATAGGTATTTTTGTAGGTACAATAGGGTTCTTCTTTGTATTATTCTTATTATACTCTCGCACGTTCCCTGTAATTGCGCAAGCAGAGGTAAAAACAATCTTGAAATCTTCAGGACAACGTTATAAAAACATAAGAGAAAGAGGCGATAGCTTAGTAGGAACAGGTGCAGACGAAAGAACTTCAGTTTACAACAAAGTTGAAGCTCCTAAAGTAGAGGCAGCTCCAAAAACTGAAGCGTTACCAAAACCAGAAAACACTGAAAAAGTAAGCAATCTACTTTCAGGAATAGGAACATTTGACCCAGCAACACAAACTGCTGACGATTTAAAGAAAATCAATGGTATTGGTCCTAAAATGGAAGATGTACTTAACAGTATCGGTATTTATACTTACCTACAAGTAAGTAAGATGACAAAGAAAGAATACGACTTGTTAGATGAAATCACTGGTTCTTTCCCAGGAAGAGCAGAACGTGATGATTGGTCAGGACAAGCTAAAAATTTAATAAACTAAAAGTAGCATATGGAAGCTTCAAAAGTAATTCACGCTATTTATAATGACGATGATGTTTTAATGAACGCAGTTAAAAAAGTTAAAGCTGCAAAACATCATATAGAAGAAATTTACACCCCTTTTCCAGTACACGGACTAGATAAGGCAATGGGATTAGCACCAACACGTATAGCAATAACAGCATTTTTATACGGTTGTGTAGGTTTAACAGTTGCAGTCTTGATGATGAACTTTATCATGATCAAAGACTGGCCACAAGATATTGGTGGTAAACCAAGTTTTAGCTACCTAGAAAACATGCCAGCATTTGTGCCAATTATGTTTGAGCTTACTGTATTTTTTGCAGCTCACTTAATGGTAATAACTTTTTATTTAAGAAGTAGAATGTGGCCTTTCAAAAAAGCTGAAAATCCAGATCCAAGAACTACAGATGACCATTTCTTAATGGAAATTCCTGTTAGTGGAAACGAAAACGAATTACACAACTTGTTAGTAGAAACTGGTGCAGTAGAAATTAACATAGTAGATAAAGCGCATTAATTAGATACAATGAAACATTTAATTAAAATAACAATAGTAGCCCTAATTGCAGTATCGTTTACATCTTGTAACAAAAAGACAAGACCAAACTACGAGTATATGCCAAACATGTACGAATCTGTAGCTTACGAAACTTATCAAGAATCTGATGCTTTTGCAAACGGAAAAGAAGGGCAATTACCAGTAGAAGGAACAATCTCTAGAGGATTTATGCCTTTTGATTATGCAGGAGATACAGATGGATATAACTTAGCAAAAGCTGAATTAAAAAGTCCTTTAGATTCTACACAGGTTGATTTAGATAGAGGTAAAGAACTTTATAATATTTACTGTGGTATTTGTCACGGTAATAAAGGAGCAGGACAAGGACAACTAGTAAAGAGAGAAAAAATTCTTGGTGTACCTAGTTATGCAGATGCAGGAAGAGCTATCAACGAAGGAAGTATTTACCACGTTATTTACTACGGAAAAAACGCAATGGGTAGCTATGCTAACCAATTAAGAGAAGAAGAGCGTTGGCAAGTAGTTGCTTATGTGTTAAGCTTAAAAGCAGATTTAGAAAAATAAGATTTAGATAAAGTTTATATATAGATATGTACACATTTTCAAATAGACTAAAGATTTTTGCAGTTGTCTTAATTATATTAGGAGCAATTGGTGTAATTGCAGGTTTTTCAAATGCACACCATTATGATACTGTGGAAAGTGTAAAAGAATTACTTGCTGAAGAAGCAAGTCATCGTGGTCATGGTGCAGAAGCTTCTCATGAAGTAGTATCACATGATTCACATTCTGAAGAAGCTACACATCATGAGGCAACAACAAGTTCTCACTCAGAAGAAGATGCTCACCATGGTGATGCACACGCAGAACATGTAATGCACCAAATACATAACAGACCTTGGTCTGCATTATACGTAGCAGCATTCTTCTTTATGATGATAGCTTTAGGTGTATTGGCTTTTTATGCTATTCAGTTTGCAGCTCAAGCTGGTTGGTCTCCATTATTATTTAGAGTTATGGAAGGTATTACTTATTACCTATTACCAGGAGCGATAATTGTTGTTGCAATTGCAATGCTAGCTGGAGATCATATTTTTGTTTGGATGAATCCTGATATGGTTAACCCAGAAAGCGAACACTTTGATAAATTAGTAGCAGGAAAATCAGGTTGGTTAAATTCTACAGGTTTCTTAATAAGAGCAATCATTTTTATAGCAGGATGGAGCTTATATCGTTTCTTTGCACGTAAGTTTTCATTAGCTCAAGATGAAGCTTCAGCAGGAGATAACAGTAACTTTAAAAAGTCTTTCCGTATAGCTGCAGGGTTTTTAGTATTCTTTATCTATACTGAGTCTATGATGTCTTGGGATTGGATAATGAGTGTTGATCCTCACTGGTTCTCTACGTTATTTGGATGGTACGTATTTGCAAGTATGTTTGTAAGTGGTATTACTGTAATAGCATTAATAACAATTTACTTAAAATCTAAAGGGTTATTACCACAAGTTAACGATAGTCATATTCATGACTTAGCAAAGTTCATGTTTGGTATCAGTATTTTCTGGACTTACTTATGGTTCTCTCAATTTATGTTAATCTGGTACTCAAACATTCCAGAAGAGGTAACATACTTTGTAACTAGAATAGAAGATTATAAATTACCATTCTTTGGTATGGTAGCAATGAACTTTATTTTCCCATTATTATTATTAATGAACAGCGATTACAAACGTATTCCTTGGTTTGTAGTAATGGCAGGAGTAGTAATATTAGCAGGTCACTATCTAGATATATTCAATATGATTATGCCTGCAACAGTAGGAGATAGATGGTTTATTGGTGTACCAGAAATTGGATCAATATTATTATTTGCTGGATTATTCTTATTGATAGTATTCTATGCAATATCAAAAGCACCTTTAACAGCAAAAGGAAATCCTTTTGTAAAAGAAAGTGAACATTTCCATTATTAATAAAAAAATAAATTAAGAAGAACGACAACAATGACGGCTTTAATATCAATTTTAGTTTTAGTATTTATTTTCGTTGCCATTTGGCAAATGGTTAAAATCTTTGACTTAACTCAAACGGGTAAATCAACAGAAAATAACCAAGTTGCTAATGATAATGACAACAAAGTAAACGGTTACTTAATGATAGGTTTCTTAATCTTCATTTATGCAATAACAATTGTTTGTATTGCAAAATATGGTGATTTACCGTTACTTTCTAATTCGGCATCAGAGCATGGACCAAGTGTAGATAGATTAATGATAATCTCTTTAGTCGTAATCTTCTTTGTTCAAACTGTAACCCAATTTTTATTACACTATTTTGCTTTTAAATATAGAGGTCAAAAAGGAAGAAAGGCATTATTCTTTGCAGATAACAACAAATTAGAAGCTATATGGACAATTATTCCTGTAATAGTTTTAGCAGGTTTAATCATTCAAGGACTATTTACTTGGACTAGCATTATGAATGTTGATGAAGATGCAGATCCAATGGTAGTAGAACTTTATGCACAACAATTCAACTGGAAAGCAAGATATGCTGGAGCAGACAACGCGTTAGGAAAAGCAAACGTAAGATTAATAGATTTAGACAAAGCTAACATCTTAGGTGTTGATGAGTCTGATCCAAATGCTCAAGATGACGTAATTGTTACTGAATTACACTTACCAGTAGGTAAACCAGTATTATTCAAAATGCGCTCTCAAGACGTACTTCACTCAGCTTATATGCCTCACTTTAGAGCACAAATGAACTGTGTTCCTGGTATGATTACTCAGTTTAGTTTTACACCAACAAAAACTACTGCTGAAATGAGAGAAGTACCTGAAATTAAAGAAAAAGTTGCAAACATTAATAAGATAAGAACTGAAAATAGTAAAGAGCTTATTGCTAATAGTGAAGAAGCTTTAGAACCTTACGAGTTTGATTACTTACTTTTATGTAACAAAATTTGTGGTACATCTCACTACAATATGCAAATGAAAATTATTGTAGAAACTCAAGAAGAGTTTGACGCTTGGATGAAAGAACAAAAGCAGTTCAAAAATTCATTAAATTTGTAATTCTAGAAAAAGAAAAATTTTAATTAAAGAAAAGATTATTAGATTATGTCAGCACACGTAGAAGCACATGCACATGACGATCATGGTCATCACCATAAAGAAACATTTATAACTAAATATATATTTAGTCAAGACCATAAAATGATTGCCAAGCAGTATTTAATTACTGGGCTTATAATGGGAATTATTGGAGTTGTAATGTCTTTAATGATGCGTATGCAAATTGCATGGCCAGGAGAACCTAACGCTTTCCTTCAAACCTTCTTAGGGAAATGGGCTCCTGATGGTGTAATGAGCGCAGATATTTACTTAGCTTTAGTAACAATTCATGGTACCATCATGGTATTTTTTGTATTAACTGCAGGTTTAAGTGGTACTTTTAGTAACTTATTAATACCACTACAAATTGGAGCAAGAGATATGGCTTCAGGTTTCTTAAACATGGTGTCTTATTGGTTATTCTTTGTGTCTTGTGTAATAATGGTTGCTTCATTTTTTGTTGAAGCTGGACCAGCAGCAGCAGGTTGGACTATTTATCCTCCATTAAGTGCTTTACCTATGGCTCAAGGTGGATCTGGTCTTGGTATGACATTATGGTTAACCTCTATGGCTATTTTTATTGCTTCTTCTGCTTTAGGATCATTAAACTACGTTGTTACAGTATTAAACCTTAGAACAAAAGGTATGTCTATGACTAGATTACCTTTAACAATTTGGACGTTTTTCGTAACTGCAATTATTGGTATTGTTTCTTTCCCGGTATTATTATCTGCAGCTTTATTATTAATAATGGATAGAAGTTTTGGAACATCATTCTTCTTATCAGATATATTTATTCAAGGTGAAGTTTTACATTACCAAGGAGGATCTCCTGTATTATTTGAACATTTATTTTGGTTCTTAGGTCATCCAGAAGTTTATATCGTATTATTACCAGCATTAGGTATTACTTCAGAAATTATTGCAACCAATTCACGTAAACCTATATTTGGATATCGTGCTATGATTGCTTCAGTTTTAGCAATTGCATTTTTATCAACAATTGTATGGGGTCACCATATGTTTGTATCAGGTATGAATCCATTCTTAGGTTCAGTATTTACTTTTACAACATTATTAATTGCAATTCCTTCTGCTGTAAAAGCATTTAACTATATTACAACATTGTGGAAAGGTAACTTACAGCTTAACCCAGCAATGTTATTCTCTATAGGTTTAGTTTCTACCTTTATTACAGGTGGTTTAACAGGAATTATTTTAGGAGATAGCGCATTAGATATTAACGTTCACGATACATATTTTGTAGTAGCTCACTTCCACTTAGTAATGGGTATTTCTGCACTTTATGGTTTCTTTGCAGGTGTCTATCACTGGTTCCCTAAAATGTTTGGTAGAATGATGAACAAAAACTTAGGTTACGTTCACTTCTGGATCACTGCAGTTTGTGCTTATGGTGTATTCTTCCCAATGCACTTTATTGGTATGGCAGGATTACCAAGACGTTATTATACAAACAGTGCATTCCCATTATTTGATGATTTATCAAATGTAAATGTTGTTATTACAGTATTTGCTTTAGTAGGTGGTGCTTTCCAAATCGTATTTTTCTATAATTTCTTCTCTAGTATTTTCTACGGAAAGAAAGCAGAACAAAACCCATGGAAGTCTAATACTTTAGAATGGACTACTCCTGTAGAGCATATTCACGGGAACTGGCCAGGAGCAATCCCAACTGTACACAGATGGGCTTACGATTATAGTAAACCAGGACATGATGACGACTTTGTTCCTCAAGATGTACCTTTAAAAGAAGGAGAAGAAGAGTTACAACACTAATCATCACTTTAAAATATTTAAAAAGCCTTTCTAAACAGAAAGGCTTTTTCTTTATATTTGCTTTTGTATGAATGAAAACCTAGATCCAACAAACGATAATTTTTCTCCTGAAGAATTTGATATCGAAAAAACTTTAAGACCTCTAAATTTTAGCGATTTTACAGGTCAAGATCAGGTATTAGAAAACCTCCAAATATTTGTACAAGCAGCAAATAAAAGATCAGAAGCATTAGACCATACGCTTTTTCATGGTCCTCCTGGATTAGGAAAAACCACTTTAGCTAATATATTGGCTAACGAGCTTAATGTTGGTATTAAAGTGACTTCTGGACCAGTTTTAGACAAACCAGGTGATCTTGCAGGACTTCTTACTAACTTAGATGAAAGAGACGTTCTTTTTATAGATGAAATCCATCGTTTAAGTCCCATAGTAGAAGAGTATTTATATTCTGCTATGGAAGACTATAAAATTGATATTATGATTGAGTCTGGACCAAATGCAAGAACCGTTCAAATCAATCTAAATCCGTTTACTTTGGTAGGCGCTACAACACGTTCAGGATTGCTTACAGCACCTATGCGGGCTCGTTTTGGTATTCAAAGTAGATTACAATATTATAGCACCGAATTATTAACAACAATCATCCAACGTAGTGCAGACATTTTAAATGTACCAATTTCTATGGAAGCTGCAATAGAAGTTGCAGGTCGTAGTCGTGGTACACCAAGAATTGCTAATGCATTATTGCGTCGTGTTAGAGACTTTGCGCAAATAAAAGGTAATGGATCTATAGATATCAAAATAGCTAAATATGCTTTAGAAGCTTTAAATGTTGATGCTTATGGTTTAGATGAAATGGATAACCGAATCCTTTCTACCATAATCGATAAGTTTAAAGGCGGACCAGTTGGTATAACAACCATTGCTACTGCAGTTAGTGAAAGTTCTGAAACTATTGAAGAAGTTTATGAGCCATTCTTAATCCAGCAAGGTTTTATCATTCGTACGCCACGAGGAAGAGAAGTCACCGAACTAGCCTACAAGCATCTTGGAAAATTAAAAGGACCAACACAAGGCGGTTTGTTTTAAGAAAAGAATAAAATTTATGAAGCAACAAACACATATTCCTGAGGTTTCATTGCTTCAGTTTATAAAGCATTCTTTCAAAATTCTTAAAAATCCATTACCATTTCATCATAGAAATTTTAATAAATATGGTGATATTTTTAGGCTAAATATTGGAGCAAAAAATCATATTTTCTTTTCTCGTGATGCCGAATTAGCTATTCATGTACTTCAGAAAAATCAAAAAAATTATACAAAGTCAAAAATTCAAACTAAAGATTTAGCAAAATATGTTGGTAAAGGATTATTAACTGCAGAAGGTGAGCATTGGAAAACGCAGAGAAAACTCATTCAACCAGCATTTCATAAAAAAAATCTTCAACAGTTATTAGTTACAATTCAGTCTGCAATCAATGCAGAATATGATAAAATCGAAACCAATAAACCAATAGATGTCTTTCCTGTTTTTAATGATTTAGCGTTTCAAACTGTAGTTAAATCTTTATTTAGTAGTGCCGCAAATGAAGACGAGATAAATAGATTACAACACATTACTGAAGAAGTTCAGAAAATGTTAGTCAAAGAGCTTAGACAACCGTACTTAGGTTGGTGGTTTAAAATGAGTGGTACATTAAAACATCACTTAGATTTAGGTCAAGAGTCTAAAGATATTTTAAAACGTATTGTTAACCAGCGCCAACAATCTAATATCAAGTACAACGATTTATTAGATATGTTGCTGTCTGCAAAATATGATGACGGTTCTTCAATGGAAGAGAAGCAGCTTTTAGACGAAATTTTAATTCTTTTTGTAGCAGGTCATGAGACAACATCAAATGCACTTACGTTTACTCTACAGCTATTAGCGTTACATCCTGAATGGCAAGACAAAATTTATGATGAAATAAAAGCGAATGAAGATGAGCAAGACTTGATGAGTCAAGTCATGAACTCAAAAATCTGCCAGCAAGTTATAGAAGAGTCAATGCGTTTGTATCCGCCAGTTTATTTTATAGATCGCGTAAATATTGAGGACGATAATTTTAAGAATTATCATTTTAAAGCGAATTCAAATCTGTTGTTTTCGGTATTCGAAATTCATCGTCACCCAAAACTCTGGGATCAACCAAATGACTTTTTACCAGAACGATTTGAAGATGGTGGCAGACAATTCTCATCACAATATTTTCCTTTTGGAGCAGGACCAAGAAAATGTATTGGTAATAATTTTGCCATGTTTGAAATGATTATAGCAATAAACGAAATTATAAAACGCTACAAAATCAAGCCAGAATTTAAATCTATAGATATTTTGCCTCTTATTACTTTAAAACCAAAAAATGCTATCTTAAATTTTGAAGCTAGATAATATTGAATACTAAAACTAAATACACGCAATTAATTAAAACCGAAGCAAAACGTCTCGGTTTTTTGTCGTGCGGAATTAGTAAAGCTCAATTTTTAGAAGAAGAAGCGCCACGTTTAGAAAAATGGTTAAATAAGAATATGCATGGTCAAATGTCGTATATGCAAAATCATTTTGATAAGCGTTTGGACCCAACAAAATTAGTAGAAGATTCTAAAAGCGTTATTTCGTTATTACTTAATTATTATCCAGAACAAACGCAAACAGAAGACAGTTATAAACTATCAAAATACGCTTATGGTACAGATTATCATTTTGTAATAAAAGATAAATTAAAGCAACTTCTAGCATTTATTAATGAAGAAATAGGAGAAGTCTATGGTCGCGCTTTTGTAGATTCTGCACCAGTTTTAGATAAAGCTTGGGCAGCAAAAAGCGGATTAGGTTGGATAGGCAAACATAGTAACCTATTAAGTCAAAAAACAGGTAGCTTTTACTTTATTGCAGAACTAATTATAGATTTAGAGTTAGATTACGATAACCCAACAACTGACCATTGTGGGACATGTACAGCTTGTATAGACGCATGTCCAACACAAGCAATTGTAGAACCTTATGTGGTAGACGGAAGTAAATGCATTAGCTATTTTACTATCGAGTTAAAAGACGAATTACCGTCCAATATGAAAGATAAATTTGACGATTGGATGTTTGGATGTGATGTGTGTCAAGATGTTTGTCCATGGAATAGATTTAGTAAACCACATAATGAACCATTATTTAATCCGCATCCAGAATTGTTATCTATGACTAAAAATGATTGGCAAGATATCACACAAGATGTATTTAATAAACTATTTAAAAACTCAGCCGTAAAGCGTACAAAATTTTCAGGATTACAAAGAAATATTAACTTTTTAAAATAGGTTTAGTTGAGTTTCTAACTATTAAATCTGTATCTAGTACAACCTTTTTATATCTAAATTTCTCATTTTTCTTTTTAGCTTTAATTTCTTTATATAAAACTTTAAAAGCTTCTTTTCCCATTTTAAATCCTGGTTGATTTATGGTTGTTAGAGAAGGAGATACAACTGTAGACATAAACCAATTACTAAATCCAACTATAGAAATATCTTCAGGAACTTTTATATTCATTTCATTAAAAGCAGTAATTGCTCCGATAGCAACTAAATCTGTATTTACAAAAATACCATCAACATTTTTATGTTCTTTAACTAATTTTTTTGCATAATATTTCCCTTCTTCAAAACTAACATCATTTAAAACATAAACTAGTTTAGAATCGTAAGGTATGTTAAAATCTTCTAGTGCTTTTTTGTATCCTAAAAATCTATCAATTGAGTTTTGAGGTAGCAACGGACCTCTAAAATGGGCAATTTTTTTACAACCAATTTCAATTAAATGTTTTGTAGCTTCATAAGCAGCTTTTCTATCATCAATAATTACCTTCGAGCAGTCAATAATTTTTGCAATTTTATCAAACATAACTAAAGGTGTATCATTATCTATAACCTCTTTAAAATGATCAAATTTAGAAGTGCCATTTGCTATAGAAACTAAAATGCCATCCACTCTTTTGTTTTGTAATAGCTCTAGTTGTTTCTTCTCTAGCTCATAAGACTCATTAGACTGTAAGATTATAACTAAATACCCTTTTTTTTCTGCCTGAGCAATAATACCCTTAATAACACTAGAGAAAAAATGATGTACAATTTCAGGAACTATTAACCCAATAGTTTTAGACTCTTTAGTTCTTAAATTTACTGCAAAAGAGTTTGGTTTATAATTCATCTCTTTAGCAGTTTTAAGAATAAGCTTTTTGGTTTCAGGGTTTACATCAGCGTAACCTTTTAAAGCTTTAGATACAGTAGATACAGAAACATTAATTTTTTCTGCAATTTCCTTTAAAGTAGTTGGCATTTTGTATGTTTTTGTAAAAGTAACTAAAATTTACGAAAACGTTTTTGTTGTTTTCGAAAACGTTTTCGTTTAGAAAATTATATTTTTATTAGGATCTAGTTATAAATTTGACAACAAACAACTAATAATTTTGAATATTTAAAAACTCGTTACATGATGAACACAATTAAAACAAAATGCTTTTTAGCAGTTTCTTTTTTCTTTTCATTATCGTTTGTATTGGCTCAATCAACGATAAAAGGAAAAGTTAAAGACCTTAGCGGTACACCAATACCAGGTGTTAATGTAATTTTAGATGGAACAACCAAAGGATCTCAAACAGATTTTGAAGGTAATTATTCAATCTCTAATGTAGAGAGTGGTACTTATGTGGTAAAAGTGTCTTATTTAGGATATGCTTCTCAATCTAAAAATGTTACTGTTAATAATGCAGATGTAACATTAAATTTTGATTTAGAAGAAGATACAGAATCTTTAGATGAAATTATTATAACAGGTGTTACTAACCCTAGATCAAAAATAGAATCTAGTGTATCTGTAACAACTATGAAACCTAAGGTTATTGCCCAGTCTGCACCTCGTACAACTGCAGAAATTTTTAGAACGATACCAGGTATTAGATCTGAATCCTCTGGAGGAGAAGGTAACTCTAATATTGCTGTTCGTGGTGTACCAATTTCTTCAGGTGGATCAAAATATGTCCAACTACAAGAAGATGGATTACCAGTGTTGTTATTTGGTGATATTTCTTTTGGAACCGCAGATATTTTTACAAGATTTGATTCTAATGTAGCGCGTATAGAAGCAATAAGAGGTGGATCTGCATCTACATTAACATCAAATGGACCAGGTGGAATTATAAACATTATTAGTAAAACCGGAAAAACAGAAGGCGGTAACTTAGCAACAACAGTTGGTTTAGATTATAATTCTTTTAGAG
>Ga0160419_100954_pt1 | contig 14434 bp, 19 predicted proteins | sample CelAP2metagpilot_2_FD_108196 | JGI IMG/M metagenome (GOLD analysis project Ga0160419, IMG submission 108196) | Phycosphere-associated microbial communities from Cellana algal ponds in Kailua-Kona, Hawaii, USA - Cellana AP2-4-25 metagenome pilot ... | reverse complement strand
ATCGAAGCAAGTCTTCGACAGGAGAACTGAGTGGGGATCTGGATGCGTATTCGATCTCTCGGTCACACGTACCATTCCGTCCTCAGCCCCTGGTGCTCTCTTGTCAACTGCGCATGTGTTTATCGCAGGAGATGTCGAGAAGCTCTCATCTCCAAGAACGCATTGTATTGCAATCAAATATGCAAAACAATTCCTTCTAAGGTGTCATGACGAAACAGAAATGCTGTGCTCACACACACTCATCTGCTTCTCATGAAGAAAGGACAAGGGAGGAATCCAGGGCGTCTTGTGATGGGCAGCAATACAGCCGATTTTGCCCACGGTGAAAGAAAAACTTATGAGGAGTTGAACTGCCAAAACCCTCACGATAGTTTCCGAACTAAGCTCTTTTTTCTTCTCTTGAATTCTTTTCGAGTATCGCTAGAATACATGATGGACAATTCGTGTGATGAGACGTCGTGGAAATGAAGACGCTCACACGTTGTAGGCCTGCGTACTTTCGTTCTTCTCCCTTTTTCCTTTTTGCATTTTGATTCCCATCACTGCGACCAGCTGTTAACACACACAAAAATGCCAGTCACACTTTTTGTTTTGTTCTCGTTGTGTTACGCAGCCTCCCTTGCTCTTTTTCCGCCGCCTGCATAGTTTTCGTCATGCAGGCCTGTGAGAACGATGTGGCCTTGTCTCACGTTCCTTTCCCAATTGAACACCAAAGATGCACTTTGTACAGAACGATGGAATCAATAAGTTGTTACATATAGTGCTGCAACAGTGATAGCGCTGCAACAGGAGTAGCGCCTCCGCTCCTTCTGCGGCATGAACCTCACGACCACGGCCATCGCGTCTCCACCTAGCACTTCGGTGCTTCCTGATGCCGTGGCAAGTCAAGCTGGTGTAAGTCGCACACTCACCCGCCGCTTATCATCGAGTCAGGCCTCATTCCTCGTCAAGGCCCGCCATGCCGTCGCCGCCATGCGGGCTGGTGGAAGGGGGGCACTTATCGCGCGTGCCGTTGGATCCATCCTCCGGAAGGCCACGCAGACGGTGAGGACTCGGAGGGTAAAAGTCAAAAGCTCCGCACCGCCCTGGCCCTCAAGTGGGATTGGGTTGGGAGGGTGGGTCAAGGGGTCTGTTTTTGAGTTGTTGAGTTGGCGGTGCCCTCTTATGGCTCGTTGCCGAGGAGAAAAGGGCAACCGTAGTCGGGATGGTTGCAGTGGCGGTAGCAATAGCAGTGGCAGCATGGGTAGGCTTAAGTGGAGTGTCAGCAGGTACAAGCAATTGTTTTTCAAAACAAAGCATTGCTGTCGCAGGGTTTGGTTCTTATTTCTTCTTCAGGAAAATGCGTTGCCCTATTGATTTTGGTTCTCTTACCAATTTCTTAGAACCTTGCCGCTCCCCCCAGCAATTTCTCGGTTGCCTCTCGCTGCTTCTAATGCTGTCGTATAACTACTTCCTCTTGCTCACCTTCCGCTCATTCTCGCTCTCCTATTTCTCTCTCCCCCTCCCTACTCCTTACCTTCGCTCACTTCACAAAAGCAGGAAGAACAAGAGAGAGAGAGAGAGAGCGAGAGCGAGAGAGAGAGGGAGAGAGAGATTTAGCGAAATAGCGAAAGAGAGAGAAAGAGAGAGAAAGAGAGAAGAGACCCATCCCCCCACGCCCCGTCACCCACCTTCCCCCCGTACCTCGTCCTCGTCAAGCTTTTTTTAGAGCTCCTCCGTCAGAGAGACCTCCTCGGCAGGCTCCCCATGGAAGGCCCGCAAAATATTGAACTTCAACAAAAACGACAACTTCTTCTCCGGGCTTATGTTATCCCCCCCTAGTAGTTTCTGCAAACGCTCCATCTCCGTGTCCACGTACGCGGCGCCCTTCGCCAGGATCTTGTCAATGGCCTTGACGTAAATCTCACCGTGCACAGCAGCCTGTCCCGTAAGCTCAGCCACAACCGCCTTCCCCTTGGCGAGCGTGTCCGCGCCGATGCTCCCCGCGGAGGCCACCAACACGTCGAGCGCGGGGATACGCCCCGCAGACGGCAGGAGACCTCCCTCCGCCGTGTATGCCGTCCCAGCTTTTTCGTTCAAGAAAGCGACGAAGCCGCTGATTTCACGACTCTTGTCGTAGGTCTGCGCCTCTTTGTCCTCGCCCTTGGGGAAGAACTTCAAGGTGGGGTAGCCCGAGACGTCGAAGCGGGTGGCGAGATCGCGTTGTTCTGTGGCGTCTACCTTGGCAACGATCACGTCCTTCTCTCCCGCGAAGATTTTTGCCACGGCCTCGTATTTGGGCACGAGGGTTTTGCTGGGGTGGGGGAGGTGGGGATGGGGGGAGAGGAAGAATTTGATGAATGGTGTGAGCGAAAGGATAAGAATCATTTTGCTTGCATGAAAAGGTGGCTGGCGGTGCAAAGCAAATCTGTCTTGACATCCCTTGTCCTTTTCTTCCTCAATACTTGCCAGTGCCCACACCACGGTGCGGTGAAACCGACGAGAACGTCTTTCGTCGGGTCCATGGCAATGGAATCAAAGTTCGCCGCCGTCAATTCCACCACTGCGGAGGGCGTCTTCTTAATCTTGCGGGTCAGACCAGTCTTTCCATTCACCCACGAAACAATCGTGTCGGCTGTGCGGCCACCATCGTAATCCTCGGGGCTGGTACTCCCCTTAGGGAACCACTTCAGGGTGGGGAAGCCCTTCACCTCAAAACGCTCGCCCAGGCTGCGTTCGGCGTCGGCATCGACCTTGGCGATGACCACACCGTCACCGGCCTTGTAGGTGTCCCCGGCAATTTCGTACTCGGGGGCTAGGGTCTTGCTATGTGGTTGGGGGGAGAGAGGGAGACAAATTGAAGACGGTGGAAGGGGATGGAAGTTTCAAGAGAAAGGCAGAAGTGGAGATAACAGAATTGTTTCAATTTAAGTTACTGCATGTAATCTGAAATCAAGCACCACGGAGTGCTCACACAACGACAGGTCAGTGGTAGAAGAATCTCCCCCTTTTCCCTACCTAGCCTATTCCGTGGAAGATGTCTCACAAAAAACGTACCAGTGCCCGCACCACGGAGCGTAGAATTCGACGAGGACATTATGAGTGCCGTCGACAATCTGATCGAAGTTGGCAGGGGTCAGGACCACGACCGCAGCCTGGTGGGGGAATGAATGAAGGAAGGAGTTCGAGAGATGAGCGACCGCTGTCACTCCACTTGTGAAAAGGACATGCATGCCATTGTCAAGACGTTCTTACCTGCACCGCCGTCGCCACTACTGCCAGGGTCAGGAGAGAGAAGAGCCTCATGTTGGATCGGAGAGAATCTCTGGTGCATGCATGGTTGCGGTGTGGTCGTGAGCACACCATGATGGTGAATTTGAATTCCTGCCGCTCCATTGTTATACGTCCCTTGCATGCACACCTGGCTTGACAAGCCAGCGTATCACAAGGCTTCCACCTATAGGTACTCTCGTGGCTCCTGGCACGTGCGTGCAGCCATGGCAGCAACCGTGGACGTTGCCAGCCAGAGAAGGATCAATGGCTTTGAGGATGTATGTGGAAGAAGCCTTCGTTTGCTTCTATACTTGGCGATTTGCCGTTACTCTTAATATACTATAGCACGGTCGCGCCCGCCGGGCCACCTTCGCCCTTGGCAGCCAGTCCAACAACGAAATACCGCCAGATGAAGACCAACCTCGCCGTCGCCCTGGTCGTCCGCGTGGGTCCACCAACGTTGCCTGCCGGCCCCGCGGACGACCTACATCTCAGCAGCACCGACAGCAAGCCCACCGCCAAGCCGAACAGCACCGACAGCAAGCCCACCGCCGAGCCGAGCAGCACCGTCAATCCGCATATCGAGAAGGCATTCGCCAAGAACATGCCGCACACGCTGCCCAACAAATCCGCGCTACTCTTGAAGCCGAACAAGCTCGTGCACCACAAGAAGACCCCCCCAAGCCCCATGCACACCAGCACCCCGACCCCTTACGGCGCCGCATCGCGCGCGCGCGCCTGGACTTCCGCCACCGTCCGTGCCTCCCCTTGCTTGAGTTACCTCTGGTGACAAAAGCTGCTCCATCACCTCGACTCGAACATGCGCATTCACGCAGCTCGCCTGGCCGGCCAACCTGACCACCAGCTCGAGTGGTTCGCCGACTTCCTCCTCGCCATTGGCGAAAGGCGGCCCTCTGCCCCCCCAGACCCGCTGCACAACCCACATGCAACGCCACCGCCTCCTTCTCACCACAATCATAGACTCATCCCGGTCTTCACGCCTCCCCCGCCCGAGTTGGCCAACGACCTGAAATGCCTCATAAACCATATCTACGGCTCCTTCGACCCCGCCAACCGAGACCACGACCACCTCATCGAACGCGCCATCCTCGCCCCTACTAACAAAGACGTAGACGCCCTCAATGACGTGGCCGTTGCATCCTTTCCGGGAAAAGAGCACGTCTTCTGACGATGTTGCCGACCCAGCACATGAATTAACTTACCCTGCCGAAGACATCCACTACTGCAAATCTCCCGGTTTCGCCCACCACCGGCTCCACCTCAAGGTTGGCACTCCTTTTATCGTGCTCCGCAATATAAGTCCTGCTCAAGGCCTTGCCGATGGCACACGCTTGGTGGTCACGCACTTATCCCGTTCCATCATCCAGGCCAAGATCCTCACCGGCAGTCATGTCGGCAATGTCAATGTCTTCGGCATTCCCCGTGCAACATGGATACCGACCCTGAGGACCTCCGCGTTCCCATACAAATCCGTTAACGACAATTTTCTCTGCGTCCCGCCTTCGCTTTGACCAGCAACAAGTCCCAGGGTCAGACCTTCAAGAAAATTGCCCTCTACTTGCCCACCCCTGTCTTCGCCTACGGCCAGCTCTACGTCGCTCTGTTCAGGGTTGAGAACCCCAACAACATCACCATTATGGTCACTTATTCTCCCATCGATGGCCAACTGCTATTTGCTTCAACGCCCAAGACAAATACACACACCTCCATCACAACATCCACATTCACATCCACAGATGTCTCCCCGCTTCTCACCTGTTCTACACTTTCTGTTACAACTTCTCTCACTACTGGAACTTCTTTCGAGCACATGCCCGCAGAAATGCGGGATTTCCAGCTAGTAATGTAAATGCCCGTAGGTCTCCTGCCCAAGTGCTATTTGGCAGAGTATTTCAAAATTGAGGAGGAGGTGATGGAGTAGATCTCTCTCCGCCTCGTTCAAACGAGAGATGAAGCCCCAGCGCTGTCTTTCCTCTTGTTTTGCAGATCCTGGAACCCGTGAAAGAGATGGAAAGACGCAAACGCTCACATTCATGGTGCCCTCCGTCTCACACCCCCGCGCCCGCTTTTCACGAAGTCCATGTTCTTTCCCATACTTTTTATTAGCATGAGCACATATGTTTAAGCAATGGTTGCGGCTTGTCCTATCAGTCGCTGTGCACTTCCTCGGAAGGAGGGCAAGAGGTTGATCGGCGTCTCCTCAATGGACAACAGTTAAGTTTTGAACGAAAACAAATGTTGCCCTTGGCGAGGAAAAGGAAGGAGAAATCTTGCTCAAAACAAATCCTGCGAGAGAAATGAAAAAACTAAACGCTGAATTTTTCCTCTCTATCACGGTAGCAAACGTTTTGCTTTAGCTCGTTTAATTCTGATACACATGTTTTGCACATTACCGTGCGTACTAGATACCAAGAAGAGAACCCAAAAACACACGCGAGTTCCAAAGCGAGTGAATGGCTATGGGTACGAGTAGGTTGCCCGACAAAAGATACAGGACCGCCCATAAGTAACCTAAGGTCGTCAAGGGAATCATTCCACTCATACTCATGTGGTGCGCTGCAAATATCACCGCACTCACAAGCGTCGCCACATCGGGAGGATAAAACAGATACAAGGCTGGCAATAAAAATCCACGATACAATACCTCTTCCCACCAAGGCGCCGACACACAGGGGGCAAGCGATCCAACCAACATAGCCATTACATCATTCCCCTCCGGATTTATCATCTGAGTCACAACCGAGTCAACCTCAAACGCCGACGCCGGCAACACCACCTGGTTGATGGTGTCTGCCACGTGGAACGCCAACGATGAGACGTAGTAACCCCCAATGGCCCACCACAACCAATACGTGTTGAAAGTCGATTTCATCCAGACACTCTTCTTCCCGAAGAAAGGTCCCCTTCCTGGTCCCCCCGCCTGCATCTTCAAAATTGCCACCCCCAAAGTCACCCACACCAAGTGCCCCGCCAACACTTGCACCGCCCTCCCTAAGGCCACATTTAGGTCCGACAAGCCAAATACATCCTCCACCCACTTGCTCGCCGAGCCTGACGTCAGATAAGCCACCATCAACAAGGCCAAAATCCGCCACACCTTCCCCCTTCCTTTCTTCGGGGGGTTAAACGGCAGCGGACGATCCCCAAAAATAATAGGCCGCATGGGCAGCCCGCGTGAATGACGAAAGTAGGCCATGATGCCCAGGACGAGCAAGCCGGCAAGTGAGTCCATGCCAATGCTCTGAAACAGACCATGGGAATTCGGCACCAACTGAAAGGGGAAGGGCATGGCCAGTTTACTCAACACGAGCATGTGAAAAAAATACAAAGCTATCATAATGACGACTTGAATGAGCGGATGCAGCGTTACTGCCCACGTAGGTACCCAAGCTGGAGCCCAATCGGGTCTGATTTTGTAGGAAGGCAATTCACTCGCCCCCCACGCGTCCCCACTTTCACCAGGGGGTGAAGCCATGGCTGAGCTTTGTAAGGGTTGCATGAGGAATGCACGTTGGTGCTGTATTCTTCTCCAGGCTGTAAATAGATGGTTGGCAGCGCGACGCCAGCGTGGTTGTCCGGAAAGGTCGACTTGTCGTGCTTCTTGGTCCTCGCTCGAGCTTGGCCGGGTAAAGAGGGTAGGCAATATGCGGTAATTCGCGAAACCAGAAGGAGAAGACAAGGGTGCGCATGGCAAGGAGGTTCTTCGCACGTTCGGGAACGAGCTGCTGCCAGCGCTGCTACCGTAGGGCAATGATATGCGGTGTAGACGCGGCAAAGCAGTGCGAAAAGGCGGGCCGAAGGCAACCGAGGATGATGCTGATGAAGCGAGCACGATGATGATCACCAGGCTGCCACAACCGAGACAGCGCGAGCCTCCCCTGTTAGGGGCGAAGGGTGGCATCTTATTGTCCTGTGTATGGAGGGTGTGGGTTGGCGGTCGGTAAGGGTTTTGAGTTGTGTAAGGGAAGGTAGAAGCAACTTGCGTCTTGAAGACGCCGACCTCCTCCCCTCCTCGTCCCTCGCCCTAAGATGCATTGCCAAATGGACGCATTACGCTACCAATCGATAATATCGTTCGTTTGGTGATCTGTGCCCCAATGATATCTGTAATTTGGTGCTGAAGCTGTCCATTTCCCTTTCACGCGCAAGACATACAGGCCTTTGCGCCTCTCCCTTCTCTTCCTGTACCATGAGACGGATTCGCCTAGCCTGGAACGTCTCATCTCACAGCATGAGGAGAGGCATCGTGCGACTGAGGTACGTTCGTTGAATTCACCGTCATATAGTGGCATGTGTGTGTATGGCGCTTTCCATTCCTTGTCCTCTCCTCAGTTATGTTGCCCCTCATCTCCTCTCACCTTCACCCAATTGTGCAGGACACTTGTACCCCCGCATTCTCGAGCCATCACCAGCAAGCCCTACCTATGCAGAAATCAAGACGATAGCAGCAGTAGCGGTCACAATAGCCCGTTGGTGCCGCCATCCACCTGGTCCCTCCACGATTTGGGATTGCTGCACAAGGATGCAGTCGCGGGGGCAGGGAGCGACGCCTTGAACGAAGACGAGGTAGGGAGATCAGAAGGGGGAGGCATTTTGCGTCTGAAGCAATTGTTGTTCTCGCCAATAAAAGGATTCAGAAAGTTGTTGGGAATGGGTGGTGTGTGTACATAGGTTCCAATATATGCAGGCGCTGAGTCCGCACGTTGCATGTCTCCGTTCAACTTATTTTTCTTTATTTTCCCCCTTGCTCACGCATATGATAATGGTCAGCTATCACGGCTAGCTGGATATGCACATTTGGATTTGGACGGGGTGAACGTCGATCGGGAGTCCTTGCAGCGGGACCTTGGGGCCATTATCAATTGCATGACATTGCTGCAGGTCTGTCTGTTACTGCTCTCTCTTTAATTGAGTGAATTCGGGACGAGTTGAGGACCATATACTTCAGAAACAAGGTCAAGGTCATTCAAATCTCTCATACTCATAATATTTTGTCAAACGTAGACGGCGGACCTAAGTGACGTGAGCAAGGAGGAGATGTATGCGCCGCCTGAATACGCCCAAGCATCGGCACGCCTAAGAAAAGATGTGGTCACGGAAGGAGGTGAGATTGTAGGGAATCGGAGGAAGAGAGCAATATTTTGGGTGCTAAAACATCTTCAGTCATTTTTGTCACATCATACTCCCACATCTATATACTTCGCCCGCACATCTCTGATTGCAGGACTGGACAAGGAGGATCAGGTGCTGGCTAATACCAAGGAGACAGCCCATAATCAGTTTGTCGTCCCGCTCGTCAACTGCAAGTGAGATTTCGATGCATAAAATTCCACACAATAAAGTTGATTCAGCGTTAGAAGGGTGGGATTTGTAATTCAAATAAGCTCGACAGTCGGAAGCACCGGTGGACGAAATGCAAGGCATCTTTCCTTTTCCTCCACAGCGACCTCACCGACTGGCTTGATCCTCCCCTGACGGTATCACTGAGTGCTTGCCATCCATAAGGGAAATCGCTAAACGCCCTCTCCTTTAACTAGCGCCTGACCCTCTCGCCGTCCTCCATAAAATACGCCCTTGTCGATGTCCGACCACGCGCAACAGACGATGGCATAAAATGTTTCAAAAGGCTAACACATCGAACCATCGAAGGACTAGATCTGAGATCCTCAAACCCAAAATATGGGAGGGAAGAAGAATGAAGAAACTGACCATGAAGGCTGAGGGGACAGCGACGGAAAGCGATGAGCTACCGGCGAAGTGGCAAGGGAAAGAAGAATGACAGCGAATAATTCAGGCTCCACCATGTGTCTCCTTGTAATCAATCACTTATGATGTGTAGAAAATATTATGTGAACATAGGATGAAAGAGAGACACCAAGACCACTAATATAATAAATTTGTGGTTATCCCCTTGCTACCAATCGACGGGCATTTTAATTGGGTCAACGAATTCAGTCAATGCCTGCTGTCCTTAAATTTTATCCCCTGCGCGTCATAGCCCCAAGTTTTTGTGGGTTGTGGCAAGTCAGTCCAAGGGGTGCTGGATGTGTCTCGCACACAGTGACTTTGCCCAAAACTTCAAGTTGGTCCATCTCTCTCTTTGCTTGTTCTTCTTTTTGGCACCACAATTCGTTACTAATATTTAGTATGCGCAGTTCATTCACGCAGACAGTATCTCCCATTTCTTGCTAGTTCTCCTCACGTCGTCTTGCTCGTTTCCTATCCGCCCCAAGACAGAACACGTTCGCCAGAACTGCTTCACACGGTCGGGCTATCATCGCTGAGGCGTGCCGACGATGTCCCACCCTCTCCGTCCGCCAACACCACCGCAGCAACAACAGAAGCTGGAGCTGCCTATCCCCTTCCCATTCCAGCCCTATCCTGCACAAAAGGTGCTTGCATATGTCTGCCTTACCTTTCTTTCTGGTCCTTGGTTATCTCACCATCATTCCCGCCCCCTTCTATATAGGCCTTGATGCAGCAGCTCTATCAGACCCTCGATACTGGCCATGTGGGGCTTTTTGAGAGTCCTACAGGCACGGGCAAATCCCTTAGTTTAATTTGTGCCGGACTCTATTGGCTCAAGGAGCGGCAGCGCAAGGATGACGCTGGTGAGGATGATCCCGTTGCTGCTTCGTCGTCCTCGACCTGCGCTACTACAGACACCACAATCAAAGCTGCCGCAGAACCAGATTGGCTGCGGGATTATGATAAAGACAAGGAGCGCACGGCGGCAGCTGAGAAGCGGGGTAAAGTTTGCGGGCGCCGGCAAGCGCTGCGTCTTCGCCTGGAGGAGGCGCGACATGCCAGCCATCGTCTGAGCGCGCTACGACCAGAAAGGCGTCCCGGTAGCAATGACGACGGAAGGACACAACACAACAAGAAGCGATCCGGGACAGGAAAAGGGTGTAAGACTAACGCCAAGGACAAAGAGGACATGGACGAGGAGGAGGACTCGGACCTTCTGCCAGCTGAGTACGAGAGTAGCAAGGAGAGCGACGACGACAGCGACGAGGACACTGTTGGCGCCGGCCTCAACAAAAAGGATGAGAAGGAGGAGGAAGAAGGCGAAGAACTAGATCGTAGCACTATCAAGGTAAATTTTCATTGGAAGTAAAAGATTCAAAGCCATTCCTCATCCCTATTTCTTTCATACACCCCTACAAAACAGATCTTGTACTGCAGCCGGACGCACTCCCAGCTCTCACAATTTGTTATGGAGATTCAAAAGACTGCCTTCAAAGACAACACTCGAGTTATTTCCTTGAGCTCCCGTAAAAATCTGTGCATCAACGACGACGTGCTGAAGCTTGGGAGCGATGGCCGGATCAGCGACCGCTGCCTCGACATGCAGAAGACCAAGATGAAGAAACCTACCGCGGCCACGCTCGCGACCAGCCGCAGCGCTGGTCCAAACGACCCTACTGTTATGACCAGCAAGAAGCGCACCCGTGCCCCAACTTCCAGCAAGCAGACGACCAAGTGCCCTTTTCTTCCATCGGACGGCGTCAAGCAGCAGACTCTGTATCGGGACCATGCTCTGAGTCAAATCCGAAACCTGGAAGATTTGGCGGAATTAGGCAAGAAGCTGGGTACCTGCTCCTACTACGGGACGCGGCGGGCATTGGCACAGGCGGAGGTCATTTGCATGCCCTACGCCACGCTCCTACACAAGGGCACTCGGGAGTCGATGAAGATTCCGCTCAAGGGTAACGTAGTGCTTGTGGACGAGGCGCATAATCTGGTCGAAGCCATCAACGCCATACATTCGAGTCAACTATCGTTGCAAGCGATGAGTCGGGCTCTCGCCCAAGTGACGCTTTATTGGGAGCATTACAACACCCGGCTGAGTGGCAAGAACGCGGTGTATGTTCAGCAAATCATACGGATACTCAAGGGCCTAGTCGATGTTGTCCGGGCCAAGGCCTATTCGGGAGGTGCGACAAGCGGGTGGATGGCAAGTGGAGCGACAGCTACTGCAGATGATGAGGCAGTCAGCACGATTATCATGTCGGTAAATGAGCTGGTATTTGAAGCAGATATGGACAACGTGAACCTGTTCAAGCTGGTGCGGTATATGGAGCAAAGCCAAATCGCTAAGAAAGTGCTGGGCTTCGCAGACAGGCGCTTGGGTGAGGTGCAGATCCACAGGTCAGAATCAGAATCGGGTTCCACTTTGTCTTCTTCTGTAATCCCCTCTGCCGCTGCTGGGGCCCCAGAGGATGCAGATGAGAACGCCGAATATGTGAGCAGTCACATCTCCTCATTGCAGACTGTGCAGACTTTCCTAACGACGCTAACAGGATCCAACCAAGACGGGCGCATCGTGCTCGAGACGGGCCATGGCCCTCAAAGGGGACGCAAGCGGCCTGCTGCAGGACTCAAGTACATCATGCTGAACGCAGCGGTGCACTTCCGCAAGATCGTTGCCGAGGCGCGCTCCGTTGTTCTGGTAGGTGGGACCATGCGACCTGTCGCGCCTATTGTGGCGCAGCTATTTCCGGACTTGTCGGCCTCCCAGCTCGATGTCTTCTCTTGCGGCCACGTGATCCCGCCCGAAAATCTGACGAGCTTGTGCGTGAGCAAAGGCCCGACAGGCGTGGGATTTGATTTTACGCACAAGAGTCGGGTCCTTCCCGAGCAGATGGATGAGCTTGGCCGGTTGCTGCTCAATGTGTGTACTATAATACCGGGTGGGGTCGTAGTCTTCTTCCCCTCGTATGGTTACGAGGAAATGGTAGTGCGTCGTTGGCGGGAAACGGGGCTAATGTCGAAATTGCAGACCAAGAAGGCGACCTTCACCGAGCCCAAGCGCGCGAAAGACGTTGATGCCGTGCTCCAAGCCTTTTCAGCAGCCATTGTCAGTAACCCTAACCATGACGATACTAGTAAGGGCAACAGTCGTAGTTGTGGCGGTGGCGGTGGCGGGGGTGGGGCTATTCTATTTTGTGTGGTGGGCGCCAAAATGTCGGAAGGTATAAACTTTGCCGACGATATGGCCCGTTGCGTTGTTATGGTGGGCCTGCCGTATCCAGATCGCCGAGATCCGGAGCTTCAACAGAAGCTGCAATACCTGGACAGCTTGCAATCGTCCCAAGGGGGCGTACCATGCAGTTGTAGCGGAAGTAGTTGGGAGGCGAGAGGGGGTAGTGCATTTGGACCGATGAGTGGCAAGAGCTACTATCAGAATTTATGCATGCGAGCGGTCAACCAATCTATTGGTCGGGCTATAAGACATGCCAACGACTGGGCAGCCATTGTGCTCGTCGATCGACGCTACATTATGGATCCGTCAATTTTTCCACTTTTACCGAAGTGGATCGCCGATCGCGTGGTCCCCCACCAGCAAAGCCTCGACTTTCGCCAAGTCTTCGTCCACCTCTCGCAATTTGTTCGAAATAAGGCAGAAGGGAGAGTTGCTAGCGAAAAGGAATGAGGAAGAGGAGGAACAAGATTTTAGAAGGGGGCTAACAAAGACTAGATTGACAGAATGCTTGCGAATAACAAGATGCTCATTTGTAACAGGGGGTGATAAAAATTTGGAAACGAAGAACAATGAAAATTTAAATGCATGAGCTACAGTGTTGCCGCGCATTGTACAATCTATGGTAATAAAAATAATTATAGCTCTGGCTCTTTCAATACTACAAGGAAATTGCTGAGCAAGTCGAGTGTTTTACGACGTGAGCCACTTAATTAAACGACAACTTAACTTGTAATGACTTCGAACCCCCAATTTGTGTGTTCTGTGCGTTGTCTGCATGTTGCGACTTAATTGACCTATTTATTCAGTCATTCATCCAGGTGCACCCGTAATCTCTTGTTTTCCATTTCACTTTCTCAACACAGAAAAATGAATACGTTGTCTTTTTCGCTTCGTAGCCCTTTGGCCTACATTTAAGAGGGAGGTGTCGGAACGCTCAGGGAGAGGGCTTCATATGAATTTGTTCCGAGTGTTCCGTTTGCCACCACATTGCCCCGAATACAGTGTGTACTTATAAGCAACTCAATCGGCATGGCTAGACTCGAAAATATGTACGCAAAAAAAAGTTGTCGCATTTTTGGTTTTTGCCGGTTTTCTAACCTCCCCACCCCCCCTGGGGCTGATCGCGAAAACGACCAAAAGGACGCCAAGAACGTATCAATCATTGCTTATTTCAACCTCAACAAGTTATTATATCAATATTATATAATTTATAATATATCTACGTTATAAACAGTGCCAACGCAGCCTTTTTTCCCTCCGTCAATCTACATACTTATTGGCCCTGATCATCCTTACCTCTCCCTTCGATCCTAAATAGGATTGCCCGAATCGGCATGCTTACCATGGCAGGGAATTTCAATGCAATCACTGCGATAATTCCACGTTTTAGGCATGTCTTCACCCTCCCGATAGCAGGTAAGAGCTGACTTGAAGAGCTACCATTTCTCTTGCTTGAGCTCTTTCGCAAAGTAAACAAAAAAAAATTTCCTCGGTCTTCCTCGCTCTTGACGACACCGTCCTTCCCGTCGCGCGCTACTTCGGCAACTCACCGATTTGACTTGGTAACGAACAGCCCCATGCCAACGAGTTCGCAAATCGCGGGTCCAGTCCGACCATCTCTTCGAAAGCTGTCTCGTCCCCCAATAGGACCGCGATTTCAACGCCTTCCAGGCGGACGTTGGCAAGCGTCTGCATTCTAAGCTGCACGAAGCTTTCAGGGGCACCTCGCCAAAAATTCACAAGCAAGCGTTCGGATCGGGGATGAATTTTTCCCGAGACTTCCTCGCATGAAACTCAGTCACCCTTACGTGAGTCTCTGCGACATGGTAATTTTGCAGTGCTGGCGGGTGATAGGGCCACGGCAAACGCTTATCTGGGGGACGAAAGTGGCATTTTGTCCCGGAAAACATAACGCTAAGTATAGTAGGGTGTTCTTTCCCCCCCCAATTTGAATAGACGGGTCTCGAGGCAAAAGACGTGGATGTATGCAACACACCAGACGCTATGGAGGGAAACCCCGTACAGGCTTTTCTCCCGGCTTCTCACATCTTCTGGTCAATACACGACGACCGCAATTTCACATTGTACACCCTATCATGACCTCCCGGCTCCCTCCCTCCCCACCGCGCTTTCAACCCGAGCAAGGCTTGTGAAACCAGGTTTGACAGATCGCCT
>Ga0160419_100952_pt1 | contig 14444 bp, 16 predicted proteins | sample CelAP2metagpilot_2_FD_108196 | JGI IMG/M metagenome (GOLD analysis project Ga0160419, IMG submission 108196) | Phycosphere-associated microbial communities from Cellana algal ponds in Kailua-Kona, Hawaii, USA - Cellana AP2-4-25 metagenome pilot ... | reverse complement strand
GGCTTCATCGTCGCGCGGCTGAGGGCCGAGGGCGCGGGCTCCCTGCAGGACTGGCTCGGGCGCCACTTCGGGGCCTGGGGGCAGGGCAGCTACAACCTGGTCATCGCTCTGCGCCTGCTCTCCGAGGTCTTCGCCAACCTCCTGGTGGTGGGGCTGATCTTCGGCGCCGCGGGCGCCGGTTCGGGCACCGCGGCGATCCTCATCGTGGCCCTGCTCGGCCTGGCCTATTCGGCCTGGGGCGGGCTCTCGGCGGCCCTGCGCACCGACGTGCTTCAGATGAGCCTCTTCCTGGTGGTCTTCGGCGCCGCCCTGGTGGCCCTGGCGCTCAGCCCCGGCTTCGATCTCGGCGCGATCCTGACGGCCCCCGGCACCGCGGGCGCCTGGAACGGCTGGGTGCTCCTGGCGGTGGCGCTTTTGCAGGTCTTCTCCTACCCGGCGCACGACCCGGTGATGATGGACCGCGGCTTCCTCGCCGATCCCGCCACCACCCGCGCCTCCTTCCGCCATGCCTTCTGGATCTCCACCCTCTGCATCCTCGGCTTCGGCGCCTTCGGCATCCAGGCCGGGCTTCAGGGGGCCGCCTACGAGGGCGAGCTGATCGGCACCTGGAGCGGCATGTTCCCGCCCTGGGTCTTCCTCGCCCTGATGCTCTCGCTCCTCGTCTCGGCCCTCTCGACGCTCGACAGCGCCCTCTCCTCGGCCGCCCGGCTGGTGGTGGAGGAGCTGCGCCTGGCGCCCCGCAGCCTGGCCGGCGGGCGCGCCGCCATGGTGCTCTTCATGGTGCTGGGCACGCTCCTGACGCTCTGGGGCAATGCCACCCTCTTCGACGCGGTGGCCGTTTCGGGCACGGCCTCGATGTTCCTCACCCCGGTCCTGCTGGTGGGCCTGGTGGGCGGGCGGAGGGTCGCCCCCTGGGCCTACGGGGTGGCCTTCGCGGCGGCCCTCGCCGGGGCCTTCGCCTACTTCGCCCGGGCCTGGCCCTGGGTCGCGGCGCTCCTGCCCGAGGGGCACAAGTACGAGCAGCTCCTGGTGATCTGCCTCCTCGTCCTGGGTGTGGGCTTCGCGGCGGTGCTTGCGGGCGCGCGGCGGGGCTGATAGCTGCTTTCCGAGCTTTTTGATCGGATACCCATGACCCCCGAACCGCCCCGGCTTGAGATCAAGGACCTGCGCCGCTCCTACAGCGGCCGCCGCGTGGTGGACGGGGTCTCTTTGCAGATCATGCCGGGGCAGGTCACCTGCCTCCTGGGCCCCTCGGGCTGCGGCAAGTCCACCACCCTGCGGATGATCGCCGGGGTCGAGATGCAGGACAGCGGCACCATCCATGTCGACGGCAAGCTCATCTGCGACACGGTCTTCCGGGTGCCGCCGGAGCGCCGCGAGATCGGCCTGATGTTCCAGGATTTCGCCCTCTTCCCGCACCTTTCGGTGGCCGACAACGTGGCCTTCGGGCTCAAGGGCAAGGGCCGGGCCGAGAAGCGCGCCCGGGTCGAGGAGCTGCTCGAGCGGGTCGATCTGAGGCGCTACATCGACGGCTACCCGCACCAACTCTCGGGCGGCGAGCAGCAGCGCGTGGCCCTGGCCCGGGCCCTGGCGCCGAAGCCCCGCATCATGCTCATGGACGAGCCCTTCTCGGGCCTCGACAACCGCCTGCGCGACGGCATCCGGGACGAGACCCTGGCGATCCTCAAGGAGGAGGACACGGCGGTCCTGCTGGTCACCCACGAGCCCGACGAGGCGATGCGCATGGCCGACGAGATCGCCCTCATGCGCGAGGGCCGGATCGTCATGCAGGGGGCGCCCTACAATGTCTACACCCGGCCCGTGGACCGTGCCGCCGTGGCCTTCTTCTCGGACGCCAACGTGATCCGGGCAAAGGTCTCGGGCGCCCTGGCCGAGACCCCCTTCGGCCAGTTTCTGGCCCCCGGCGTGCCCGACGGCACCTGGGTCGAGATCGTCTTCCGGCCCCAGCACGTGCGGATCGACTTCGACCGCAAGGGCCGCGGCCCCCTGCCCACGGCGAGCGACGGGACCCCGGCCCGCGCGGTGGTGGAGCGGGCCCGCTTTATGGGCAACGAGAGCCTGGTGGAGTTCATCATGGATCACGACGGCTCGCGCCTCATGGCGACCGTGCCGAACGTCTTTCTGCCCCAGCCCGGGGCTGTCATGTGGCTGACGATCCGGCGCGACCGCTGCTTCGTGTTTCCGGTGAAGGAGGGGGCGGATGGCTGAGCCGCTGCTGGTGGAATTCGGCATGGGCACCTCGCTGCGGCGGGGCGACTACACCCAGGCGGCGGAGCGCGCCCTGCGCGATGCCCTCTGGCACAACTCGATCAACCTCGCGGAGCTCTTCGGCTTCGGCAAGGAGGACATGCGGATCACCCTGCGGGTTGCCGTGCAGCGGCCCGACCTGGTCGATGTCTCGGTGCTGGAGCGGGTCTTTCCCTATGGCCAAGTGACCGTCGAGCTGGTCCGCGGCGGGCTCGACGTGCTTCGGCCCGAGGAGGAGGGGGCGCCGACGGTGATGGCCAACGTGGCCCTCTCGGTGGGCTTTGACATGGAGCGCCGCAATGACTGAGCAGCGGGTGATCATCGAGATGGGCATGGGCAACGACCTGCACGGGATGGACTACACAAAGGCCGCCGCCCGGGCCATCGAGGATGCCCTGAGGCACTCCTCCCTGCCGCTCTTTTCCGTGACCGGCCTGGCGCCCGCGCAGATGCGGGTGCAGGTGACGGTGGCGGTGCAGGAACCCGAGGCGGTGGACTGCGCCGCCCTGGCGGAGAAGCTGCCGCGCGGCCGGGCCGAGGTGCGGGCCACCTTCGGCGGCATGAACGTGCCCGCCGGGGGCGAGACCATCGTCGTGGCCCAGGCCGCCGTGGAGGCTTTCCTGCCGCGCCAAGAGGGCTGGCGGTTGCGGGAGCGGGGCGAGCGGTAGGTCGTTCGTTGGAGCTCCGGCGAATTGGTTGCGGCGCCCCCATCAAGAGCCCCCGCGCGGACGGGCTGCGCCTGCCTGGGGAGGCGCCTGCGAGCCACCGCGGCGGAGCGAATTCGCGCCGCGAGGTCTCGACCGTCCCGTAAGCGGTGAGGTTTCATGCGCCTGCCGGGGGGCAGACAGGCGCAGCCCGGCCGGGGGCCGGGCGGGACAATTCCTTGTAGGCTAGCTCTTTACACCCAATCACCCGCCATAGTCCCCCAACCCCTTCCCCGGCTCGGCCACGAACAGTTCCGGCAGGGCCTCCAGCCCCTCGATCAGGTCCAGCCGGTACTCCCCGAAGTCCCCCGCCTCCTCGCACCAGCCCAGCAGGTGCCAGAGGCGGCCGCGGTAGCCCAGGCGCAGGGGCCGCAGGGTCAGGGGGCGGGCCTCTCCGGCGTAGGAGAGGCGCAGCTTCTGGCGGGCCCGGATGGCGGCCTGGATCAGGGCCCGGTGGCTGAGGTTGCGGGCCGGGTCCGAGAGGGGGGCGAGGGCCGCCTCCCAGGCTGCGCCGCCGGCCTCCGCGCCACCGGGCAGGACCGCCTCGATGCGCGCGGCCAGGGCCTCGGCGGCGGCGCGCAGCTCCGGGTCCGCCGCCTCGGCGACGATCACCAGCCCGAGGTTCAGCGCCTCCAGCTCCGCCGCCGAGAGCGCCAGCGGCGGCAGGGCCAGGGCCTCCTCCAGCCGGTAGCCGGTGCCGGGCGTGCCCCGCAGCGGCAGGCCGGTGGCCGCCAGCCGCGCCATGTCGCGGTAGATGGTGCGCTCCGACACGCCGAGCCGCGCCGCCAGGTCGCCCGCCCGGTGCAGTGCCCCGTCGCCCAGCAGGTCGATGATCCGCAGCAGCCGCGCCTTGCGCGCCATGGGCCCCTCCCGTTGCCTCAAACCCCTCCACTCCTGCCATAAACCTGTCAGGAGACCACGACAAGCCCCGCCCGCGCGTGCAAAAGGCCGCCCCCGGGCCCGCCGCAGCCCCGATCAACGCTTCTAAGGCCCGCGCCGCGCCGCTAGACAGGGAGCCGAAAACGCACCCCGGCGGGTGCGCCAGAGATAGGAGAACAAGATGGGACTGGGAAACATCGGCCTGCCCGGCCTGCTGCTGATCGCGATCGTGGTGCTGGTGCTCTTCGGACGGGGCAAGATCTCCTCGCTGATGGGCGAGGTCGGCAAGGGCATCACCAGCTTCAAGCGCGGCATCAGCGAGGGCGAGGATGACATGAAGCGCGTCGACGCCGAAGATGTGGACGGCGCGGACCTGCCCAAGCACACCGACATCGGCACCCACCCCAAGACCGACAAGCGGGCCGACAAGGACCCGGTGTAAGGTCATGTTCGATCTCGGCTGGACCGAACTTCTGGTCATCGGCATCGTGGCCCTGATCGTGGTCGGGCCCAAGGACCTGCCCGTGCTCTTCCGGCGCGTCGGGCAGTTCGTGGGCAAGGCCAAGGGCATGGCGCGCGAATTCAGCCAGGCCATGAACGATGCCGCCGACGAGAGTGGCATCCGCGAGGTTTCCTCGGGGATCAACAAGTCGCTCAAGGCGGCCTCGAACCCGCTCGGCACGGCCATGGACGGGGTCAAGGAGGCCACCAAGGGCCTGACCGACATCGACCCCGAGAGCGAGACCGGACGGCTCTCGGCGGAGCGGCGCGAGGAGGCGGCCCGGATCAAGGCCGCCGCCGCCCGCAAGGCCGCCGAACGCAAGCAGCGCGAGGCCGCAGACGCCCTGGCCAAGGCCGAGGCCGCGGAGGCCGAGATCGCCCGCCCGGCGCCCCCGGCGGAGGTGCCTGCGGAAGAGACGCCCGCGCCGAAGAAAGCCGCGCCCAAGAAGGCCGCCGCCAAGAAGGCCCCGGCCAAGAAACCCGCCGCCCAGAAGACCTCCTCCGAGAAGAGCAAGACATGAGCAGCCCCGGCGACATCGACGACAGCGCGGCCCCCCTGATCGAGCACCTGGCCGAGCTCCGCACCCGGCTGATCCGCTCGGTCCTGGCCTTCATGGCGGCCATCACGCTCTTCTTCATCCCGATCCAGGGCGATTTCATCGCCGAGCACGTGATGGAGTTCCTGCTCGATCCCATCGTCGATACCCTGCGCGATCTGGGCGATCCCTCGCCCGCGCTGCAGTTCACCAGCCCGCAGGAATACCTCTTCACGCTCTTCCGCATCTCCATGGTCGGGGGCTTCGCCATCGCCTTCCCGATCATCGGCTACCAGCTCTGGCGCTTCGTGGCGCCTGGCCTCTACCGTAACGAGAAGAACGCCTTCCTGCCCTTTCTCATCGCCTCGCCGGCGATGTTCCTGCTGGGGGCCAGCTTTGCCCAGTTCGTGGTCACCCCCCTGGCGATGACCTTCCTGCTGGGCTTCGCCGATGCCTCTTCCATCGTCACCAACCTGCTGACGACGGCCACCGGCGGTACCCCGGCCGAGCCCCTGCCGCGCGAGGGGGCGACCATCACCTTCTTCGGCAAGGTCAACGAATCCCTCGACATCACGCTCAAGTTCATCATGGCCTTTGGCGTCTGCTTCCAGCTGCCGGTGCTCCTGACCCTCATGGGCAAGGCCGGCCTGGTAAGCGCCGAGGGCCTGGCCAACGTGCGCAAGTACGCCATGGTGGGCATCCTGGTGCTGGCCGCCCTGGTCACCCCGCCGGACGTCATCACCCAGCTCATCCTCTTCGTGGTGGTCTACGGCCTCTACGAGATTTCCATCCAGCTGGTGAAGCGGGTGGAGGTGAAGCGCGAGGCCAAGCTGCGCGCCGAGGGCTACTACGACCACGAGGAGCTCTTCGACGAGCTCGAGGACGAGACGGACGACCTGAAGTGACCCAAGAGACCCTGGAGAGGATCGCCGCCGCGCTCGAGCGGATGGCCCCCGCGCCGCCGGAGGTGCCCGACCTCGCTGCCGCCGCCGCCTTCGTCTGGCACACCGGCCCGGACCGGCTGGAGCCCGTGCCCCAGGTCTCGCGGGTGGCGCTCGATCTGCTCCTGGGGATCGACCGGGCGCGCGACACGCTCCTGGCCAACACGCGCCAGTTCGCCGCCGGGCTAGGGGCCAACAATGCCCTGCTCTGGGGTGCGCGCGGGATGGGAAAATCCAGCCTGGTCAAGGCCGTGCACGCCGAAGTTCAGGCGCAGTACGGGGATCTCAAGATCGTCGAGCTGCAGCGCGAGGATCTGCCCTCGGTGGGCCGCCTGCTGAACCACCTGCGCGGCGCCTCGGGGCGCTTCATCCTCTTCTGCGACGATCTCAGCTTCGGCCACGACGATGCCCACTACAAGTCCCTCAAGGCGGTGCTCGACGGGGGCATCGAGGGGCGGCCCGAGAATGTGGTGCTCTATGCCACCTCGAACCGCCGCCACCTGATGCCCCGCGACATGATCGAGAACGAGCGCGGCTCGGCCATCAACCCCGCCGAGGCGGTGGAGGAGAAGGTCTCCCTGTCGGACCGCTTCGGCCTCTGGCTGGGATTCCACGCCTGCGACCAGGATCAGTTCCTGGCGATGATCGCGGGCTACTGCGCGGCTTACGGCATCGAGGTCCCGCCCGAGCGCCTGCGCGCCGAGGCGGTGGAATGGCAAGCCACCCGCGGCGCCCGCTCGGGCCGGGTCGCCTGGCAGTTCTTCGTGGACCTGGCAGGCCGGGAAGGGGTTGCCCTGGGGTAGGGGGGCGATGGGTGTGGAGCACCCATCGGGGTTGTGTCCCACGTGCTCCAACATGGCCGACCTGGCCGCGCGGTCGTGTTAGGGCCGATGGCGCCGCGGAATAGCCACTCCGCCCCCATCTCCGCCCGCATTCACTCGATGTAGGGCGCCGGGTCCACGCTGTCGAAGCCCTCGCGGACCTCGAAATGCACATAAGCGTCGCTGCCGCCGCGGAGCTTGGCGATCTGCTGGCCGCGGCCCACGCTATCGCCCTTCTTGACGCTCACCTCGGCCACGTTGGCATAGACCGTCAGGAGGTTGTCGGCGTGGCGCAGGACCACGATGGGCACCCCCTCGGCGCTCTTGGTGATGGCGGCGACGGTGCCCTTGTCGGCGGCCTTCACGGGGCTGCCGGGGGCGGCCTGGATGTTGATGCCCTCGTTCTTGCCCTTGGCGTAGCCGCGGATGATGGCGCCCTGGACGGGCACCACCATGCGGCCCTGGCTGATGGGCTTGGTCGGCTCGCCCAGGTCGGCCACGGGCTCCGCCGGGGTGGCGGCAGCTGCCGCTTCGACCTCGGCCTTGGCCGGCTCGTCGCGGGGCAGGGGCGTGGCGGCGGAGGGCGGCGTGGGGGTCGGGCTGCCGGTGCCCGGGCGGGTCACGGCGGCGCTCTCCACCTGGGGCGCGGCGCTGCGCGGCGGGGCCTGCTTGGGCACCGGGATGAGCAGGAACTGACCCTCGCGGATGGCGAACTCGGGGCCCAGGCCGTTCCACTCGGCCAGGGCCTGGACCGGCACATTGTAAAGACGCGAGATGGTATAGGCCGTCTCGCCCCGGGCCACCCGGTGGCGGATCGGCTCGCGCGCGGCGGGGGCCGCCTCGGCCGGGGCCGCAGCGCTCTGGGCGGGGGCATTGGCGGGCGCCAGGGTGCTGGTCTGGACCGAGGGCGTGGCCGGGGCCCGGGCGATGGCGCCGCTGGCCAGAGTCGAGATGTCCACCCCGCCCGGCGCGGTGCCGGAGGCGGCGACGCGGCTCGGCAGGGCGACGATCTCGCCCCGGCGCAGCTCCACGTCGGGCTCGATGCCGTTGTAGCGGGCCAGCTCGGCGGCATCGAGGCCGACCCGCTCGGCCACATCTATCAGGGTGTCGCCGCGCTGGGCCACCGCCACCTGGTAATTGGGGTAGGAGATGACGCCCCGGGCATCGGGCTGGGGGCGGCTGGCGACGGCGCCGCTGGCCGCCTCGGCGGTGCTGAAGCCGCCGTTCAGGCCACGCAGGTCGAAATCGAGCGGCTGCTCGGCGCAGGCCGACAGGAACAGGGCGCTGCCGCCCGCCAGGAGCGCCAGGCGCGGGCCACGGGTCCGGGGTGCATGGATCATCTGCAGGTCCTCATCAGGCTCACCCCCGCTATCTTCGGGGTTCCCGCGCTTCTTAGCGCATTACGTCTCCTTGCCCAACCCTTCCAGTAGCGGGACAAAGCGCACCGCGCGCATCTCGTCGTACTCCAGGCCCTGGGCCGTCTTGCGCACCCGGATCAGGTGCTGCACCGCGTCCGACTGGCCCACCGGGAGGACCATGATGCCGCCCTCCTTGAGTTGCGCCAGAAGCGGGCCGGGCGGGTCCTCGGCGGCGGCGGTGACGATGATGCGGTCGAAGGGGGCCTGCTCCTCCAGCCCGAAAGAGCCGTCGGCGGTGATGGCGGTGATGTTGACCAGGCCCAGCTCCTCGAAGGTGGCGCGGGCCTCCTGCACCAGGCGGCGGTGCCGGTCGATGGAGTAGACCCGGCGCGCCAGCTTGCTCAGGATCGCCGCCTGGTAGCCTGAGCCGGTGCCGATCTCGAGCACCTTGTCGCGCGGCTGGATCTCCAGCGCCTGGGTCATCAGGCCCACCACCGAGGGCTGCGAGATGGTCTGGCCGCAGGCAATCGGCAGGGGCATGTCCTCGTAGGCGCGCTGGGCGAAGAGGCCGCGCACGAAGGGGCCACGGTCGATGCTCTCCATGGCCTCCAGGACGCGGGCGTCGGTCACCCCCTTGGAGCGCAGCGCATAGAGGAACTGCATCTTGCGTTCCGCGTCGCTGATCCCCTCCTGGCTCATCTGTCGAAGCCGTCCAGCCTGGCAAGCAGGGCATGGTCCGTCAGGTCCGCCCGCATCGGGGTGACCGAGACGTAGCCCTCCAGGTTGACCGCCGCATCCGTGCCCGGCGCCGTCAGGACCTGCTGGTCGCCGCCCTTGATCCAGGCGAAGCGGCGGCCCGAGGGGGCCACGTGGGGCTCGGTGCCGAAGACGACCCCGGGGCGGCGGCCCTGGGGCGCCAGGCGGATGCCCTTGACCGCATCGGCGGGCACCGGCGGGAAGTTGACGTTCCAGAAGAGCGGATAGTCCGCCTGCTCCTTGGGGGCGGCCTCCAGGATGCGCCGGATCACCGTCTCGCCGTGCCGCGCGGCGGCCTCGAAGGGGTCTTCCAGCTCGCGGTTGGCCGGGCCGTAGTACTGCGACAGGGCAATCGCCGGGAAGCCCTGGAGCGCCCCCTCCATGGCGCCGCCGATGGTGCCGGAATAGAGCGTGTTCTCGGCCGAATTGTTGCCCCGGTTGACGCCCGAGAGGACAAGATCGGGCGCCTTGCCCTGCATCACCTCGTGAATGGCGATGAGCACGCAGTCGGCGGGCGAGCCCTCGGCGGCGAAGCGGCGCGGCGCCAGCTCCGTCATCATGGTGGGGTGGACGTAGTTGATGCAGTGGCCGACGCCGGACTGCTCGAAGGCCGGTGCCACGGTCCAGACTTCGCCCTCGGGCCCGGCCAGGGCCTCGGCGATGGCCTCCAGAATCCGCAGGCCCGGCGCCGTGATGCCGTCGTCGTTGGTGATAAGAATGCGCATGAATGGCCCCTTTTTGCCTTGATAAGCGAGGGGCGCAGGGGCGGCAAGGCGGGCCGCTGCCCTGGCCCGGCCGCCCTGCGTCAGAGTTGCGCGATTATCGCAGCGGCCTCGCTGCGGGCCTCGGCCAGGGCGCTGCGGTCCTCGCCGGGGAAGAAGCGCGCGCGGGTGGCGCTGGGCATGGGGGCGGGCGTGAGGATCTGGATCTTCGGCCCGATGCGGGCCCGCTCGGCCTGCCAGGAGCGCGCCAGGGCGATCTGGGCCGCCTTGGTGGCGCCGTAGCTGCCGAAGAACTTCTCGCCCGCGCGGGGATCGTCGAAGAAGACGGCCTGGCCCTCGGCCCCGAGCAGCGGCGCCACATAGGCGATGAGGGTGGCCGTGGCGGTGACGTTGCCCGCCACCGACTTGGCCATGTCCTTGGCGTCGATGTGATCGACCGGGGCCAGGGGGGCGGCGTGGATGGCCGTGTGCAGCCACAGATCGAGACGCCCCCAGCGGTCATGGATGCCGCGGCAGAGGGTCGCCATGGCGTCGGCGTTGGTCACATCCATCGGCGCCAGGGTGGCGCTGCCGCCCTTGGCCTGGATGCGGTCGTCCAGCTCTTCCAGGGCGCCGGTGGTGCGGGCCACGGCGATGATGTGGTGCTCGGGCGCGAGCGCCTCGGCCAGGGCGGCGCCCAGGCCGCGCGAGGCGCCGGTGATCAGTGCGGTTTTCGTCATGGCGGCGATGTGCACGGCGCAGCGCGGCCCGTCAAGGCCCGCGTGCCCGTGGGCGCGAGATCAGGAGCCTCAGGGCAGGCGCAGGACCTTGGTCTGGCCGCCGCGGGCCAGGACCAGGTGATCGTCGCCGATGGCCTCGACGCGGCGGCCCTCGATGCGGTCGCCGACCTGGACGCGCACGGTCCGGCCCGAGCTTTCGCGCACCAGGGCGCCGGGCGCGCTGCTGCTGCCGAAGATGCCGATCAGGGCGGTCCGATCCAGCTCGGCCTCCTGGTTGGCCATCCGGGCAATCTTGGACGGCGTCGGTTCCTGATCCTTGCGAAGTGTCATCTGTCCCCCTGCGCCCTCTGGCGCGACTCGCTCTTGGTACAAACCGAGGCGCAGGTAACAGGGGAAGGGGCCGATCAAAAGGCCCCCCGGCCCGGTGTGGCGCGCCCTTGCCGAGGGCTGGGCGGCTTTCAGCCGAGGCGCGGGGCGGCGGGGCGCAGGTGGTAGGTGAAGGTCATCTCCGCGAGGTGGGCGATGGCCTGCTCGGGGAAGGGCGCGTCGAGGCGCAGGGCGATCCGGCGGCGCAGGTCATTGGGCCCGAGGGCGGGGTAGAGCTGGGCCAGGCGGGCGGCGAGGTCTGTCTTGCAATCGACCAGCAGGCAAAGCCGGTCGGGCAGGGCGGCGGACCAGTCCAGCCGCAGGGTCGATCCGGTGCGGGGCCGGGCGGGGCGCCAGGCGGGCTGGCCCCACTTCAGGCTTTCGGAGAGGGGGCCGATGGCGCGCGCCGCCGCCACCTCGTGGAAGAGCGTGCGGCAGCGCCAGAGATGGGCCTGGGCGGGCTCCGGCCAGGCGGCGATGCGGCTCAGCAAGGCGGCGGGGGGATGCTCCATCGCGCGCTCCTCGGCCCGGCCCGCGGCGCGGGCCGCGCTCAGGCCCGGCGCGTCACTCGGCGGCGGGCTTCATCTGGAACCCCTGGTCGATCTGGTCTGCGGGGGTGACGGGATACTCGCCCGAGAAGCATGCGTCGCAATACTGCGGGCACTTGCTGTCGCGGCCCTGGCCCTCGCCCACGGCGCGGTAAAGCCCGTCGAGCGAGATGAACTTGAGGCTGTCCACCGCCAGGTGCTCGCACATCTCCTCTTCGGACATGGTGGCGGCCAGCAGCTTCTCGCGCTGCGGCGTGTCCACCCCGTAGAAGCAGGGCCAGGCGGTCGGCGGGGAGGCGATGCGGAAGTGCACCTCGGCGGCGCCTGCATCGAGGATCATCTCCTTGATCTTGCGGCTGGTGGTGCCGCGCACCACCGAATCGTCCACCAGGATCACCCGCTTGCCCTTGATGAGCGCGCGGTTGACGTTGAGCTTGAGGCGCACGCCCATGTTGCGGATCTGCTCCGTCGGCTCGATGAAGGTGCGGCCCATGTACTGGTTGCGGATGATCCCCATGGCATAGGGGATGCCCGATTGAAGGCTGTAGCCGATGGCCGCGGGCGTGCCGCTGTCGGGCACCGGGCAGACCAGGTCCGCCTCCACCGGGCTTTCCTTGGCCAGCTCACGGCCGATCGCCTCGCGCGTCTGGTAGACGGAGCGGCCGCCCAGGATGCTGTCCGGGCGGCTGAAGTAGACATGCTCGAAGATGCAGAACTTGGAGGGCTGGGGGCGGAAGGGGAAATGGCTCTCCACCCCCTCGGCGGTAATCACCACCATCTCGCCGGGCTCGATCTCGCGCACGAACTCGGCGCCGATGATGTCGAGCGCGCAGGTCTCGGACGAGAGCGCCCAGCCATCGCCGACCTTGCCCAGCACCAGGGGCCGCACGCCCAGCGGATCGCGCACGCCGATCAGCTTGGTGCGGGTCATGGCGACGACGGAGAAGGCCCCCTCGACGCGGCGCAGGGCGTCTTCCATGCGCTCGGGGATGTTGCGCTGCAGGGAGCGCGCCATGAGGTGGATGATGCATTCGCTGTCGCTGGAGCTCTGGAAGATCGAGCCGCTCTCGATCAGCTCGCGGCGCAGGGCGTTGGCGTTGGTGATGTTGCCGTTGTGGGCGATGGCCGCGCCGCCCATCGCGAACTCGCCGAAGAAGGGCTGCACGTCGCGGATCGCCGTCTGGCCCTTGGAGCCGGTGGTGGAGTAGCGCACGTGGCCGATGGCGATCTCGCCGGGCAGGCTCTCCATCATCGACTGGCTGGTGAAGTTGTCGCGCACGTAGCCGAAGCGCCGGGCCGACTGGAAGCCCGCCACCTTGTCGTGGCTGACGATCCCGCCCGCCTCCTGCCCGCGGTGCTGCAGGGCATGCAGGCCGAGGGCGACGAAGTTGGCGGCATCGGCAACGCCGACGACACCGAAGACCCCGCATTCCTCCTGCAGCTTGTCCTCGCTGTCGGTGTCGCGAAGGTAGGAGCTGTCGAAGGGATGGGCGGGGGGCATGATCTTGGACAAGGCGGGACTCCGAATCCGTCAGGGGTCAGGGCACTAGATAGGGCCTCTGCGGCAGGCTGTCACCCCACCGCCTTGGCGGGGGGGCCGGATTGTCGGGTCTGCGGTCCGGGGGCGGCCTACTGGCCGCAGGTGCCCACGAGGGTCTCGTACTGGGTGGTGATCCAGCCCAGGGCGGCCTCCGGGTCGCGCTCCTCGATGCGGTCGGTGAAGCGGCTGAAGACCACGGCGGAGCGGCTCTCCTCCACGATGGTATATTGCTGGCCGGTGATCACCGTGTCGTAGACGAAGAAGGCGATGGCCACCAAAAGGATGCCGCGCGCCACGCCGAAGACGAAGCCTAGGCCCTGGTCGATCCCGCCCAGAACGGAGCGTTGCACCACGGAGGAGAAGAGCGGCGTGAAGAGCGAGACGACGATCAGGGCGACCGCGAAGACCAGCGCGAAGGCGCCGATGATCGAAAGCTCGCAACTGTCGGCGAGGAATTCGCCCACCACCGGCAGCTCGCGCACCAGGGGCTCCACCTGGGGGGCAAAGAGAAAGGCCAAGACCGCCGCCGCGATCCAGCCGACGATGGCCATGCCCTCGCGGACCAGGCCGCGCCCGTAGGCCAGGAGTGCCGAAAGCACGATCACCAGGGCGACCACGCCGTCGATAATGGTAAAGCCTTCCATTCGCTCGCCTCTTTTGCGCGCCTAGCCGGCGCCGAAAATCTCACCTACGACTTCTGACAGATCAGACATCCGGTGCAAAGACAGGCCCGCACTGTCGGCGGCCTTGCCGCCCTTTGGGGCGATCGCGCTGGTAAAACCAAGTTTCTGCGCTTCTTTCAACCTGTTTTCGGTCTGGGCGGCGGGCCTCAGCGCACCGGAGAGGCTGATCTCGCCGAAAACCACCGTCTTGGCGGGCAGGGCCACGTCCTCGCGCGCGCTCAAGAGCGCGGCGGCCACGGCCAGGTCCGCGGCGGGTTCCGAGATCTTCAGCCCGCCGGCCACGTTGAGATAGACGTCGAGCCCGGCAAAGGGGATGCCGCAGCGCGCCTCGAGCACGGCCAGGATCATCGCCAGGCGCCCGCCGTCCCAGCCCACCACGGTGCGCCGGGCCTGAGCATGGGGCGAGGGGGCCACCAGCGCCTGCAGCTCCACCAGCACCGGACGGGTGCCCTCGATCCCGGCAAAGACGACGGAGCCCGCCGCCGGCTCGCCCCGCTCGCTGAGGAAGAGGGCGGAGGGGTTGGTCACCTCCGAGAGGCCCGCGCCGGTCATCTCGAAGACGCCGATCTCGTCCGCCGGGCCGAAGCGGTTCTTGACCGAGCGCAGGATGCGGAACTGGTGCCCGCGCTCGCCCTCGAAGTAGAGCACCGTGTCCACCATGTGCTCCACCACGCGCGGCCCGGCAATCTGGCCCTCCTTGGTGACATGGCCGACAAGGATCACCGAGACGCCGCGCCGCTTGGCGAAGCTCGTCAGCTCGTGCGCTGCCGCCCGCACCTGGGAAACGGAGCCGGGGGCAGCCTCCACGTTGTCGGCCCACATGGTCTGGATCGAATCGATGATGGCAAGCTGCGGGCGCTCCTCCTCCAGGGTCGTGAGGATGTCGCGCAGGTTGGTCTCGGCGCCGAGCTGGACGGGGGCGTCGCGCAGGCCGAGCCGCTGGGCGCGCATCCGCACCTGGGCGCTGGCCTCCTCGCCGCTGATGTAGATGGTCTTGAGGCCCGCGCGGGCGAACTGGGCCGCCGCCTGCAGAAGCAGGGTGGACTTGCCGATGCCCGGATCGCCGCCGACGAGGGTGGCCGAGGCGGGCACCAGGCCGCCG
>Ga0160419_100951_pt1 | contig 14449 bp, 10 predicted proteins | sample CelAP2metagpilot_2_FD_108196 | JGI IMG/M metagenome (GOLD analysis project Ga0160419, IMG submission 108196) | Phycosphere-associated microbial communities from Cellana algal ponds in Kailua-Kona, Hawaii, USA - Cellana AP2-4-25 metagenome pilot ... | reverse complement strand
CTCGACGAGCTGGATGGAAATGGCAGTGGCGTTTGGAAGAAGGGAATCTAAAACACAACGAGAAGAAGGAGGGAGGGAGGGAGGGAGGGAGGGAGGGAGGGAGGGAGGGTTGAGCTTCACCGTACGTACCTTGCCGTTCCAGAGGTGGACGTTGTTAGGGTAGAGATTGTCGTGCATGAGCGTGCCCTCCTTGCCGAAAAACTCAACGCGCTGGTCATAGCCGTAGGTGGCCTTGCGGCACACATTGATGGTGACGTTGCCCCCGTTCTCGAAGGTGAGCTGGATGAAGGCCGTGTCGATGGCCTCGCTCGGCTGAGGGAGGGAGGGAGGGAGGGGGAGGGAGGGGGTAGAGTGAGTATCTTGCTTGAGGAAAGCAGTGGGGATGAGGGAGCAATTATTGTTAGTGTCATTAACCTACGGTACAGTCAGACACGGCGAGGAGGAAAACACGTGCGTGCATGTCTCAATCTGCCGTTCCTCCCACCCTCCTTCTCTCACTCCCTCGTTCCCTTCTATCTTACGTTGCTGCCCTCAAGCTGCTTGATTTCGGGGTCGATGAAACAGTGGCCCGTTGCGTACACCTACAGACGGGGGGAAGGGGGAAAAGTTAGTACGAGAAACACCCCTGGAGGAAATTGAACAAATACCGACACGAAGACGAGGAAAGTTGGGAATAATGAGGTAGGTAAGGAAGGACGGAGGGAAGGAAATCACGAAGGCCGGGTAGACGTACCGAGACGACTTCATTTTTCCCTCGGGCGCCCATGAGCCACCTGGCAATGTCCAAGTCGTGGATGGCCATGTCCTTGAACAGCCCTCCTCCTCCCTTGACGTAGGAGAAGGGAGGGGGAGAGGGATCACGCGATTGGAGTATGGCACTGATGGGGTCTCCGACGGCACCGTCGGCAATGGCCTTGTGGAGACGGGCGAAGGAGGGGTCGAAACGACGTTGGAAGGCGGTCATGAGCTTGATGCCGGCGTCTTCCGCCACCTGTTCAAAATTTAAATTTAAATTCAATAATTTGAATCATTTGAGTGAGTCATTACCGATTAGCGAATCAGTTTACTAATGAACTAATAGACGAGGGGGGGCAAGACACTAGCAGCTTACCTTGATAGCCTCGATCGTACCCTTGAGGTCAGTGGCAATGGGCTTCTCGCAAAAGACGTGCTTGCCTGCCGCCGCGCATTTCTTGATCTGATCGGCGTGGAACTGGGAAGGGGAGCAGATCCATACGGCCTCGACGTCCGGGTGGTTGATGACCTGGGAAGAGAGGGAGGGAGGGCGACAAGAAGGTGAGGGAGGAGAGGGATGAAAAACATAGTGTGAGTGAAATGGTGCTCAACTCAAGGGGTGCAACACGGTGGAATTACACAACGGTTTCAAAAGAGAAAAATGCCGCGACAAGGGAAGTGGGGAGAGAGGGGGGGACGGGCAGGGGAAGTAGGGAGGGAGGGAGGGAACAAGGAGGGAGGGCAGACGAAATCGTACCTCATCACCGTTTAAGGTATAGTTGGGGACGCCGTACTGGGCCGTCACCTCCTTCAGAACCGGCTCCACCACATCGGAGAGGATGACGGGCTGCACTCCTGTAGATAGAGGGAGGGAGGAAGTTGGGGAGGGCGGGCGGGGGCAGTTAGACGACGCATAAAATACAATGCAATGAAGTGATAGGGTCGCCACACGTCTGGACGATGAGGTGTAAATAAAATGAACTAGATTATTGAGTGATCGCCACTTGTAAGACTCTCGAATCAAGCCACCGCGCACCTGGGACGGAGGCAAGCGTCTCCAAATGGACACGGCCAATGCGGCCTGCGCCGATGACACCAACCTTGAGGGTGGAGGCATTGCGCTTGAGCAGGAGGGAGGAGGAGAGGGAGGAGACGCTGCGGCGGGCGGCGGCGGTCAGGGTGGCAGCCATGGTGAGGGGTTGCTTTTCTGGGGTGGGTCTGTCGGTGGGGGAGTCGGAGGGGAGGAAGGGAGGGAAGGAGGAGGGGATGAGAAGATGGTAGGTCAAAACATTGAGCTTCGACAGCGCATAGTCCTTCTGCTACTAATGCTGCTCTTGCTACTGCGGCTGCTATAGCTCTCGCTGCGGTTTCTTCATACAGAAGGAAAGAAAAGATGCGGCACGAGCAGGAACTTCGAGCGAGTGCAGGGGCACGGGTCTCGACACCTGCACTGCAACGATGGTGACCTGGTTTGTTTGACTGAACGCGCGGTTGCTCAGTTAGGAAAGCAACATAACATGGCATCCTGTCTCCATCCCCTGGTGAGGAATGAGTGGAGGCTGAACCGGGGTCGTGCCTGGGGCAGCGGCCAGAATGAGGAAGGACAAGAAGCTGTATCTAGTCCCAGCGTAAAGATCTACGGGACGCGCTAGGGCGGTGTGTGGCTTCAAGGCCTCCTGTGTTGTCGACTTGGGACGTGTTGCGTGGTGGGAAAACCAAGTGATCTCCGGCACCATAACGAAAGCACTAAATCAAAAGAGAGTGAATCAGGACAACCCAATTTCTGCTCGTAGGCTTCAACCCCCCGGGGCACGTCCCGATCTAAAGCTCCCAGGGCTGTTGTTGGGGAGAGATGAGCGAAGAGTTTTCTCAACAAGGCCCAGGCCCTCGCCAACTCCACCTCCTCGTCAAGGGTCTTCTTCCCCATACTTACGACCCGATACACAATGTTACTGTTCAATACCGCGTCTGTAAATGTATGTGTCGAGCTCGGATCACCCGCCATGAGTGGTTTACCTCTGTTGCTCAGTTTCCCCTTGAATCATCATCACCATCGTCATATATGATCATCACCATGCCCCCAATTTAAACAAACTATGCTTCCTTCTTCCCTCGCGATGCCGGCGTCTCACACAACACCTACCACGCACACCACAATGGAAATATCCAGCAATAGAGCCAGCCAGCTTGGCTCGACGGAGCCACATCCCGGCGGCGACAGCCAAGCCCACCATGAGCAACCCATATGGCTACTCCGCCCCGCCGCCCCCCCCGCCCCCCCGTTCCCAGCCGCCCGCGCCTGCCCTGCGTTCCCGCCCGGCTGTCCGCCGCGGAGGTATTTCCAATCGTCCAGAAGACGGCAGCGTGCCATCGTCTTCATTCACCGAAGTCTCCCTGGCTTCTTCAGTCCATGGAGGAGAAGGGTTGGTTGGTGGTGGTGCACTTTTGCCGCCGCCGCCCATGATGCCTGCAGGGATGATGACAGGTACGACACCGCGCTCCACCGTTAACGGATTGCCCTCGCCAGGGCAACGTCACATTCCTGTACCTCGTCCACCGCAAGTGGCGTCTTTTACCAGTCCTGCCATGGTGAGCATGGGCAGTACTGGTGGAGTTGGGAGCAGCAGCAGTAACAGCAGCAGCAACAGTAGTTCAGGTGGAGGGTCCGTGATGGTGGGGGGCAGAGGCAGGCCTGCTTTTGCTGCTTCCCCTTCCTCTTTCTCTTCCTCGCGCTCCCCGCGAGTCAGTGGTACCTTCCCTTCCGCTCCTTCCCCTTCGTCTTTCCATCCCTCGTCCCCCCGAATGGGTGCCGCCCCTGCCCTTTCCTCTTCCCGCTCCCCTTCTTTCCCCACGAGCACGACGGCAGCAGCAGCACCACCAGCAGTTGCAGCATCCGCAACAATGTCACCAGGAAGGGCCCTTTCCCCCCGTCCTCCCTCCTCTCCCTCCCTCCTCTCCACTCCTGGTTCTCCTGGAATGATGGCGGCTCCTCAGCGTAGACATCACCAGCTATCGCCGCGTTCACCGCCACCGCTGCCGCACCAGCAGCACCAACACCAGCACCAGCAGCACCAGCAGCAGCCACCAGAAGGACCTGATACTTTCGTTCGCCACGCTCTTGCTTCCTCCTCTCCTCCTCCTCCTCCTCCTCCTCCTCCTCCTCCTCCTTCTGCTGGTGCCAATGCCATCGCCCCATTGCCCCCTGCTTCCCTCCCTCCCCCCGTCCCCACTCAAGTGTGGCACACGCCAAGTATTCAGAGCGACTGGCAAAAGAGTCTGCGGGCCGATCCCAATAGCATGTGGGAGGGAGGGAGGGAGGGAGGGAGGGAAGGGGACGGAGTGCCTCCTCCCATGTCTCCTACTCTTCCGGTGGACCCGCAGCAGGAACAACAGCAGCAGCAGCAGCAGCAGGAAGGAGGGAAGGGAGGAGAGCAAGAAAGACAGGACGGGTATCGAGACGGGAGCAGTGATGCCTATGGCGTGTCGTCTCATTTTTCAGGAGGGATGGAGGGAGAGGAGGGAGAGAGGGAGAGAGGGAATGGAGAAGGAGGGAAGAGAGAGAGGGGTTCGCCCACCATGTCTTCCTCCACCCGTACCGTTTTTGCAGCTCCCCCTCCTTTTGGCTACCATCAGCAACAGCACCAATCACAGCAGCACCAGCATCAGCACCAGCAGCCGCTGCAGGCCACACTTCCTTCCCCCCCACCTCCCCCTCCTCCCCCTTCTCAGGCCCGTCCCTTCGCCCTTCTTCCGGGTCAGAAGCCTCCTCCTCCTCCCGGCAGGCCGCCTGCACGTGCCTCTTCTCCTCGTGCTGCTGCTGCTGCTGCTACTGCTGCAGCGTCGGCATCGTCGTCGCAACGTGCTTATGAAGAAGAGCAACACCGACAGCAGCAGCAGCAGCAGCAGCAGCAGCAGCAGCAGGAGGAGGAGGAGGAACGCTTGCGGCGAGAGCAAGAGCAGCACCAGCAACAACAGCAACAGGAAGCTGAAGTCTCGTCCACGCTCTTCGGAGATGGGGAAGGAGGAGGAGGGAGGGAGGGAGGGAGGGAGGGAGGGAGACAGGACAATGAGGTGCCTATAGTAAGGGAATTGAGTGAGCCTCGTCATGATTTATTCAGTGGGGCCGCGAGTGCCTTCGAGGTGGAGGGAAAGGGAGGGAGGGTCGGGGAGATGGAGACGCAGGCATTTTTTGGAGGAGTAGGAGGAGGAGGGGGAGGGGGGGGGAAAGAGGGGGGCACCTTGTCGACGGCGGTTTCTCCTCGGGAGGGAGGGGCGGAGGAGGAGCAAGGCCATTATAACGAGCATGGAGAGTGGGTGTGGTCGGCAGCGGCAATAGCAACTTATGAAGAGCAGCAGCGGCAGCTGCAGCGGCAGCAACAGCCGCAGCCGCAGGGGGAGGAAGGGGGAGAGGGAGGGAGGGAGGGAGGGCAGTATGTGGTAGGGCAGACTTACGAATGGAGAGATGAGAGTGGACAGGTGCACTATTATGTGCATCAAGGAGAGGGAGATGGGCAGGAAGGGGGGGGGGGCGGAGCGTACGATCAGCAGCAGCAGCAGCAGGGGTATTATGATGAAGGTGGGATGTGGGTCACACATCCGCAAGGAGGTGAGGGAGGAGGGGAGGAGCAGCAGCAGCAGCAGCAGCCGCACCAGGGCTATTGCGATGAGAACCAAGACCGGGTCTCCTATCAGGAAGGAGCAGGGCAGGAGGGAGGAGTAGAAGGGGAGGGAGGAGGGGAGCAACAGCAACAGCAGCAGCACCACCGGGAGCCTGAGGCTGAGGCGCCGTACAGCCCCTTTTTAACCGTCAGACATCAGCAGCACCAGCAGCACCAGCAGCACCAGCAGCAGCACAGGGCCCCCACCTCCCCCTTCCTCCGTTCCTCTCTTCCTACCCCTATCCCCATGGCCACATCTCATCTTTTTCCCGCCAACGTCATCACCCCCGTCGCGCAACAAGCCCTCCCTCCCTCCCTCCCTTCCCCCCCCCCTTCCTCCACCCGCGCCGCCATGCCCTACGCCCAGCCTCCTCCCGTCCCGCAACCGGGAATCTTCAATCCCGCTGCTGTTCTTAAATCACCCTCACTCCCTCCCTCTCTCCCTCCCTCTCTCCCTCCCTCGGGACCGACGGTCGGGGAGATGGGAGGGGGAGGGGGAGGAAGGGAAGGGGGACAAGAGGAGTATACTGTGTTTACCCCTGCGGCGATCCCTCCGTTTGGATTGGAAGGACGAGGACGAGGAGGAGGAGGAGGAGGAGTGCCCACCTCCCGCCCCCAACCACCACCAGTAGCACAACAGCAGCAACAGCAGCAACAGCAGCAACAGCACCAGCAGCCGTATCTTCACACTTCTCCCTCCCTCCTGCCTTCCTCCGCTTCTTCCCCTCTTTCAGCAGCGACCTTCCCCCCCCGCTCACCCACTGGTGGAGCCACCCTCTACCCTTCCCATGACCCCCGCGTTCCTCGTCCTCGAGGTACGCCCGTCTCCTTCTCTCTCACCCATCTGGTCTACGTGCCCCCCTCCAGAACCAAACACGTGGTGTCGCTGGCCTCCCGCACGGCAGCAGCAGCAGCAGGAGGAGGAGGAGGAGGAGAAGGAACGAGTGGCCTCAAGCAAGGGCCGGTGCAAATGCGGAAACTCGCGGAAAGGAGCGAGGGAGGGAAGGAGGAAGGGAAGGAGGGAGGGCTTTTCGTCAAGGAAGCAGCAGGGGGGAATGCGTCGTGCGAGTGGACCGGGGAAAAAGCGCATGCCTTCGCTCAGTTCCGAATGCAGGCGTGGGCGACGAGGAAGGGAAAGAAGGAGGGGAGGAAGGGGACGGAATGGTTGTTATGGAAGGTCGTTGAAATCGCCTGTAGGCATCGAGGTCACCTGCGGTCCCTGGCCGGGGCAGCTGACGCCCGTTCGCCCGAGAAGGAAGTGATCCAAGCCTTGTATCACGACGAGGGAGGGAGGGAGGAAGGGGGGGAAGGTAAAGCAGGCATTATCGTCCCTGAGTCCTCCACCTCCGGGATGGGCGCCTGGGCCACATCGACTTCCACCTTCCCCTCCCTCCCTCACTCCCTCCCTCCCCCGCAACGGGCGGCGGTTATACATTCCCTGGAAAGCCGGCTGATCGCCGGAGATACTGTAGGCGCCGTACACCTCGCCGTGAGCCACTCCCTTTATTTCGAGGCTTTTTTGCTGGCGTCCAACATCCCGTTCCACGCGGTGGGAGGGAAGGAGGGAAGGGAGGGAGGGAGAGAGCTGCCCTTGGCCCAGCAGGTGGTTTTGGCGTACTGTCAAGCCGCCCTCCCTCCTGGCCTGCCGTTCCATACCCTGTGCCTCCATTTGTCTGACTTAGCCATCCTTCCCCCGGGGTCCTCGCTCTCGTCCACGTCCTCAGCAGCAGCAGCAGCAGCAGGTGGAGGAGGAGGAGGAGGAGGAGGAGGAGGAGGTGTACGCCCAGGCCCCCAGAATCCCTTTGTCCTTGGAAAGCAGCTAATGCAGAAGCAGCATCATCATCAGCAGCAGCAGCAGTCCCCGCGGCAACAGCAACAGGAGCAGCAACAGCAACCGCCGCAGCCATCTTCCTCCTCCCTACCTCCTGCCGCCCCGTCTTCTTCCCCCCTCCTCCAGAATTGGAGACGCAATCTCGCCCTCCTCCTCTCCGTTCCCCCCTCCCTGCCCTCGCCCTCTTCCTCCTCATCGGCTGCCTCTTTCCCTCCCTCCTCCGCCTCTCCCATTCCATCCTCCTCCACCGCTGCCTCTTTCACTCCCTCCCTTGCTCCCCACCCGGCCATCCTCCAAATGGGCGATGCGTTAATGATGGAGGGACAGGTTCCTGAAGCACACCTTTGCTACCTGCTTGGGGGCCTCTTGCCGGGAGGAGGGGGCGAGGGAGGGAGGGAAGGAGGGGCGGCTGAAAGGGAGTCGTTCGTGCTGATTGGCGTGGACGGAAGGAGGGAGGGAGGGAGGGGTGTCGGGACGGAGGAGGGGGTGGAGGCATTTTATCGGGCTGAGATTATGGAGTTCTTACGGCAGCACTACGGGCACTACACTAAGCGGAGCAGCAGCAGCAGCAGTAGCGGTGGCAGCAGTGCACGCAGTACTCCCCTCCAACACGGGGGGGTTGGAAATCTCCCTCTCTCCCTTCCTCCCTCTCGCCCTACGCTCCTGCTTCAACCTTATAGATTGCAATTTGCCAAGGTGTTGATGGAGGAAGGGCACCTGTGGCACGCCTGCAGCTACAGCAGCAGCCTCAAGGCCCTCCTCCATCCCTTTCTCCCCCCTGACCCGACCGTCGAGAAAATGATGCACCTCGCCCTCCCTCCCTCTCTCCCTCCCTCCTTCGCCCTCGACGTGTTTACGTTCCACGCGCGAATGGAGGACCTGGCCGGGAGGGAGGGGGCGCCACCCCGACCTACAGCGGCAGCGGCCAAAAAAAGCAGCGTGGAAGCGGGAAAAAACATCGTTAGTGGATTGATGCGGAACCTAGGAGTCTTAGTCCAGGAAACGATCCACAAGACCGTGTTTGAGGACGAGGGAGGGATGGGCAATGGAGGGGCCGGGGGAGGGAGAGCGCGTGGGGAGGAGGGTGGTGGGGGGGTAGGCGAAGGAGGGGGAGGAAGAGGGGAGGGAGGGAAGGAGGGAAGGACAAAGACGGAGATGCTATACCCTCCGTTTGTGTTTCAGGGACCGTTCAAGGGGAAGGGAGGGAGGGAGGGAGGGACAGATGGTCCTGTTCCTGCAGCAGCATGGCCAGCTCCTGGAGGGCTGCGTCGGTATTCGTCCGCCCCTGCTTCTCCGCACAAGATGCAGCACCAACAGCAGCACCAACAGCACCAGCACCAGCACCAGCACCAGCCACAACCACCGCTCGGCCTCCCTCCAGCCATTCCCGTCATTGCCTCGTCCTCCTCCCTCTCTTCCTCCCACTCCTCCTCCCTCGTTTCCTCCCTCCCTCCATCCCCGGTCCCTCCTCCATCGGGCATGTACAACGCTCTCGCTAACGCCCCGCGAAAGTCGTCCTCCCTCGCTCCCTCCCCCCCTTCGTCCACCCCGCCGTCCTCCATCTCCCTCTCTCAAAGCGGTGCCTCCTATGCCAGTGCGTTGGAAGACGTAAGCCACAGCCAGCAGGCCCCCCCTCCCTCCCTCCCTCCTTCGGGCTCTGGCGGTACTGCTGCTTTCATGACCCCACCGCTGTACCAAAAACCGGAGCAGCAGCGGCAGCAGCAGCAAGAGGACCGAGACACAAGCAGCCCCGCCACTACTGCTCCTTCTCCCGCCGCTCCTCCCTCCCTCCCCCCCTCCAAACCCCTTTCCTCTGTGTCTACCAAAAGCACATCCAAAGGAGATGGAGGGGGAGGCAGCGGCACCAGCACCCCTACCCAAGGAGGAGGAGGAGGAGGGATGGTTGGGCGTATCGCGGGTTTGTTCGGTATAAAGAAACCAGTCACGGCGGATCTGGGCGAGAAGATGGAAGCCTACTTTGATAAGGAAAGGAACCGCTGGGTGTTTCCTGGCCAAGGGGAAGGAGGGAACGAGGACGAGGACGCGGCGCTAGGTCCGCCCCCGACCGGTCCTCCCTCTGGGGCGCCCCAGCCGTCGGAGGAGGGAGGGAAGGAAGGGGAGATGGATATGTTGAGCATGATGATGGCACCTCCGCCAATGAGAAGCTTGCCGGTCAGGCGGGCGACGGTGAGTGGACCCGTGGCAGGTTCTGCTGGGGTTGGTATGGGTGGAGGAATAGGAGGGGGAGGGTCTGTAGGGTCTTCTCCGCAGATGGGGATGATGATGAGTGGAACGGGTGGAGGTGGAAATGGAGGAGGACGGGGAGCAGGAGCCTCCCCGGCGGGACCCAGATTTTTCGTGCCGAGGAAGATGACGCCGCAAGAGATACAGCAGCAGCAGCAGCAGCAGCAGCAGCAGCAGCAGCAGCAGCAGCAGCCTCCGCCTCCGGCGGAGGATGGTGTTGGAGGAGGATCGTCGTAAAGGAAGGGAGAGAGAATGAGGGGGGAGTAGAAGAGGTGGGCAAGAGTCAGTTTTGGGGGAAGGAGAGGAGGAGAAAGGTGGTTGAAGGTAGATGGAGGGGGGGGGTAGAAGAGGTGGGCAAGAGTCAGTTTTGGGGGAAGGAGAGAAGGAGAAAGGTGGTTGGAGGTAGAAGACGAAGACCGTAGAAAGGGAGGAGGCAGAGGCAAGACTAAATAGAGACAATTTGGAAGAAAATTGGGTCATATATGTGAGTGTGTGTGACATTGAGTGCGTGGATGCGCGACCGAGGAGCGAGAGAATCCCGCTCTGTGCTTTGCTCTCCTTTCTTTGTCCAAAATGCGCCCGCCATGTTTTCAAAGCACTACAGCATCCTCCCATCCAGTAGCGGAACGTTAGGAAGGCAAGTTCGAGGGGAAAATTAATATATCAAAAGAAGAGATGGAGGGGGGGGTCGGAACAACACCAACAAAAGTACAATTGGACCCACCCGCCGATCTGCCGGCTAGAAATTGAAAGTAGGGGAGGCGATGGTTTCTCCTGGGAAATAAGTGAGGACAGGGATATTCACAATTCCTTTCATTGTGTGCGTCCAGCCAACTCTAGGTACACAGTGAAATGCGTTTTTTTTTTAAAAACATGTATCTTCTCTCCATTTCCCTCTTATCAACCATTACCCCTTCATCACCATTTCCATCATAGCCGTGTCCTCCATGTCCTTTTCGGTTCGCCCCCTCACCTAGCTACCCCTTGTCAGCTCCGGGGCAACCACATGCCCTTTATTTGTCGCCGTAACTGCCGGGCTGCGACCTTTCCCTACACGTTTGCTCCCAATCCCTCCCCCTCCCCCTCCCAACAAAATGATAAATTATGCGTCGTTTCCGGTCTTTTTTCTTCTTTTCAATTAAATACCGATAATTTCATCAATCATTTATCTTATCGATCAATTATTTTAATATTATTTCATGACTACCCGTGCCACAGCCGAGAAATCCTTCTCGCCCTCCCCCTGCTCCAACGCCGTCACGTAGTCCCTGTTCGCCGCCGCAGCTGTTGGCACCGACGCCCCCACTTTCTCAGCAAGCGTCAAGGCAAACGCCAAATCTTTCTGCGCATGTTTCAACGGGAAATTGACCTCGTGGTCGTCCGCTATGATCTTAGGCCCCTTGAGGTTGAACATGGGATTGGCCATCGCGCCAAGCGACAGGACCTTTACCACATCCTCTGTGGACAAATTCGCTTTTTGAGCCAGGGCAAGGCCTTCGGAGAGGGAGGACATCATCGTAGCCATTATCATGTTAACGACCAGTTTCATCTCAGTCCCTTTTCCGGTATCGCCCAGGAAGAAACTTGCCTTCCCCATAGCATCTAAATAAGGCACGGCTTCTTTAAACACTCCCTCATTCCCTCCCGTCAAAAACACCAACTGGCCCGTTTCTGCCGGTACCTTACTCCCACTCACGGGCGCTTCTAGAAATCTCCCGCCCTTGGCTTTGACGGCAATGTCGAATGCCTGCATGTCCTTGACTTCCAACGTGGCACAATCTATTAGTTTAGACCCTTTTTGGATCCCTGCAAGAATACCTTCAGGGGCGTCAAAGACCTCCCTTGCCGCTGCAGGAGTCGAAAGCATCGAGAATGTCAACCCCTCTCCAACCTCTTCAAGAACTTGTTTGGGATTTTTTGCGATGCGGACGCGTATACGGTCGGTCGTTGAGGGGTATTCCGACAAAAGTTTCTCGCTTTTCTCCACGCTTCGATTCCAGACTATGACATCGTCTCCTTTTTCCAGGAGGCGACGGACCATCCCCGCGCCCATGTACCCTAAGCCAATAAAGCCTACTTTTTGGGAGGACGAGAAGGGCGAGGACGAGGACGAGGAGGCGAGGGCACGGAAGGTTTGCCTCTGTCGCTTGTGGAGCTGGAGGCGGGAGAGGGAGGGGAAGGTGGGGGAGGGGGTGCGGAAGGCAAAGGCGGTGGTGAGCTGAAGGACGAGCATGGTGCTGAGGATAACGAGCAGAGAAATAGGCGAGAAGGACAATGGCGGCATTTGCCTGTAGTGTTTGTGTTGTGAGGGTGTGCGTGAGCAGCTGGAGAGAAGGGCAGCAGGAGGAGGAGGCTCTATAGGATGATATGACGATGAGAAGCCGAGGCGTGATCAGACCGAGGAAAGAAGAGGAGGACGAGGACAAGTGTTGCCTGAGCTATAAACCTGTATGCTCATACTGGTGGTGTGCTCGATGTTGGTGTGGTAAGGTTGGGCGTTTGCAAGTCTTGTTGTGCGGCCGCTGGCGAACAAGAGCGGCAAGCAGCCCTGTTGCACTGCAACTTCTCACTCTATCCTATATCACAGCAATGCCAATGCCGGACACATCCCCACCAAGAAGAAGATTGCAAAATAGTCTCCGCCTTGTCCTCCTCAGCCTGACGACGATCAGTAACCTGGCCTTCCTCTTCCCCTCCTCAGTGCGCTCCCCCAGCCTCCTCCCTCGGCCCACCACACATTTATCGGTTTACTTAAACACGCTACCTCGCCCTGATGTTGCCACTGCTCTTGCTGCGGCTACAGGGACAGGTAATGACAATCTGCCGGACAGACTGCCTGTTGTGGCCATAATTGGCCACCCCGGCTCGGGTCAGACAACTTTTGCCAGGTATTTTTTGCAGGCCCGAGATAAGACAGCCCCCCGCTCCCTCCCCCCCTCCCTCCCTCCCTCCCTCTGGGCGTACATTTGTATCCATTGCCGATATATTTAATGCGTAACACAGGTAGATGTCATCGATACATTGCTTGTTTATGCTCTGCACTGCTCCACTCACCATCGTCATCCTCCCCTTCCTCCCTCCCTCCCTCCCTCCCTCCCTCCCCCTCAGTATGCTCGCTGAAGACTACCCCCAACTTCACTACATCTCCACCAGCAGCGAACCAGGTCTCCTCAATGACGTCCGCACAATTCTTCGACAAGCAGCAGAAAAAGCAGCAGCAGCACAAGCAGACCCCTCCCTCCCTCCTTCCCTCCCCCTCTCCCTTCCCGAAGCCATGTCCCATGCCTTGGCCTCACGGATTCGCTCGGTCCTTGCCCTCCCTCCCTCCCTCCCTCCCCCCCTCCCTTCCGCCATCCTTCTGGACGGGTGGCCCCGTTCGATGACCGATCTAAAAACTTTGGAGGATGGGGGGAGGGAGGGAGGGGAGGCAAGGTCGGTGTATGTGGATGCCTGTGTCTTTCTTGATAGTGGCGAAGAGAAAGAGGACCGGGAGCTGGTCTTGCTGAGGGAGGGGTTGAAGGAGGGGGGAAGGGAGGGAGGGAGGGCGTGGGTGATACCTAATGACGGGGAGGTGGGCGAGGTTTACAAGAAGGTGAAGGAGGTCTTGGCGCCTGTATTGGCGAAGGGCGGGTTGAGGGAGGGAGGGAAGGAGGGAGGGAAGGAGGTTCTACAATCCGAATCACCTGCAGAGGCAGCAGGAGTAGCAGCTGCAGCAGCAACAGCGAAAACAAAACCCGCCTCCTCTTCCTCCCTCCTCCCATTCGGAGGCCTCCTTCTTCCCCCTCCCCTCTCCCTCGCTCTCCTCCGTGCCGGCATCTCCTCACCCACCCCTATTCAAGAGGAAGCTTTTCCCCAAATCATGCGAGGACACCACGTCCTAATCCACGACGAAACCGGGTCTGGCAAAACCCTCGCTTTCCTCCTCCCCCTCCTCCTTCCCCTCCTCCCTCCCCCCTCCCCCTCGGATGAGAAAGCGAGCGCGGGTACTGCCCCTTCCTCCCCCTCCTCCTCCCATTCCCTACCTTGCCAATTAATGATTGTGTGTCCCACGCGTGAATTAGCCGTCCAAGTCGGTCGAGTCGTTTCGGACCTTCTGGAAGGGGAGGGCGAGAGGGAGGATGGGAAGGAAGGGCAGGTCGCCCTGTTGATCGAAGAGAGCGGGGAGGGTGCTCCACCCCTCCTCCCCTCCCTCCCTGCCCCTGTGTTGGTGGGCACAGCCAAGGTTTTGTGGTCGGAGATGGTAAAGGCGAATGGCACCTCGTCCCAGACGAGGGCGGGGGAAAGGGAGGGGTGGATGCGGAATTTGCGGGCCTTGGTGATAGATGAGGTGGACCGGTGTTTGTCGCCCCTGGGACAATATGCAACGTTGAAGGAGAAGAAGCAGAAGGGACGGCATCCCAAACCGGCGGTGTTGCTGGTGGAAGAGGTGATGAGGAGGGACGGGAGGGGAGGAGGGAGGGACGGAGGGAAGGTGCAGTTTGTGGGGGCATCGGCAACGATCGGGCGGCCGTTAAGGAGAGAGGTAGCACGATGCCTTGGAGTGGACCCAAAGCTTGACCCCCCTGTGGTGGTGCGGGGAGGAGGGAGGGAAGGAAGGGGGGGAGGAGTGGAAGAAGGAAGGGCGGTGAGTGTGCCCAAGGGGATTGCGCACCGGTATATTGCGGTGCCTGATGAAGATGTGCAGGAAAAGCTCCTGGCAGTGAGGGCGTATTTGATCGAAAGGCAGCCACGGAGGCCCTTGTTATTTGTTCCACAGCAGCAGTATGTTCAAACAGGGGGGAGAGGAGGGGAGGAGGGAGGGAGGAAGGAGGGGGGGGCGGCGGCGGGCGCGAGTGTGAGTGAGGTGGTGTCACGGTTGGGGAGGTTAATGAGGGGCACAAAATGGGAAGGGAGGGTGAAGGCTTTGCATGAAGAGATGGGGTTTGGAGGAGGAGGAGGAGGAGGGGGGAAGAGGGGAGGAAGGGCGGGGGGGGGGGGAGGG
>Ga0160419_100950_pt1 | contig 14461 bp, 23 predicted proteins | sample CelAP2metagpilot_2_FD_108196 | JGI IMG/M metagenome (GOLD analysis project Ga0160419, IMG submission 108196) | Phycosphere-associated microbial communities from Cellana algal ponds in Kailua-Kona, Hawaii, USA - Cellana AP2-4-25 metagenome pilot ... | reverse complement strand
GTTGGGGAGGAGAAAAGGGGGAGGGGGAGGGGAGGGGGGGGGGGGTGGTTGGGGGGGGGAGGGGGGGGGGGGGGTGGGGGGGAGGGGGGGGAGGGACGGGTGGCGGCGACTGTTGTGGCGGGGTTGGGAAGTACGGCAGTGGCTATGACGAGGAGTTTGAGTCGAGGGGGAGCAGGAGAAAGAGGGGAAGCAGGGTTAGGAGCCGGAGCAGAAGGGGGAGCAGGGGCAGCAGCCGGAGCTGGAGGAGGAGGAGAAGGACGACGAGTAGGAGGAGGCAGTTGAGACCTTGTCAATGCCGAACTTTGTATTTGGTGCAGGAGGGAGTGGGGCTGGACAAGGTGAAGGAGAGGGACAACTTAGTAGAGGTGGGAGGAGGAAATTAATACAATAAGAGTGAGGAAGGAGTGGATGGAAGGACGAGGAGAAAACGTGACGCTTCCTGCAGAGCTCAAGACACAGCATGCGTAATGGTGGATGTGCGCGTGATGAGTAGTGGGAGGGGGGGTAGGAGGCCAGTCTAGGAAACAGGTACGACTATTGAGGGGCAAACATCACAGATAGAATTTTGAGGAACAAGGACAAGAGTAAAAGGGAATGTGGAGCATAAAACCACCGCATGAAGCATGTGAAGGAAGACGGAACAAATAAAGAAATGAACACCTATACATTGGGGAATTAAAAAGTTGGAGTTATGAGTCACCAAGGAATAAACATCCCACCTGCTGCGCAAGACGACAGCAACGATACAAGCAATCGAACCAAGAAGCAACATAGCGAATAGCGAGCCATAACCCCCAGAATGTTTTGCACTTTGCGTTTGAAATGGGGAGGTTGCTTTTCTCACTTGGACGGCAACGGCCTCCAATCACGATGCAAATGCTTTCCACCTTTCACAACCAAACACACACGCATACCACTAATAGATCATGGCACAGCAGCAGCGGCGTTGGCAACTACCACCGTCGGCCTGCCTCCTCGTCGCATGTCTCGTCCTTCTCCTCCCCGATCCTACCACTGCTTTCGCTCCGCCGCTAAACGGGAACGGGCTTGGACGTGTCACCTCCCCCTCCTCCTATGCGCCCAGGACCGCCATGTCCCTCCCCTCCTCCACCAGGGCACGCCTCTTTGTTGTGGCTGGCACTCCATCCTCCTCTCTCGAGTCAAGAAGAAAAGAAGGCAACTTTGACCTCGAACTCTTTTCGCCCGCCAAGGTCAACCTCTTCCTCCGCATCATCCGCCGTCGTGAAGACGGCTACCACGAGCTAGCCTCCCTCTTCCAAACCGTCGCCTTTGGGGACACTTTACTCTTCAAAGCCCTCCCCGCCTCGGCCACGCAAGATGAATTCGCCTCTTCGTTCACATCCCTCGTCACGGACAAGAGTAACTTGGTCTTGCGGGCGCTCGACCTCTTTCGTCGTAAGACAGGCAAGACTCGCCACTTCCAAGTCTACCTCGAGAAACGCACCCCCGTCCAAGCCGGTCTCGGTGGTGGGAGCAGCAATGCCGCCACAACGTTATTCGCAGCCAACCAACTCCTCGGCTGCCCCGCCAGTGATAAAGACCTGATCGAGTGGTCTAAGGAGCTAGGCTCCGACATAACATTTTTCCTCTCCCAGGGCACAGCATATTGCACTGGTCGCGGCGAAATACTCGAACCCGTCCCCGCCCTATCCCCCTCCACACACCTCTATATCGTCAAGCCGCCCATCGGTCTTTCTACCCCCGCAGTTTTCAAAGCGCTTGATTTAAATGCCCTGAGTAAAGAAGATCCTCGGGCCCTCCTCTCCGCTTTCACCACCCGCCTCGGTAAGGGCGAGCCTGTCCCTCCCTCTCTATATGTCAACGACCTGGAGCCTCCCGCCTTCCAGTGCATTCCTGGCCTCAAAACAATCAAAGAGTCTCTGCTCTCGAAAGGGTTCGCCGCCGTGATGATGTCCGGCAGTGGCACGTCCATCTTCGCCATGGCCCCTCCCTCCCTCCCTGCCTCCTTTGATGCGGCGGCATTTGCACAAGAGATGGACGTAGACGTATGGGCCACCACCTTCACAGGTCGGCCCGAGAACGACCCCAGGGCGTGGTATCCCAATCCACACGCCTAGGGAGGGGGCGAAGGTAAGGAAGGGAATAGGGCGATCGAGTGAACGACACAACAACAAAAGCAATAATTGATGAGAATGGGATAAACGAGGTTGGTTGTTCTTCCTACTGAATTCACATGTTTTTGTGTATTCAACTGTATGGAAATCGCTTTTCTTGAGTACCATCTCTGACGAGGGCGGTTTCGACCCCTTCGCCGCTCATGGGTATAGCCCTGCCATTTTTACTCTGGTTTTCCTCCCCTCCCTCCCTGCCTCCCTCTTTCCGACCTCCTGCAGTGCCATCTGCCCCTCTCACATCCTAATTAAACCATCCCTTGATTCCCGCAAAAATACCACGGGCCTTCTCAATCCCGTCATCCACGGCCGATTCCGCTTTTTTCGCAGACGCCTTCAAGTCAGACTTCTTCTGCTTTGCTTGGTCGGCGAGGCGATTCGCTTCCTTGTCCGCTTTATCGGCTGCCTCACGTGCCCTCTTCTTCTGCTCTTCCAATCGGGCCTTGGCCTTCTCCGAAGCCGCCTACGAATGCGTGGGGGATAAAGGAGGGACGGACGGTTGGTTGGTTCAGGAGAAAGGATGGTAGGAAGGGAGAGAGGGAGGGAAAGCAGTAGTGAGTGTGAGAGAGGAAGACAAGGAAGAGAGGGGAAATGATAAGTATTCGTGTGAAAATAAACATACCTTGGCTTCCGCCTTGAGCCTCTCCGCCTTGGCTTTCGCCTCATCTGCCACCTTCTGGGCCTTCATCTGAATTTGTGTAGGGGAAGGAAAAAGGCAGGAAGAAAGAGAGGGGAGGAAGAGAGGCATATTGGTGCCAGGTGACGGTAGAAAGGTATTGATGAAAAGGAAAGAAGGAAAGGAGAACGCATAGGGGGAAGGGACCGTACGCTTAGGCGGCGTTCTTGGTTCCGTTTTATCTGCGTGGCCCCAGACTCCATCTTTTTAATTTGTATGCTTCTTGCACGTACCTTTGCATCTGCCTTCACCTTCTCGGACCTGGCCTTTGCGTCGTCTGCCAATTTCTTGGCCTTGGACTGTGTTTTTTTAGGGGGGGTAGTGAAAAGAAGGGGGTATGTGTGTGTGTGTGTGCGAAAGCAAAAAGGAAGGGGAATCTTGCCCGGCCCAGACCACAAAAAATTGAATGCAGGCGCCTCACAAAGAACATGCCATTCTCGAGGCACTTTTTCAAACCACACACTGCCTCTTGGATCACGATCCACTTGTCGTGCCTGTCTGCCCGTCCTCTGCTACTCGTGCTCGGGCCCCGCAAACTTCAACATCACTGGCCTCGTACTGTTTCACGTTGCCTTACCTCAGCATCCATCTGAACCTTCTTGAACTTGGCGTCCGCCTGATCGATACCTTTTTGGGCCTTGTCTGAGGCCGAGTCAATCGACTTGGAGGCCTTGTCCATAGCCTGGAGGGAAGAAAAGACGTGGATAAAAATGCGTCAGGTGGAGACAGAACAAATCTTCTTCTGCGCTTTGACACTGCTGCTGATGCCGAGCATTCCGCACGACTTTGGTACGTACATCATTGCCGCTCTTGGTCCAGGAGGAGATTTTGGCGTCGAGCTTGTCAAAGAAGCCGCCGCCGCGGGTGTGGAGCAAAGCACGGGAGGGGCACGCGTTGATGTCGGCCGAGGCGACAGTAACAAGCCCGGCCACTGTCACGATGGAGGCGAAGATGCGCATTTTGTTGGTGGGATGCAAGGATATTCTGCTGGGGATTGGAGATGGGTAATGGAAGGGCATAAAGATGATAACTATGTGTGTGTTGAGGCGATATGTATGAACCGGTATAAAACAAGTGAATGAGCAACGCAGGACAACATTTATGTCTCGCTTGTGCATGCCGCCGTTGAAGACGAGGAGGGGGAGGCAGCTGTGTTGAAGTACTCTGGAAATCGCCTCGCCTCGCCCTCCACACCTCTGTGCCTCTGCCTGCAAATCCTTTCAAACTCACCACGCGTACCGCCACAACAACCACAACAGGCCTTTGTACTAGGACGCTGCGTCGCTGCGGCTTCCTGTACAGCCATCGAATGGGTTCGCGAGAAAGACGTAGGCAGCTACCATCCCTGACACCCCTGGAAAACGGGGCTGGTGACCATAACAGAAGAAAAAGGGTGACCACCACCACCACTGCACTCTGTCTCACCGTTGTCCTTCTCCTCATTGCCACGCCCCCCATCCAATCCACCAAGCAGCCCTTGTCCTTTTCTATCCTCCCCCGACTTTTCAGAAGACAAGTACGCTCTCAAATTTTTACCACCTCCTCCTCCTCCGCCAGCATCTTTCCCCGCCTCTTCACCAGACGCGCTGGTTCAACCATCGTCTCCTCCAGCACTGACCTTCCATCAAGCACACCCGACAATATCCAACCAGCATCCCCCTCCGCACCCGTCGCCGATCTCGGCTTCTCCTTCAGTCCCGCCGGTCTGCTTTTCCCCTACCACCTGGGCGTCGCCTCCGTGCTACGAGAGAAGCGCTTGCTCAATGACAAAGTCCCCTTGGGTGGTTCCAGTGCCGGTGCCCTCGTCGCGGCTCTGATCGGTGCGGATATCCCCATCAAGAAAGCCCTGGACGCATGCCACACCATCAATGACCAATGGAGTGGTGCCATGTCTTTCACTAAAGGAATCACGGAGAGTCTAAATTTTGATTTTGGGGGCGGTTCTGGCTTAGACAAGACCCACGAGGAAGCTGTGGCGGTAGCACTAGCTGCGGGCGTCGCGCTTCCGCCTCCGGTCGTGAAGAGTGCGAGGACTGGGAATAGCAAGACGTTGAAGGCTTTGTTGCACGAGGTGTTGGATGAGATCTTGCCGCAAGATGCGCACTTAAGGTTGAATGCGAGGGCAGGAAAGGTACGAGTGAGGGGAGGGGGGAAGAGATGAGGATGAGGACGGAAGGCGAGGGAGGAAGAGGAAAGGAGGTGAGAGGTGATGTGTCTGTGGCTGTCCAAAGGGGCGAAATGACCATGGAAAGAGTGCGATGCGGCAGCAGATGATAGGAGCCACTGTGTGAATATGCGTGAGCCATTTCTCATACACTTCTATGTATACCCTTTTACTCACATCCCTCTCCTTTTATAGTAACCCTCTTATTCACATGGCTCCCCTTCCTCCTTCCTCTTCTTCCCCCTTCCTCCTTCAGGTCACAATTGGCGTGACAGAACTTGGGTGGTCGGGATTTCGCGCCAATTTTTTCCTCCGCCCCCGGGCCTTCTCCTCCTTCACCTCCCGGGAAGACCTCATCGAAGTCCTCCTCGCCTCATGCAATGTCCCCATCCTCTTCTCGGGCTTTCCATCCCTGTCGTGTCGAGGCCTGCCTTCCATCGACGGGTATTTCTCCGTCCCGCCCCATCGGTTTGGATGCCCCTACCTGCCCGAAGCGGAGAGAACAGTGCTGGTGTCGCCATTTCCGGCCTCGGCTGTGGAACGGGGTCCTGGGCCGACGGAGGAGGAGAGGAGGGGAAGGGAGTGGCTGTCTCCCGAGGTGAGGAGAGCGGAGGAAGGGGAGGAGGGAGGAGGGACGATGCGGGAGTTGTTGAAGGACGCCTGGTCTGTGAATGGGCGGGAGGTGGTGGAGAAGTATTATGAGATGGGGCGGCGAGATGCAGCTGTGTGGGTGCAGACAAGTGGGTTTGTCAAGAGGAGGAAGGGGGGAGGGGGGCTGGGACTGATGTTGTCCTTCTTTTGAGAGGCGGGAGGGAGGGAGGGAGGGAGAACCGGTAGATACATATTTATATATATATATACATATTTATATATATATATATTGGGAGAGGTAGCGCAGTCAAGCGGCGGTAGAACATGTAACAAAAATGCATATTAATCTGTGAAGTGGTCAACAACCGTATCGGTATCGAGGAATAAAATCCAGAAATGAGATCAGACAAATGAAGAAACAATAGAAACAAGCATAAATAGTAATTTTAATCAATCAGGCATGTCATATTGCTACGAGGCTCGCTTTGATCAATCAATTCAGTTAATGTGGTCTTTGTTGTATGTACTTGTTTTTCTCAAAGCAGCTGTACAGAAAAGTAGGCACGTGCCTCTATCTCTTGTATATCTCATGAACACAAACAAAGGAATGAAGCTTTTCCCCTGAAAAAAGTGGCAAGAAAACAAAAAAATTGGTACTTTCTTTCGGCCCATCTCTAGCTCACCCTTCCGCAAGGAGCACTTCCGAGAAAACCTCCAGCCTTCTCTCATTCTTCTTGATTTGGTATCCCTCATTCCCTTTTCCATTCTTATCACCTACCTTTGCTCCAGCATGACTTAAATTTGAAGTTTACATCCATCGGAAAGGCTTGCCCTTTCTTTTGGATTTTGTTTTACTTAAATCGCGGGTCTTGTCCTCGAGGAACCGAGGAGCCTCCTCCCCTTCCTCCTCCTCCTCCTCCTCCTCCTCCTCCTCCTCCTCCTCTTCCTCTTCTTCCTCCATCACCACGGCCGCTGCCCCCATCTCCAAATCTAGCACCATCCCCTCCCCCCCATCCTCCTCCACGACCTGGAGGCCCATCCCTTCGTCGTCCTCCTCCTCCTCCTCCTTCTCGACCTTCGCGACTGAGATGGCCGCTTCTTCCTCCTCCTCTACCACCGCCGTACCCTCCCTGTCTTTCTCCTCTTCCTCCTCTTCCACCATATTCTCCTCCCCGTTCCCCTCCTCGCCCTCCACCACCATAACCATTGCCCCTCCGCTCATAAGGTCGCAATTCTCCATCCTCTCTCCCCTCCCCTATCCTATCCTCCCCCCCTCCCTCGCCCCTGTCAAACTCTCTCTCCACTGTCCTCAACACCTTCCTGAAGTCCCTTTCCTTCTCCGGGCGGAACACCCCTTTGTCATCATACATCGTCCGTGCCCGCACCCCTCCTCCCTCCCTCCTTCCTCCCCTTCCCCCCATCTCCTCGGCGAAGTAGACTTTCCCGCTTAAGAGCTTGGCGGCCGAGAAATGAAAAACGTGCTTATCCCCTTTATACACCGGCGCTAGCAACTCCGTTATTGGATATATATAATCAGGCTCAAACACCTGAAACTCCTCCTCCTCCTCCTCCTCCTCCTTCTCCACCTCATCCGCCCACATTCTCCCATCCCTTCCCCCTCCCTCCCTCCTCCCCTTCTTCATCGATGGGGGCGCTGGCTCCAGGCCTGTTACATACAGCACCCCCGGCACCGGCACGCCAAATTCATCCTCCAACTTCTCCTTCCCTCCCTCCCCTGCCCCCCCTTCCTCTTCGCCTCCTCCTCCCCCCGCCTCCCTCGGCACCTTAAGCTTCGGGCGCGCCCACGCCAAAAAACGGGGGATGGCCGTTACGGACCTTCCCACCACAAAATCAAACCGTTGGCCTTGCACATCCTCGATCCTCGCGTGTCTTGTCTGGACGTTCTTCAACTGCAGCGCCTCGGCCATCTCCGCCACCGCCCGGACTTTTTTCCCCGTCGAATCCACCAGCATCAAGTTGAGCTGAGGGCAGGCAATGGCGAGGGGCAGTCCCGGGAACCCTCCACCAGTACCGATATCGAGGACCGTAGTGCCCTTTGGGGCCTTTCGCAAGAGGGAGGCCAAGCCAAGGGCGGGTAGGATGTGATTAGGAACCACGTTCTAGGATAAGGGACGGAAAGAGGCGGGAGGATAGGAGGGAAGGATGGCTAAGTGTTGCATTGGTGAATGTCGCGAAGTCGGGAGTGCACCGATCGCAAGGTCTATGTTACGATGCAGGAGGGAATAAAGGGATGAAGTTCCTGAAGCCAATTCTAATCAGCCTATCGGGATGCGGTAAGTACCTGAATATCCTTGCGAGAGATCACATTAATCTTGGCGTTGACCTCCACGAGAAGGTTAGCCAATGCCTCAATCTGCTTCCACTGGGCGGGCCGCAAGTCAGGCCACGCTGTCCGAGTGATTGAGTCGACGGTAACGGGGGGAAAAGAAGTGGCAGGAGGGGTAGGCGGATCCCTGCTGCTCCTGTCATCATCGTCAGAGCTTGCAGCAACCACAGGAGCACGACGGCCGGGTGTAGGGGTGCGTCGACTGCTGCCAAACGTGCTGAAGGTGTGCTGCTGTTGCTGGTGGTACTGCTGCTTCTTCCCAGGATGGTGCGGCGCTGCCAAGCCGTAGGGGGAGGCTCCCAGAGGCACAAATGCCGGGTATGTACGATGCGGCAAGCTTGCCGCAACACAGGCCGTCAAGGAGAGCGTGGCGGTGGTGACTCTTAAGACGAATCGGCGGGCGGCTACTGCTGCTGCCGGGGCCGTCGACGCCATGACTTGGCTGTATTGATATGTGTTGTGTTTCGGATTTCGAATGGTTGAGGTTGAGTGGGTGAATAAGAACGGATCAGTTAATCATAAAAATGCCCATAAGGGCGGTGCGGCGTCGACGGCTGCGAGGACCCTACAGAGCAAGTGCTGGGAAAGTTGGGAAAGGCCTAGTGGAGGAGTAAGGTGGGTCGGTGGGTGGTGGCAGATGTTGCGTTGAAGTTGCTTGAAACAGCTTCTCCATCGTCTCCAAGGGAGACTATTTTGGAAATGTTCCGCAGTTTTGGAGGCCCGGGAACGGCAATTCAGGGGGGAAAACGGATATGTAGTGCTCAATGAAGTAAAAGATTGTGTATCTCACGAGTCGACTTTCGGTTTTTTGATGATTGTCTAACCAAAAGCTCGGAAAGGCACACTTGCAAAAGGGGGAGGTTGGTTCAACTCGATGTATTTTCTTTTCTTTTTCATTATGGGTGCGTTTTCATTCAATGTCTCAGTCATTCAATGAATCAATCAATGGTCGAAAAAAGGAAAGCTTTGAATTTTCCGTCGTGTCATGCATCAGTCTGTTTTGCTCCCTCTCAGTCGTCCTCGAGCCCAAACAAGTAGTCAAAATTAATCATGTCCTTCTCCCATCCCGTATCCTTCTTCACCCCTTCACACCTCGATACTCACCAACCCCTCCTCGCTGGTAAAGACGGGAAAGACAGTCGCCGGCGAATCCTTTGCACCACCAAAGCCACCCACGAAACCAGCAATGCCTTCGGTTCCCTTAATGCCAAACACGCTCTCAGACCAGGCCGTGCACTTCCCGGTCGCGAGCTCAAATTTCGAGTTGTGAAATTTACAGGTGATCGTCGGCTCTCCACCCTCAACCGCGATATTTCCTCAAGGTAGTAAAAACAGAAGATGCGATGAATGGAGGGTTAGGAAGGGAAGGAAATATGTATGTTGTGATCTTTGAATGTTGGGGGGGGAAGCAGAAAGAGGGGCGTATTATGCCATCTTGAGATAACATTGAACAAAACATTGAAGAAAGATACAGAATGATCAACGATGCATGCACACACAACCAGCCTCGCACAATTCAATGTGACTTTCTGCTCTCTTCCTGCCTACTTACCCGTTTTCATAGGCAAGCCCAGGTGAGGGCATTTGGCCAACACAGCATAAAAGCTCCCTTCCACGTTCGCCACAATCACAGCCCCAGCGTCCGTATCGACGATCTTGCGCTCGCCTGTGAGGAAAACAACGGGAAGAAGGGAAAAAACGGGGAGAAGAAGGGTTGAGAAAGGCTTATGGAAAGTGATGTAGTATGGTCGATGGAAGTAAGGAGTGCAGACATGCCATAAAAAAGACGGAAACAGCACACAAATATGTAAGACGGGAATGTACATTGATCATAGACCACTACCTATACACCCGTGAATACTATGCATGGTCTCTCTGCTTCTCATCCGGCGTACCTCGAGGGATGTCTGTCGCCGGCCCGACGACTACGGTGGCCGAGCGGCTGGTCAGGGCACGACCCGAGGTCGGAGTGGGAACGAGGAAAGCCTGAGCAAGGGAAGGGTAGGTAGTAAATATGTATGAATGGATTGATAGATGGACACAGCGGTGAGCAAGGGAGCGTAAGGGGCCTTACCTGGGAGACAGAGGCAGCAAGGAGCAAGGCGGCGATGGTGCGGACGAACTGCATGATTGTCTGTACGGATGGAGAGAGGAGTGGCTCCTGTCTATTCATGCGGGTAAATGTCAGTTTATTGTGCGTTGGTCGTTTGTCTCAGGCGGTAAAAATGCTTGCTTGCCGCTTGACAGCTCGGCTGCGACTCGCCTCCTCCCTCCTTGCTTGGGCGAGGTCGCGGTCGCGATATAGAAGACCGCTTGGTACAAAACTGGGCCGTTCGACATGCACATGAGGGGAATGTACCTCGATCAAATGTGTCTGTGGTGTTGAGATGAATTGGTTGCGCGTAAGGCGATCAAATGCTTGGTTATAAGGGGCTTTGTTGAGCGTTGGGGGCAACCTCATCAACGTCACTGATGGCTTCAGTTGTGCATCAAATCAGTCGTGAGGGACATCCTCCTTCTTGCCGCACCACACCTCAACGACACTAAGCAGCCGCCAACACACACTGGACACGTAACGAATCATTTCCATGATAAGAAGCACGTCCACAGTTGGTGGTTTTGGCTAGGCCAGCGTCGCCAGCCTCTGATCGCTCATTCTGTGTGCCCATATCTGCATCCTCACGCCTTCGTTTACCCGCCTCCCCACATACAACACAAACATCAGCGCTACCACTACGAAAGTGGCATGTACTACGCGTCATTCTCGCCCTTTCCCGCCTTATCATCGCGTCCGTCGTCCCCGACCTGATTTACCAAACGAGCAAGTAGTAAGAGAGGCTCCCCCTTCATCACCTCCTCGCCGTCATAAATTAAATAACCACATTGCTGCGTCAATCAAGGAAATTGCCGCGGCACCATGAATCCAGCGATGATGGCTGAGTTGAAGGCCAAAAAGGAGGCTGGTGCAGCCAGGGCGGCCGCCGAAGCCGCCACGGAAAGTGGAATGGATGAGAAAGCCTTTGCAGGCGGCGTCCGCCAGGTCCAGGCTTACAACACCCACAACAATAACGTGATCGTCAACAACAATAGAAGCAGCAGCATCAGCAGTTGTGATAGTAGTAGTAGTGTACATGCTTCTCTGGAGGTGTTGGACATCACGTGTGTGTGGCCCGGCAGGGTCTTTGCCATGGGTCCTCCCTCCGCCGACACCATCTCGTTTCTCAACGATGCCTACGCCGGTCGATATTTGATCTGGAATCTGAGTGACGAGTCGAGTCATCGGGTGAACATTGGGTTGCAGGGTCAGATCTGTGATTTCCATTGGGCGGCCCCCGGGAAAAGCCAGACCCCGACATTGCAGGCCCTGTTTCGGGTATGTTATTCGATCCATGCCTGGTTGAGCTTAAGTCCTGAGCATGCGGCGTTTGTGTTTTGCAGCAATGGGAAAACACGGACGGGGATAGTGCTGGCGTGTTTATTGAGGTATTGCTTGAGGGTGGAAACGCCCTTGGAAGGTAGGTTCGATAGGGAGGGGGGGAGGGAGGGAGGGAGGACGAAGGCGCTTCTAGTCCATGTGCCACTTTTTTTGGGGCATCCAGTCGCTCAAATGCTTGCGTTCTACCCTCCCCTTCCTCCCTACGTCCCTCCCCCCCAATGATCCTCAAATTAAACCCCCCCCCTACCCTCGTGCCATGGCTCATTCCTCCCTCCATCCGTCCCTCCCTCCTTCCCTTCCCTCTAGGGTTCAAGCTTTTCTGCGAGAGACGCTGCCAAGCCCCTCTCCAGGACGTTTTGAGCAAGATTCCCCCCACCCTCGTGCAATACTTCAATCACTTTGACGAAGCCCAACGGCTCGGGGCTTTTCCCAACCGTTACCCCCTCCGGTTGGCGAGTGTGCGGATCGACGGGGTCCCTGTGGAGGACATGCCGTGCGTGGACGTATGGGACGCGAGCAACGAGAAAGTGAGGGAGGGAGGGAAGGAGGAAGGGAAGGAGGGAGGGAAGGAAGGAGGGCCACTCCCAGACGACAACATTCTCCACTTTTCTTCACGTTTTCTTTCCTTTCTATTCCCGGCCTGCCCTCCCCCACCTCGCCCCTTCCACAGGTCTACTCCTCCGCCTCCGCTTCCCCCGCGTCGAAAGCCTGGGAGGACGAGACTGGCCTGTACCGAGACGTCCAAGCCCGTCTCTTAGGGGACTTTGTCCTCATTTGTCGCTTTGGGGGGGTGTACACCAAGGACGAGGAGGACGCCAGCAAAATCCTTTTCCGTTACGTCGGGCACACGGCCTTCTTGGCGGAGGGCGTGGTGGACTTGAAGAAGGAGGCTTTGGACATGATGAAGCGGTACGCGCATTCCTTCGACGGGGAGAGTTTCGGCCTCGAGCTGGAATTCGAGGAGGACAAGGATGGGGTTCATGGAGGGCCACACGCGGCTCCTGCTGCTGGTGCAGTGGCCTCGATGGAGGGGCGGGGCGGGTGGGCCTTGCCCTCGAAGATCTTCTCGGCGGAGGGGAAGGAGGGATGGAGGGAGGGCTTGTGTGCCATTGGACGAATGCATCAGGTGGTCCCAGACTTTGAAAAAATGCGCGAACTGGTGGGAATGGGGTTCGAGGAAGAGCCTACAAAGGTCGCCCTCTCCCTGGGAAGCAATAGGGTGGATGCCGCCTTGCTGTGGCTCGAGCGGATCAAGCGTCTCTTTCCTGTCCGCAGCGACAGCAGCAGCAGCAGCAGCAGCAGCAGCAATGGAGGGGGGGGGGACAAGTCCCTGGTGTCGTCTTCCATGGCCACGGGGGGAGGGAGGGAGGGTGGGAGGGAGGCAGAATGGGCGGCAGGGGGAGTGAAGTCGGCTTCTTCAGAGGGAGGGGTAGGAGGAGGGGGGTTGTTTCAGACGGTTTTGCCATGGTTTGTGGGAGGGAGGGAAGGAAAGAAGGCAGGAAAAGGGCCTCTGCCCATGTCGCAGCCGGTGGACGCGGGCGGCTTGCCACCACATGCCCTCCATAAGAACGTGGACTACCAGCCTGGAGAAGGGGGAGGGGGAGGCACCCTGACGTCGTCCTCCTCCTCCGCGACCTCCCTTGGCCTGAGCACCAGCGGTAGCCTGCCGGCCGTCCGTCCCCTCTCTCTAGCCCGCTCCTCCTCCTCCTCCATCTCCTCGGTGCCGACGAGCCAACCACAGCCGGGCCTGTGCGCCGTGTGCGAATCTGTGGACCCCCTACAGACATCCCAATTATTTGTGTGCTTGGGCTGCCGCTCTTCATATCACACCTCCTGTGTCAAGGCCCGTCCTATCCCTCACCAGAGGCATGAAACGGCCAAGTGGCATGAGTATGTGACGAAACATTTTACGAACTGGCGGTGCACGGGGTGCTTGGCCCGGGCGGCCGCAGCCCAGGAGGAGGAGCTGAGGAGGAAGGGGAAGGAAGAGGGGGAGGGAGCGAAGGGGGGAGGGGTGGCGTCTGTGTCGGACGCGTCGACGTCCAGGGGGGCGGGGGGGGGGAAGGCGGCGGATAACACAAATTTTGCATATGTGGGGACGGCGCGGCAGGTAGGTAGGGAGGGAGGGAAGGAAGGAAGGAGGGAGGGAGGGAGGGACGGAGATTGGACAGGTGTTTGTTTTAGCATTCCCTCCCTCCCTCACTTCCTCCCTCCCTCCCGCCTTGCCTAGGTCATTCGTGAGAGGCTTCTTTCTGCTTCCACTCCCACCAGCACCACCATCTCGGAAGGCCTCAAGACGCTGCAATTATCCCAAAAAAATGGGCAGCCTCTAGACGAGGATATTTTGGGAATGGTGGACATGCTCCTGTCGGCTGGGGTGAGCAGACAGGGAGGGAGGGACGGAGGGTGGGTCAGAGGGAGGATTTATTTAAGTACATCAATCTCATATTTCCTTTCTTCTTTCTTTCTTCCTTCCTTACTTCCCTCCTTCCTTCTTCCTTTCCTTCCTTCTTCCTTTCCTTCCTTCTTCTTCCTCCTCCTCTCCCTCCATAGATGGATTCGGGAAAGCTCAAAACCCTCCTCTCCGTGTCGAGTCCCCTCACCGACAGCACCTCTGGCAGCGGAGGAGGAGGAGGAGGAGGAGGAGGAGGAGGAGGTATCAAATACAAGGATCACCCAGACTACAAAGCAAGCTTTATGTTCGCCAAGAGCGGAAACATTCAGCAGGTACCCCTCGCTCCCTTCTTCCCTCCCTCCCTCGCTCCCTCCTTCCTTCCCTCCTTCCATCCGTCGCTCCCTCTCTCCCTGGGTCCGTCCGCCCTTGTGCATCCCACTTCCCTCCCTTCCTCCCTTCCTCCCTCTCTCCTTCCTTTCCTCCTTCTCATCCTCCTTCGTCTTTAGGCGAAATCGCTTCTCCGCAGCAAGGGACTTGATGAGGGCGTTGTGAACAAGGATCCGGAGTCCATAGTACCTGGTACTGAGGGCCAGGGAGGAGGAGGAGGAGGAGGAGGAGGAGGAGGGAAGATAGATGATGAGGCGGGATTGAGTGTGAAGGAGCAGCTGGCAAGGAAGCTCGCTAAAGTGCATGGTGGTG
>Ga0160419_100949_pt1 | contig 14475 bp, 15 predicted proteins | sample CelAP2metagpilot_2_FD_108196 | JGI IMG/M metagenome (GOLD analysis project Ga0160419, IMG submission 108196) | Phycosphere-associated microbial communities from Cellana algal ponds in Kailua-Kona, Hawaii, USA - Cellana AP2-4-25 metagenome pilot ... | reverse complement strand
TTTGGTCTACTTTATATTGTTGTTCTAAATAATTATAACCTTTTGTGGCGTAATAATTCATATTAGCTTCATGAATTGAAGCGTTACAAATTTTTGAAAAGTTAGTTTCAAAAAAAAGATAATCATCTACATATTCGGCTTGTAAAGCTTGATTTCTTGTTAGTTTTTGATCTAACATTAAACTGTATGTTCTATTAAAAAATGCTTTTTCTTCAGGATTAGAAAATAGGTTTTCATCTTCCGCATTAGCGATATAAAAAGGATTTGTTATAAAATGTACATAGGTCATAGCGTAACCTTTAAACTCACCAATAACTACTTTGTTATAAGTTTTTTCTAAAAGACTACTTAAAAAAGGTGTTGCTAATATTAGGCACAAAACAATTATTCCTTTTTTATAATTTTTAGATTGAAAAACAACATAAATAAATACTAAAACTATTAATGGCAAAAAAGCTAAAAATTGACCTCTTGTAAAAAGTAACACAAAAAAAACGGCAATTAGCTTGTAAGAATTCTTGAGTGTTTTATTAGATAACAGTTTAAAAATTTCAGCAATAAAAATTAAGATTAAAGGAAATACAATAGCTTCAGAAAGCACTCTATTTACCGATAAATAAAAGTATAACCCATTTATTAAAATTGAAAGCTGAAATAATAAAACACCAATTGCCGAAAGGTTGATTTTTGAGTTGATTGATTTTAATAAATAATTAATAGCAAATGCAAAAAGCAAATACTGTAAGACCAAAACTGGCATCTCATAATAATCACCAAAAACAGTCGTTATCAGTTTTAAGAACAGACTATAAACAGGAGACCTGTTAATTTCCATATCTAAAAACGCGTAACTATCTGGATAAAAAATAGCACCAGTTTTTAGGACTTTTAAAAGCCCTAAAACAAAAATTGCAAGGTAAGTTATACGGTATTTGGCTGGCAATAATTTTATCATTTTTTGTAAAAATGACTAAGGTAATGCTTTATGATTAATATAAAAACCTTTTAATAGGCTGTGAAGTAAAATTTTATTTACTTTGTTAGAAATTATTAATATTAAATATGAGTCAAACCGTTTTAGAATTAAAAGACGCCAGTATTTTTCAAGGAGAAAGCTTAGTGTTATCTGATGTTAATTTACAAGTCAATAAAGGTGATTTTGTTTATTTAATAGGAAAAACTGGATCTGGAAAAAGTAGTTTTATGAAAACACTTTACGGTGATTTAAAACTAACACAAGGTGAAGGTCATATTGTAGATTTTAATTTACGTACGCTGAAAGAAAAAGAAATTCCGTTTTTAAGAAGAAAACTCGGCATTGTTTTCCAAGACTTTAAACTACTAACAGATAGAACGATAATTGACAATTTAACCTTTGTTTTGAAAGCAACAGGCTGGAAAGACAAAGACAAAATGAAAGAACGCATAGAAACCGTTTTAGATAAAGTAGGAATGAAAACCAAAGGTTTTAAATTTCCGCATGAATTATCTGGTGGAGAACAACAACGTATTGCAATAGCAAGAGCATTATTAAACGAGCCCGAATTAATCCTTGCAGATGAACCAACAGGTAATTTAGATCCACAAACCAGTATTGAGGTTATGGAAGTGTTGCAAGACATTAATAAAAACGGAAATACTATTTTAATGGCAACTCACGACTATGCTTTACTTTTAAAATACCCTAGCAAGACTTTAAAATGTGATGACAATAAGGTATTTGAAGTCGTACAACGTAAAAGCTAAATTTTATGTTATCCATTTTAATACCAACTTACAATTACTACATCTACGATTTGGTATTAAACATTCATGAAAAATGTTTAAAAGAAAACATTGACTTCGAAATTATCTGCTTAGATGACAATTCTGATTCTAATTTTACTGAAGTAAATAAAAAAATTGAAGAGTTATCAAATTGCTACTATAAAACAAACTCAAAAAACAAAGGAAGAGTTGCAACAAGAGAACATTTAGCAGAATTAGCTAAACACAAATGGCTTTTGTTTTTAGACGCAGATGTTTTACCAAAAAATAAAAGTTTTATAAATGAATACCTTAACTATTTAGATAAAGATTATAAAGCTGTTTTCGGTGGTTTTTATTACGATAAAAACAGCCCAAATAAACAATTTTTAAGATGGAAATACGGCAAACAAAACGAAGAAGTTTCTGCGAAACGAAGAAACTTAAAACCTTACAAAGTTATAATATCAGCTAATCTTTTAATTGAAAAAGATACTTATCTATCTATATCAAAGCAGCTAAAAACAAATACTTATGGCGGTGATTTAATCTTTGCTACGTTGCTAAAGGAACAAAACATAAACATTCTTCATGTTGACAATGAAGTTATTCATTTAGGACTTGAGGATAATTTTACTTATCTACTAAAAGTTGAAAAAGCAATCTCAAACCTTTTAACTTTGTACAAAGAAAACAAAATTAAAACACATCAAAATGACTTGTTAAAAGCTTACTTAACTTTGAAAAAGTTAAGATTAAGATTTCTTTTTTCATATGCCTTTAAAATGTTTAACAAAACAATAAAAAATCACCTTACAGGTAATAACCCTTCCATTAAATTACTTCAGCTATATAAAATCTGTTACATGTGTAATTTATCCTTAAATTAGATTTAATGGAACCGTTAATTTCAATAGTCATACCACTTTATAACAAAGAAAAACACATAAAAAAAACTATTTTTAGTGTTTTAAATCAAACTTTTAGTGACTTTGAAATAATAGTAATTAATGATGGTTCTACAGATAATAGTCTTAAGGTATTAGATACTATTGAGGATAAAAGATTAAACGTCTTTTCAACTATAAATCAAGGCGTATCTAAAGCTAGAAATTTTGGAATATCAAAAGCTGCGGGCAAGTTTATTGCCTTTTTAGATGCAGATGATATTTGGTTTAAGTACCATTTAGAGGATTTAAAAAAACTACAAGAACAATTTCCGGATTGTGGATTATACTGCAAGGCTTATTTTAAAAAAGAAGGTAATTTAGATATACCGTCAAGATACAACTCTATACCTAATAACACACCTTGGAAAGGTATTGTAGAGGATTATTTTAAAGCCTCTAAAATTAATAACATAGCTTGGACTTCTTCAGTAATGATACCAAAAAACATTTTAAAAGATTTTAATGGTTTTGATGAAAAAATCACTTTGGGAGCAGGTGAAGACACTGATCTATGGATTAGAATTGCATTAAATTATAAAGTAGCTTTTAGTAATAACGTTTCAGCAATTCATATGTTAGATTCTGATAATAGAATTAGTAACAGTAATACTAATTTGAGACGTTTTATAGATTTAGATAAATACGAAGAAGAAGCAAAAAACAATCCTTCTTTAAAAACTTATTTAGATCTTAACAGATACTCCATTGCAATACAATATAAGTTAGTTAAGAATACACTTAAAGCAAATGAGTATATTGATAAAATAAACCCAGATTCTCTAAACAAAAAACAATTGTTTTTACTGAAGCAACATCCAACTATTCTAAAATTAATTTTTGGAATGAGTCAAATTTTGAAAAAATTCAATATTAAGCTAAGTAGTTTTTAGAGTTTTGAATACTTCAAAGTCTCTTATATAATCGTCTTCATCATAAACTTCTGAAGCTAATACCAAACACACAGATCCTGATGAAAAATTTTCTAGCTCTCTCCATATACCAGGCACAATTAGCAATCCTTTATCTGGTTTATTAAGCGTTATTGTTTTTGTATTATAACCATCGTTTAGAATAACATCAAAACTACCACTTACAGGAATTAAAAACTGATATAACTCTTTATGTGCATGTCCACCACGGTAAGCGTCACTGGGCACATCATATAGATAATAGACACGCTTAAGCTGAAAAGGAACAACATCTTTTTCTATTACAGATAACGTACCTCTTTCTTCTTTTATCTTATCTATCTGAATAATTTTTAAATCGCTTATCGTAGTGTTTTTCATTAATTAGAAACTTTAAAATCTTTTATTCCTTTAAATCCTATTTTAGTTTTACTAAACATTTCATTTAAGCTTATAAACTTTTTCCTAACCAAAAAGAAAACAAACTTAAACACCCAAAAATAGGCTAAACTTTTATATTTTTTGTAAGCTAACGCAGATCTTGCATAGATTATTTTATCGCTTCCTAAAGCTTTACCAGAATTATACTCTGAATGAGAAACAATATATTGATTACAAAAATATCCTCTTACATTATTTTTAATTAATTGGCTTATAAACAAGTATTCTTCGGCAGTTTCAAACTGACTTCCTATTCCAAATCTTTCATCAAAAATTACACCTGATGTTTTTACTTTTTCTAGATCACAAGCGATTTCTATAGACATTATACCTTCAATAGATTGTTTAGAAAGTTCAAAGTTTTCATCATTATATTGTCGATAATCATTTCCTTTTAACGTTTTTGCTTTAAAAACTAAGAATCCAGCTTCAGTTTCATCTTTAAAAGCATCTAAAATGATTTGATCAAAATTAGGTTCAAAAATCACATCATCATCTGTAAATAAAGCATATTTAGAAGTTGCATTTTTTATGGCTTGATTTCGACTTCTAGAAATTCCTTTGTCAAAAAAATTAAAAACTCTAATATTTGCTCTATCAGACTTTAATAAATTAGTCTTTGTAGTTTGATTAATTACAAGAATATTAACCGAGTTGACGTCTGCTTTTTGAAACATCTTGTCTATAAATTCTAAAGAGTTTCTGTGCATTGTCGAAATTAATACTTCTAACTTATCATTACACATTATACCAAGACGTTTTATTTATTTAAATTTGAAAACAAATGTATAAAATATAAATGAAGATATTACTGATAGGAGAATACAGCCGACTTCATAATTCTTTAAAAGAAGGTTTACAAAATTTAGGACATGAAGTAACTTTAATTAGTTATGGAGACGGCATGAAGCAATATCCTTCTGATATTTTATTAAAATCTAAAATAAATAAGAACAAACTTCTTAGAAAAATAAACAACCTATCAATACGAGTTTTTAAAAAAGATTTTATTAAAGTTGAATTTAAAAATCATTTAAAAAAAGTCAGAAATCAATTAACTGATTATGATGTTGTACAGCTTATTAATGAAGACGCTTTAAACTTAACACCTAAAGATTCTATTAATTTTTTAAATTTCATTGTAAATAAAAACAAAAAAATGTTTTTATTGGTTTGTGGTGAAGACTACACAACCATTAGTTTTTTCTTAAAAGGTAATAACGGTCATTCTGCTTTAACACCTTTAATTGAAAACCCTAAATTAAAGTCTAGATATAGCTTTTCTTTAAAATACATATCTAAACCTTACAAAAAACTACACAATTACATTTACCAACACATTAACGGAGTGATCTGTTCTGATATTGATTATAGCCGCATTTTTAAAAATAAAAACTCGTTTTTAGGCTTAATCCCAAACCCAATTAATGTTGATACACTTGAGTATATCCCTTTAAAAACAGATGAAAAAATCAATATTTTTCATGGGATTAACAGTCTTTCTTCAATAAAAAAAGGAAGTAAATTCTTCACTGAAGCATTATCTATTATTAAGAAAAAATACGGAGATAAAGTAAATATTATTGAAACCACTAATCTACCTTATAAAGAGTACATAAACATTTACAACAACGCACATATTTTACTAGACCAAGTTTATGCTTATGACCAGGGTTTTAATGCTTTAGAAGCTATGGCTAAAGGCAAAGTTGTGTTTACTGGCGCAGAACAAGAATGGCTAAACTATTATAATTTAGTTGAAGATACTGTTGCTATAAATGCCTTACCTGATGTTAATTATTTAGTTGAAAAATTAGAATGGTTGATAAATAATCCAGATCAAATTCAAAATATTTCAAAAAACGCAAGACAGTTTATAGAAGCACATCATCACTACAAAGAAGTTGCTAAAAAATATTTAGCAACTTGGCAAAGCAATTAATCTTCTTCTTTCTTTTCTGGAATGATACCAAATAATGAAGAATAAAAAATCATAAGTATAATTCCGTAGTATAAAAAATAGGTAGCAAAGTGAGCCATATTAGCACCAACAACTCCAAACTCATCTATTAAATATTGGCTAGTAAAGTATAGCGTTATTACTGAGAAAGCTTCAGTAATAATATAATGCCAAAACATACGCTTTGCTAAAAACTGATAAGCAATAACAATAGACAGTACTTTTACAAAATCTCCTAAAAGTTGCCAAAAGAAAAGATCTTCTACAGGTTGAAACTCGTCAGTAAGCACAATTAGAACAATAAAATGTCTTAAAAAATAAATTAGTATTAGACCTAAGCCAAAAATCGGAATTATAGTTTTATAAAAACTAAACACCTCTTTTCTAAAGTCTTTAATATTATCAATTTCTGAAAAACGAGGTAAAATATATAACGACAAAAGCGTACTAACAAACATCAAATAATATTTAGAGATACGGTTCATTGCTTCCCAATAACCAGCATCTTCAATACCAACATTATCAATTATATAATTTCTAATAAACAGAGTGATTATTGGTAAAATTATTGCTGAAAAAATAGCCATTCCAGAATATGTACTTAAACTTTTTGCTAGTTTGAAACTAAATCTACTCGCTTTTATTAAAGGGGTTAGGTTTTGTCTATTAATTATTCCTACAAGCGTAATTAAAAAGATAATAGACTCTGCAATTGCAACTGCTATTAAGGCTCCATCAATCCTATCTTTCCATATTAAAAGAATGGTAATAATAGCTCCTAAAATCTGTCCAAAAATATTAAATACAATCAAGTATTTATATTTAGAAAAACCATTCATTATAGCAAAAGCCAACATATTTAAAGCATAAAACGGCAAGGCTAAGGCTAAAATTTTAATAATGTAAGTGTAATTATTATAAGCTTTAAATACGGTATCATTTATATATTCTGCATTGTAGTAAATCAAAAAACTTAAAACAAAGGTTGAAATAAACCCTAAATAAAAAACTGTAGAAAGAATCTTAGAAAGCTGTGTTCTATCCCGTTTATGCTGTGCTATATATTTAACAACACCTTTATAAAGTCCTAAAATAGAAATTGATTGTACAGACCCTACAAAATTACGAAGGTTACCTACCAACGCCATACCTTCTGCACCAATAAAAATAGCCATGAATTTTGAGGTTAAAAAACCTGCTATGATTTTAACAATCACCGAAACCGAATTAAGTGAAGCTACTTTTAATAAAACATTATTATTAATATAGTTTAAAACTTTTTTCAATTAGTAATTATTAATGGTTGTAATAACTTGATCTACTTCTTCTTGAGTCATCACAGGACTAATAGGTAGACTAACACAAGTTTCGTGAATTTTTTCTGTAAGAGGAAATTTTAGACTATTAAATCGATAAAGCGCCTTTTGTTGGTGAGGAGCTGTAGGATAATGTATCGAAGACTCTATTTTATTAGCCTTTAAATAATTTATAAACTCCTGACGATTATCCACTAAAACCACAAATAAATGAAACACATGATTTGAAAAACCATCATAAAATGGCAATTTTATTTTAGGATTTTTCACTTCAAATAAGTAACGCTTTGCAATCTCTTGACGTCTCAAATTATCGGCATCCAAATGCTTTAATTTAGTTGAAAGAAACAAAGCCTGAATTTCGTCCAAACGATTATTACTTCCTATAAAGTCGTTAACATATTTAGTTGAAGATCCGTAATTTCTTAGCTTGAAAATTACTTCAGACAAAGCTTCATTATTTGTTGTTATGGCACCAGCATCACCTAACGCACCTAAATTTTTAGCAGGGTAAAAACTAAAAGCTGCAGCATTGCCAAAACCACCAGCTTTTTTTGTGTTATTTGTTGCTCCGTGTGCTTGCGCAGCATCTTCAATAACTAACAAATTTTTATGTTTAGCCAATTTATTTATACTGTTCATATCACATAATTGACCATATAAATGAACCGCTAAAATAGCTTTTGTCTTTGCTGAAATATGTTTTTCTATTTCTTCAACATCAATATTAAAAGTCTTTGGATCTGGCTCTACTAAAACTGGTGTTAAGCCTGTATTTATTATTGAAATAATGCTTGCTATATAAGTGTTTGCAGGAACAATCACTTCATCTTTTGGTTGTAAAACACCTAACTCTAAATAACCTTTAAAAATTAACTCTAAAGCATCTAAACCGTTACTTGTACCGATGCAATATTTTGTACCACAATATGCTGAAAATTCAGATTCAAATTGTTTAACGCCATCACCAAGAATGTACCAACCACTTTTTAAAAACGCTTCAAATTTTGTTTTAAATTCGGTTTCAAAACGCGCATTGATTTTATTTAAGTCTAAAAACTTTATCATATCAAAACGTCTTCTAAAAGTTTGAAATTTTCTGTAGAAACCTCATAAAAATCTTGCGTTATCGTTCTTGCGCCGTAACCTTCTTTCCAATACAAAAGACCAGAATTTAATTGAAGTCCTTTGTTTTCATTTGAAATTCCAAAATCAAAATAGCGTTTCGACTTAAAAAATTCTTTTATTAAATAATGATGTAAAAAATCTAAACTTCCTGATTGGTTTTTTTCATCATTCCCAGAAATATACTGAGAATGAGCTACATATTTAGTTTCAAAAATAGTCGTTCCGGCAACTATTTTATTATCACTATACACATTAAACTGTCTAATTTTTTTAGGAAATTGTTGTTTCAACAAAGTAATTTCTTCTAAACTATGTACAGGATTTACATCGTGTTTGCTTTTTAAATTTGGGATTAAAATAGCATTCCAAAATTCATCAAAACCATCTACTTCTCTAACTTCTAATCCGTTTTTCAATCCTTTTTTATAACCTGCTAATCGGTCTTTAGAAAATTTCATTTGTTTATCTAAAACAACTACAGAAAGTGTATCTTTTCTATATAATTTAGATTTAGTCAAGAACAGTAAATAATCAAGCTCATCACTTGGTAATGATGTATAAATTGAAGGTATTAATTTTAAGTTAAGCGTCGTAAAATGGTTGCTATCTAAAAACTTTAGTAACGCTTTAAACACATCAATAAAATGATGGAGTTTAAGTTTTTTAGAAATTACTAATCCTCCGTAAGTCAACCCTTGATGAGAAAAGAGCTTATCTTCTACTCTATTTGCTGGCAAAACTGCGACTAACTTTTCATCTTTAAAAACCATTAAAGAATAGTCTTCAAATCGGTCTTTATGGTAATCCATAAAATGACGATTAAATAGAAAAGTACCGTTTTTGGATTGACTTATAAAGTCATTCCAAAGCTTAAGATTTGACGCTGAATATTTATGTATAGAATAAATAGTGTTGCTGTTTTACAGCTTTGAAAGTACTAAATTTTCTTGAAAAACGCATAATAAAAGTTAACACAAAAAATTGCTGCGTTTGCTATAATTATAGGCAAACCAACTCTAACGGTTGGTAACATAAACCCATAAATTATAAAAAATGTACAACCAATCATGTTAACAATTCTTAGTCTTTTTACGTTTTTCATTGTAAATGAAAGTAAGACAAAAAAAGAGGCGAAATAGCCTATGTATTCTGTTAAAGTAATACCGAATAATTCCATTTATTTTTCTTTAATTTTTTGAACATCACCATTAAGGTGCCAATCAAAATAGGTTAAGATAGCATTACTTAAGTAAAAAACATACTTAACGACATTAGCTAAATTACCTTGAATAAAATTCTTTACTATTTGAGCAAAATTATAAAAAGTCCATACTAAAAAGGACTGTTTGTATTTAAAAACAATACCAACATTACCCACAATGCTAATACCAAAAATTATGGCAATGGTATGTTTAAAAATAGGGTTTGTAATTGAGGTTCCAAACCAATAAAAACCTAAAAACACTAACGAATAAGATACCACAAACGCTAAAATAAAGAGCAACCAGTATCTAGCATCTGCATTTTTAATACGTTCGCCTTCAAACCATTTTTTTGTAGACAATAACGCTAATCCAAAGGTTAAAGGATAAGTTATTATAGCCGAATGATTGCCAAATAAATAATCTATAACTCCAGAATTTATGGTTGTAAAAATCCATATTACATTTCCCCAATTACTTTGTCGTACTAAAAAACGTGTTGCTAATAACGAAAATGCCGCACCAATAATTGATAAAATTCCTATCGGGAAAGCACCTTTTTCTATATAACTCCATAAACTAGAAAAAGGTATCCCAAAACGGATACCTCCTTCATAATATATAGTTTCATGAAAATTTCTATACAGTGTAATACTAACTACCAAAACTACTCCAAGTACATCTATATATTTAGAATGTACAATGCGTCTAAGCAATGGATTTGGTATTGTATTATCGGTCACTTTTTACAAAGCTTTATTACGTTTACGCTCTACTTCTTTTAGTAAAATTTTACGTAATCGTAAGTGGTTTGGTGTTACCTCTACATACTCATCTTTTTGTATGTATTCTAAAGCTTCTTCTAAAGAAAACTTAATTGCAGGTACAATTTTAGCTTTATCGTCTGCTCCTGCACTACGTACGTTACTTAACTTTTTAGTTTTTGTAACGTTTACAGTCATATCATCTTGACGCGAGTTTTCTCCAATAACTTGACCTTCATAAATATCTTCTCCTGGATCCACAAAAAACTTACCTCTATCTTGTAATTTATCAATAGAATAAGGAATAGCTTGACCGTTTTCCATAGATACTAAAGATCCATTTTGCCTTTCAGGAATACCACCTTTTACTGGCTGATATTCTTTAAAACGGTGAGCCATAATTGCTTCTCCTGCAGTTGCTGTTAATAATTGGTTACGTAAACCGATGATACCTCTTGACGGAATGATAAACTCGCAAACCATACGGTCTCCTTTAGCTTCCATACTCATCATTTCACCTTTACGCATTGTTACAAGCTCTACTGCTTTACCTGATACTGTTTCTGGTAAATCGATAGTCATTTCTTCAACTGGTTCACATTTTACACCATCAATTTCTTTAATGATTACTTGCGGCTGACCAATTTGCAACTCATAACCTTCACGACGCATCGTTTCGATTAACACCGATAAGTGTAATACACCACGACCAAATACCATAAATTTATCGGCACTATCAGTCTCTTGTACACGTAACGCTAAGTTTTTTTCTAACTCTTTTGTTAAACGATCTTTAATATGTCTTGACGTCACAAACTTTCCGTCTTTTCCAAAGAAAGGCGAATCGTTAATCGTAAATAACATACTCATTGTTGGCTCGTCAATTGCAATGGTTTTTAATCCTTCAGGATTTTCAAAATCAGCAACAGTATCACCAATTTCAAAACCATCAAGACCAACAATTGCACAAATATCACCTGTTTGTACTTGATCTACTTTTATACGACCTAAACCTTCAAAGACGTGTAATTCTTTAATTCTATTTTTTACCATAGAACCATCACGCTTTACTAACGTAATTTGTTGGTTTACTTTTAAGTCGCCACGTGTTAAACGTCCAATAGCAATACGACCAGTAAAACTAGAGTAGTCTAAAGACGTGATTAACATTTGTGTTGTTCCTTCTTCAATTTTTGGTTCAGGAATATGCTCGATAACCATATCTAATAATGGCTCGATGTTTTCTGTTTGTTGCTTCCAATCTTCACTCATCCAATTGTTCTTTGCAGAACCGTAAACTGTCGGGAAGTCTAATTGCCACTCTTCTGCACCAAGTTCAAACATTAAGTCAAACACTTTTTCGTGTACCTCATCCGGCGTACAGTTTTCTTTGTCTACTTTGTTTACAACTACGCAAGGTTTTAATCCTAAATCAATAGCTTTTTGAAGTACAAAACGCGTTTGAGGCATTGGTCCTTCAAAAGCATCAACTAATAAAAGCACACCATCTGCCATGTTTAAAACACGTTCTACTTCACCTCCAAAATCGGCGTGACCAGGTGTATCAATAATATTAATTTTTGTGTCTTTATAAGTTACAGACACGTTTTTAGAAGTAATCGTAATTCCACGTTCACGCTCTAAATCGTTATTATCCAAAATTAAATCACCAGTGTTTTCGTTTTCTCTAAACAATTGACAGTGGTACATAATTTTATCAACCAGCGTTGTTTTACCGTGGTCTACGTGCGCAATAATTGCAATGTTTTTAATCTTAGCCATATATAGTGCCTTATTTTAAGCGTGCAAAGGTAGGTATAAATTATATATATTCAATACATTATTTTTTAATTGGGCATTACCCTTTGTAACAACGCAAATTTTTAGACTAAAACAAAGATTATTAACACGTTACAAAGGGTCGCGCTTTCACTACTCGCGCTTTGCAAGGCGCTCAAACAGGTCGTTCAATCGCTAATGCAAGTATTTGCCAAGATTATTTCTTTCACCTAAAATAAAAGCCTATTTATTTCAGTCATTAATAGTATCTTTGTGGCATCTAAAACTATAATGATGACACTTCAAGATATACCTAAAATCAAACATACAGATAGTAATAACTTCTTTTTACTTTGTGGTCCATGCGCTATTGAGGGCGAAGAAATGGCTTACCGCATTGCCGAAAAAGTAGTTGGCATTACCGATAAGCTAAATATACCTTACGTATTTAAAGGAAGTTTTAAAAAAGCAAATCGCAGTAGAATAGATAGTTTTACGGGTATTGGCGATGAAAACGCACTAGAGATTCTTGCTAAAGTGTCTGAAAAATTTGATGTACCTACCATTACAGATATACATGAAGTTAGCGATGCTGCAAAAGCAGCGCAATATGTAGATGTATTACAAATTCCAGCGTTTTTAGTTCGTCAAACGGATTTGGTTGTTGCTGCTGCCGAAACTGGAAAAGTAGTCAATCTTAAAAAAGGACAATTTATGAGTCCTGAAGCGATGAAACACGCCGTACAAAAAGTAAAAGATGCAGGAAGTGACAAAGCTTGGATCACCGATCGTGGTACTATGTTTGGTTACCAAGATATGATTGTAGATTTTAGAGGTATCCCTACAATGAAACAATATGCGCCTGTAGTTTTAGACGTCACACATTCTTTACAGCAACCTAACCAAAGCGCAGGTGTTACTGGCGGACGACCAGATATGATTGAAACTATTGCGCGTGCAGGCGTAGTAAATAATGTAGATGGTTTATTTATCGAAACACATTTTGATCCAGCTAATGCAAAAAGTGATGGTGCGAACATGTTACACTTAGATAATTTAGAAGGTTTACTTACTAATTTAGTTTCGATTAGAAAATTGGTGCAGAGTTTTTAATTAGTGACACCAATTACACAAATTATCACTAATTATATTTCTAATATAGTTGTTTATAAAACTACGTCAGTTCGAGTATTTTTTATGCAATTTTAAATGGAATAAAAAATGTATCGAGAACTTTAAGTTTATACTTCTCGATACATTTTTACTTCATTACTCTTCGTAAAATCACTCGAAGTGACAATAATGAATATTACCTTTGATGATAGAGCTATTTGATTTTCAATACAACTCACTAGCTGCCTTCAACACATCTATAAAAATGTTATCATTTATAGCATCTAAAGACGTATATCTAAGTGACATCATTTTTTTACGTTTTTCGGTAATTTGATGTTCTTGATGTGCTTTTATAAGTGTTCCTTTTACAAAACCAACATCTACAAATTGCTTTTTATGACTGGCATTGAAGTAGCAAAAAGGTTTTCCTTTTAAGTAGTAAAATGGGATTTTATATTTGTATTTTAATTTAATTTCAGGTAAAGTGTGTTCTACTAAAACTTGTAAATGCAATAAAATAGCCCGAAAAGGTTCGGGCTGATTTAATATATATTGTTCTGCAGGATTCATTTAGAAAATGGCTAAAATACCAATCACTAATAAAACAATTCCAATAATAGCTTTAAAAGGCATTAACTTTTCGGATAGTTTTCTTAATGAATTTTCAAATGCTGGCGCTTTACCAAATACGTGTGTAAGCAGTAAAATACCTCCAAGAATACTTACAATTCCATATAAACTAAAGTGACCACCAAATAGTCTTAACAAAGGTATTACAACTAATGCGCCACCAATTATAGTTTGAAAAGGCGCTAAAACACCGGCTATTTTATTAAAAAAATCACTTTCTCCATCCCATTTATCTAATGTAGACAATCCAAGCAAAATTCCTCCTGTAATGTTTGCTATAATTAGTAATAACCCAAGCATATCTTTGTTTTTTTAGTTAGACTTAAATTTAATAAAAAAATTGAAATGCTTGCTATATTTCAATTTTTAAAAATTTAGCAATCTTTTAACTTGTTAAATTCAAAATAAAAACATTACTTTGTTTTTCAAAGTACTTTAAAAATGAGCGATAAAGATTATTTAAAAGACATTAGCGAGATAAAAAACTTAATGAATAAGTCGTCTCGTTTTATTTCATTAAGCGGTTTATCTGGTA
>Ga0160419_100947_pt1 | contig 14476 bp, 14 predicted proteins | sample CelAP2metagpilot_2_FD_108196 | JGI IMG/M metagenome (GOLD analysis project Ga0160419, IMG submission 108196) | Phycosphere-associated microbial communities from Cellana algal ponds in Kailua-Kona, Hawaii, USA - Cellana AP2-4-25 metagenome pilot ... | reverse complement strand
CTACGTCTTTATCCCGGCCTTTGCCCTGTTCCAATCGGGGCTGATGGCGGGCTGGACCGGGTGGTTTGCGATCATCGTCATCACCTTTGGCAGCGCGATGTACTATGCCGACACCCGGATGAAGACCAAGGACAACTCCTTTTCCGGTTATCCGGGCGTCTGGAACATGCCGGTTCTGGTGATTTTTGCGCTGGAGCCAAGCCACTGGACCAGCCTTATCCTTGTCACCGTGCTGTCCGTTGCAATGTTCCTGCCGCTGAAGTTCATTCACCCCGTCCGCACAAAGCGCTGGCGCAATGTGTCCTTGCCGATGGCGTTGGCCTGGACCTTTTTTGCCGGTTGGGCGGCATGGGTCGATTTCCACCCGGAAAGCTGGGCGCATTGGGGATTGATTGTGACCTCGGTCTACTTGCTGTTCGTGGGCATTGCCCAGCAGATCATCCCGGAACGGCGTAGCTGATCCCGGCACCCTGACCGCCCAGTCAGATCAACAGCCCTGCCGCCCCTTCGTGGCGCAGCAGGGCGACCTTTGTCTCAACCCCGCCTGAACCCGAAAAACCCCCTAGCCCGTTTGCACCAAGCACGCGATGGCAGGGGATGATGACCGGAATGGGATTGGCGCCGCATGCGTTGCCGACGGGTTGAGCCGCCGCGCCAAGCTCGCGCGCCAGATCGCCATAGGTGCGCGTCTCGCCCAGCGGGATGGCCGACATCGCCGCGCAGACCTTTTGCTGAAATGCGCTGCCACGAACCACCAACGGCAGGTCAAAGTCACGCAGCTCATGCGCAAAATAGGCACGCAGCTGGGCCACACCTTCCCGCAGGAGGCGGGTTTCGTCCGCGCCTGCCTCTGGATGCTGCCAGCTGAGCCGGATGATCGCGCCGTCCTCTTCATGCAGACACAGAGGCCCGACTGGGCTGTCGATGGACGCATGGGGCATGGTCGATTCCTTTTTCAAGCGTCGGGCCGGGTATCGCCCCCCTGTTTTGCGGCCTTTGGATCAGCGGCCTATCCTTTGGGATAGGGCCACTTATGCCTTCGACAGATCGGGCTAACCCGCAGCACCTATCCCGTGTTTATGCAAATTTTAATAAACCTAAGAGGCAAGCTGTTCAGAGGGAAGACCATCATGCAAGTCTCGGCTATTTCCAACGTAGGTGTCTATCGCAAGCTCAATGGGCACACCAATGGTCAGTCGTCACCGCAAAAGATGAATGCCCTCAATACGGCCGTCGGCGCAGGTGCCAAGGCAAAGGTCCAAGAGCTCGCTCAAGCTCGTCAGGCCACCCACACCGGCCACGCCGATGCCGCCTTGATGGTGGTGGGTCCGCAATACATGCGTCGCATCATCCAGCAGCGTCTGCAGGATATCCAGTCCGGCTGTCAGGCCGGCCCCCTGCCGACCCGCGAACTGATCGCGCAGGACCGTTACCGCGCCGCCATGAAGGCCCTACGCTGAGTTGAACCGGCCCTGAACAGCCTACTACTCCGAAGTCGCCTGTAAACGAACTGCGCCGCCCGCCCCGTCAGGGGTGGGCGGCGCAACCTGTTTTGCCAAAGGGGGGCTGCCCCGATCAGCTCAGCGCGTCGTCGCAGCGGCCGCAGACACCAGCGTGGCTGTGGCTGCCCACATCCGGCAGGATCTTCCAGCAACGCTGGCATTTTTCGCCATCGGCCTTTTCGAACACGACAGAGATGCCATCGACCTCGGGCATGCGGAACGCCTCGGCCGGGGCCGGATCACCACTGAGGACGATATCGGAGGTGATGCAGACATCCGCGAAGTTCACCGATTTCAACGCTTCCAGCACTTCGGGATCGCGGACATGGACCACTGGCGCCGCCTCAAGAGAGGCACCGATCACCTTGTCGGTGCGCTGCACTTCCAGGGCGGCTGTCACAACGCGACGGGCCTGACGGACCTTGGCCCATTTCGAGGCCAGCGGCTCATTCAGCCAGTCGGCGGGGGTTTCCGGCATATCCTGCAGGTGCAGGGAGCTGTCATCGCCCGGATATTTCTCCAGCCAGACCTCTTCCATGGTGAAGACCAGAATAGGCGCCAGCCAGGTGGTCAGGCGGTGGAACAGGATGTCCAAAACGGTGCGGGCGGCCCGTGCATTCAGCGTATCACCATCGCAGTAGAGCGCGTCCTTGCGGATGTCGAAGTAGAACGCCGACAGCTCTACCGTGGCAAAGTTGAACACCGCAGAGAAAACGCCCTGGAAATCAAAGGACTGATAACCAGTGCGGACCCGGTGATCGAGCTCTGCCAGACGGTGCAGCACCCATTGCTCCAGTTCGGGCATGTCCGCGGGGGCAACGCGCTGGTCTTCCTTGAAATCGCCAAGCGACCCCAGCATGAACCGCATGGTGTTGCGCAAGCGGCGGTAGCCATCAGCCACGCCTTTCAGGATCTCCGGACCGATCCGCTGGTCCGCGGTATAGTCGGTCTGGGCCACCCAGAGACGCAGGATATCGGCGCCATACTGCTGGACGATTTTCTCGGGCACGATGGTGTTGCCGAGCGATTTGGACATCTTGTTGCCCTTTTCGTCCAGCGTGAAACCGTGGGTGACCACATTGCGATAAGGCGCGCGCCCCTTGGTGCCGCAGGCCTGCAGCAGCGAGGAGTGGAACCAGCCGCGGTGCTGGTCGGTGCCTTCCATGTAGACGTCGGCGATGCCGTCCTCGGTGCCGTCTTCGCGGTCGCGCAGGACAAAGGCGTGGGTGGAGCCACTGTCGAACCACACGTCCAGCACGTCGAACACCTGATCGTAGTCGTCGGGGTTCACGATGCCGTCCAGCATCTTTTCCTTGAAGCCATCGGTGTACCAGACATCGGCGCCATGCTCCTCGAACGCAGCCACGATGCGCTTGTTCAGCTCTTCATTGCGCAACAGGAATTCGGGATCGGTCGGCAGCACGCCCTTCTTGGTGAAGCAGGTGAGCGGCACGCCCCAGGCGCGCTGGCGCGACAGCACCCAGTCCGGGCGGCTCTCGATCATGGAATAGAGACGGTTACGGCCGGTCTGCGGGGTCCACTGCACCAGCTGGTCGATGGAGTTGAGCGCGCGGGTGCGGATGGTGTCGCCCATTTCGCCCATGCCGTCATCCAGCTCGCGGTCCACGCTGGCAAACCACTGCGGCGTGTTGCGGAACACGATCGGCGCCTTGGAGCGCCAGGAATGCGGGTAGCTGTGGGTGATGCGGCCACGGGCAATGATGCCACCGGCCTCGACCAGTTTCGCGATGACAGCGTTGTTGGCTTTGCCTTCCTTGCCCTTCTTGTCAAAGACCTGAAGGCCCGCAAAGAACGGTACATGCGGCAGGAATTCGGATTCCTCGCCCACGTTGTGGGTCATGCGATCCAGCCAGTTGCGCGCCACGAAACATTCGTAGTCATCCGCACCGTGGCTGGGTGCGGTGTGCACGAAACCGGTGCCTGCGTCATCGGTGACGTGATCACCGTCGATCATCGGCACGTCATAATCCCAGAAGCCATCTGCTCCGTCGATGCCGTGGAACGGGTGCTTGCAAATCAGATCTGCGAACTCGGATGCCTCTACGTCGCGAACCTTGGTGAATTCGGTGACGCGAGATTTGCCAAGCGCGTCGGCCGCCAATGCATCCGCAAACAGATAAAGATCGCCGGGTTTTGTCCAGCTTTCCTCTTCGGTGGCGTCCACGCGATAAAGCCCATAGGCCACCTTGGGGTTATAGGCGATGGCGCGGTTCGACGGAATGGTCCAGGGGGTGGTGGTCCAGATCACCACGCGGGCCTGGGCCAGATCACCGGTCGCACCAGCAAAGCCAAACGGCACCCAGATCGTGTGCGACTTGTGGTCGTGATATTCGATCTCGGCCTCGGCCAGCGCGGTCTTTTCGACCGGCGACCACATCACGGGCTTGGAGCCCTGATAGAGCGTGCCGTTCATCAGGAACTTCATGAACTCGTCTGCAATCACCGCCTCGGCGTGATAGTTCATGGTCAGATAGGGATCATCCCAGTTGCCGGTGATGCCCAGACGCTTGAATTCCTCACGCTGGATGCCGACCCATTCGTCTGCAAAGGCGCGGCATTCCTGACGGAAGTCAACAACCGGCACTTCGTCCTTGTTCTTGCCCTTCTTGCGGTACTGCTCTTCGATCTTCCATTCGATGGGCAGACCGTGGCAGTCCCAACCCGGCACATAGCGCGCATCAAAGCCCAGCATCTGGTGGGACCGGACGATCATGTCCTTGATCGTCTTGTTCAGCGCGTGGCCGATGTGCAGGTGGCCGTTGGCGTAAGGAGGGCCATCGTGCAGCGTGAAGGGCTTGCGTTCGGCGTCGGTGCCTTTTGCGGCGGCGGCCTTTTCGCGCAGCTTGTCATACACACCAATCTGCGCCCAACGCTCCAGCCAGCCGGGCTCGCGCTTGGGCAGGCCCGCGCGCATCGGGAAATCAGTTTTGGGCAGATTGAGGGTGTCTTTATATTCAGGCGTCTGAGGCGTGTCGGCACACATGTGCAGCGTCCTTTGGATGATCTGGTCGGATTTTGGGATATTCGGTTCGGCGCGATCGCTCAAGCGCCTTTGCCCGGCAGCTCGAAGTCAGTCAGAGCGCCGGGGATATAATTCGAATAATGATGGCCGCAATCTGGGACATGAGGGCCTTATAGGGTGGGCTGCGCGCAGGGTAAAGCGGCAGATGTGCCGCATCGAGGCGGCGCAGGCCGGTCCCTGCCCCATGCGGCAGATGCGCCGGCCCTCTTTTGTCTGCCGGATCGCTGCCGTAGATAGTGGCTGACTTAGTGGAGACCACCCAGATGTCCGATCCTGCCCCCTCCCCAACTGCCGGTTCCCCCTCTCGCCCTGAGGCTCCGCTGGCCCGTTTCGACATTTCAGCCGAACAGATCAGCCGGGTTGTTGCGGTGTTTTACGGCCGGGTGCGGTCACACGACGTGCTGGGGCCGGTGTTTGGCGCCCATGTGGAGGATTGGCCCGAGCATGAGGAGAAGATCGCGCGTTTCTGGCGCAATGCGATCCTGCGGGAGAAATGCTATAGCGGCAATCCGATGCGGATCCATGTCAGCCGCCCTGACGTGCGCGAAGAGCATTTCCCGATCTGGCTGGGGCTGTTTCACGAGGTGCTGCAGACGGAGCTGCCGGAGCTGACAGCGCGCCAGTGGGGCGCCCTGGCCGACCGCATCGGAGAGGGGTTTCGTACTGGCGTCGTTGCGATGCGCCAGCCCAAGAACGCCCCGCCCAAACTGTTCTAGGTTCAGGTCTTATCCTTGGAAAACAACCCCGTTAGCGCACGCTGAATGACGCGGCGCGTGCTGGGGCGGCGATCCGGGCCAAAGGCCATTGGGCGGCAGACCTCCATCGCGGCGATCCCTACCCGCGCGGACAGCGCCCCGTTGACCAACCCTTCGCCAAAGCGACGCGACAGTTTCGACAGGACCGACCCGCCCAGCACCGGCTCGAGAAGATCATCCCCGACCGCAACCGCCCCGGTTGCCACCAGATGCGCAAGCACCGCGCGCGTGAGGCGCCAAGAGCTGAAGAACCCTGACCGCCCGCCATAGATTTCGGCAATCCGCCGGATCATGCGCAGCGAGGTGAACAAGGCCGTCACCACATCCGCCAGTGCCAAAGGCACCAGCGCCGTGACAGTCGCGACCTGACGCGCGCCGCCCTCGACCACCTTTAGTGCGCGGGCATCCATCGGGGCCATCAGCTCTGCCTCTGCCAACTGCAGGAGCGCATCTGCATCCATGACGTCTGTCTTGCGTTCTGCCAGACGCGCAAGCCCCCAGGTCAGATCTTTGCGGCCGTGGTAGAACCGTTCAAGGTCAGACACATAGCTGCGCGCTGCTGCGAGGTCTGCCGCGGGATCACTGGAGGCTGTCAGGTCGGGCTGACCAGTGCGCAGTGTTTCCACCCGGCGCAGGCGGGACAGGGCCGCCAGCTCTCGCAGGCACAGTGCCAGTGCCAGCACAACCGCAACCGCAAACCCCGCGGTGATGGCCCAACCCAAGAGCGGCACCCGGTCAATGAGAGAGGTTGCGAATTCCCAGGCCGCGACCGAGACAACCGCGCCCGTCAACGCCAGAAGGCTTGCCCAGAACCACCGCACCAGCCGGGATGGACGGCGCGCTGCCAGCTCGGCCGCCTGTGCGAGTGCAGGCGATGGCGCAAGCCCGTCCCCCGCCGCACCGTCCAGATCCGGCACCGGCGGGGCCTCTGCCACGTTGGGATGCGGCTGTGCGCTCGGCGTTTCGCTCAGATCAAAGAGAATGGCGTCTTTCTGGCGGCTCATGTCTGCCCCTTGTCGCTGGTGCTGTTCTGGCCGGTCTGCAAACAGGCGGCGGGCCAGATGTAGCGGATGTCCGGCAAACCTTCGTCGTTCTGCGCCCCATCGGTGCGGGCGACTTCGTGGAACCCTTCCCGCAGATAAAACCTCTGCGCGCCGGTGTTTTCCTGAAAGGTCCACAGGTCGAGATGATCAATCTTGCTTTTGGCCGTGTCCAAGAGCACCTTGCCCACCCCCAGCCCACGAGCCTGCGGATGAATATAGAGCGCGCAGATCTCCGGCCCGTCTTGCGCGATAAAGCCGACAACCCGGTCCTGTTTCTGGGCGATCGTCACCCAACCCCGGTCAATCATGGTAGCGCAGAACTGGATCGCCTCGGCGCCGGAGTGCTGCTTTGGCATCCACGGCGTATCGGTTTCAAACCCATGCAGGATCTCGGCGATTTTGCCAGCATCCGTACTGCGTGCCGGGCGCAGGGTTGTATCAGCGTGCGGCTGCATCACAAACGATCCCCGATCAGGAACTCCGCCGCCCGGTCCAAGCGGATATGAGGGGGCCCGTCCCCCGGACGCAAGGTCAGCGGCGCGGGCGCAAAGGACATCGCCCGATAATCCCCCTCCAGCCAGTTTTCCGCCCCCTGTCGCGCGGGCGTCAGCAGGTGCGAAGGATCCTGTGGCAAGGCACCGGGATAAAACGCAGCCGGTCTGCCCGTATCAAGCAAGGTGCCACGCACACAGGGCAGGTCTTCACCGTTGTGACGTCGCATTTCCTCGGTCGTGGCACGCAGCGCTGCAAGCGAGAGCGCTGCGGTTTCGGCCCCAGCAAACCGCGCCCGGTCGCGCGCGTCACGGGTCAGCGCCTCGATGATGGCTGTCAGCTGCGGGTGCTGCTGATGGTGCAGATGATCGGCCTTGGTCGCGGCAAACAGGATTTTTTCAACCCGCTTTCCCCGCAGGATCTGGGTCAGAAAGCCATTTCGCCCAGGCCGGAACGCCGCGAGGATATCCGTCATGGCGTGGCGCAGGTCTTCGACCGCACGCGGGCCAGAATGGATCGCGCTCAACGCGTCCACCAGCACCACCTGCCGGTCGATGCGGGCAAAGTGATCCCGGAAGAATGGCTTCACCACCTTGGATTTATAGGCCTCGAACCTGCGTTCCATCTCGCGCTGCAGGGACCGGCGCGGGGCGGTGTCGCTCTGTGGCAGGGGGGCAAAGGTCAGAACCGGCGATCCCGCCAGATCACCGGGCAACAAGAACCGCCCCGGCGTGCAATCATAATACCCGGCGGTGCGCGCGGCCTGAAGATACTCTGCAAACGCGCCAGCCAAGTCCTGCGCCTGCACCTCGTCGTGGGGGGCCGTTGCATCGGCTTTCTGGGCTTTGCCCAGATAGGCTTGCGCTTCGCTCCGGCTGCGGATCCGAGTCAGAACCTCGTCGCTCCATTGGGCGTAGGTCTTGTCCAAAAGCGCCAGATCCAGCAGCCACTCTCCCGGATAGTCAACGATATCCAGATGCAGTGTACGAGGCCCCTGCAACCCGGATAGAAGACCATTGGGCTGGACCCGTAGGCTGAGCCGCAGCTCTGACACGGCGCGGGTGCTGTCGGGCCAAAAGGGGCGTGGACCTGTCAGGGCGGCCAGGTGCTGTTCGTAGTCAAACCGCGGCACGGTATCGTCTGGCTGGGGCTGCAAGAAAGCGGTCTCGATCCGCCCATCGCGCACTGCCGCCAGCTGCACCATGCGGCCCCGGTTCATCAGATTGGCGACCAATGAGGTGATGAACACCGTCTTGCCCGCCCGTGCCAGCCCTGTGACACCCAGCCGGATAGAGGGCTCAAACAGGGTTTCCGACAGCGAGGCGCCCGCGTTTTCCACGCTGCGCAAGACGCCGTCTGCGATTGAAGAAAGTCCCACAGTGATGCCCCGTGCCTTGCCCGATTTCAGGAGAAGGGGGCCTTGGGCATCGCTGCCCCGCCCCCGTGATCCTGTTGATTACCCCCAAGATAAGCACTGCCCGCCCGTGATGCCACCCATCTTGGCGGGCGCAGAACCAGAGCCACGGGAGGGACACGCGGGGACTTGTGCGAATTTCGCAGGCGGGTTACTTGCCCGCCATGCCGCGTTTTGCTTTGAAAGTCGAATATCACGGCGCGCCTTTTGCCGGATGGCAGCGCCAGAAAGATCAGCCCTCTGTTCAGGGGGCGATTGAGGATGCGCTTGCGCGACTTGAACCCGGCCCGCACACAATTGCAGCGGCAGGGCGGACGGACACCGGCGTGCATGGTCTGGGTCAGGTGGCCCATTGCGACATGGCCAAGGCATGGGATCCCTTTCGTCTATCCGAGGCCCTGAACTATCACCTGAAGCCCGCCCCCGTTGCGATCGTGGACTGCGCCCAGGTGGACGACGACTGGCACGCCAGATTCTCGGCCATTGAGCGACAGTATCTGTTCCGCATCCTGATCCGCCGCGCGCCCGCCACACATGACGCAGGTCAGGTGTGGCAGCTGAGCCATGATCTGGATGTGGCCGCCATGCAGGAAGCCGCCGACCATCTGGTGGGTCAGCATGATTTCACGACCTTCCGCTCCTCGATCTGTCAGGCCGCGAGCCCGCTCAAGACACTGGATGAACTGCGGGTGGAACGGGTGCAGGGCTTTTCCGGGCCGGAGATCCATTTTCATGTGCGTGCCCGCTCCTTTCTGCACAATCAGGTGCGCAGCTTTGTCGGCACATTGGAACGCGTTGGCGCCGGAGCATGGGATCCGGTTGACGTAAAAGACGCGCTGGAGACCTGTGATCGCGCAGCATGTGGCCCGGTCTGCCCCGGCCACGGGCTGTATCTGGCGCGCGTGGGCTACCCTCAGGATCCCTTTGCCAGCTAGGCACCGACACGGTTGGCCCCGCGTGCCAGCCTAAGGTCAGGCTGTCGTCAGCCCCCCAAACAGGCATCAATAGTGAAAACCGGGCGCGGCGAAGTTTTTTTCAATCTTCGCGGGAACCAAACGCACAGGACGTGCGTTGGGGATCTAATTTGCATCGTTAGTTTCACCAGGTTTCCGTATGCCCCAAGAAATCGATCTCCTCGGGAATATACTGAAGTACTCCGCCTTGCCGATTTCGCTGATCGATCCAGCATCAGACGAACTGCGGCTCACTTATGTGAACCGCGCGTTTGAGACCACCACCGGGTATCGCTTTGACGAGGCGCTGGCCGCGCCCTGCCCGCTGTTCACTGGTGCTTCAATTGACCCGATGGAAGTGCGCAAGATCCGCAAGGCGCGCGATGAATGCAGGTCGCTGCGGCTCATCCTGACCAACACCCATGCTGACGGGCGGGTGATCGAGTGCCTGACCTATGTAGATCCGATCTTCTTTGGGCAGGAAACATGCCTTTTGCTTGGGGTGCATTTCCCGCTCGCCACTGCCTTCAGCCGGGCATCAGAGCCTGCTGGCGACGGGGTTCTGAGCGGTCGCCAAAGCGAACTGCAGCAACGGGACGAACAGCACGACCATCTTCTTAACTATGCCAAACAGGCGATGGTCCGCTGTTTGGAAATGCGGCGCAACACGCTTTACAGCCGCATCAATCTATACCTTGACCGGCACAAGGGTGTGCTGCCCGGGGACATTCCAAGCAGCTTTCTTGAACCTGCGCCAAAGGCTTCGTTTGTTGCGAACGAGCTTGACGCATGATGATGCCAGAAGAAACGGGCGACCATGACCTGAACCACGGTCGGGGAAGATCACACCGGGCGCAACACCGCCCGGTGTGATCTGTGCCTGTATGGCGCTGCCGGGTGGGGATGATCCGTCTGATGCAGATCTTAACCCCGCCCACGATAGGGCGGCACGCCCTGATCGGGGATCCATACGCCGTCTGGCAGCGGCCCGGTCTGCCAGAAGACATCAATGGGAATACCACCGCGCGGATACCAATATCCGCCAATCCGGAGCCATTGGGGCTCCAGGAAATCGGCAAGACGGCGCGCGATGGAGACAGTGCAATCCTCGTGGAAGGCACCGTGATTTCGGAACGAGCCAAGGAACAGCTTGAGCGATTTGCTTTCCACCAGCCATTTGCCGGGGACATAGTCGATCACCAGATGGGCGAAATCGGGCTGGCCCGTCATCGGGCAGAGGGACGTGAACTCCGGCGCTGTGAAACGCACGTTGTAGGCCACATCGGCCTGCGGATTTTCAACGCGCTCCAATTCGGCGTCTTCCGGGCTGGACGGCATGACGGTGGCTCCGCCCAGTTGTTTGAGGTTTTGGTAGATATCTTCACTCATGATGCGTCTCCAATGGGATCCTGCGATATGATCTCTTGCGCCGGTCAGACGCCGCGCTGATTGCCCCAGACAAGGACATGCAGTTGCGGCAGCACACGCGGGGCAAACCACTTGTCGGCTGTGACCTTGTCGATCAACCAACGCAGGCGGACGGTCGTCTCTGTCAGATCAACGGGAGTTTCGGGATCGACCGTCGGGTTGCCGGGCTGAAGGTAGAGCGGCAGTTCGGGGTAACGATCCGCCACTACGCGCGCCCAGTCGTAGTCCACTTCGTCAAAGACCACGATCTTCAGCACCACGTTTGGGCAGTCTTTTGCAGCCGCCAGACAGGATCCAAATTTGAGCCAATCGACCTTGTGTCCGCTGGACGGCGGTTTCGGGCTGAGCACAAGCGTGTCCAGCTTGCTGAACCAGGCCTGGCTGATCGATCCCTGGGTTTCGCAGGCAAAGCGATAGCCCGCCTCTTTTCCCATGGCGATCAACTCGGCAAAGTCCTGGATGGCCGGGTTGCCGCCGGACAGAGACACGGTCAACGGCTGCCCGCCGCTGAGATGTGTGACCTCTGCCCAGACGTCGCGAGTTGTCATCGGCATCCATGTGTCGCGGAACTTGCTGTCCACCGCATGGAGACTGTCGCACCAGCTGCAGCGATAATCGCAACCGCCTGTGCGCACAAAGACTGTCGGCTCCCCGATCAGGGCGCCTTCACCCTGGATCGTGGGGCCGAAAATTTCGGCGATACGTAAACTCATGGTCGATACTCAGCCCAGGTTTTCGGGGTCTCGGACACCCGCACAGCGGCGGTTTCTGGCCAACGCGACACGCACCAATCGTAGAAGTGGCGCGCCATGTTTTCTGCGGTGGAGGGGCCCTCCATCACGTCATTCAGATGGCGGTGATCAAAGCTGCCGTCGATGTAATTCTTCAGCGGTGCAAGCTCGTGATAGTCCCGCACAAAGCCATCGCTGTTCAGCTCGGCCCCCGCCAGTTCGACCACCACGATGTAGTTGTGCCCATGCAGCCTGGCACATTGGTGATCCGCTGGCAGATGCGTCAGCTGATGGGACGCGGAGAAGTGGAATTCCTTGGTGATCCGGAACATCACGCCCCCCCGTCTTTGATCGCTGTGCGCCAGAAATCGGGATCCGCATAAACTGTCGGATCCTCGACCCCCGCCAGATCAAAGGCCTCGCGCCGCTCTACGCAGGTGCCACAGCGCCCGCAGTGATGTTCGCCGCCCTTGTAGCAGGACCATGTCTCGGCAAAGGGGGTGTTCACGGCCGCCCCTGCGGCGACAATGTCCCCTTTGGAGCGATGCACAAAAGGCGTCACCAGCGACACGTCAGCATAGCCATCCAGCGCCATGCGCTGCATCGCGTCAAAGGCGTCGGTAAAGGCCGGACGACAATCCGGGTAGATGAAGTGATCGCCGCCATGAACCGCGGTTGCGACAGCCGTGTCGCCCTTGGCGGCCGCAATCCCGTAGGCAATGGTCAGCATGATGGCGTTCCGGTTGGGCACGACAGTGACCTTCATGGTCTCTTCGGCGTAATGCCCGTCCGGCACATCGATATCATCCGTCAACGCCGAGCCGCTGAGCGCAGCACCGATCGAACGCATATCAATGATCTCATGTGGAACCCCAAGCCGCTTCCCGCAGGCGGCGGCGTAGTCGAGTTCCTTGCGGTGGCGCTGCCCGTAGTCGAACGACACCAAACGCGACAGCTGCCCTTGGGCAGCAAGTACATGGGCAAGGGACACGGAATCGAGCCCGCCCGAGCAGATGACAAGTGTTTTCAAGTTTTCAGTCCTTGTTTTGATATCCGGGTAGGCTGCGACCGGAGAGCGTGCGTATAACGACTGACGTGTATGTCGGCAAGATATCCACAGAGAATTTCCCCGACGTCACGATTGCGACGCGAGAGCGTTTAGAACAGGGTCTTTACTGATTGTTTTCAGATAGATAAGAGAACGCAGCAAAAAGGCGCCAACCTTATCGGTGGCGCCTTTTGCTTTTTTCTGTCGTGCTATTTCAGCCCAGATCTTCCTGACTGTAGGCCCTTAACTCTGCCCGCGCGACCTGCCTGCGGTGAACGGCATCGGGACCATCGGCGAGGCGCAGGGTGCGCACATGGGTCCAGGCCTGCGCCAGCGGCGTGTTCTGACTGATGCCCTGCCCGCCCTGCATCTGCACCGCCTCGTCGATCACCTTCAGCGCGACGCGGGGGGCGACCACCTTGATCTGACTGATCCAAGGCGCGGCAGCGCGAGGGTCCCCCTGATCCATGTACCACGCCGCCTTGAGGCAGAGGAGACGGGCCATTTCGATCTCCATCCGGCATTCGGCGATGATGTCGTAGTTGGCGCCCAGCTGGGCCAACGGCTTGCCAAAGGCCTCGCGGCGCAGCGAGCGGCGGCAGAGCTGTTCCAGCGCGCTTTCAGCCTGACCAATGGCCCGCATACAGTGGTGGATACGCCCCGGCCCAAGGCGGCCCTGCGCGATCTCGAACCCGCGCCCTTCGCCCAGCAGCATGTTTTCAGCAGGCACCCGCACATCTGAAAAGCGGATGTGCATATGGCCGTGGGGGGCATCGTCGTGGCCGTAGACCTCCATCGGGCGCAGCACCTCGATCCCCGGCGCGTCCGCTGGCACCACGATCATTGACTGACGTTTGTGTTTGGGCAGGTCGTCCCCCCCGGTGCGCACCATGACGATATAAACCTTGCAGCGCGGATCCCCGGCACCGGAGGCCCACCATTTTTCGCCGTTCAGTACATAGTCATCGCCATCGCGCACGCAGGACATGGCGATATTGGTCGCATCCGAGCTGGCCACATCCGGCTCCGTCATCAGATATGCAGAGCGGATCTCTCCCTGCAGGAGCGGGGCGAGCCATTGCTGCTTCATCGCCTCGGTGCCGTAGCGTTCGAACACTTCCATATTGCCGGTATCCGGCGCGGAGCAGTTGAAAACCTCTGCCCCGAGCGGCGTTTTACCCATTTCCTCGGCGAAATAGGCATATTCCACGGTGGAGAGACCAAAGCCCTTGTCGCTGTCGGTGAGCCAGAAATTCCACAGCCCCTCTGCCTTGGCCTTGGCTTTCAGGCCTTCAAGGATTTCGGCCTGACGGTCGGTGTATTGCCAGCGATCCCCCTTTGAGATCTCGGCGTGATATTCGGCCTCCATCGGCATGATCTCGTCGCGGATCATCGCCGCCACCCGATCCAGAAGCGCACGGTTTTCGCTGCGCATACCCAAGTTCATGTCCATCCCGGCGCCTCTTTGTGTTGTTTCCCTTGGCGGCAGCATGGCGCGGGGGTTGTGTCGCTGTCCAGCCGCGTGACGGGACGTCACGGATGGATAGGCCGCACAGGACAGAAAAACGGGCCCCGGAGGGCCCGTTTGTCAGCGATTTACTCTGCCGCCTCGGCGTAGTCTTCCATCGGGGGGCAGGTGCAGACCAGATGCCGGTCACCGTAAGCGTTGTCGACGCGGTTGACCGGCGGCCAGTATTTGTCCACCCGGAACGCCCCCGGAGGGAAGCAGCCCTGTTCGCGGGAATAGGGGCGATCCCAGTCTTTCACGAGGTCTTCCATCGTGTGAGGGGCGTTTTTCAGCGCGTTGTTCTCTGCGTCCATTTCCCCTGCCTCGACCGCGCGGATTTCCTCGCGGATCGACAGCATGGCCTCGCAGAAACGGTCCAGCTCGGCCTTGGTCTCGGATTCTGTCGGCTCCACCATCAGCGTGCCAGCAACCGGCCAGGACATTGTTGGTGCATGGAAACCGCTGTCGATCAGACGTTTGGCAACATCGTCCACGGTGACATTTGCGCTGGCCTCGAACGGGCGAGTGTCCAGAATGCATTCATGCGCGACGCGGCCCGT
>Ga0160419_100946_pt1 | contig 14484 bp, 15 predicted proteins | sample CelAP2metagpilot_2_FD_108196 | JGI IMG/M metagenome (GOLD analysis project Ga0160419, IMG submission 108196) | Phycosphere-associated microbial communities from Cellana algal ponds in Kailua-Kona, Hawaii, USA - Cellana AP2-4-25 metagenome pilot ... | reverse complement strand
GGGAGGGAGGGAGGGAGGGAATGAATGGAGCGGGGGAGGCCCCCCTATGGATATTTTCTTGGCTCATTTTGGATAACTCAACTCTATGTCTTTACACACTTTGTACCTTTCCCTCCCTCCCTCCCTCCCTCCCTCCCTCCCTTTCTTCCTCCCTCCTTTATACCCTCCTTCTCATTCTTCGTATAGATCAGAGACGTGGATGTCATGCACGCCTTAGACGAAAAGGCGGTCAAACCTGTCATCACTGCTTCTGCTGCTGCTGCTGCTGCTGCTGCGGGTGGTGTCAGTGGAGAGGGAGGGAAGGAGGTGGGAGAAAAGAAGGAAGGGGAACGAGAGGAGGCAGCAGCGCCAAGAGTGTAGATGAGGGAGGGAGGGAGGGAGGGAGGGAGGGAGGGAGGGAGGGGGGGAGAGAACAGAAACAGCAGCACGTGAGGGAAGGAGAGAGAGTGAGGGAGGGAGGACAGAAGACAAAAGGGCAAGGAGAGGGGAGGTATCGGTGGCGAAAAACGGAGGAGTCATATTATCCACGAGGGATTATATCATTCACGAGGGATCATGTCATTTACGAGGGATTATATTATCCACGAGGGATTATATTATCAACGAGAATCAAAGATGGGTTATATTAAAGATATCCAAAACGAAAGACAAGGCTGGCGTCACCTTCCTACAACAACCACGCGCTCGCGTGCAACGGACGGATGCCCTCTGAGTCAGCCACCGTTCCGATCCTTCCATCCTTCCTGTCTTTCTTGCTCTCCCCTGGTTACTTCCTCACATGCAGTCGCGGACTCGCACACATGGCATATACACGCATCATCATCGTCAAATTGTACACTCGTCTCCCGTCCCTCCTTTCCTTCCTCCCTTCCCCCCTCCCTCCCTCCCTCCCTCCCTCCCTCCCTCCCTCTTCTCACTTCATTCCCGGTATAGGCGCGTGGTACAGCTTGTACGGCGGCCGGTTCGGCAAAATCGAAGGATGCTCTTTCTCGACGATCACGGCAGTATCCATCGTCCGTTCCACACCCACCGATCCTCTCATCAGCTCCGCCACGGTCTTCAAGATGGGGTGGGAGGCCTCTTTTTGAAATTGCGCGAACGGCACCCACCGGGCGTCCTCAATCTCCGACGAACGCAGTCGCAATTCGTCCGTTTCGGCGGCCAAGTGCGTGACGACATAAATGTCGTCAACCCCGAAGGAAAGATTGTGCTGGTGCCGCATGGCCAGCAGTCCTTGGAACGTGGACCTGACACCTGTCTCCTCCTCGACCTCCCTCACGGCGGCAGCGCCGAATTCCTCGCCCGGCTGGAGGGGATAGGGGAGGGTGGGATGGAGGATGAGGATGGTTGGCGAAATATTATGATGATGAAGTACGAAGAACAAGGCACTCTCATAAATCAAGCAAGCTATTAATGTGGCTGTACGAATCCCTCACATTCACATAACCTCCTGGAAGCTTCCATCCGCTCACGGCCTTGCTCCATTCCTTGACCAGTAACACCTCGTCCTTCTTATTCATGCAAAATCCTGGAGGTGAGTGTGCGAATTACGATGTGGGATAGGTTTGCAAAGGATGGAAAATTTCAGCTGAGGATGAGGAGGAGGATGAGGAGGAGGATGAGGAGGATTTCGAAGTCGCCCAAAAACAGCGCACTATGAGACTTCTCTCATCTCCCTCCCTTTCCCCCTCCAAAGCGAGAGCTTACCTGCTACTCCAACCAAGTGCGTCGCATCCCTTTCCCCCTCCCTCCTTCCCCCTCTCTTTCCTTCCTCCACGTCCAAAGCGAGAGCTTACCTGCTACTCCAACCAAGTGCGTCGCATAAGGCGGTACCTTGTTCTCCATCCCCGGCTGCAACCAAAGATTCATCACGACTGTATCCGGCTCACAATGATGACATTTGAAGCCAAACGTTCCAAGGACCCCAAGCAAATGACCGTTGAGTGCATGTACCCGTGCCCACAAGCTGCTCTTCCCCTCCTTGCGCAATTGCTGCACTGTGACAAGCATCCGCGTCGTAAAGTCACTCGTGTCCGTCACCCGCATGGTGTCCGTGTCGAGCATGCAAGCATTAAAAGGCATGGGCGTCAACTCCAAGGGTTCCCCCAAATAAGTCTTTCGAGCAGCATTGTTGTTATTTTCGCCCCCTTCACCCCCGGTCGCGTAACCACGCTGGTACTGGTGCTGGGACGAGCCCGCCTGCATGCTGGTGGATAACAAGCCACCTCGTCTTCCTCCTACTGCCGCTGCTGCTGCTCCGGCCTCATGCCGTGATCCTGATCCTTCATTCCATAGCGCCCATGTCCTGGGCCTCAAACTGCTGTTTGACGCAAAACGGGAGCATGAGGCATAGAATAGAGGGAGGGGGGAGGTCGATGAGGGGGAGGAGATGGAGGAGGGCAAGGCTTTCCGTTTCGCAAAAAGACTACGGCGGCCCGCGCAGCCACTCACACCCCGTAACATCAGCATTGAAATCTGTGTTATGTATGAGTGCGAGAGCTAGATCGGCAAGTTTGTTGGGTGTAACAGGTGCGGGTTTTCCAAGAGGAGGATCCCAGCGAGGCAGACCTCTGCGGCCATTTCAGCACTGCTTCATTCGAAGACGAATTCATCGGCCCGCACCCCTCCTAATGAAGACCCCCTCCCTCACCACGACCCCTATAGCATACAGGTGGGCGTCTCACCGCGATTCGCGTTATCTTAGGTCAGGCTACCTGTGTAGAGAGCAAATCACTCCCCACCATCCTCCTCCTTCCTTCGCTCATCATGTCGGAAGCTGTGTCTACGTCTTTGGCGTCTTCCTCCGCTGCCTCCACCATCGCTGCCGGCACCACCAACGCCCCATCTGAGCACCAGCAGGGAGGAGGAGGGAGCGGCTTGCTCGCGGAGCGCAAGGGCCGGTTTCGGGTCAAGCAGGTGGAGGCAGCCGAGGCTGAGGAAGCGTCTTACCCTGAGGGTGACATATTAGGAGGAAGAATCAAAGGCTTCGACCGCCCGCACTCCTCCTCCTCCCATCACCAGCATCAGCATGAAACATCATCATCTGGCGCTCCCCAAGTACAACTGTCCTCGCACCGCATGGGTACCGTGGATATGAGCACTGTCTCAGATTTAACGGATTCTCTGGGAAAGTCGAGCAAGATGGGGGGGGAAAAGAAAGGACGCTTCACCGTCCGCGAGCTCCCCGAAATAGCTTTGGAGGGCTCAGGAGTATCAACCCCTATTCATCACATGGAAGGGCACCCGCCTGGCCACCACTCGCAGCATCCTCATCATCTCCAGCAGCACCCACACCAAACCTCCAACCAGGGCGGGCATGGCGGTAATCACACCATTCATGGACACCCACACTCCCGCCCTCCTCCCCACCCTCATGGAGGACACCATCATTCGCCGCATCATCAACACACGCACCACCACTCCTTAATGCGTGCTTCATCGGCGCAGCATCTCGATATAGCACATACCTCAGGAGGAGGAGGGGGAGGAGTAGGAGGGAGCTCCCTCCGATCTTCTTCGTCTGCGTTGCACCTGGAGGGAAGCGGAGAGACTGGTCATGGACATCGTGGACAGCAGCAGCAGGATGCCTCGCCCGGAATGAGTGCCAGTGGAGGGACTTATGCTCCCCATTTCCAATTCGCTTCCTCAACGTCTTTACACGATACGGGGATAGGACCATCAGGAAGTGCATCGTCTCTCTCGGTCCACGAACCCGAGTATTTTCGGCTTTTACGGCAACAGAACGAGATGATTTTGTCAAGACTAGCGCACATGGAACGGTCGTTCCACCCTCCTTCCCACCCTCCCTCCCACCCTCCCACCACCCCGGGAGTGGCGACCACGCCTGGCGGGACGGGTGAGAAGGGAGGGGGAGGAGGGGGATCGGGAGGAGGACCAGGCCACTTGAGCATTGGTATGAAGAGTGGGGCGGGGCATCACCACCATGACGCTCCTTCCTCCCTGCCTTCCTCGGCGGGACCGGGGAAGGATATTGGGGCGGGGAAATTAACCTATTTGTTGGAGCAGATGAAGATTGAGGTGGAGGCCGCGGTGAGCAGAAGAAAGGAGGTGGACTTGCAGATGAAGAGGCTACAGGAGAAGAATCGCGCGTTGGAGGAAAAGATCGACGAGGAGAGGAGGAAGCGGGTGGATACTGAGAAGCGGTTCGAGAAGATGAAGGAGAAGTGCGAGGGGCTGGCGGAGGAAGTAGGACAGCTACGAGGCAGCGGCGGCGGCGGCGGAGGAGGAGCAAATGTAGGATGGGCAGGTCCAATGGGAGGGAAGGATCAGCAACAGTCTCAACAGCAACTGCAACAGCAACAACAGCAACAACCGCAGCAGCAGCACTTGCCGCTGCAGCCCTCTCTTCCACACAGCGCGGGGGCCAGTCCGTCGTCCACTCCTCCCAAAGCCAATGCATTTCCCGCCGAATTTCTCCAGCAGCCGCAGCAGCAAAACCCCTTTACTGCACCGATTCCCATTACGACGACCAAAGTAGGCATCATTAACAGCAGCAGTTTCAACAGCAACAGCAGCGCCATAAGTAACAGTCCCGACGACGTTTTCACTGCAATTCTCAAGCCCCCTATCGCCACTAGTAGCAGCAGCACCAGTCTTGCCGTCCCTCCCCGTGTCACCAAATCGCCTGGACCCAGCGCGGGGATCGGCTTATCCTCTGCTGCCAACACTCCAGTAAGAGGGGGAGGAGAGGCGAAGGGGGGCAACAACAGCAGCACCAGCAGCACCAGCGGCAACGACGATCCGTTCGATGGCTTGTTGAAGAGCAGTGGGGGAGGTACCGGGAGAGGTGCCGGGGCAGGAGGGGGTTCGCGTACACGGTTTTCGAGCGACGTGGTCCGTGGGAGTAGTAGTAGCAGCAGCAGCAACAACAGCAGCACTATCAATCCCAATGGAGGGAAACAGCCGCAGCCGCCGCAGCCGCCGCAAGGCCCTCATGGAAGGCGGGGTTCTAATTTTGTATAAAGAGAGGACAGGGATTCTGAAAAGGAAAAGGAGCATTTTGTATAGTAGAAGCAAGAGCAATGGCTCTCACAAAAGTCAGGAGATAGGAATACGATAGAGAGGAAGGGAGGGAAGCGAATCAAATCAATTATATGAAAAATATGAAATACCAATAATTAGGGATGCCGCTGCGGTTGAATGAAAGAAATGCGGAGACGATTGATTCGTAGTCAGACAGAAGAAGCCGCGAAGATAAGGGAGTCTTCATCCCCCCGCTCTAGTAGACCGCATGCAGACCAAGAACATACGTCTCCATGCCCTGGCTGATTTGTCGGCTGCAGCTTTTAGAGGGAATCAAATGGGAAGAACAAAGAATAACAACAATATGCTTGACGGAACAAAGTGTCCTTTGTTGAACGTTTGTGGATTTCTTTCTGTTGTGCATGCATGCCCATATCTATCACACACACAATGCTGCACTCTTTTACCGTACGGATGAATAGAAACACCCGAAAAACGCAGCAGAGGAAGAAGAAAAAGTGAGTAGGAAGCAAAGATGAGCGAGAAATCAGCCTGGCCCAGCTCTCCTGCTCCTCCTCTTCCACCTCCTTGCCTTGCTGCTCCTCGCCCCTGTACTTCAATTCTCTACCCACGACCTTACTCTCCCGCTGTATCAGCAAAACGAGATCTACTTTCCCACGCTTATGGTGGTATCACATTTCTTACGCATGAAGGGTTTCCTCCCTCACTTATCTCTCGTTCCTCTTTCTTCCCCTATTTCTTTCTCAATTCCGTTCTCCTTGTTTGCGTTGTGCGTTGTAGACGTTTACTTCTTTCATATTTCCAAGGTGGCTATCACTGTCATGACTTGCTTTCCCTCCCTATGTCTGCTACTTTCCTCTGCTCCTTCTTGTTCTGTCTCGTCTTCTTGTGTGTGGGCGACTCATCATTTCTCACAGTATTTTTATGTACAGTTCCATGAAAAGAGAGAAGAAAAACGGAAAGCTTGTCACAAAAATCGCCGTCTGACGAGGACAAGAGCACGCGTCAGGGATGAGGCAGGACGGAGGATAGCTCGAAGAAGCATGCATGGAAATATGAAGAAAATGAAGAAAAGAGCAAGTAAGGATTCTTTGGGTGGTTTCTTATTTCAAGTCTTCTATTACGAGAGCAACGTGGAAAGGGACAGAAAACCTGAATTCAGAGGAAATGGATAATCATCATGCATGGTGTTTGACATTGACAAGGAGGAAAAAAAACTCTACTGAATGCTGCCCTCCATCATCCGCTCGTCTTTCTCACTCTCTACCTCTTTCGACTTTATCGCATCGTTTATATGAGGAGGTGTTTAATATATTAATTAATGAGTAGATGGGTACATTCAATTTGAGGATGGCAAAAAGAATTCACGTGAATGATTACGGTATAATAGGTAGGCTTTCGCTTGGACTACTCTACTCCTCCATCTACTCCCTTTCACTCACTTCTTTGCATGCACCTTGTTCTCTCTTACTCTTTGCTTATACCCTCGGCTCCATCCGGACACGCGAATTCAAAGAAGCGATCCGTCTCTCTTTCTCTCTCTCTCACACACACAGACACACACACAAACAAACACATTTATATATGCATATATGTACAGATGAAAAAATCAGAAAAAAATGCAAAAACACACATACATAATCATCTCATCCCGCTCATCCCTCTCTCTCTTTCTCTCTGACCTCACACACATGGATATACGTTTCTCTCTATCTTCGTCTCGCCGTGTCCTTGGTGTCTGCCTCACCCGCTCCTGGGAGTTCTACACGCACACATACAAGCACACACATACAGACGCAGAGACGAGAAAAAATGACATCACGATCTCTCTCGACCCCGACATGTTGGCTTCGTCGTGTGTGCTCCCGCTGTTCGTGCTTAGGCTGTATGTTTTTGGAGCCTCGAATAATTCATACTTAAGTTAAGGATTACTCTTGTACATAGAATCCTCGCTCCCATTCTCTCTTACTCGCTCTCCCTTGGTTTTTCTTCTGAGTCGGTCGATAGGTAAATTGAATAATAAAAATTGTATTCAATAAAGGGAAAGTTCAAGTGGTGGTGAGTGTGTATGAAAATTTTGACTCCCCCTATGAAATTTCACTCCTGCTTTCTGATTATTTTACTGCTAGTATGACTACTATTGCTGCTGCTGTTGCTGCTACTTGGCTGATACACTCATCATGCTGGTGTCTGCTACTAAAATATATTTTGGTGTGGGCCGTGACCAAAAAAATGGCGTGACCGTATGCACGTGCTACCCCTACTACGCCTACACGCGTTCTAAAAATGGGGTGCATACATCCGCCTGCCCTCTATCACCTCCCGAGCAGACCATGGTCGAAGCATCCTTCTTGTCGTAATACTTGCGGTGTTTCTCGTACCCTACATCCCCCGTCTTTTCCATCACTCCCTCTCGTCGCTTGGCCTCGCTAATTCTTGCTGTGACTATCTAATCATGGTTCTTTAGCCAGACCTCTCTTCCTGCCTATCGAGTATCGAGATTCTCTGATTCTCTACTTTTTTTTTTCTTCTCATGTTCTTTATTTCGGGATGCCGCGGTTTATGGGTGAAAGTAAGTGTACATGCTTTCTTGATTCAAAGCCTTGTTCTCCATGCAAGGGACTGAGAGAGCGAGGGAGGGAGGGAGATGAAATGACCAAGCCCGCCAAATGTTGTGAGCCTCGTCATCGTCTTTCTCCTCCTCCTCCTCCTCCTCCTCGTCCTCCTCCTCGTCCTCAATATCAGATTCCTCTACGTACCAGCCAACCTCTTTCTTCCTTTCTGATTCTCTTATCCAGCGGAAGAGTTCCTCATAATTCTTGTACCTCATCAATCTGCTGCTGTGAGTGCTGCGACTACGGCTTTTCTCCTTCCTCCTCCACGACTATCACGAAGAGGCAGACGAGGCCCCCCCACCCCAGAAATCGGTCGCCCCTCCCCCTCCTTCCACACTCAGCAAAAACGCACTCTCCCCCCGGGGGCTACACAGAGCCGCGGCCGCAATCGCCGCTGCCGACGGCATGGACGCCAGAACTTCCCTCTCCCTCCCTCCTTCCCTTCCTCCACTGGCCCCTCCCTTGTCCTCGTCCCGGGCAAAAGCTGAGTGGTTGCTGTGGCCCTCATCGAGGGAATTCAGAGAGGTCATGCCGCACCCTGTTTCGAGAGACAACGACGAGAGGCTCCCATTGACAGGGGGCTCTGCCCACGCCCAGGGAGAGGAGGCCGAGTCGCCTAGAGGGTCGAAGGCAGTAAGGTAGGAGGGGAAAAAATCGTCCGCCCCGCGAGGAGAGGGGGCGGGGAGCACGTCAGTGGAGAAGGTGGGCAGGGCATTGACGTCAAGCGGCTTCAGGCTTTTGCTGCTGCTGCTGCTGCTGCTGCTGGTCGCTGTGGTGGTAGTGGTGCTACCCGAGGAGAGGGTGATTGAAGTGGAGGGGTTCGGGCAGGCATGGGAGGTGCGGAGGCCGCCGGCGAGAGTGAAGGAAAGGCGATGACCGCCCTGTCGGAGGGGTAGCTGCTGCTGCTGCTGCTGCTGCTGCTGCTCCTGGTGGTGGTGGTGGGGTGGGAGGTGGAGGTGAAGGTGCGACTGACGATGCTTTGCTGCTTGCGAGGGAGGAAACGAGTGATAGGCGTCGTGCCCGTCCTCGTCCTCGTCCTCCCCGTAGTCCTCCTCCTCCTCCCCCTCCTCTTCTTCTTGCCCAGACAAGGAGGATGAGTAGCCAGAGAGGGCACCCGCAGAAGTGTTGCCTTGGCTGCCCTCCTCCCCTCCCTCCTCCCCCTCCAAGCCCTCGTCCGCCGCGAGACTCTCTTCGAGGGAGACGACACCCCCTCCCCGCAAGGAGCAGGACGAGGACGAGGATGAGGACCGCACACGCTTCCTCGCCATTAACCCTCCCTCCGATCCACCCGAAGACAAGGACGACATGGACAAGGCGGAGGATGCAGAGAAGGAGACGGGAGCCCCTCGCTTGAGGCCCTGACCAACGGTCACGGGAGTATAGCCTTCCGAAGACTCTCCCCCGTCGGAGTCCGTCCCTTCCTCCAAATCCTCCACAAGCAAAGACAGGTCCTCCTCGCCACCTTCCTCTCCCTCGCCCTTGCCCCCCGTGCCCGTGCTGCTCTTCCTCTTGACGTTCAACAGGCTCTTAATGTTCCCTCCCGACAGCTGGACGTTCGTGTACGTGCATGCGCTCATCTTCCCCTTGCCCTGAGTCTTCCGGAACCCAAAATAATTGAGCTGACGCTGGAAAGAGCTGTACTTGCTGTGGCGGAAGTACTTGTGTAGGACATTCTGACCCAAGGTGGTGGGATTGCGGACGTGGATTTGACCTGCAAGAGGAATGGGGGTGGGAGGAGGAAGGGCGTGGGGGAGGTAGGGGGGTTGATGAGAGAAGGCGGCAGAGCTGCGGCTTCATAGAAAGCACAGGGTCACACATGAATTAGGGGAGGGGAATTATGTGAGGAGGGTAGAGATGTTGCTTGGCTTAGAAGAAGTCCGGAACATGCGAATAGAGATCCCATAGATCGATTTTTTGCGTTAATTAATGCCGGCCTCAAAATGTGGAATCGCACGCACACGCTCAATGTGATGTCAGTATTGGAAACGCCCTGTCTTCAGATCACTCCCTTGGACTTTTTCTATTTTTGTCCGCGGCGGCACATTTTTTGGGGAGGCTTGTTCGATTCACTCACCATTGTCCCAATAGATGATATCCTTGTCTTCGTTTAGAAGAATTCGATGCAGCTTAACCAGGAACTCGGGTGTCTGGCTCTTTTTGGAGGTGGAGGAGGAGGACACCAAGGAGGCGGGAGAGGTGGACGAGGAGCTTGTATGACTCTGTGTTCCGATCCCATCCTCACGCACGAAGGGTTCGGGAGGGACTTTGATCCGCCCAGCGCCGCCATTGCTGCTGCTTCCCGAAGTCACGGCGACACTGCGGGGTTTGACAGTGATATCTACGATTGATTTGCCTGCGTTACATTCCATTGCGCGATGATTAGGGAAGGCCGTGGGGAAACTCATAGGAGTTTTGAATGCGGCACTAGATCCCGTCACTGAGGACGGAGCGAGGGAGGCAGCGGCCGCGTCCCTTTCCTCCGCTGCCGCGGCCGCCACAGCCGTCGCGCGGCGTTGGCGCTGGGGCCGTAAGACCATGTGAATTAATGGGTTATTTGCTAGGTGTTGCTGTTAGTGGGGGGGGAAAGACGGAAGGGACGTGGTGAGTGTATGTCGACCACATGTGCCTGCTTTCAAGCTGCCCGCAGGCTGTTTTTTTTTCTTGAGCGATTCTGAAGATGCGGTCTGAAGGCCAGCGACGCGGCACTCGACGCGCACACGAGGTGGAGCTTGGACGACGTCTGTCCCCTGAACACAAACATGAGCATCACGGGAAACCACCGAGGACAAGACAGTACACAACAGGAGGAAGATTGGCACGACCCGCCCGGGTGGTTCGTTTGCGCATTCACGCGCCTTCCAGCCGCGCTCACCAAAAAATCAAGAACGACGCAGCACGCGCCCCTCCTGTTTTGGGAGATGAATCCCCTTGGTAAGGGGAGCTGCAAATACTGATTGCCCATTACAAGTGTCCGAGACATGAGAAATTACGCGCGGGAAGGCTAGGAGAGAGACAGAGCCAGGGTAAGATGAGATTGTTGCGGTCAAGTCAAATCAGGGAGGAGGCTTCACAACAGCCGGTGGTGTCACCAAATCTTTGCGGCCATCGCCTTTTCGCAATTGCCAGCGCGCGAGGTCAGACTGCTGTATTGATTGTTTGGCGAGCTAGCTCGAGTCTGTAGGGCCACACATGCACGGCATCAAATGCCTTTCAATCTCCTGCAGAGCGTCCTATCAAGGCATAAAAACAACGGGGAGAAAGTGGACCCTTCTTGAGGTGCACTGCCACAGAGAAAACCGCGGCATATAAACATTTGCTCGTCGCTCGTCGCTCGTCGTCTGCGGAATTCGCCGGTTATATCGGCGCGCCATCGATTCGATCCTCAAACTCTATCTTTTACTTCTGTGGCGTAACTTTATTTTTTTTCCTTCTTTTTTTTTAAATATCCTTGTAGTCGTTTCCGACTCTTTTACCTTTTTCTATAGCAGACAGACCATCTAACTCCGTCGTAGTCTTGGTCGCGTAAACTTTGGCAGCTTTGTAGAAGGAAGGATGTGAGGGAGTGCGTGTGTGAGGAGTTTTCACAAACCCCTCCGTCCATTTCGAAATCCTGGCGCCCGGCAGATCTTGCTTTAACGCCCACCTGATTAACTTACCTGTGCTATGACTCCGTGCCTGGGTGGTGAGTTTCGTGATCTCGGCTGACGCCTTGTGAAAGTCTTCCAAGGACATCAAGCGTGCTCCATGAACAGGAGCAGGAGGTTTGAGGAGCTTTGGCCGCTCGGTCAAAAGGCTGTTCCACGTGTCGCCTGTGGCGCATAGCCATTTTGGATAAAGTGAGAAAAAGGTAATGAAAATGATTCTATTTAGTTGGTACCACAAAGAAAATCAAAAAATCGTCTCTCTCCCATACACCCCCCCAGCTTCCTCCCACCCGCCCTCACTCACCTGTCTGAGGAAGAATGTTGATGCGCTTTGATCGGAGACCGGCATTGATACCCTGTTGTTTCTCCTCCAAGACCAATCGCTGCGTCAGGTACTGGGCTAGATAGTCGCGCTCGGCCTGCTGTAGGGGAGTCATGCCCGCAGGGTCCTCCTCGTTCCCGAGCACAGCCGACCTGGTGTCTGCCAGAGCTTCAATTGCTTTTCGATTCAGGGGAATCTGGTCGCGGTTGACGTATATAGGCGGATATTCCTATTCATAGATAGAAAAAAGAAAATAAACAAGCCCGCTAGCCAGATGTATATTGTTCTCTTAACCGTACGCGGAAGAAAACTCTTACCTCTTGTGTAGTTTCGTTGAGTGCTACGATGGCAATTATGCGAGGGGGGGTGTCATGGCTATGTAGATAGATGAGAAGATTTTCTTGTTGCCGCCACATAAATTTCGAGCAGGTTGCGATCAACCCGAGGCTGACCAAAGGTGTGTATGCCAGCTCCTAGTTCAGACATGTCATGTATGAAATTAATACTGTGATTGTGCGATGAGCGCTGTCGCATGCACGTACAGCTACGTACATCGACAAGTAAAGGGTTAGGCGCTGTGGTTGAAGCAACCTTGGAATACAGCGGCACAGGTTCCGGAATAGTTTTGCCGCTGTTCTTTTGAAGAACAGATTCCGGGGTGGTTTTGCTGCTGCTTTTGCGAGGAAGCGGACGACAAGCCCCTGCCAAAGCAGAATCTGGTATAGAAGCAGAAGAGGACATGCGGCTCCGGCTCCTCCGCATAGCCGGGACACTGCTGGAGAAGGCTACTTTGCCTGTTGATGTGGACGATTCCCGACGCGAGAGTGAGCGTGCGGAAGTCATCTTAGAGGCGACAGCCGGCGGAGAAGGCTTAGTGGTCGATGTTTTCTTCTTGATTTGAGTCTTGGGTGCCTGCACGAGAAAAGATTATAATGCTGGCATGAGCTATCAAAAGCTCGACATACTGTCTTTAATATACTAGGAAGCAGTAAAATTACCTGTTCAGGGATGCAGTTGCCAGTGCTTGTGCCCTCCTCAGTCGACAAGGCTGAGGAGAGACGACGGATGCGTTCTACCTTCCAGGACACGTGCGGGATCGCCAGGGCAAAAGCCTTAATCCCGTCCAGAGAGACCTGCTTCGTTTCCTCCATCATAAGGCTCTTTGTCAGCTGCTCGATGTCCGCCTATTTAGTGTAAGAGGGTAGAGACATGAGAAAGTGTAATGACAATCCGTCACCTTGTCCACACAGTCTGATGCACAGGGGAGCTCTTGAAAACCGACGAAATAGCGTGGCCGTGACGTTTGGAGCACACTCATCCAATATTTCGAAAACACTTAATCTGCCGCCATTGCCTTTTATACCTACCTGTGTCACGTCGCAGGAGGTGTTGGAGCTGAGTTTTTGAAGGCCCGCGGCGAAGTCCTTCTGTGAAATGGCGGCCGTGGTCTCAGGTGCGGAAGTGAAGTGCGAGAACGTGTCGTCCCATGTCAGTCCTGATTCCTTGGCCTTAATCAGGAGCTCCCGAAATTTGTTATTCGGGTCGGCTGCGATGGGTGTGCGAGGTGTGAGGGGGCAAGAGGTATTCGTGAAAATTGTTCGGTGGCAAGGGAAAACTCTGAGCCAATACTCTGCAAGGAAGATAGGACCAGCTATCACGGCATATTTACCTACATCTGTTGTCGAGGTAGTCCGACGAGGGGAGGAGGATGTCTTGAATGGCATCCTTGCAGGATTGGTTCAGGCTCATAGCCACCATCATCCGAAGCGATTGACGGCGCCTTGCATGCAGAAGCTCTCCGGTCTCTGTAGCTGGCCCTTCCTCGGGCAGCGATGTATCCATTTAACAGGCTAACAGGCACCACGATAGCTGTCTTGGGGTCTTATGGCGGATAAAAGTGGCAAGATGAGCTATGAAAATTGGAAAAAGCATGGCTGCTTCCATTTTCTTTTCCAAGCAAAAATCATACACTCCCTGACCTCAATACCATTCTCCATATACTTTTTCGACCATCAATAGTACTGGTACTATGATTTTGAAAGACAGATTGAGGCGTCTGGGGGTTGATGATAGGCAAAATGGCAAAAGCAAGGCGAGGGTGCGGACCATTTTTGACCGCCGGCCCGACGGAGGAGGTTATTCTGTCATCTCGATACTTCGGTATTTAGGGACTAGGCCTTTATAGAGTTTTGGATTTTGGCAAGCCTTGATTGTACATAGCATATATGTGTATTTTGAACAGGCACCAGACTGGTGGGCCGGGAAACTCGGGCGCGCGGACGAGAATCCGGGAAGAAGGGGGTTGGCTTGTTGCCCTGTTTTAGTGACGAGGTAATTAAATAGTTTGTCCCCTGAGCATGCTTTGCTCAACGCTTCATGTTTCTCTGCTGCGATAACTGTGCTCACCTCCCAAAGCAGTTCCCATAATGGTGACACTACATGGGAAAAAAAAACTGAAAGAGCGAGAAACCAGGAGAGAAAAGAGCTGAATCAGTTAGAATCGCCACGCAGCACTAATACTTCTTTTTCTTTACTCGTTGACAGTCGCCAGCGAACAAAAGAAATAACGAGTACACAGCCTAGTGGTCAGAGGGGCTCCATCACCATAAATGTACGACCATAAAATGTACGAATGGCAAACCCACCACTGAAAACTCACTTCCGAAAGGACACCTGGACTCGGGAAAGGAAAGACCCAGGGCCAAACCCTCTCCCACGAGACATTCTGACCAAAGCAGATTCCAGATGAAAGGCTGCGGCTTAGTTACCGAGCTTGTGGAGGAGGGTGGCGACGGGGTCCTCGCCACCGGTGAGGCTAGCGCCCACGACGGCTCCGAGCCACGAGACCATCGCCAAGCGGCCGTTGTTGAGCTCCTTGTTCTGGTAGGCCAGTGCCTCC
>Ga0160419_100945_pt1 | contig 14498 bp, 16 predicted proteins | sample CelAP2metagpilot_2_FD_108196 | JGI IMG/M metagenome (GOLD analysis project Ga0160419, IMG submission 108196) | Phycosphere-associated microbial communities from Cellana algal ponds in Kailua-Kona, Hawaii, USA - Cellana AP2-4-25 metagenome pilot ... | reverse complement strand
CTGCTGAGTACCTCAAGACAAGCGGCGGCATCTTTTTGGACATGAGCAGCCACGATTTTGATATGGCTCGTTTCTTGGTGGGGAGCGAGATTGAGGAGGTCTACGTGCAAGGAGCCTCGTGGGTGCCCGAGGCTAAGGCGGCAGGGGACCTGGACACTCTGTGACACTGAATAGAGACTTAAAAGATGCGATAAATGTGGTGAAGTGAAGTCGTGCTTGAGTTGTTTTTTTCTATTTCATCCTTCAGACTTACTTTTTGTGGGTTTCCGAGCCTACCCGCACTGGAATGACCGATGGAATGTCTACGAGTGGTGGGCTTTGGTATCACCTGTCGTCACTCGACCGTGATGTGGTGGTCATTTTTTGGTGGTGGGCTGGGCCCCGCTCGGTAGGGCTTCAAGTTCGCCCGCCAGTCATCAGTAGTCGAAAATTGCTGTCTTCTTGGTCGTTGATACTCTCTTTGTGTGCTGAGACTCTACCCCGCATCTCCCGGGCAACAACTCACTCCAAGCTTGCACACCCAACTCAGGCACGGCGATTCCAAGCTTGTTGGAGAGCGCACGGAGGAGCAAGAGGAAGCAGCCAACCGCAACAATCATCTTCCCGCCAGTTCCCATGTCTTCCCACCTCTTGGGCGGGGGACGGAGGACGGCCGTGACTGACCTTCGCAAGGGTCCTTACCAACGCATGCGAGAGGATAAAAAGAGCGCTATGTGCCAGAAGTGTAATCACCCAGGACACTGGACATACGAATGCAAGGCGAAAGCTCGGCCCTACCAGAAGCGAGAGAGTAGGACTGCTATCTTAGAAAACCCAGGCCTGAAACCTTCCTTCTCCCTGGATGTGCCTCCCGGGTACGAGACCAAGGAACAAAAGGAGGGTAAAATGCTGGCGGAGGAGAACAAATCCAAGAAAAGTAAGAGCAAAAGCAAAAAGGCGTCTAGCGGCAGTAAGAGGAAGATAAGTGGAGGGAAGAAGCGGCGTCGGTCTCCTTCACCCTCTTCCTCCTCTTCTTCCTCTCCTTCTTCCTCTCACTCGTCGAATAGTGACAGCAGCAGCGATTCTGACAGCAGCAGCGATTCTGACAGCAGCAGCAGCAGCGGCAGTAGTCGTAGTAGCAGTAGCAGCAGCAGCAGCAGCAGTAGTAGTAGTAGTAGTAGTAGTAGTAGTAGTAGTAGTAGTAGTAGCAGTAGTAGTAGTAGTAGTAGTGGATCCTCCCCCTCTTCCTCTTCCGGCTCCTCCTCCTCCTCTTCCTCTTCATCTTCCTCCTCCTCCTCCTCCTCTCCCGATTCGGGTTACGATTCTGACTCATCCTCGTCCCCCTCGGACGAAAAACGTTAATAGGTGCCAACAATCCTTAAAGCAAGAAGCTAAAGCAACGAAGACAAGCTTCAATGTCAATCAATCATGTCCAATGCCGTCTTATTAAAGTTTTTGGCGCTTTTTTTCCTGTTTCGATTCCTATTGATGGCATCACATGTATTTCTCCTCTTTGGAATTGTCATATTTTTTTTTTAAAACTCCAATTACTGAAACTTCCTACAAACACAATACGCACAAATACATTCTTCGTTATATCATCTTTACGACCTTGCTTCCCAGCCCCCCAAAGTCAGCCAGCAATCCTGCATCTACCCCTTCCCATGCCCTCCCTCCTTCCCATCCCCCCTTTTCAAGTTTTCCCTCAGGGAACCGCAGTACTCTACCCGTGTAGATGCACGCGCAAACCACTGCCGCAAAAGCAATCAAACATATCGCCAAAATAAACACAGCTCCACCCCCTTCAGGAATCGCCAGGCGCTCGTCCAGTCCATGCACACCGCCTGCACCATGCCGTGCTTGTCCACCAGTGATGCTGCCCTTCGACCCTCTCCCCTTCTTATCTGAAACCCGCTCCCCCCTTATGCCCGCGAGCGCCCTAGTTTTATCCGATATTCTCTTCGCCTTGGCCTGGGCCTCCCTCCTATCTTCCACGTACCAATCATCGTCCTCCCCCTCCTCAAAGGGCACCCACTGCAATTTCCCACAATTATCAAAATCAATCTTAGAATTCCGAGTATCAACCCCCGTGAACGCAATTAATTGGTTTAAACTCCTCTTTTCACCCAAATCCCACCTCCCCAACATCTCTTTCGCCTCAGGCGTATCTCTCTTGATATGCGCGTCGGGATCACCGAGGAGGGTGCGGAGCCTGTCATGCGAACGTTTTAGCTCGCGATGTTTCCGAGACCACGCGTTGGCGCGCTTGGTCTGTGGACCATGGGTATAGTCGTGGTAGACGATGCTTCGGTGCGGCGTGTAGGTATCGTAGCCACTGGGGTAGAAACGGGGATTAAGAGAGAAGGGGTTAAAAAGGTATATACTTTAGCAAACGCACTCGGACAGGGGGGGGGGGGGGGGGGGGGGCAGAGGAGGGAGAACAGGACTTCGTATGAAGTGTCAAAATGAAGAGGGATTGACGTACCGTGTCCACATCCTTGCATATTTCGAATACTCCTCGCCGTCGAACAAGGAGGGTAGATGCGGGTCATACGGCGCCTTCAAATCCGCGTGGCACTTGTTAAACGAAAAGCCTGCCGCCCACGATGCCGTCAGCTTGGGTTTGCTCAGCCAAATGCAATTTGTCGCTTGTTCGTTACGAACCATGTTTTCGGGCTTTGTGTACAGAACTTTACAGATCTGCGGGACTTCATATCGGTTATTGAGGTTGAGGTGGAGCTGGTCGAAGTTGGGCACATAGGTGGTGAGCACGCCGTACTCATTGTTCGTCAGTCCTGGAGGGGGAAAGAGTGTGAAGGAGAAGGGGGGATAGTGTGAGAATTCTGCAAAATTGCAACAGCAACAACCACCCATGCTCTGCCGCGTATATGACTCCACACACAGACACATACACACGAACACTCCTTATACCCACTCACCCCACATGTCCAAAAGCTGCTTATCCCATTCATCCTCGAAATCCATATGCGCATCGATTTGCATGCAAAATTCCTCACTGCCCAGCAGCTTGCTCCCTAGATACCGCCCATATGTTGGTCCTTTGGCATCTTCACTAGACACGCGCAGCATCCTAACTTGATCTGCGTGAGGGCAATTCTCCAAGACCTTGGCTGCCGGTCCTGTTGCGGGCGTTTTCGGCTCAAGTCCACGTTCTTCTTTGATCATCTCGCAATAGCCGTAGAGGCAGTCGGCGTCATCGTGGCTGTTTTGCTGAACAACACCTGCGAAGACGCGGTTGGGGTTGGTGGCTTTGCTGTGGTTGGGGATGTGGAGCGGCATATTGGAAAGGGAAGGGAAGACAGCGATTTGAGGTAAGAAACAATGAAGGCGAAACCTTGTTCAGGGTGTGGAACGACATGGCGAGGAGGTGCAAGGTCCCCCCCCCACTCCACCCCCCCCACGATATTATTTCAAACTTTACTCTGAATCTTCTTCCAAAGTTGGGACCGAGCGAGAATTGAAAAGCATGCACACATCAATTAATTCGTACAAGACATGTGCATCCCAATTATTTTCCCTCTCTTCCCTCAGTGCGTACGTAAAAAGGTTGTAGAGCGTCTTGGGGCACCGGTAATCCCGAAATGAGGAGATGGAGACCATGATGCTTGTGTCATTCTGCATCCACGAGTCTGTCCGTGGTGGATAGGGTTGTGGCACGCCAGCCTCGTCGTTCTCGTCGAATGGCGTCCACTGTCCCTTGACGAAGACTGCCGATTTGCCCCATTTGCCGGGCTCCGCCGGCACGAGTTCCATTACTCCTAACAACAACAACAGCAGCATCCCATAAGAATAGGGCACCGCCGTCCTTCCTCTTGGCATAGTGGATAGGACAGCGATGCGTGTTTACCTATGCAGTGTGTTGTGGTGATAGGGAGGAGCAGGAATTATCAGTGTGTGATAAACACAGGCAGAGAACACTTTGAAATCAGCCCTGAATTTGAATTACGACAGTGGTGCCTGGTGGGCGAAAGGCAAATCGATGATGGTTCACTTCATTCGAGAAGGCCATTAGACTACGTCCGCTCATCGTCATGTGGCATGAGCACTCCTTACGTGCTTGCTTCTGAAATAGGAAATGGATTATTTTTAGTTTTCTGGGTTTGGGCTTTATTATTGTGTGATACATTTGACCCTTGACCAACCTCAAAACACCTGTCAAAGTCGCCAGTAAAACTCGGACGAGGAATAAGGGATGACAACATTTTATTGTTGGAAGGCTCCCCCTCGTATGCAAGTCCTCGAAGACGCAGGTTGCATGCGATAGTTCTAGAGGGATGTAGGAACGCCCAAAAAGAACTACACATTACAAAGATTTTTTATTTTTATTTTTATACTTTATACTTTATACTTTACTTTACTTTATTTATACTTTATATAGTTCACTTTACTTTACTTAAGTTGACAATGGGCAAGCTACAGCGCGGCTGTTGGCAGCACGGTAGATATGGAAGCTTATCGTGAGTGCCCTCCATTCTTCCATGTCAGGAATGGGTCGGAATCTGGAGAGCAGGCAGACAAAACCGGAAATTGCCTTGTTCGCTGAATCGTTGTAGGTGGAAGAACCGCAATAGGTGCATGGGGGGGGCGTGACTTGCAGAAAAGTATGCTCATGCATTTCCGGTTAATTTTTTGACAAGCTGAAGGAGGAGAAGGAGGACCGAGGCGTGGCGCTGGCGCTCGCTCTAGATGTCATTATTGTTTGATTTATGGCAAAGAGAGGTTTCCTTTGGACGTTACCCTCAGTATCAACCTCTTTTAGATGAACTGTCAGGTAGAAATCTTTCGTTCCTTCTTTTTCGTTTTTCAGGCAGATTTTTCTATGGACAAACGGAAATGAGATGAACACACACTCACACGTACACACACAACTCTTACTTCATGTACCGCTGCAAGAAAGCCTTGTGGAACGGATTACGGATCGTATCGTTTACAAACTTCTTCTTCTTCTCCGTCTCCCCCCGAGATTGGTTCTTGAAGACCACGTCGTCGTTCCATTTACGCTTGATCTGTGCACTACCAGTACCACTTGCTAGGAGCGGGTTTCCCTTCAAGGCCGCCGCATTGATTTCATCCTCCTTCATTCGGGCTGCCTCGGCCTTGTCCTCATCCTCCTGCTTCCGACGAGCCTCTTCCCGCTCCTGCTTGATTTTTTCCAACTCCAAACGTAACAGGTCTTCGTCGTCGTCGTCATCGTCATCGTCGCTGTCGTCGCTGCTATCCAAATCACTCTCAATCCCGGTCCCACCCACCCCGCCCGCATCATCATCGTCATCATTCGCCTCATCATCGCGATCGTCAAAGCGCTGGGTGGCTTGGCGAAGTTCTTCTTTGTCCTTGAGCAACAAGGGCGTGGCTGCGGCCTCTCCCGCCTCCAACCGCCGCAGCTCTTCGCGGGCCCCCAAATCCCCTCCCTTGCCACGTTCCTGCAGCTTGGCCATGTGTGCCGCCCGCTCCTTCTCGTCCAGCACGCTCCGCAAATCCTTTTTGCGCAACTCCGCTGCCGTGTTTTGGCCCGTTTTCCGATACTTGAGGGTCTTGTGCGCGGGCATGTCAAGGACAGAAAATTGCCGGGACGTCTGCCCGCCGAGGCTCCAGCTGCCCAGGTCAGAGGCCCCCCCCTGCTTAGAGTTCCATGTTGATTTGGCTGCCGTCGTCATGGTGATGCGGTAGTCCTGTGATTTGCGAAGCGAGGGAGCAGAGGTGGTTAGTGGAGGGATTGCGGTATGGCTACTGGAGCAGACAGTGAGGAAGGGATCCTCCAAATTGTCAGTCTTCGGCAAACATAAGTCACCACTTCCCCCACGATTACCATGATGGGATGGTGCGCAGAGATCACGCATTGCTGTTTAATTTAGTCCTTCGGGACGCACGCTCAAGCAAACTCACAGACTAGCACTAGAGACAAGTAAGCTTCCGCCTCATCATCGCTGAGACGACCTCGCAGTTGCCATACCCACGTCCTGAACCATATATCAATATACACGCACAGCTATGAACACAATCCCGCCAACAAAGAAAAAAAGAGCAACACCCCCTTATCGTGTCGTCGTGCTCCTCTTTGCGTCAACCCTGCCCCTCTGTCAAGGCTGGTTTCCTCGTCTCTGCAATGCCCCTCCCTCATCCTCACGACCTCACGCTTCGCGTCGTGCCCGGGGCCTTGTGCTGTGTGTGCAGGGAGGGGGCGGTCCCATAGGGATAGGATGGGTTGGCGACCGATATTCGTGGACGGAGAACGATTGGGAACTGGAAGTCACGGTGCCCGTCCCACCGGAAACGCGCAAGGAGGATGTGCTGTTCAAAGCGGCAGCCACGAGTCTCAAGCTGGGGTTGGTGAATAGCACAGAGATGTTGTTGGGTGGAAAGCTCAAGGGGCGGATTGCCTTGGACGGCACCTATTGGAGCTTGGAAGGCTTTGGTCCCGAGCGGGCAGTGAAGCTGCTACTAGAAAAGAAAGAGGGTGCCTTGGAAAATAATATGGACTGGCGGCGAGTCTTGGCGGAGGAAGCCGCTACAGAGACTCAGTACCAGGAGGCAGAGAAGTTCGACACGCAGGAATATGTACACCAGATGTTGGGACCTGGGGGTGTGAATATGAGTTTAGTGGACAAGGAGATGTTTGGAGGGTTGGCGGGGGGGGTGATGCGGAATGTGAGTAGAGACACCCTCAGGGAGTTTGTGGAGGCCAAGGTTTTGGGTGATGCTTCGGGGCTAGGGCCTAGCAATATGAAGAACGAGGATGAGGAAGAAGATGATGTTGATGGCAAGTAATACGCGACAGCGAAAAGGAAAAGTAACTTTAGAAGCGAAGAAACGGAAGCCAATATTTTATGTTTTAGTGGTGTAATTATGTGTGGGGGAGCTGACCCACTATGTCTCGCGGGAGACACATGTACGCAAGAGTGGATAATTGTTTTACTCAAACCCACAGATGCGTACATGCACTCCTTTCACTCGCTCGCTACGGGCTCACACACAGGTTTGTTTGACTATTGGCGGTTTCTGTGAGGGCCCTGCTTTCTTAATTTTTTCCTATTTTAGTCATCATCAATCTAGAAGAGTTTAGGCTACTGTTTGATTGCTGGCTGGTTACGACGCACATTTTGTTTTTGATCTCCAGCTCATTCTCTCCTCGTCACCATCATCTCTGTCTCATGTCTTCTAGTGCGTTACCTAGAGGGCGTCCTACTCCTCATCCTTCTCCATCTCCATCTTTCGCTTAAGAGGTCGTTCATATCTTAATATAGAGGGAAAAGGATGGCCGCCACCTAGTAATATATAACACACAGACATACGGACGCACACGATTTCTCCTTCCCTTCTTCCCTCATCGTTTCTCCGCTCTTGCACTCAATTCCTGCTACGCGCGGCTGTATCACTGTGCTCGAGTCACCGCATATTAAGTCCATCCTCGTTTTCTCTCCCTTCAGCATGTCTCAAGATCTTCTCTCATAAGCTATCCAACCTTTTTTTTTAAAATCATTATTATATGTGTTCCCATTCATTGTCGACTTCATCGTCAAGCGACGGGTTAAGGTTACCTACGAGCGGAAGAATAGTTGTGCACTGTCATTATGCTCACATCGATAGGAATTAAAAATCATAATTAACACGCATATGTGTACGGGGTATCGGAGGCAGGCAGCAACAAAAATACTGCTGTTGCTACTGCTGCTGATGGTGGTGGTCCCTGCTGCCAACTAACTTGTGGCATGTCGTTACCTAAGTGCGTAGCGCGTATCTCTCCTCTCTTTTTCCCCACCTTTTCCCCAAGTCCAAAATTGTTTGCTTGCTGCATTCATTGCAGCTCGTGCCACTGCTTTTCCTCATCCTTCCTGTCAATCCTCCAATGCTATTATTGTGTTGGTTGTTCTTATTGTTATTTTTGGTGTCATTGTTGTTCTTGCCATGTACATTGAAAAACTGCCAATATATATTCCAACACGAAATTGATCACCATCTCCACTCTCCGTCTATACTCCTTCTTTCTTCTCGAGCCAAGTGCACACCCTTAAGCATCAAAGGAATGAGCGTCAAAAACAGGCAACGCCGCCTCAGCTGCCTCAGCCGCCGCCGCCGCCGCAGCAGCAGCACCACCACAATCCGTCGAGCTGCAACTTCTCACCCGCGTCCCCCGTAATACCGCCTGCTCAATCCTCCTCTTCTGCTTCTCCGGCGACTGACTCCCAGAAGATTGAGCAGTCTCTAATCTTCAGATCTCTCCTCCTTCCTTGAGCCACGCCTTGATCCCCAAGAGGAAACCCCCAAAAAAGAAGCCAATGGCGCCGGCGTCCAATGCAATCCACCATACCCATTCGGATCCGCCGGGCCATGACAGGACATATCCAGGTCGGTGCTGCTATTGCTGTGACTCAACGCCCCTCCACGTCCCCCTTCGTCCTTTCCTTGGGATATGGTTGTGGGGCGGGCACCCAACATGGCGCTGCTGCTCACGGTGCGGACAAGCGACGGCACCATCCCAGGCAGGTGTGGCAGGGGCAGCACCATCCCCTGCTGCTGTTGCTGCTGTTGCTGCTGTTGATGTCCTTGTTCTTGTTGCTGATCTTCTTGCTGGCGTTCTTGTTGCCTTTTCTGCTGCTGCTGCTGCTGCTGTGCACGTTGCGTTGGGCTGTGACGGGAATGGCCAAGGAGGTGCGGCTCCGGACTGGGACTCGAACCGTACAGCTCAGTAGCGACTCTCTCTGCGCTCTCCTCCGCTGCTGTCACGCCGTCTGGCGAGATCTGGTTGCACATGTGCTGCTGCTCCTGCTGTATATCTTTAAATAAACCGCTGCCGCTGCCAGTGCCCCCCTGCAAGAGGAAGAGCTGCGCCTGGGTCAGCTGAACAGTAGGGAGGTCTTGGTCCATGGCGCCTCCGTGGCTGCTGCTCCCGTCCAAGCTATTGTTGCCTGGAAGGCGATGTTGCTGTTGTTCTTCACGGTGCTGCTGGTGCGGCTCCTCTTGCTCCCGCTTAGGCCGCTCTTGATGCTGCATTGTGTTGTAGAATTGCGAGGCGCTGCGGTTTTGGTTCCCCAGGCATTCAGAAATCCTTCCACCCCCCCACGACACGCCTGTCTGGTGCGACGCCATGCTACTCAAACTAGACAAATGAGAAGAGGTGTGCTGGGGCTGGCTGTGGAAGTGGTGCTCGTTGTGATGAGGTAGAGGGTCAGAGGCATGCTTGGAAAGAGGCACCGGTTGAGGACCGCTCGTCTCAGCCGACAACACCGTCATCCCCCGCCGCAAGGGCCGGAACATAGCGTCGTCACCGTGTGCATCCATAAAAATTTCATCGTCCTCCTCCTCATTTAACAAATCCTGGCCATGCCCCGACGCCCCCACTCTTTCCCCTCTCCTTTCTAACACCAGATGGTGATGCTCGTCGTCATCGTCTTCGTCATCGTGCTCCGGCAAAGCAGTAGGCAATGCCCCAAATGTATCCCTCAAGTGGTGCCTCGACGACACCCCCGACCTCATGTTCGTCTGTACATCCGGATCCGCAATATACTTGCTTCTTGTCAACGGCAAGATCGATAACATAGCCGCACCCGCGTAACCCTCCGTCGGTGCCGCAAATGACCGAAACCGCACCAAGGCCGTTATCTCCGTATTCCGCTTATCAATGCATTTGCAAATCCAAGCCGCCTCAGGTACTCCCCGAGACACTGGCCCCGGGCTTGCCGAGTCCCTACTGCTCGTACTACCGCTACTGCTGTTCATGCTGCTGATACTCCCATTACTTCCCCCCACCCCTACACCAGAGCTCGGCCGCCGCCTAAACCAATGCGCGCCAATTGCTGCATAAACATCAGGTAGGTCGTCAGGGTGGAATATCTCCGCCAACAACAGTATCGGCAACACTGCGAAGCTCTCCACCTTCCCCTCCACCTCCTCGCGTGTCATGAATGTAGCGGCGAACCTCTCGTCTGTAAACACGAACAACTCGTCCTGGATAAACATGAACCCACACAACATCGACACTCCATCATCCATCTTCCTCAAATCATCGGGCAGATTCCAAGGACCCATTCCCTCCTTCGACCCCGGGTGCGACAAGAGCTGGGCTTGTTGCGCCGCCTGGCTCTTGCTCCTCGTCGCAGGACTACAGGCAATCGGGCCCGAGCCCGTTGGGGCGGGCCCAACCACTTCTTGGAGCTGGTCACAGATACCGAAGGTCATGTCGACCCCTGAGGCGAGGATGGAGGACGTCTTGGTCCAGAGGTTCCTGGGAGGCTAAAAAGGAGGGGGGGGGGGAAGGTGAAGGGGGTGAGTGAGTGAGAGAAGGGAGGGGAATGACCAACAGAACTACCCCACCGACCCATACACATCGGGTAACCAAGTCGCCCAAAAAAACTTGCACGCACGTACCTGAGCATAATACACTTGGACGTATCCAACTCATTGTCATGCCAGGCCTTCAGAAACGCCTCCTTGCAATGCCGCGCCGCCTCGAAGAAGAATCGACAGTGCCAAGGGTCCCTTGGAGGGGATTGTCTCGTAGAAGCAGCAGCAGCCACTACCACCAAGTCCTGCTCTTGCTGTAACAACCCGTTACCAGACAAAGAGCGAGAGAGGGAGGAGGCAGTGGAAGATGCGGCGGAGGTGGTGGCACTGCTGTTGGTGCTATGCTGGGTGCTGTTGAGGGAAGAGCGCACATCTCCCCGGGAGCCACCATGGCGGGAACTGCCCAGAGTGAGGGAGGAAGATGAGGAGGAGCCTCGGCTGCTCTTACTGCCTGGAGGACGACCGGGTCCGCGGATTTGGGGCACGCACTTGATGCCTCGGGAGGTGCATATTTGGCAGGGGTTGCGACGGTTACAGCGTTTCTGGGGGAGAAGTAGGGAGGAGAGTGAGGGTTGAATTGAATGATCAGCACCATCGATTTCCGTGAAAAAACATGGGAGGACGTGTAATGTGTAGCCGTGGTGGGGCCTTTGCACGGACGAAAAGGGAGAGGGAGTCTCACGGCGGGTTAATTAATGTTCGGGGATAGATCGACAAGTGGTTGCATGTGACTTGAGGTACACTCAATACAAAAAATGGAAGGGCAAATACAAATGTGCAGTAAGGCCTGGAGACAGTTAATTCGACATCTTGAAATGAGAGTAGAAAGTGAGGCTGGGGGCCTTTGAAAAGTAAAATGGAGAAGGGCGACAGTCGCCACAAGCAGATGGAGCTCAGTTCAGATGCTGGACGAGACAAAACACACGAAAAGAAGGGACAACCAAACCGGCCGACAATTATCATTAAGCCGTGTGTGTCGAAGATTCACGGACTATCCCAAAGCAAATACCTATCATTTCAAACTCCATCCCACCGCTCCTTACCTTGGATCGCTTGCAGGCCTCGCAGCTGTGCTCCATATATCTGGGGTCGCCCTTGTGCGCGGCGAAGTCGTCGTAATGCCCACTCGAATCAATCAGGGACTCGTGCCCCGATGCATCCATCATGCTATGGCTGGAGGCGTCGATCATGGAATGCCCCGAGGCATCCACACGATGGTAGCTCCTGTCAGTGTGACAGCTGGAGTCCACCGCAGTATGATATGAGGCGTCCTCCTCCTTCGCGTGCCAGTCCATCCCTCCCCCTCGGACGCTTCCATGGTTATTGTGATTTATGTGGTGACCCCCATCACCGTGGATGTGGCCATTGTGGGGGTTAGGCATCAAGAGACCCGCGCCCCCGTGCTGTGACGCCCCCCGCTCTTGGTGCCCATGGCCCTGCCCGTTGGTTTGCCCTTGCGAATGCCCTCCGACGCTACAGCTGCTCAAGGGATCCTGCTCTGACACGTACGGCATGTCGAAGATGATGCGGTCCAACTCATCGAAATGGTCTGTATCCATCTCGTCCTCCGTGCCACTGCCTGCAGCGTGTTGGCCGAGGGCCACGACGCTCTGAGCGTCCTCATCGTAAAATGCACTCCCCATCGCCCTCAACGAGGAGGGGGGCTGTCCAAGGAGGGTCGTCATGCCGACTACCGCACTGTTGCTGTTGCTGGTGGTGTTGCTGGTGCTCGTGTGCGTTGCAAGGGGGCCTCCCACACCCTGTCCGGAGACACGAATTGGGCTGTGTTGGCTTCTCCACTCGCCGCAAGCGGCAGCGCCCACCAAGCAAGATATCTAAGCAATCTCGGCCCAGCAGACTATGTATGGATGTGTGATCATGTTTGACATTGGACAGAGTAAGAAAATAGCGGCTCAGCACATGCAATGTTGTCCTGGCGGAGGAAACCTCAGCGACAAAAGTCAGGGCAAGACTCGGGGTAGGCGTGGCCTTGAAGACGACGCGACAGATCAAGCAAGAGCACTTTAAGGAGACAACCAGGTCGAATGGGTGTTCCCTCTCGTCGACTTTCTCTCATGTGAGCCTTTTCCAACAAGTCAACCCATCATGTCAGTGGACTGTTGCCAGTATGGCGATTTAACTCTGAATTATCAGAATATGTATCACGTAGAGTGGTGGGGGGTCCAGAAGTTTTAGGATAAGTAGACCCCAATAGTATCCCCACTTTTGAGCTCATCGGAGGAGGCCCAGTCAGCCGTTGTTTGTCGAGTTCTCGTGCTGGATGTCCAAAGGGAACTACTATCGCAGAGCATTACTTTCACTTAGAGCCCCGACATCGACGACAAGCTTAGCCGACATGTTGTTGAGGATTATTAGATTTACAGTGTCATGTTGAGAAAGACTCACCCGAATGACTCCTTCCCCCTGCCGTACTTTCGAAATCAGACTCTGAATCAATTGACGCCTCTGAAGTCATGTCGTCTCGCTAATGCCCCATAATCCAACGAAATGGGCCACCTTTGAAAAGTGTCACTTCCCAGGAGCTCCGCTTATTTTTACAGCAACAAAGATAAGTTGGATCGTGCGACCGTTCAAGGAAGTTGTCCTTTTGTATTGCGGGCACGAGCACGCAGAAAAGGAAAAGGAATGGAAACCAATGGGTGCAGTGGAGCGAAAGTGCTTTGTCTAATGGTATCATCGTTTTTTATACTTCTTTTCCGTCCATCTTTTCTACTCTAGCGAACAACTATCCCAGTGTTGTGCAAATATATCCCTGTAAATCTATGCTTGCTGCCCTTGCTGATAGTTACCCCCTCCTTGCTCATATTCCGCCCCTACGCCCCCTCCATTTCATCCACACCTTAGTTATAGTAAGTACACCTCACTTCTATTGAACCGACGCCATGCCCATATTTGCTTGGTTTGTATGTTTTGAGTGAATGCAGTTTCTTTCTTCTACTTTTCTTGCAATTGGTCTATCACCCCTCGCACGCACTGACTGGCATGTACACCATCGCTCACTACAACCTTCGGCAATGCATTCGCCTTCCCGTGCGTCTTGCCGAGTAAAACACTTTGCGAATTTTATGTTAAAGCCACACCCGTGGAGCGTGGATTTAGGTGTCTAAGTTGGTATATAAAGCTCCACGCACATTCCACCACGTTGCTGCCAAAGCCCCGCTGCAATAATTGCTGGAATATCGAACCGGCGAAACAGAAACGGTAGTACTAACACTTTCCAGGTCTTTCCCCCGCCCTTAACAATATAGTGATGCCCGACAGACCATTCATATACTTTCCCGCCGCTAGCTTCGCGTCAACAAATATTCCGTCCAGAAAACCTCTGAGCATCCCCGTGAAGGGAAGAAGGGTTGACTCTTTCCCTCCTCTACCGTCTACAGCACCGTGGAGAGTTGCGGGTGGCACAAGGGGGGGAGGGGGGTGTACATTGCGTAAAATCGTTCCATAGTGGTAGATGGCCGCTTCGACAGCAGCCCGCAGCTCCTTTGCACGGTGCTCGATGTCCCCACGTCCTAGCTGTCTGCCTCTTTGCAAGAGGCCATGACTTTTGAAAAAGGCCTCTATACGCTGGATGATTACTGAATAAGATACCCAACGAGTGCTCCCTGTTATTCGTAAGCTCTGCAGCTTGCAGCTTCTTGAGACCCCTCCCCACTATCTTGAGTAGATACCACCTCTTGAAAGGTACACGGACCGACAAGGGCGAGCCCGAGCCCCCTTGACGTCGGCGATGGGGAAAGGGACGACGTTGATCCCGATGGCTGCAGAATTCTTTGTGTCCCCGCCTGCACAATATGCCAATAGGTATCCACCCATCTCTTTGACGTACTTACGATACCATCTCCACGTAGAAAGCAGGATCCATGGACGAGGAGCCAGTGTAATTGCGCTTGCAGTCATACTCTTTTGAGGCCACGCCTTTCTAGGCTGCACATCGGGATTTTTTGCACCACCATAACATGGCAATGATTTTCTTGGTGTGCTGGCCTATGAAGTGGCCTATGAAGAAAATTGGGACGAAAAGTCAGTCTCGAACCGCGGCCCAAGGGAGTGTGAATCGAAATTTTGGACCTAAGAAAGTGATGTTGGGACACAAGTCTCGAATCCCCGCCCAAATGAAAGGGGGAGTGTGTGGCAATTCGGGCCGAAGGATATGGCTTCGGGACACAAGTCTTAATTCGCGGCCTAAAATTAAT